>Ga0187892_10001181_pt1 | contig 61772 bp, 71 predicted proteins | sample MA1701073metaG_FD_139345 | JGI IMG/M metagenome (GOLD analysis project Ga0187892, IMG submission 139345) | Bio-ooze microbial communities from a basaltic lava cave in the Kipuka Kanohina Cave System on the Island of Hawaii, USA - MA170107-3 metaG ... | reverse complement strand
CGCTCCGGGGTCAAGTCCTGCCACATCATCGACGGCCGCGTGCCGCACGCGCTGCTGCTCGAAGTCCTCACCGACGAAGGCGTCGGCACGCTGATCCGCTCGAAGTAGAGGCGCACCCCGCAGGGTTGACGAATGCGCATTGCGCGCCTGGCGCCGTCGCGCCGGGTCTGGATCTTCGACCTCGACAACACGCTGCACGATGCTCGGGCCGCGATCTTTCCCTCGATGCACGCGCAGATCAACGCCTACCTCAGGCGCGAGCTCGGCGTCGACGAAGAGGGGGCCAACGAGATGCGGCGCGGCTTCTGGCAGCGCTACGGCACGACGCTCAAGGGCCTCATGCGCCACCACGGCGCCGACCCGCGCAGGTTCCTGTGGGAGACGCACCAGTTCCCGGAGCTCGCCGGCATGGTCGTGCGCGAGAACGCGCTGCGGCACGCGCTGGCGCGCCTCGGCGGCACGAAGCTCGTCTTCTCCAACGCGCCGCGCCACTACGTCGAGGAGGTGCTGCGCGCGCTCGGCGTCGCGCGCCACTTCGACGCGGTCTACACCATCGAGAGCACGCGCTTTCGCCCCAAGCCCGAGCTGCGGGGATTCCAGGTGCTGCTGCGCACCCACGGCTTCGGTGCGCCGCGCTGCGCCCTGGTGGACGACTCGCTGGAGAATTTGCGCGCCGCGAAAAAGCTCGGCATGTCCACGGTCTGGGTGAGCGGCGCGACGCAGCGCGCGCCGTTCGTCGACCTGCGCGTGACATCGGTCACGCAGCTGCCGCGCTTGCTCGCGCGCCATTCAGCGTAGAATTTCTCCATGCCGCGTGCCAAAGGGGAACGGCGGCTCGAGATCCTGAAGGCGCTCGCCCAGATGCTCGAGCAGCCGAAGTGGGAGCGCATCACCACCGCCGCGCTCGCCGAGCGGCTCGACGTCTCGGAAGCGGCGCTCTACCGCCACTTCGCCTCCAAGGCGCAGATGTTCGAGGGCCTGATCGAGTTCGTCGAGAGCTCGGTCTTCACGCTCGCCAACAAGATCTCGCAGGACGAGCCCGACGGGCGCAAGCAGGCGGCGCAGCTCGTCGAGATGCTGCTGGCGTTTGCCGAGAAGAACCCGGGCATGGTGCGCGTCATGACGGGCGACGCCCTGGTCGGCGAGCACGAGCGGCTGCAGGCGCGCATGAACCAGTTCTTCGACCGCTTCGAGGCGAGCCTCAAGCAGGCGCTGCGCGCCCCCGGCGGCGACGGCAGCCAGCCGAAGCTCTCGGATGCCGAGGTCTCGGCCCAGGCGGGGTCGCTGATGCGCTACGCCATCGGCTGCCTGCACCAGTACGCGAAATCGGGCTTCGCGAAGAAGCCCACCGAGAGCTACAGCCAGCAGCGCAAGTACCTCGCCGCCTGACGCTCGCGCGCTTCCTGCCCCTCACCGGCGTGCTGCTGCTCGTGGCCGTCGCCTGCTGCTGGCGGCCGTGGCTGCAGCGTCGCCGCCACGGCAGCTGGGGCATCGTGCTCTTTCAGTCCTCGAGCGTCGGCCAGCTGGTGCGCGACTCGATGATGGCCGTGCTCGCCGTACTGCTCCTCGGGCAGGCGCTCGCCGCCGCGTTCTGGCCTGAGGTGCTCAATCTCTGGGATGCGGCGCATTCCTCGGCAGCGCTCCAGGCGGCGGGGCCGGTGTTGATGCTCGGCGGAATCGGCCTTCTCATCGCGGCGCAGCTCGATCTGGGCGCCTCATGGCGCATCGGGATCGAGGAGGGCGCAAGCCCGGGTCTCGTCACCGGGGGCCTCTACCGTTTCTGCCGCAACCCGATCTTCCTCGCGCTGCTCCTTACGGTCGGGGGCTACGCGCTGCTTCTTCCGACCACGCTCTCGCTGGTGCTCCTCGCCGGCCTGTATATCGGCGTGCGGCAGCAGACGCTTGCTGAAGAGGCGTACTTGGCGCGCACCTACGCCGACGCCTACCGGGACTACGCTCGGCGGGTGGGGAGATTCCTGCCTGGGGTGGGCAAGCTGCCCTAAATACTGTCGTCCCCGCGGGGGTAGGCGGGGACCCACGTAGTTTGCTGGCGGAGTATTCTTTCCCGCATGCTGCGCGCCGAGCGGGTGATCGAATGAACCGACGTGAAGCGCTTGCCGCGCTGTCGGCGCTCGCAGCGGCGATTCATCCCTTGGGCGGTTTCGCACGGGCGCTGCCAACGCCGGCCCGCATCGCGTTCTTGGGCGTCTTGCCGGCTAGCTCCGCAAGTTCCCTGCTTTCGCTGTTCCGCAAGGGATTGACGAGCGAAGGCTTCGCTCAGGAGCGAGACTATACGATCGATTACCTCGCTGAGCCGCAGATCGACCGGGTAACTGCGAAGGTCGCTGAGCTTCTGAATCGAAAACCGGCCCTGCTCGTCGCAATCACGACGCCAGTTGCGCAGGCGGCCGCCGGCGCGACCAGAGAAGTTCCAATCGTCTTCGGCATCGTGAGCGACCCGGTCGGGAGCGGGCTCGTCGCGAGCCTCGCGCGACCCGGGGGAAACGTGACCGGCGTGAGCAACATGCTGCCCGCGCTGAGTGGGAAGCTCCTGGAGCTTATGCGCGAGTTGATGCCGGGCATCTCGCGCGCGGCGGTGCTCTGGAACCCCGACAATCCGGCGAAAGCGATCGAGGCAGAAGAACTGCGCGCGGCATCCCGCAAGCTCGGCATCAGCCTTGAAGAGCTGCCGGTGCGCTCGCTGAAGGAGATCGAACTCGCGCTAGCTCCGCGAGCAAAGAGTGCGCCGCGGGCGCTCGTCATTCTCGCAGAGACGCTGACCGACGCGCATCGCAAGCGGATAAGCGAGCTGGCAGACGCTGCCCGCATGGCTGTCGTCTCCAACTACGCACCTCACACGTTGGCGGGGGGCGTGCTGTCGTATCAGCCAGATTACGCGACGCTCAACGTCCGACTCGGTGCGCTCGCCGGAAAAATCCTGAAGGGCACCAAGCCGGCGGAGCTTCCCGTGGAGCTGCCCACCAAGTTCGAGTTGCTGATCAACGCAAAGGCCGCGAAAACGCTCGGGCTCAAGGTGCCGCAATCCCTGCTGGTGCGCGCCGACCGGGTGATCGAGTGACCACGTGGGTCCCCGCCTGAAGCCTGCGGGGACGACGGAGAGTTACGTTGAGCACACCCCGCAGGCTGGATCCTTCGCCACGCGCACCGTGCGCCACTCGGCGCGCTTGGCGTCGAGCAAGAGCAGCCGGCCGTTGAGCGACTCGCCCGCGCCGGCGAGGAGCTTGACGGCTTCCATCGCCTGCAGCGCGCCGACCGCGCCCGTCATCGGCGCGAACACGCCCAGCTGCGAGCACTGCACTTCCTCGATCTCGCCCTCCTCCGGGTAGAGGCAGGCGTAGCAGGGCGCATCGTCCTTGCGCAGGTCGAACACCGCGATCTGGGCGTCGAACCGGATCGCCGCGCCCGAAACGAGCGGCTTCCTTGCCTTGACGCAGGCGCGGTTGAGCGCGTGGCGCGTGGCGAAGTTGTCCGAGCAGTCGAGCACCACGTCGGCCTCGGCGACGAGCGGGTCGAAGGAGGCCGCGTCGAGCCGCCGCTCGAGCGGCACCACCTCCACTTCCGGGTTGAGCGCGGCGAGCGCCGTGCGCGCGGCCTCGACCTTGGGCGCGCCCACCGAGTCGGTGCGGTAGAGCACCTGGCGCTGCAGGTTGGTGAGGTCCACCTTGTCCGGGTCGGCGAGGGTCAGCCGCCCGACGCCGCTCGCCGCGAGATACAGCGCCGCCGGGCACCCCAGGCCGCCCGCGCCGACGACGAGCGCGCGCGCCGCGCGCACGCGCTCCTGGCCTTCGATCCCGATTTCCGGCAGCAGGATGTGCCGGCTGTAGCGGAGGAGCTGCGGGTCTTCCAGCAGTCGCTTACTTCGTCGCCGCCGGCTTCGGGGCGCCGACCGATTCCTTCGCGTCGGCGACCGCCTTCGAGGGCTGCGCCTTGACCGGCTGCCCTTTCAGGAAGGCGAGCGCCTGCTGCAGCTGGAAGTCGTCCTTCGAGCCGAGCTCGAGCGGCTTCGGCGGCTCGGCCGGCGCCGCGGGCGCGGGCGCCGCCGGTTTGGCGCGCGGCGCGGCCTTGTCGTTCTCCTTTTCCGGATCGGTGAGGTGGCGGTTGAGATCCGCCTCGCGCATGCGCACGCCCTGCGGCGTGCCGGGCTCCTCGACGATCAGGTCGGGGGTGATGCCTTTCGCCTGGATCGAGCGCCCGCTCGGCGTGTAGTAGCGCGCCGTGGTGAGCTTGATCGCGGTGTTGTTGCCGAGCGGCATGATCGTCTGCACCGAGCCCTTGCCGAAGGTCTGCGTGCCGATCACGGTCGCGCGCTTGTGGTCCTGCAGCGCGCCGGCGACGATCTCGGAGGCCGACGCCGAGCCGCCGTTCACGAGCACCACCATCGGCACGGTCTTCGCGAGCGGGTTGAGGTTCTTCAGCATGTCGTCGCGCGAGCCGCGCAGGTAGTCGTCGGCGGTGGCGTAGAATTTCTTGCGCGCATCGTCGGTGCGGCCGTCGGTCGTGACGACCAGCGACTTCGGCGGCAGGAACGCCGCGGAGATGGCGATGGCGCCGTACAGCAGGCCGCCCGGATCGTTCCTCAGGTCGAGCACCAGGCCCTTCACCGGGCCCTGCTTGAAGACGCCGTCGAGGTGCCTGACGAGGCTCTCGGCGGTCGCTTCCTGGAACTGCGACACGCGCACCCAGGCATAGCCGGGCTCGATCACCTTCGACTTCACGCTCTGCACCTTGATGATGGCGCGCGTCAGCGTCACCACGATCGGCTGCGCCTCGCCCTTGCGCGAGATGGTGAGCGTGATCTGGGTCCCGGCCTTGCCGCGCATGCGCTTGACGGCGTCGTTGAGCGACATCCCCTTCACCGAGGTGTCGTCGAGCTTGATGATGAGGTCGCCGGGCTTGATGCCGGCGCGGAACGCGGGCGTGTCCTCGATCGGCGAGATCACCCTGACGAAGCCGTCTTCCATGCCGACCTCGATGCCGAGGCCGCCGAACTGGCCCTGCGTGCCGACCTGCAGCTCGCGGAACGCCTCCGCGTCGAGGTACGCCGAGTGCGGATCCAGGCCCGCGAGCATGCCGTTGATCGCCTCGGTGATGAGCTTCTTGTCCTCGACCGGCTCGACGTAGTTCGACTTGATCGCGCCGAAGACCTCGGTGAACGCGCGCAGCTCCTCGACCGGCAGCGGCGTGCGCGCAGCCCGGTCCGCGATGGCCTGGAAGTTGAGGCTGACCAGCACCCCGGCGATCGCGCCGACGAGGATCAGTCCGGCCTGCTTGAACTTGCCCATGCGCCTTCCTTACGCGGCTGCCCGGTGGGCGGATGCAGGCGAGGGTTCACCTGAGCCTTGCCCAGCGCAGGGGGTCGAAAGCCCTGCCGAGGTGCCGCAATTCAAAGTATAAACCCGTTTCCTCGTTGCCCCCGCTGGCACCGACCGTGGCGAGCGGCTCTCCGGATGCTACCGCGTCCCCGGTCTGCTTGAGTAAAGATTCGTTATTGCCGTAGATGGACAGGTAGGCCTCGCCGTGGTCCACGATGAGCAGGTTGCCGAAGCCGCGCATCCATTCGGCGTACACCACCCGGCCCGCGGCGACCGCGCGCACCGGCTCGCCCTCGCGCGCCCGGATGAAGATCCCCTTGGTCGCGCCGCCGCTCTCGCCGCGCGGCGTGCCGAACCGCCCCGAGAGCTCGCCGCGCACCGGCAGCCGGAGCTTGCCGCGCAGCCCGGAGAAGGGTCCGGCGGGCGCGCCCGCGTCGGGCACGGCTTCGACGCGCGCGTAGCCCGCGCCCGGCCGCGCCGCGAGCACCCTGGCGATCTCCTGCACGAGGCGCGCAAGGCGCCGCTCGTCGGCGAGCAGGGTGCGCATCTCGCGGCGGCCCTTGCGCAGCTCGACCGCGACCCGCTCCAGCACCCGGCGCCGCTCGCGCCGCTCGGCGAGCAGCCGCTCGCGGTCGGCGCGGCTGCGCGCCTCGATCGCCGCCAGCTCGCGCGCACGCGCCTCGGACTCGCCCCTCAGGCGCGCGAGCTCGGCGATGCCGGCGCGGTGCGCCGCGATCATCTGCGCCGCGGCGCGCGACACGTAGCCGAGGTAATGGAGCCTGCGCGCGGCATCGGCCGGGTCTTCGCCCGAGAGCAGCACGCGCAGGGCGGCGGGCGCGCCGGTCATGACGCTCGCCGCGAGCAGCCGCGCGAGCGAGGCCTCTTGCGCCTCGAGCGACTGCGCGCGCTCGCGCCGGCGCGCGGCGAGCTGCGCGATTCCCTCGCGCGCGCCGTGCGCCTCGCGCTCGAGCGCGGCGAGCGCGCGGTTCGCGTCGGAGATCGCGCCTTCCGAGGCGCGCAGCGCGTCGCGCGCCTCGCGCCGATCGGACTCCTTCTCGTCGAGCTCGCCGCGCAGGGCGTCGATCCGCGCGCGCAGCGCGGCGAGATCCTCCTCGCGCAGCGGCGGCGAGGCGCGCTCGCTCACCTGCGCCTGCGCCGCGCAGGCGGCGAGCGCGACGGCGAGCAGCAGGATCCGGGTCAGGCCTTGGCCTTGCCCTGGGCGGAGACCGCGGCGATGCGCTTCTCGACCTCCGCCGCATCCCCGAGGTAGAAGTGCTGCAGCGGACGCAGGTCCGCGGCGAGCTCGTAGACGAGCGGCACGCCGGTCGGGATGTTGAGCCCGACGATGTCGGCATCCGGGATGCCGTCGAGGTGCTTGACGAGCGCGCGCAGCGAGTTGCCGTGCGCGGCGATGAGCACGCGCTTGCCGGCGCGCACCGCCGGCGCGATCGCCGAGTCCCAGTACGGCAGCACGCGCGCGACCGTGTCCTTCAGGCACTCGCTCAAGGGAAACTCGGCGCGTGGCACGTCGGCATAGCGCGGGTCGCCCCTGACGTCGCGCGGATCGCCCGGCTCGAGCGCGGGCGGCGGCGTGTCGTAGCTGCGCCGCCAGGCGAGCACCTGCGCCTCGCCGAACTTCGCCGCCATCTCGGCCTTGTTGAGCCCCTGCAGCGCGCCGTAGTGGCGCTCGTTCAGGCGCCAGCTCTTCTCGACCGGCAGCCACAGGAGGTCCATCTCCTCGAGCGCGAGCTGCAGCGTGCTGATGGCGCGCTTGAGCACCGAGGTGAAGGCGAGGTCGAACGCGTAGCCCTCGGCTTTCAGCAGCCGGCCCGCGGCGCGCGCCTCCTCGGCGCCGCGCTCCGAGAGGTCCACGTCGGTCCAGCCGGTGAAGCGGTTCTCGCGGTTCCAGTCCGATTCGCCGTGGCGCAGGAGGACCAGGCGGTGCATGCGCTCAATTATAATTGTCGATCATGCGCGATGGAGCGGACGCGCGCGCCGCCCGTCGCGCGATCGAGCACGAAATTTCGAATGGACTTCATCCAGGAAAACATCTTCCTGATCCTGATCGCGTTCGCCTCGGGCGCGATGCTGATCTGGCCCGCGGTGCGCCGCGGCGCGGGCGGGCCCTGGGTGGACACGCTGGACGCAACGCAGCTCATCAACCGCAGCGACGCCATCGTCATCGACGTGCGCGACACCGCCGAGTACGCCAACGGGCACATCCTGGGGGCGCGCAACATCCCGCTGCGCGAGCTCGAGGAGCGCATCGCGGAGCTCGAGAAGCACAAGGCGAAACCGGTGATCGTGCATTGCGACGGCGGCAAACGCGCCACCAGCGCGCTGCCGTTGCTGCGCAAGCACGGCTTCGCCAACGTGTTCAGCCTCACCGGGGGCTACGGCGCCTGGCAGCAGGCGGGCCTGCCGGTGGAGAAATGAAGCCGCCGCAGGAAGCCGCCAACATGGCGCGCGTGCTGATGTACTGCACCGCCTCGTGCCCCTTCTGCCAGGCCGCCGAGCGGCTGCTCGCAGTGAAGGGCGTGCGCGACATCGAGCGCGTGCGCGTGGACCAGGAGCCGGCGCGCCGCGCCGAGATGATGCAAAGGAGCGGCCAGCGCACCGTGCCGCAGATCTGGATCGGCGGCCGCCACGTCGGCGGCTGCGACGAGTTGCACGCCCTCGAGAGCGCGGGCAAGCTCGACGCGCTGCTCGGCGCCGCCTAGCCGCGCACCGTTTTAGGGAGAGAAGCTTGGCCGACACACCGCAGCAGCCGGCAGCGCAGCCGCAGGATGCACAGCCGGCGCAGCCGACCTTCCAGATCGAGAAGCTCTACGTGAAGGACGTTTCGCTCGAGGTGCCGAACGCGCCGCAGGTTTTCATGCAGGCCGAGAGCCCGCAGCTCGAGATCCAGGTGCGCAACGAAGCCTCCCAGTTCTCCGAGGGGCTCTACGAGGTCGTGGTCACGGTCACGGTGACGGCGCGCGCGGGCGAGAAGACCATGTTCCTCGCCGAGGCGGCGCAGGCCGGGATCTTCACCGTGCGCGGCATCCCGCCCGCCGACCTCGAGCCGCTGATCGCGGTCGGCTGCCCGACGATCCTCTACCCCTACGTGCGCGAGACGATCTCGGACCTGGTGACCCGCGCCGGCTTCCCGCCGGTCGTGCTCGCGCCGGTTTCGTTCGAGGCGCTCTACCTGCAGCAGAAGCAGCAGGCGCAGGGCGCGGCGCGCAAGGAAGGCGCGAACTGATGCGCGCGCCGGCGCTCGCGCTGCTCGCGCTGCTTTGCGCGCCCGCGCTGGCTTCGGACTTTCGCTCGGTGCAGGAGAACGCCGCGGTGCTCTACGACGCGCCCTCGCGCGCCGCGACCCCGCTGTTCGTCGTCTCGCGCCACTACCCGCTCGAGGTGATCGTCAACCTCGAGGCCTGGGTCAAGGTGCGCGACCATTCGGGCGCGCTTTCGTGGATCGAGAAGAAGGCGCTCGGCGAGAAGCGCATGGTGCTCGTCACCGCGCCCTCGGCCGATGCACGCGTGCGACCGGAGGACGGCGCGCCGCTCGCCTTCAGCGCGGCGCAGAACGTGGCGCTCGAGCTCGTCGAGACCGTGCCGGGCGGCTGGCTGCGCGTGCGCCACGCCGACGGCGCGACCGGCTTCGTGCGCGCCTCGCTCGTCTGGGGCGCTTGAGCGCCGTGATCGCGGTGCTCGGCGCGGGCGCCTGGGGGACGGCGCTCGCGGCGGCGCTTTGCGCGCGCGGGCGCATCACGCTCTGGGCGCGCGACCCGGCGCAGGCGCGCGCGATCGCCGCCGCGCGGCGCAACGAGCGCTACCTGCCGGAAATCGCCCTGCCCGACTCACTAGAGGTCACTGCGGACACGCGAAAGGCGCTCGCCGCAGCCGAGCTCGCGCTCGTCGCCACGCCGGTCGCCGGGCTGCGCGAGGTGCTCCGGCGGCTGTCGGGCACGCCGTTCGTCTGGCTGTGCAAGGGCTTCGAGCAGGGCACGGGCCTGTTGCCGCACCAGGTCGCCGAGTCAGTGCTCGGCCGGCGCGAGCGCTGCGGCGCGCTCTCCGGACCCTCGTTCGCGCGCGAAGTCGCGCAGGGCCTGCCTTGCGCGCTGACGCTCGGCTCGCGCGACGCGGAGTTCGCGCGGCGCGCCGCCGCGCTGCTGCACGGCGGACGGCTGCGCGTCTACTACAGCAAGGACCTCGTCGGCGTCGAGGTGGGCGGCGCGGTGAAGAACGTGATGGCGATCGCGGTCGGCATCTCGGACGGCCTGGGTTTGGGGCAGAACGCGCGCGCCGCGCTCATTACGCGGGGCCTCGCCGAGATCACCCGGCTCGGGGTCGCGCTCGGCGCGAAGGCCGAGACCCTCATGGGCCTGGCGGGGGCGGGCGATCTGATCCTCACCGCGACCGGCGACCTCTCGCGCAACCGACGCGTCGGCCTCGAGCTCGCGCGCGGCCGGCCGCTCGAGAGAATCCTCGCCGGGCTCGGCCACGTCGCCGAGGGCGTGCGCTCGGCCGCCGAGGTGGCGAAGCGCGCCGCGCGTCTCGGCGTGGACATGCCGGTGAGCGCAGCGGTGCACGCGGTGCTCGAGGGGCGCGTCACGCCGCAGCAGGCGCTCGGGCTCCTCCTCAGCCGCGACCCGAAGGAGGAAACGGTCGGCCGGCGCCCGCGAAGCCGGCCTGCCGCCAGGCCTCGTACGCGACGACGGCCACCGCGTTCGAGAGATTGAGGCTGCGGTTGCCCGCGCGCATCGGCAGGCGCAGCCGCTGCGCCGCCGGGAACTCGTCGAGGATCTCCGGTGGCAGGCCGCGCGTCTCGCCGCCGAAGACGAAGACGTCGCCGGCCGCGAACTGCACTTCGGCGTAGCTCGCGCCGCCCTGCGAGCTGAGCGCGAACATCCTGCGGCCCTCGAGCGCCGCGCGGCACGCGCCCCAGTCGCGGTGCGTGCGCACGCTCGCGAGCTCCCGGTAGTCGAGCCCGGCGCGCTTGAGCTGCCGGTCATCCAGAGAGAAGCCGAGCGGCTCGACGAGGTGCAGCCGCGCGCCGGTGTTGGCGGCAAGCCGGATCACGTTGCCCGCGTTGGGCGGGATCTCGGGATGCACGAGGACGATGTCGAACATGGCTCGCTAGGCGGGCGCGGCCGCATCGGGCGGCGGCGTGCGCGTGCCAGATGAGTTGAGAGAATCGGGAAGGGGGCGGGGAGCGTTTGAGTGGGGCTCTACGGACCCACTGTCCCAGTCTCTGGGCCGATGATCGCACTCAGTACGAACGCTTCGAGCGGTGATTCATCGCCGTCGCGGAATCGCGAGAGCAGCGCGTCATAAGGAGGGTGACCATCAAGGGGCCAAGCTTTCGGCCAGTAGCCGAATCGCTCTAGAAGGAGCCACACGATCAGGCGCCCTACATGCCCGTTTCCATTGACGTATGGATGGATCCGCAAGAACTCTACCAACGCGCGGCACGCGAATTTCACAAGGTAGTAGAGCTTCTCTCCTGGGGGCAGGTTAGTGTCGGAGATGTTGAAAGCAGTTTCGGTGGCCTTGATGCCACGACTGACAATGTGTGAGCTGAAGTTCGCCAACTCGGGCGCGACGCGGTTAGCGGCGACACCCACGCGCGAATCGCCGCGAACTTGGACTTGGTTGTGGCGCAGGCACTTGTAGTTCTCCCCCCGATAGTGCCCTGCATAGTAGGGACAAAGGTCGGGGGTGAGGCCCCCGAACATCTGCTCGTGTAGCTGCCGGGTATCGCCAAGGGTCCTGTCGATCTGGATCTCGCCTCTGCCGAGCGAGTTCAAGATCGCCTCGCAGCGAATCGCAAGGGCTCTATAGTGCGGGTGGTATTTGTACTCCCAGGATGGACAGTCGCGCGGATGCATCAAGCTCGTCAGTCATCCGCATCCGCCACGTCAGAGGACAGTTTACGAGCCCACTCAGTGACATCACGCGGTTCGTGCCGGCGCGATGCAGCTTTCGCGGCGAGGCGGCGCGTGTTCTCGTTGTTGATCATCTTTACGCCCCTTCGAAACGAGTCGAACAGTTCGCCAAACGATTCGTTGATCTCTCCGAGAGACGCGCCCGGCCTCGCACCCGGGGGCGTTGCAGAAACATCACACGGAATGGGCACGGCAAATAGATTGCTCGCCGTTGCGCCTTCAGTGAATGCAAGCGTGCACGCGAGAAGCCCGCTCGCGGCAAGGACAGAGAGCGCAGAGCGGGTAGTCGAGTGTTTCCATCTAGGCTGGTGCTTGAGCGCAGGCTCTTGATACGCCCTGCCGAAGGAGCGCAAGCCGCTGCTGTCCAGCCACGCATCGGGAATGTGATCTGCGAACTTTTCGCGCATTGGACTTAGTGAATCTCGGGTTCGGGCACGTCCCGCGGAATGGAGTCGCGCTCTCGAGCAATCCCCTCGTAGATGTCCATGAGCACTCGAGTGGTAAGCGTCACACGCGCGACCGGTTCGGCTCGGAATTCGTTGCTTCCCTTCTTAATGGCAACTCTTACCTGAGGGGAGGAGTGATATAGATCTAGGCATGCCTCGCGTCCGGACACCCCAACGACTAGGATGTTGGCATCCAACGTAACTGAATGGGTGGGAACACTGTCCTTGTTGACGGGTGGCGAGGTCCGATCGCTAATACTCTCCAAGAAATTGGCAGCCGTCGACGCCACATTTCCAGACATTGAATCGAGAAAGGCGTGTGCGGCGGAGAACGGCACTCTGACCACGACAATGTGCTCGATATCTGGACCAACGGCCTTGTACTGAGCAAACACTATTCGAACCAAATCGACCCCGATGACAACCCAACCTGCGTCCGCTGAGAATCCTCGATCGGGAACGGGTGCCGTCGACATATCGACGGAAACCACGATACCGCCCGGGATCATTTGCCTCGTCATCGACAACAATACGCCTTCGCCGTGACGAATCGTAAGAGGTTGAAGTGCTTGGCGTTTTGCTGGTTTTGGGTGGGCCACGCCCCAGTGTAGCACGCTAGTTGGAGGGGGCAGCCCAAGGCATCGGTTTCGATCAAGGGGGTGAAAACTTGCGTCCTCACGCGCTGCGCGGCGGCCAGTACCGTCGCGCAAACTCTCAAACTATGTGGCGCACTACCTCGGGCGGCGCCGTGCGCGCCACCACCCAGTTGACGACCCGCGCCGCGCCCGCGGCCTTGAGCGTGCGCGCCACCTCGTCGAGCGTCGCGCCGGTGGTCATGACGTCGTCGAGCACCGCGACCGCCAGGCCCTTCAGGAGCTTGGGCGCGCGGAAGGCGCCGCGCACGTTGCGCGCACGGTCCTCCGGCGGGAGCTCGGTCTGGGCGCGCGTGTCGCGCACCCGCTCGCACAGCTCGGGCGCGAGGCGCGCCCCGGTCGCGCGCGCCACGACGCGCGCGATCTCGAGCGCCTGGTTGTAGCCGCGCACGGCGAGGCGCGCCGCGGCGAGCGGCACCGGGACGATGTGCGAGGCGCCGCCCGCGCCGTCGAGCCGCGCGGCGAGCAGCTCGCCGAGCAGCGGCGCGAGCGCGAGCTCGGCGCGGAACTTCAATGCCTGCACCAGCACGTCGGCCGGAAAGCGGTAGGCGAGCGCTGCCACGGTCGCGTCGTAGTGCGGAGCGCGCGCCAGGCAGCGCCCGCAGAGCGCGCCGCCCGGCGAGTCGAGCGCGCAGCGCGGGCAGAGCTCGGCGCCGAGCCGCGGGAGCTCCGCGTCGCATTCGGCGCACAGCAGCCCCGCGGCCGCGCCGCGGCACAGAAAGCAGGTGCCGCCGAACAGCAGCCGCGACAGGTTTTTCAGCATGCTATCGTCCGTTCATGTGGACTGTAGCGCAGCTCGCGCGCGATCTCGCCGCGCGGCGCACGTCGAGCCGCGAGCTCGCAGAGCAGGCGCTCGCGCGGATCGGCGACCCGTCAGGGGAGGGCAGGCGCGCGTTCCTGACGGTGAACGCCGAGGCGGCGCGCGCCGATGCCGATCACGCTGACCGGCTGCGGCGCGCTGGCGTGGTGCGCTCGCCGGTCGACGGGCTGGCGGTGTCGGTGAAGGACCTGTTCGATGTCGCGGGCGAGGTGACGCGCGCGGGCGCCAAGCTCCTCGAGGGCGCGCCGCCCGCGGCCGCCGATGCGCCGGCGGTCGCGCGCCTGCGCGCCGCGGGCGCGGTGATCCTCGGGCGCACCAACATGGTCGAGTTCGCGTTCGGCGCGGTCGGTCTGAATCCGCATTACGGCACGCCCAGGAACCCGTGGGATCGCGCGACCGGCCGCGTGCCGGGCGGCTCCTCATCCGGCGCCGCGGTGGCGGTGGCCGACGGCATGTGCGTGATGGGCCTGGGGTCGGACACGCGCGGCTCGATCCGCCAGCCCGCGGCGCTCTGCGGGGTCGCGGGCTTCAAGCCGACGGCGCGGCGCGTAGCGCGCGAAGGCGCCTTCCCGCTCTCCTACACGCTGGATTCCATCGGGCCGCTCGCGAACACGGTCGCCTGCTGCGCCGCCTACGACGCGGTGCTCGCGGGCGAGAGCGGGCCATCGCCCGAGCTCGCGGCGCGCGGCCTGCGGCTGCTCGTGCCGCGCTCGAGCGCGCTCGAGGATCTCGATGCGCCGGTGGCGAGGGCGTTCGACGCGGCGCTCGCCGCGCTCTCCGGCGCCGGCGCGCTCATCGAGGAGCGCCCGGTGCCCGCTTTCGACCGCCAGGGCGAGTACTTCCGCCACGGCGGCATCGCCGCCGTCGAAGCGCTGCACGTGCACCGGGGACGACTCGACCGGCTTGCCGAGTTCGACCGGCGGGTCGGGATGCGCATCACGCTCGCGCGCAACATCACCTCGGCCGACTTCGTCGAGTTCGGGTTCCTGCGCGCGGCCTACCAGCGCGAGGTGGGCGCGCTCGCCGCGCCTTACGACGCGATCCTCATGCCGACCTGCCCGTGCATCGCGCCGACCATCGCCGAGGCGGACCAGAGCGACGAGGCCTACATGCGCTGGAACGGGCGCATCCTGCGCAACACCGGCCTCATCAACTTTCTCGACGGCTGCGCGGCGACCCTGCCATGCCACGCGCCGGGCGAGGCGCCGGTCGGGCTCTCGGTCTGCGGCGTCGCGCTCGCCGACCGGCACGTGCTCGCCGTGGCGCGGGCCGTCGAAGGCGCGCTGCGCGCGCGTGCCTGACTCCCGGATCGACGCTCGCGCCGCGCGGCGCCGTTTCGAGCGCGCCGCGGCGACCTACGCCGGCGCCTCGCGGCTCGAGGCCGAGATCGGCGCGCGCATGCTCGAGCGGCTCGACTACGTGAAGGTCGCGCCGCGGCGCGCGCTCGATGCCGGCTGCGGCCCGGGACGCTGGGCGCGGGCGCTCGGCGAGCGCTACGCCAAGGCCGAGGTGATCGCGCTGGACTATTCGCTCGCCATGCTGCGCGCCGCGGGCGGGCGCGGACTTCTCGGGCGGCTCTTCGGCGGCGCCGAGCACCCGCTCTGCGCCGACTTCGAGCGCCTGCCGCTCGCGCCGGCGAGCGTCGGCCTGGTGTGGTCGAACATGGCGCTGCACTGGGCGGCCGAGCCGGCAGCGGCGCTGCGCGAGTTCCATCGCGTGCTCGCGGTCGAGGGGCTGCTCATGTTCAGCACGCTCGGGCCCGACACGCTCGCCGGGCTGCGCGCCGCCGCGGGCGATGCGCGCGTGCACCGCTTCACCGACATGCACGACATCGGCGACCTGCTGGTCGAGGCCGGGTTCGCCGCGCCCGTGATGGACATGGAGCGCGTGACGCTGGTCTACGCGGACGGCGCAGCGCTCCTTGCCGACCTGCGCGCGAGCGGGCAGACCTGCGCGCTCGCCGGCCGCGCCCGCGGGCTCGCCGGGCGGCGCTTTCGCGCCGCGCTCGACGCGGGGCTCGCGGCGCAGCGGCGCGAAGGGCGCCTCGCCATGGCCTACGAGGTGGTGTACGGCCACGCCTGGAAGCCCGCCCCGACGCGCGCCGCGGACGGCCGCGCGATCGTGCATTTCGAGCGCGCGCCGCGAGCGTGACTGCGGCGCCGATTTCTTGAGGCAATCCGAAGACCTGTGGTAACTTTGGCCCGCGAGAGAGCATGGAGCATCCGCGGCGCGCGTTGGCATTCTCGGGGCCCGCTCCCGGATTCAGCCTGCTGCTGAAGCGCAACTGCTCGATCTCCCCCGAAAGCCTGGCGCGGGTGTTCGCGCTGCTCGCCGCCGCAGCGCTCGTGATCGGGATCGGGTTTGCGCTTGCCGGGGCCTGGCTGGTGCTGCCGTTCGCTGGTGCCGAGGCGTTGGCACTGGTCGTCGCGTTCTTCGCCTACGCGCGGCACGCGGCGGACTACGAGCGGATCGAGCTCGCGGGCGGGCGCCTCACGGTCGAGGTCGCCGACGCCGAGCGCACCGCGCGCTACGTGCTCGATCCGCACGCCGCGCGGGTGCGGCTGGAGTCGGAGCAGGGGAGCGCGCGCGTGCTGCTGCGCTCCCCGGGGAGGGAGCTCGAGATCGGCCGCCACCTCGATGCGGAGGCGCGCGCCGAGCTCGCCGCCGAGCTGGACAGGAGACTGCGCGTCTGAAGGGGAGAGGACCGACGATGGCAAGGAAACCCGCGGGCGTCGCGGCGGCGCTGGCGGCGGCGGCGTTCGCGCTGGCGTACCCGGAGATCGCGGCGGCGCTCGAGTGGAACCTGCAGCCCGCGGCGAGCAAGCTCGCGGAGGACATCCACGGGCTGCACGAGTACGTGATGATCCTCATCACCGTGATCTTCATCGGCGTGTTCGGCTTCATGTTCTGGGCCTGCTATGCGCACCGCAAGTCGAAAGGCCACAAGGCGGAGCAGTTCCACGAGAACACCACGGTCGAGATGATCTGGACGGTGGTCCCGGCGCTGATCCTGATCGTGATCGCCTGGCCGACGACGCGGGTCGTGGTCGCGCAGAAGAACACCGCCAATCCCGACCTCACCGTCAAGGTCACCGGCTACCAGTGGAAATGGGGCTACGACTACATCAACGGCGAGGGCGAAGGGATCAGTTTCATCTCGACGCTCACCACGCCGCGCGACCAGATCGAGGGCCGTGCGCCGAAGGGCGAAAACTACCTGCTCGAGGTGGACAACGAGCTGGTGGTGCCCGTCGGCAAGAAGGTGCGCATACTCACCACCGCCGGCGACGTGGTGCATTCCTGGTGGGTGCCCGCGTTCGGCGCCAAGCAGGACGCGATCCCCGGCTTCATCCGCGATATGCACTTCAAGGCCGAGAGGACCGGAACTTTCCGCAGCCAGTGCGTGGAGCTGTGCGGCAAGGAGCACGGGTTCATGCCGATCGTGGTTCGGGTCGTGACCCGGGACGAGTACACGAAGTGGGTCGGCGAGAAGAAGAAAGCGCTCGCCGCGGCCGCCGACGATCCCGACAGGCAGTACAACATCGACGAGTTGAAGCAGCGCGGCGAGAGGGTCTATGCCGCGCACTGCGTCGCCTGCCACCAGGCGACCGGCAAGGGCATGCCGCCGGCCTTCCCCGCGCTCGACGGCTCCAAGATCGTCATCGGGCCGGTGAAGAACCAGATCTCGCTGGTGCTCGAGGGCAAGCCCGGCACCGCGATGGCCGCCTTTGGCAAGCAGTTGAACGACGTCGAGGTCGCGGCGGTGGTCACTTTCACGCGCAACAACTGGGGCAACAAGACCGGCGAGTTCATCCAGCCCGGCGAAGTGAAGGCGCTGCGCAAGTAACAAGGCAGAGACGAGAGACCCGAGACCAGAGACGAGAGAAGCCGACATGAGCGCAGTCGTTGACAACCACGGGCACGCGGCGCACGGCCGCGAGGATCATCATGGCGGGTACGGTGGCGTGATGCGCTGGATCACCACCACCAACCACAAGGACATCGGCACGCTGTACCTGTGGTTCAGCTTCATCATGTTTATGGTCGGCGGCGTGATGGCGCTCGTGATCCGCGCCGAGCTGTTCTCGCCCGGGCTGCAGTTCGTGGACCCGGACTTCTTCAACCAGATGACCACCATGCACGGCCTGATCATGGTGTTCGGCGCGATCATGCCGGCCTTCGTCGGGTTCGCGAACTGGCAGATCCCGATGATGATCGGCGCGCCCGACATGGCGTTCGCGCGCCTGAACAACTGGTCGTTCTGGCTGCTGCCTTTCGCCGGCGCGCTGCTGGTCATCTCGTTTTTCGCGCCCGGAGGCGCCCCCGGGGTGGGCTGGACGCTGTACGCGCCGCTCACGGTGCAGATGGGCATCGGCATGGACCTCGTGATCTTCGCCGTGCACATCCTCGGCATGAGCTCGATCCTCGGCTCGATCAACATCATCACCACGATCCTCAACATGCGCGCGCCGGGGATGGGGTTGATGCGCATGCCGATGTTCGTCTGGACCTGGCTGATCACGGCGTACCTGCTGGTCGCGGCGATGCCGGTGCTCGCGGGCGCGGTGACCATGACGCTCACCGACCGGCACTTCGGCACCACGTTCTTCAACGCCGCCGGCGGCGGCGACCCGGTGCTCTACCAGCACATCTTCTGGTTCTTCGGCCATCCCGAGGTCTACATCATCGCGCTGCCCGCGTTCGGCGTGGTCTCGCAGGTGCTGCCGGCGTTCTCGAGAAAGCCGCTCTTCGGCTACGCCTCGATGGTGTACGCGACCTGGGCAATCGCGATCCTGTCGTTCATCGTCTGGGCGCACCACATGTACACGGTCGGCATGCCGGTGACCGGGCAGCTCTTCTTCATGTACGTGACGACGCTGATCGCGGTGCCGACCGGGGTCAAGGTGTTCAACTGGGTGGCGACGATGTGGAAGGGGTCGCTCTCGTTCGAGACGCCGATGCTGTTCGCGATCGGGTTCCTGTTCCTGTTCACCCTGGGCGGGTTCACCGGCCTGGTGCTCTCGCTCGTGCCGATCGACATCCAGCTGCACGACACCTATTACGTGGTGGCGCACTTCCACTACGTGATGGTGGCGGGCGCGCTCTTCGCGGCCTTCGCCGGCGTGTACTTCTGGCTGCCCAAGTGGACCGGCAGGATGTACGACGAGACACTCGGCAAGTGGCATTTCTGGCTCACCATGATCTTCTTCAACGTCACGTTTTTCGTGCAGCACTTCTCGGGCCTCGCCGGCATGCCGCGGCGCATTCCCGACTATCCGCTCATGTTCGAGACCTGGAACAAGATCAGCTCGATCGGCGCCTTCGGTTTCGGCCTGTCGCAGCTGCTGTTCCTGTACATCGTGCTGAAGGCGATCCGGAACGGCGAGAAAGCGCCGCACAGACCCTGGGAGGGCGCCGGTACGCTCGACTGGACGCGCCTGCCGACCCCGGCGCCGTACCACAGCTTCGAGACGCCGCCAGTGCTCCATTACTAGGGAAGTGCATGAGCAGAAACCTGAAAACGGCGCTGGTGCTCGCCTCGATCGCGCTGACGACCTTCGCCGGCATCATCGCGAAATACTGGCTCCTGGGAGGCGGCTGAGTGCAGGCCGGCACGATGAGCGAAGAGCGCAGGCGCGAGAACCGGCGCCTTTTCACGCGGCTTTCGATCGTCACGGCGGCGATGTTCGGCTTCGGCTACGCGATGGTTCCGTTCTATGACAGGATCTGCGAGGCGCTCGGCATCAACTACTTCGTCAAGCGCGACGCGGCGCTGCCGGCGAACACGCAGGTGGACCTGACGCGCACGGTGACGATCGAGCTGGACGCCAACGCCCACAACATCCCCTGGCGCTTCCAGCCCAGGGTGCGGCACCTGGAAGTGCACCCGGGGCAGTTGGTACAGGTCGACTACGAGGTCGCCAACGTGCGCAGCGCGCCGGTGACCGGCCAGGCGGTACCGAGCTTCGGCCCGCGCCTCGCCGGCCAGTACTTCAAGAAGATGGAGTGCTTCTGCTTCACCCAGCAGACCCTCGGCCCGGGCGAGACGCGCGTGATGCCCGTCATCTTCGTCGTCGACCCGGCGCTGCCGAGGGACGTCAACACGATCACGCTTTCCTACACTTTCTTCGAGGTCGCCGGCCTCGGGGGGAAGAGCCAGTGAAGGTCGCCTTGAAGCAGGCGTCGCTCGCTGCTGTCGTGGAGACGGTGCTTTTCACGCTGATCACGATCGTGCGGATCGTGACCGATTAGGAAGCAAGGAGACCGAAATGCCACATGGTGAAAGCATGCGAGCCCGGCGGATGCACTACGCCGTGCCGCAGCCGATGCCGTGGCCGATCATGGGCTCGTTCGCGCTGTTCCTCATGGCGCTCGGCTCGGTGGGGGTGTTCAACGGTTGGGGCGGCGGCTGGGTCTTTATCGCGGCCGGCTTCATGCTCCTGCTCTACATGATGTTCCGCTGGTTCGGCGACGTGATCCGCGAGTCCGAAGGCGGCAAGTACGGCGGCTGGGAGGACTTGTCGTTCCGCTGGGGGATGAGCTGGTTCATCTTCTCCGAGGTGATGTTCTTCGCGGCGTTCTTCGGCGCCCTGTTCTGGGCGCGCGTGATGTCGGTGCCAGATCTCGCGAGCCTCGAGCACAACGCGCAGCTCTGGCCCGGCTTCACCAGCCACTGGCCCTCGCCCGGGCCCGGCTTCGCGGAGAAGTTCACGCCGATGGGCGCCTGGGGCATCCCGGCGATCAACACGCTGCTGCTGCTCTCCTCCGGCGTCACCGTGACGATCGCGCACTACGCGCTCAAGGAAAACCACCGCGCAACGCTGAATCTGTTCCTCTTGCTTACCGTCGCGCTCGGCGCGATCTTCATTGCCTTGCAGGCTTATGAGTACGGCCACGCATACTCGGAGCTCAACCTGAAGCTCTCGACCGGTGTGTACGGTTCGACCTTCTTCCTGCTGACGGGTTTCCACGGCTTCCACGTCACGGTCGGCGCGATCATGCTGACGGTGATCCTCGGCCGCTGCCTCTCCGGCCACTTCAAGCCGGACCATCACTTCGCGTTCGAGGGCGTGGCCTGGTACTGGCACTTCGTGGACGTGGTCTGGCTCGGCCTTTTCGTTTTCGTTTATTGGTTGTAGCCGGAGCGCGCGTCACAGCCGGCCCGGGAACAGACCGAAGTAGTAGCCCGCCATCAGGAACAGGAACAGCGCGAGCGAGAGCCCGACCCGCAGCGCCAGCGCCCTCACCATGCGTTTCGAGCCGCCGCGGTCGTGCACCATGAAGAAGAACGCCGACCCGAGGCTTGCTACGATCAGCAGCAGGATCGCAATCACCACGTAGCGCATCGTCCCGGGCAGTGTAACGCGACTGTATGCAGCGCGGCCCGCTGAGGTTCCCGTTCGCCTTCCGTGCCCGCTGGTGGGGCCTCGCGCTCGCTGCCGCGGGCTGCGCCGCCGGCGTCGCGCTCGGCAACTGGCAGAGCGGCCGCGCCGATGAGAAGCGCGCTGCGGGCGCCGCGCGCGAGCGCATCGCGCTCTCCGGCGAGTTCGTTCCGAGGTTCACCATCTATCTCGACCACAAGATCCACCGCGGCCGGCTCGGCTACCACGTGGTGCAGCCGCTGCGCCCGGCCGCGGGCGGCGCGCACGTCCTCGTCAACCGCGGCTGGGTCGCCGCCGGTCCCCGGCGCGGGGACCTGCCCGAGGTGCGCACGCCCGCGGGCACGGTCGCGATCGAGGGCTTGAAGCTCGATCATTTCCCGCGCGCCCTGGCTCCCGCGGGCGCGAAGCCCGAGGGGCGCGCGTGGCAGAACGTGTCGCGCGAAGAGTTCTCCGTCTGGTCGGGGCTCGCGCTGGCGCCTTTCGTCCTCGAGCAGCACTCGGCGCTCGAGGACGGCCTCGCGCGCGACTGGCCGCCGCCCGACCTCGGCATCGAGAAGCATCTCGCCTACGCGCTGCAGTGGTACTCGCTCGCCGCGCTTTGCGTCGTCCTCTTCGTCGTCCTGAGCTTTCGCCGCCGTGCAGATCCTTCCGGCTGATCCGGTCAGGCGCGGGCGCGTCAAGCTCGCCCTGCTGGCCGCGTTCTTCGCGCTGCCCGTCGCCGCGGGATGGATCGCCTGGTGGCTCGACCTCGCGCCCGGCGCCGCCGGGAACTACGGGACGCTGCTTGCGCCGCAGCCCGTGCTGGCGGCGCCCTTCGAACTGCTCAAGGGTAAATGGGTACTGGTGCAGTTCGACCGCGCCGCCTGCGACGCCCAATGCGAGCGCAAGCACTACACCATGCGCCAGGTGCGGCGCGCGCTGGGAAAGGACATGCCGCGGGTCGAGCGGCTCTGGATCGTCACCGACGCCGGCGCGCCGCGCGCCGCGCTGCTCGCCGCGATCGAGGGCACCCGGGTCAGCCAGGGCGGTGCGGCACTCGCGACCGCCTTTGCCGCCGAGCGCTCGACCGCGGACCACATTTACCTCGTGGACCCGCTCGGCAACCTGATGATGCGCTTTCCGCGCGATCCGGATCCCTCGCGCATGATCAAGGACCTGCAGCGTCTCCTGAAGTACTCGCGTTTCGGCTGAGGAACGCACCGCCCAGAGCCGCTATCCGTGAAGGCAAGGATTTGATATTGTTATCTTTTTTGCAAGCTGCACACCGTGCTGCGCTCGTGTTCATATGACTTGGCGGCGCAAGGAACATGGCTCCCGCCGCAGTTCGCCCTGTATTCCGCAGGTAGAGTTGCACTCTAGGAGCTGAATCCGCCTATGCCCATTGCGGTTGCACTGATATTGCTGATCGCCGGCTCGGTCCTGTTTCACTTCGTGAGCCCGTGGTATTTCACGCCGATCGCCTCCAACTGGGGAGCGATGGACGTCACGATCGACATCACGTTCTGGGTCACGGGGATCGTCTACGTCGCGATCACTTTGTTCATGGCCTATTGCGCGATCCGCTACCGCTACCAGAAGGGGAAACAGGCGGCGTATGAACCCGAGAACAAGAAGCTGGAGTGGTGGCTCACCGTGTTGACCACGGTGGGCGTCGTCGCCATGCTGGCCCCCGGCTTGTTCGTGTGGGCGAAATTCGTCACCGTTCCGCAAGACGCGGCGGTGTTCGAGGTCGTGGGCCGGCAGTGGCACTGGAGCTATCGCTTTCCCGGGAAGGACGGCTTGCTGGGCACCGTCGATACCCGGCACGTCAGCGACAAGAATCCGTTCGGCATGAATCCCGACGATCCCAACGGACAGGACGACGTCCTGGTCGCAAGCCCGGAGATACATCTCCCCATCGGCAGGCCGGTCAAGGCGCTGCTCCGCTCCATAGACGTCTTGCACAACTTCGCGGTGGCGCAGTTCCGGGCCAAGATGGATCTGGTGCCGGGCCTGGTCACCTTCATCTGGTTTACCCCCACCCGGACGGGGAAATTCGACCTCCTGTGCGAAGAATTGTGCGGCATCGGGCACTTCGCCATGCGCGGCAGCGTCGTGGTGGAGGAAGAGGCCGCTTTTCAGGCGTGGTTGAGCAGCCATCCGACGTTCGCGCAAACCTTGGCTCGAGCGGCGGGCGACGCCGCCGCGGGCAAGCCGCGCTACGCGGTGTGTGCCGCCTGCCATGGCGCGCAAGGGGAGGGCAATCCTGCGCTGAATGCGCCGAAGTTGAGTGGGCTGGGAGACTGGTATCTGAGACGGCAACTGAAGTACTTCAAGCAGGGCGTCCGGGGCACCCACGACAGGGATGTTTTCGGGAAGATGATGGCGCCGATGGCGGCAACGCTGGGTGACGACGCCGCCGTCGAAAATGTCATCGCTTATATCAAGACGCTGCCGGATCGCCCCGCCCCTGCCACGGTGCAGGGGAATGCGAAGAACGGCCAAAAGCGTTATGCCACCTGCGCAGCTTGTCACGGTTCCGATGGGCGGGGCAGACAGGCAGCCAATGCGCCCGCCCTGAAGGGGATGAGCGATTGGTACTTGGTCACTCAATTGAAAAATTTCAAGCAGGGTATTCGCGGCACCCATCCGCAGGACCTGTACGGAACCCAGATGGCATTGATGGCCGCGATTCTGGTCGACGACCAGGAAATCAATGACCTCGTCGCCTATCTCAATACCTTGCCATGACCGGCGCCGGCTCGAGCGCCGCGCTGTTCGATGATCATGCTGACCAGGCTCAAGCGAATAGAGCGATAATGAGCAAATCGGAGCATAGGAGATTGTGATGGCCTACGTCGCGCATGACGCAACCGCTTTTGCCCCCCCCGCGGAAGTCGAGGACGTCGAGCTTTACCATCCGAAAACTTTCATCGGCAAGTACATCTGGAGCCAGGACGCCAAAGTCATCGCCGTCCAGTACGCGATCACCGCGATCGGGATCGGGTTGGTGGCACTGGTGTTGTCGTGGTTGATGCGGCTGCAGCTCGGGTTCCCGAACAGCTTCTCCTTCATCGACCCGAGCAACTACCTGCAGTTCGTCACCATGCACGGCATGATCATGGTGATCTACCTGCTCACCGCGCTGTTCCTCGGGGGGTTCGGCAACTACCTCATCCCGCTGATGTGCGGCGCCCGCGACATGGTTTTCCCCTATGTCAACATGGTGAGTTACTGGGTCTATCTGTTCGCCGTGCTGCTGCTGGTCGCGAGTTTCTTCGTGCCGGGCGGCCCCACGGGCTCCGGCTGGACCCTGTACCCGCCGCAGGCGATCCTCGAGGGCACTCCGGGAGCGAACTGGGGCATTATCTTGATGTGCGTTTCCCTTGCTTTCTTCATCATCGGATTCACCATGGGCGGCCTGAACTACGTGGTGACGGTGTTGCAGGCGCGCACGCGCGGGATGACGATGATGCGGCTGCCCTTGACGGTATGGGGCATTTTCATGGCCACCATCCTGGCGCTGCTCGCCTTCCCCGCCTTGTTCGTCAGTGCCGTCATGATGATTCTGGACCAGGCACTGGGCACGAGTTTCTTCATGCCCGCGATCGTCTCGATGGGACAGCAGCGTGACTACGCGGGAGGCAATCCGCTGCTGTTTCAGCACCTGTTCTGGTTCTTCGGCCACCCCGAGGTCTACATCGTCGCGCTGCCGGCCTTCGGCATCGTCTCCGACCTGCTCAGTGTCCATGCGAGAAAAAACATCTTCGGCTATCGGATGATGGTGTGGGCGATTCTGGCCATCGGCGGCCTGAGCTTCGTGGTGTGGGCGCATCACATGTACGTCAGCGGCATGAACCCGTACTTCGGCTTCTTTTTCGCCACCACCACGCTGATCATCGCCGTTCCCACGGCCATCAAGGTCTACAACTGGGTCCTGACGCTGTGGCGCGGCAACATCCAGTTCACCGTCCCGATGCTGTTTGCGATCGCCTTCATCTTCACGTTCATCAATGGCGGGTTAACTGGCCTGTTCCTCGGTAACGCGACCGTGAGCGTGCCGCTTTCGGACACCATGTTCGTGGTGGCCCACTTCCACATGGTGATGGCCGTGGCGCCCATCCTGGTCGTGTTCGGGGCGATCTACCACTGGTACCCCAAGATCACCGGGCGAATGCTGAACGACGCCATGGGCAAGTTTCACTTCTGGGTCACCTTCATCGGGACCTATGCCATTTACTATCCGATGCATTACCTGGGCATGATGGGCGTGCCGCGCCGCTATTACGCGATTGGAGGCACGGACTTCATCCCCGATTCGGCGCACTCGCTGAACGCCGGCATCACGGTCGCGGCATTGATCGTGGGCGCCGTCCAAGTCGTGTTCTTGTACAACCTGGTGTGGAGCTGTTTCAGAGGCAAGCCATCGGGGAGCAACCCCTGGAACGCCACCACATTGGAGTGGCAAACCCCCGACACCCCGCCGCGGCATGGCAACTTTGGCCCGACGCTGCCGTTGGTCTATCGCTGGGCTTACGATTACAGCGTGCCGGGTGCCAAGCAGGACTTCATCCCGCAAGACGTTCCGCCGGACGAGCCGGCCGGCAGTGCCAGGGACAAGGCGTAGGGGCCGAGGGAACTCGAGGCGTGGATCACGCTATTACATTGCTATTCCTGGGCGTATTTCTGGGTGGCTTGATGGCCGTCATCGTATGGTGGCTGCTGAAACAGAGCATCAACGTCCAGCCCTGGGTGGCGCAAAGTTCCATCGAAGACGTTCACGGGGGCGCATGGTCCCGGCCTACGGCGAAGATCGGGCTGTGGGTATTTCTTGCTGTAGTGACCTCCCTGTTCGCTCTCTTTGTCAGCGCCTATGCCATGCGAATGAAGGTCGGGGACTGGAGCCCGTTGCCGAAACCGGGACTGCTGTGGTTGAACACAGGTGTGCTGATCTTGACCAGTGTCGTCATGCAATGGTCGCGCGCTGCGGCAAGCCGGGGACAGATTGACGGCGTCAGAACCGGCCTGCTTGCCGGGGGCGTTCTCACTTTTGCCTTCCTGGCCGGGCAGCTCGTGGTCTGGCAACAACTCAACGCCTCAGGCTATTTTCTAGCGGCCAATCCAGCCAACTCGTTCTTTTACCTGCTCACTGCGCTGCACGGTCTGCACCTCCTGGGCGGCCTGGTGGCCTGGGGCAGGACCACCGCCAAGGTGCTGCGCGGCGCTGAGGTCCGCGAGGTACGCTTGGGCGTGGAGCTGTGCACGGTGTACTGGCACTATCTGCTCCTGGTCTGGCTGGTTTTGTTCGCTCTGCTGCTGTCTACCTAAAGGGATCAAGGTACATGACGCAACCCGTGCCGACGAGTGCGGGAGAGTCCCCCCCGTTGCCTGAAGGCTTGCGAGGCATCGTCGCCGACTGGTCCTCGGACCAGCGGGCGTTCAAGAGGGTCCCCTGGGGCAAGGCGATGATGTGGATTTTCCTCCTCAGCGATACCTTCATCTTCAGCGCTTTCCTGATCTCGTACATGACGGCGCGGATGTCCACCACGGAACCCTGGCCCAACCCCAGCGAGGTTTTCTCCTTGACGCTCTGGGGCCAGAAAATCCCTCTCATCCTGATCGCCATCATGACCTTCATCCTGATCAGCAGCAGCGGGACGATGGCCATGGCGGTCAACTTCGGCTATCGAAAAGATCGCGTCAAGACCTTTGTCCTGCTGCTGATCACCGCGGCATTGGGCGCCACGTTCGTCGGGATGCAGGCCTTCGAGTGGACCAAGCTGATCGTGGAGGAGGGCGTGCGGCCCTGGGGCAATCCCATGGGCGCGGCGCAGTTCGGCTCGACCTTTTTCATGATCACCGGCTTCCACGGCACGCACGTGTCGATCGGGGTGATATTCCTCGTCATCACCGCTGCAAAGGTCATACGGGGAGACTTCGATCGCCAGAGGCCCGGATTCCTGACCGGCAGGAAGGGGAACTACGAGATCGTCGAAATCATGGGGCTGTACTGGCACTTCGTCGATCTGGTGTGGGTCTTCATCTTCGCATTCTTCTATCTTTGGTGAGGGAAACCGTGGCGCACGCAGAGGGGCAGCAGCATCCGATCGGCATCTATCTCAAGATCTGGGGATTGCTGTTTATTCTCAGCACGGCGTCCTATCTGGTCGACTACTTCCACCTGCAGGGCTACCTCAGGTGGTCGCTGATCGTCGTGCTCATGCTGCTGAAGGCAGGGCTGATCGTAGCCGTCTTCATGCACATGCTGTGGGAGCGGCTGGCCTTGCTGTATGTCATCGTGGTCCCCCCGGTGCTGTTGCTGGTACTTTTGAGCATCGGGGCGCTTGAAGCGGACTACACTTTCTTTACACGGGGCGTCTTTTTCGTGAAGGGATTGTTGTAGCGCAACCGGACCGGATTGCGGCGGCGAGATCTAACCACCAATGGCTGAAAAGCGCTTTGCGACGAACGTTTCGATCATTGTCGGGGTCAGCGCAGTGCTGACGCTGTTTGTTTTCCTTCTTGTGGACCATCACCGAGACATCCCCGATCAGGTCCAAAAGCGCCGCGACGCGCTGTTGCGCTCCGGTTCGAGCGCAGCCGCGGGGACCGGAGCCGGAGGCGAGATCAACAGCCCCTCCGCGCAAACCCGGCGCGAGCCCGTGCAAGTCTCGGCTGCGGCACCATCCGAGGTCAATGGGAAACACGTCTACGAAAGCGCATGTGTCGCCTGCCACGGTGCCGGCATTGGCGGCGCACCGCAGGTGGGTAACGCCGGCCTGTGGGCGACGCGGATCGCCAAGGGCCTGGATGCCCTCTACGCCAGCGCCATCAACGGGGTACAGGGGAGCGCGGGAGTGATGCCTGCGAAGGGCGGCAACCCGGCCCTGAGCAACGCGGAGGTCAAAGCGGCCGTCGACTACATCGTGGCCCAGTCGAAATAACCTGCAGAAACTTGAAGTGACCGCGCACACCCTGATCTCCGCATCGGCGCGCAGCATTGCGCAGCGCGCCACGACGATCGCGCGCAGCGCGAGGGCCTACTATGCGCTCACCAAGCCGCGCGTGGTCTCGCTCATCGTGTTCACCGCGGTGATCGGGATGTTTCTCGCCACCCCCGGAATGGTTCCGCCGCCGCTGCTGGTTGCGGCAACCCTGGGAATCGCGCTCGTCGCAGGGGCCGCCGCCGCGATCAACTGTCTGGTCGAGCACAAGATCGACGCGCGCATGCAGCGCACGCGCGGGCGCCCTCTGCCGCGCGGGGAAATTACGCCGATCCAGACGCTCGTCTTCGCGGGCGCGGCGGGCGGCGCGGGCCTGTGGATCCTCGGCCATTTTGTCAACGCGCTCGCCCTGTGGCTCACCTTTGGAACCTTCGTCGGCTACGCCATCGTCTACACGGTGATCCTGAAGCCCTTGACGCCGCAGAACATCGTGATCGGCGGTGCCTCGGGCGCGATGCCGCCGGTGCTCGGCTGGGCGGCGGTGACGGGCGAGGTCACCACCGAGGCGATGCTGCTTTTCCTCATCATCTTCGCTTGGACGCCGCCGCATTTCTGGTCGCTCGCGCTCTACCGCACCGAGGACTACGCGCGCGCCGGGGTGCCGATGCTGCCGGTCACCCACGGCAAGGAGTACACCCGGCTGCAGGTGCTGCTCTACACGCTGATCCTCTTCGGGGTGTCGCTGCTGCCTTTCGCCATCCGCATGAGCGGCGCGCTCTACCTCGCAGCGGCGCTCGCCCTGGGCGCGATCTACATCGGCTACGCGGTGCGCGTCTATACCGCCTACAGCGACCGCCTCGCGCAGGGCGCGTTCCGCTACTCGATCGTGTACCTCGCCGCGCTGTTCGCGGCGCTGCTCGTTGACCATTACCTCGCGCGCTAGCCTCTTCGTCCTCGCCGCGGCCCTCGCCGCGTGCTCACCCGAAGGCCCGAAGTTCAGGAGCACCGACATCACCGGCGCAGAGTGGGGCCGCGAGCTCGCGCTCACCGCGCACGACGGCAAGCCGCGGACGCTGGCGGACTTTCGCGGCAAGGCAGTGGTGCTGTTCTTCGGCTTCACGCGCTGCCCCGACATCTGCCCGACGACGCTCGTCGACATGGCGAGCGTCATGAAGGCGCTCGGCAAGGACGCCGAGCGCGTGCAGGTGCTCTTCGTCACCGTCGACCCCGAGCGCGACACGCCCGAGGTGCTCGCCAAGTACGTGCCGGCGTTCGACCCGCGCTTCCTCGGCCTCTACGGCGATGCCGCGGCGACGCAGCGCGCGGCGAAGGAGTTCAAGATCTTCTACGCCAGGAACCCGGGCAAGACGCCGGACTCCTACTCTATGGACCACAGCGCGCAGAGCTATGTGATTGATTCCCAGGGTCGGCTGCGGCTCTTCGTGCGGCACGAGCGCATCGCGCAGGACCTGGCGGAGGACTTGCGCGCGCTGCTGTCCGCCGGGTCCTGACGGCTCCTGCGCGGCCCAGTTCACCGTCGCAGGGCATCAAGCTTTCCTGACAGTCTTTGCGCTCGGCGCATGCGGTCCCGAGCGGGATCAACTCGCTCATCATCCGGGTGAGCGACAAGAAGGAACTCTACTGCGAAGCGTGCCGCATCGCAGTGCGGGAGGGCAATGCCGAGTCAAAGGAATTCTTCGACCAGGACGAGTTGAAACTCCTGCTCGAGCTGGCCGGTGACATCTCCTTCGCCATCGAGCACCTGGAGAAGTCCGAGCGGCTGAACTACCTCGCGTACTACGACGAGCTGACCGGGCTCGCCAACCGTAACCTGTTCCAGGAACGCCTGACCCACTACATCGCGACCGCCGCGCAAGAGCGTCGCAACCGCGCGCTCGTCGTTGCCGATCTCGAGCGCTTCAAAGCGATCAACGACTCGCTCGGGCGCCAGGCCGGTGATGCGCTGCTGCGACAGGTCGCCGAACGGATGCTGAAGGCCGCGCCGGACAGCGCCCGAACGAAAACGGCCGCTCGAGCGGCCCTCTGTTGGGGCCCCGAAGCGATCAGGCGGCCGGCGCGGGCAGGGCGCGCGGCAAGTCCTGCGCGAGCATCGCCTGCTTCATCTTCTCGAGCGCCTTCGCCTCGATCTGGCGGATGCGCTCGGCCGAGACCTTGAACTCGCGGGCGAGGTCGTGCAGGGTGGCGCCGTCCTTCTCGCGCAGCCAGCGCGCCTCGACGATGCGGCGGCTGCGCGCATCGAGCGCGGCGAGCGCCCGCTGCAGCCCCTCGGCCTTCAGCTTCTCGCCCTCGGCGGCCTCGAGCAGCGCGCAGGGCTCCTCGTCGGCGTCCGCGGCGAGCCAGTGCACCGGCGCGTAGGCGTCCTCGTCGCCGTCGGCCTCGTAGGCGACCTCGCGGCCCGCCATCCGGGTCTCCATCTCGACCACGTCGGTGGGCTTGACGTTGAGCTCCGAGGCGACGCGCCCGATCTCGTCGCCGGAGAGCGGCCCGAGGTCCTGCTTCATCGAGCGCAGGTTGAAGAAGAGCTTCCTCTGCGCCTTGGTGGTGGCGAGCTTCACCAGCCGCCAGTTGCGCAGGATGTATTCGTGGATCTCGGCGCGGATCCAGTGGATCGCGAAGGACACCAGGCGCACACCGCGCTCCGGATCGAAGCGCTTGACCGCCTTCATGAGGCCGATGTTGCCTTCCTGGATGAGGTCGGCGTGCGGCAGGCCGTAGCCGAGGTAGCCGCGCGCCACCGAGACGACCAGGCGCAGGTGCGAGAGCACCAGCTCGCGCGCCGCGTCGAGGTCGTTGCGCTTGCGGTAGCGCCGCGCGAGCGCTCGCTCCTGCTCGGCGCTGAGCAGCGCGAAGCGGTTCACCGTCTGGATGTAGGCCTCGAGGCTGCCGGCCGCCATCGGCACCGGGAGCGTCATCGGCAGGGACATCGCTGCTTGCATCTCTCGTCTCCTTCGAGGGATTTTAGCAATCTGACTATTAGAGTGCTAACCCCCTTCTTGGGTTCCTTCCGATAGACTCGAATACCCTTCTACAGAGGCTGCATTTCACGTAAGTATCTGCTCACTGACATATAGGCGCCGAGCCAGCCGAGGCCGCCCGAGAAGGCAACCATGGCGAGGGCGTCGCCGGGCTCGAGGAAGGCGAGCCGGAACGCCGAGCCGTAGCTCTCGGCCAACTCCCGGACCCCGAGGTTGAGGGCGGCGAGGCTCGCCCAGAGGATGGCGAGCGCGAGCACGCCCCCGGCGAGCCCCTGCAGCGCCCCGAGGTAGAAGAACGGCCGCCGGATGAAGGCCTCGGTGGCGCCGATCAGGCTGCTGATCTCGATCTCGGCGCGCTGGGTGAGGATCTGCAGGCGGATCGTGTTGAAGGTGATCGCGACGAGGCCGAAGGCGAGCAGCGCGGCGAGCAACCCGATGGCGAGCCGCGCGGTGCGGGCGAGCGCGCCGAGCCGCCGCGCCCAGGCCGAGTCCACCTGTACGTGCGCGACCGCGTCCCACTTGCCGATCTCCGCGGCAAGGGCTTCGAGCGCCGCGGGCTCGGTCGCGCGCGCGCGCACGATCCAGGCGTCCGGAAGGGGATTGCGGCCGAGCGCGGCCACCACCTCGGCCAGCCCCTCCGCGGCCTGCAGCTGCCTGAGCGCTTCCTCGCGCGTCACGAACCGCGCCTCGCGCACGCGCGCATCGCCCTTCAGGCGCGCGCCGAGGGCCTCGGCCTCGGGGCGCTTCGCCTCGGGGCGCAGGAAGACCGAGATCTGCGGATCGAGCGCGATCCTCTGCGCCGCGCCCTGCAGGCTCGCAAGCAGGGCGTAGCCGCCCGCGGGCAGCGAGAGCGCGATGCCGATGACGAGCGCGTTCAGGAGCGCCGCGGACTTCTGCGCCGCGAGCTTGGCGAGCGCGGCGCCGAGCGCCTGGCGGTGCTGGCGCAGCCAGCCGCTCATGCCGCGAGGCGCCCCTGCGCGAGGCGCAGCACGCGCCTGGCGTAGCGCCCGATCAAGGCCTCGTCGTGCGTCGCGATGAGCACCGTCACTCCCACCTGGTGGAAGGCGAGGAAGATCTCGAGGATCGCGTTGGCGGCGTCGGCGTCGAGGTTCGCCGTGGGCTCGTCGGCGATCAGGATCGAGGGACGGTTGACCACGGCGCGCGCGATCGCGAGGCGCTGCTGCTCGCCGCCGGAGAGCTGGATCGGGTTCGCCCGCTCGCGCGCGAGCAGCCCCACCTTGTCGAGCGCGGCGCGCGCGCGCCGCGCCGCCTCCCGGGTCGCGAGCCCGCTGAAGGCGAGCGGCAGCATCACGTTGTCGTAGACGCTGCGGTCGTAGAGCAGCTTCTGGTCCTGGAAGACGAGCCCGAGGTTGCGCCGCAGGTACGGCACCGCGGCGCGCTTGAGCGCGCCGACGTTCTGGCCGTTCACCAGCACCGCGCCCGCGCTCGGCCGCTCGATCGCCGGGATGAGCTTCAAGAGCGTCGTCTTGCCCGCGCCGGAATGCCCGGCGACAAAGGCGAGCTCGCCCGGCTCGATCGAGAAGGAGACTCCCTTGAGCGCTTCCTGCCCGCCCGGATAGCGCTTGGCGACGCCCGAGAAGCTAATCAACCAGCGCCTCTACGAACTCGCTTGCCTTGAAAGGCCGCAGGTCGTCGATGCCCTCGCCGACGCCGACGAAGAGGAGCGGCACCGGCTTCGCGCCGCCCGCAGCCGCGCGCGCGTGCGCGATGGCGCACACCGCGCCGCCTTTCGCCGTTCCGTCCAGCTTGGTGAGAAGCAGGCCGGTGAGGCCGAGCGCCGCGTCGAAGGCCTGCACCTGGGCGAGCGAGTTCTGGCCGGTGTTGGCATCGAGCACGAGCAGAGTCTCGTGCGGCGCGCCCGGCAGCGCCTTGCCGATCACGCGCTTCACTTTCTTCACCTCCTCCATGAGGTGCAGCTGCGTCGGCAGCCGCCCCGCGGTGTCCGCGATCAGCACGTCCACGTCGCGCGCGCGCGCGGCCGCCACGGCGTCGAACGCGACCGCGCCCGGGTCGCCGCCCTGCTGCCCGATCACGGGGACGTTGTTGCGCTCGCCCCAGGCGGCGAGCTGCGCGCGCGCCGCAGCGCGGAAGGTGTCGCCGGCGGCGAGCAGCACGTCGTGGCCCTGCGACTGGAACCACTTCGCCAGCTTGCCGATCGAGGTGGTCTTGCCCGAGCCGTTGACGCCGGCGACGAGGATCACGCAGGGGCGCGCCGCGCCCGGATCGAGCGTGCGCTCGAGCGGCGCGAGCAGCGCGGCGAGCTCCGCCTTGAGCGCGCCCTTCAGGCCCTCGCCGTCCTCGATGCGCTCGCGCCCGGCGCGCTCGCGCAGCCGCGCGATGAGCGCGCGGCTCGCCTCGACGCCGCAGTCGGCGCCGAGCAGCGCGCTCTCCAGCTCCTCGTACAGCGCCTCGTCGAGCCTGCGCCGCCCGAGCAGCGCGCCGAGTCCGCCGCCGAGCGCCTCCCGGGTGCGCGCCAGTCCCGCCTTGAGCCGCGTCGCCCAGGAGCTCACTGCTAACATGGATGAATGCATTCTAACAAAGGCGTGCGCGCCGCCGGGCGCGTGCGCATCGTCGGCGGCGCGTGGCGCAGCCGGCGCATCGAGGTCGCGGCGCGCCCCGGGCTGCGGCCGACGCCGGATCGCGTGCGCGAGACGCTGTTCAACTGGCTCGGCCAGGATCTGTCCGGGCTCGCGTGCCTCGATCTGTTCGCCGGCAGCGGCGCGCTCGGCTTCGAGGCTGCTTCGCGCGGCGCGGCGCGCGTGGTGCTCGTCGAGCGCGACCGCGCGGTGCTCGCCGCGCTCGCGCGCTCCAAGGCCGCGCTCGCGGCCGATCGCGTCGAGATCGTCGCTGCGGACGCGCACGCGTACCTCGCGTGCGCAAAGGAGCGCTTCGACGTGGTTTTCCTCGATCCGCCGTTCAGGCAGAATGCCGTGCCGGCGCTGCTCGGGCGGCTGCCAGCCCTGCTTGCGCCGGGGGCGCGCGTGTATGCGGAAGGGGCGGCGCCGGTCGAGGCGCGCGGGCCGTGGCGCGAGCTCAGGCGCGGGCGCGCGGGCGAGGTCAGCTACCAGCTACTGGGGTGGGGAGCAGACGAGGGGCGCAGATGATCCGAGCGGTCTATCCGGGCACGTTTGATCCGCTGACCAACGGCCACGAGGACCTGGTGCGGCGCGCGAGCGTGCTGTTCGACGCCGTCATCCTCGCCATCGCCGACAGCCGCGCCAAGCGCCCGTTCTTCACGCTGGGCGAGCGCGTCGAGATGGCGCGCGAGGCGCTCGCCGACGTGAAGAACCTCACCGTCACCTCGTTCTCCGGGCTGCTCACGGACTTCGTGCGCAAGCAGAAGGCGCGCGTCGTGCTGCGGGGCCTGCGCGCGGTGTCGGACTTCGAGTACGAGTTCCAGCTCGCCGGCATGAACCGCGACCTCTACCCGGAGATGGAGACGATCTTCCTCACGCCGGGCGACCAGCACATGTTCATCTCGGCGACGCTGGTGCGCGAAATCGCGACGCTCGGCGGCGACGTCTCCAAGTTCGTCCACCCCAAGGTGCGCGCGCGCCTGCTGGCGAAGGTGAAGTCGCTCGGCGGGAAGTAGGTCCCCGCCAGAAACCTGCGGGGACGACGGTATTCATGGATCCTCGCCTACCCCCGCGGGGATGACGGTATTCACCGTCACCTCTGACAGCGCGCGCAGAAGTAGGTGGCGCGCTGGCCCTGCACGATGCGCCGGATCGGCGCACCGCAGCGCCCGCAGGGCTTGCCGGCGCGGTCGTAGGCTCGGGTGCGCAGCTGGAAACAGCCGGCCGCACCGTCGCCGCCGACGAAATCGCGCAAGGTCGACCCTCCCGCCCGGATCGCGTCGCGCAGCGTGCGCTTGATCGCCGCCGCAAGCCGCTTGCAGCGCTCGAGCGAGAGCGAGTTGGCGCGCCTGGCGGGATGGACCCCGGCGAGGTAGAGGCTCTCGGCGGCATAGATGTTGCCGATGCCGACGATGCGCCTGCCGTCCATCAGGAACTGCTTGATCGAGGTGCGGTGCGGCTGCAGGAGCGCGTGCAGCCGGCGCGCGTCGAGCGCGCGCGAGAGCGGCTCGACGCCGAGGTGGCGGATGAGCGGGTGGGATTCGGGCGGCCGCGCCGTCCAGAGCAGCGCGCCGAAGCGGCGCGGATCGCGCAGCCGCAGGAGCCGGGCTGCGCGCACGCCGTTCCCGCCCTCGGCCAGCGTGAGGTCCACGTGGTCATGCTTGCCGGGCGGCGTGCCGGGCGCGACCAGCCGCAGGCTCCCGGACATCCCCAGGTGCACGATGAGGTGGCCCGCGCCGCAATCGAGCAGCAGGTACTTGCCGCGGCGCTTCACCGCGCGCACCTCGCGCCCGGCGAGCGCGCGCACCGCCCTCGGCACCGGCCAGCGCAAGCGCGGCTCGCGCACCTCGACTCTTGCGATCGAGCGCCCGACGAGCAGCGGCGCGATGCCGCGGCGCGTGACTTCGACTTCGGGGAGCTCGGGCACGTGGTTTCTCGCCTTGTGCGGGTCCGCAAATATACCTACACTGGGCGCCCCATGTCCCCGACGCTGCGCCTGCTTGCCGCGCTCGCCGCGGCGCTCCTTGCCCTCGCCGCGCTGGCGCAGGAGGTGCGCGAGGCCGAAGACGAGGACGAAGCGCCCGCGCCGCCGCTCGTCTCGGGCGAGAAGCCGCGCAGGATCCTGCCGCTGCAGGAGCTCACCGAGCCGGTGCTGTACGAGTTCCTGCTGGCCGAGATCGCGCGCCAGCGGGGCAGCGCGGGGCTCGCCGCGCAGACCTATATCGACCTCGCCAAGCGCACGCGCGACCCGCGCATCGCGCGGCGCGCGGTCGAAATGGCGAACCATGCGCGCATGCCCGAGCTCGCGCTCGAGGCGGCGCGGCTGTGGCAGCAGACCGAGCCCGATTCGGTGCAGCCGGTGCAGGCGCTGACGCTGCTGCTCATCTCGCAGAAGCGCGTCGAGGAGGCCGAGCCGTACCTGGCGCGGCTGCTGGCAGTCGACGGGACCGCCGCGGCGAACGGCTTCATGCAGCTCGGGCGGCTGCTCGCCAACAGCCCCGATCACGCCGCCAACCTGCGCGTGGTGCAGCGGCTCGCCGAGCGCCACCCCAAGCTGCCACAGGCGCGCTTCGCGGTGGCGCAGGCGGCCGCCGCGGCGAAGGACGAGGCGCTCGCGATTGCCGAGCTGCGGCGCGCCGCCGAACTGAGGCCCGACTGGGAAACCGCGGCGCTGTTCGAGGCGCAGCTGCTGCAGAAGCGCTCCCCGGCCGAGGCGGCGAAGCGCCTGGCGCGCTACCTCGAGAAGTTCCCGGAATCGCGCGACGTGCGGCTCAACTACGCGCGCGTGCTGGTGGCTGACAAGCGCCTGCCGGAGGCGCGCGCCGAGTTCGAGAAGATCCTCGCGCGCCACCAGAACGACAGCGACGCGATCTACGCCGTGGGGCTGCTCGCGTTCCAGGTCAAGGAGTACGCCATCGCCGAGAGCAACATGAAGCGGCTGCTCGACTCCGGCCCGCGCGACCCGAACGGCGTGCGCTACGTGCTCGGGCAGATCGCCGAGGAGCGCAAGGACTGGGACGGCGCGATCGGGTGGTACCAGGCGATCCAGCGCGGCGAGCACGCGCTGCCGGCGCGCATGCGCACGGCGCAGGCGATGTCCAAGCAGGGCCGGCTCGACGAGGCGCGCGCCTACCTGCAGGCGGTCAGCGCCGCCGGCGAGCAGCAGCGCGTGCAGCTGATCATCGCCGAGTCGCAGCTGCTGCGCGAGGCGAACCAGCACCAGGAGGCGTTCGACCTGCTCGGCCGGGCGCTCGCGAAGACCCCCGAGCAGCCCGACCTGCTCTATGACCACGCGCTCACCGCCGAGAAGCTCGACCGCTTCGACCTGCTGGAAGCAAACCTGACCCGGCTCATCCAGCTCCAGCCCGATCACGCGCACGCCTACAACGCGCTCGGCTACTCGCTCGCCGACCGCAACCAGCGGCTGCCGGAGGCGTTGAAACTCATCGAGAAGGCGCTCGAACTCGCGCCCGAGGATTTCTTCATCATCGACTCGATGGGCTGGGTGCTGTACCGCATGGGCGACCTGAAGGGCGCGGCCGCTCACCTGCGGCGCGCCTGGGACGGCCGGCCCGACGGCGAGATCGGCGCGCACCTGGGCGAGGTGCTCTGGATGCTCGGCGATCGCGACGAGGCGCGGCGCATCTGGCGCGAGGCGCTCAAGGCCGCCCCCGAGAACGAGACGCTGCAGAAGACGATCAAGCGCCTCGATCCGTAGTGCTCGTGCGTAGCGCTCCCGCCGCCGCGGCCGCTCTGCTGCTCGCGGCCTGCGCCGAGTTCGGCTTCGTGCGCCCGATGGCGGACCTCGAGTTCGAGCTCTCCGGCCGCATCGCGATGCGCTACCGCGGCGAGGCCGCGAGCGGCAACCTCGCCTGGCGCCACCGCGAGCGCGGCGACGAGATGCTGCTCACCAACGCGTTCGGCCAGGGCGTCGCGCGCCTCGTGCGCGAGGGCGGCGAGGTCACGCTCACGACGCCCGAGCCGCGCGAATTCCGCGCCGCCGACGCCGAGGCGCTCACCGAGCAGGTGCTCGGCTTTCGCCTGCCGCTCGCCGGGCTCGCCGACTGGGTGCGCGCGCGCGCCGGGCCGGGGCCGGCGCGGCAGCGCTTCGACGCCGACGGGCGCCTCGCGGAACTCGAGCAGTCGGGCTGGAGGATCGAGTACCTGGAGTGGTCCGGCGCGCGCCCGGCGCGGCTGCGGCTCACCTACCCCGGGCTCGAGCTCCGGCTCGCGATCTCGGAATGGAAGTGAGCGCCGAGAGCGCCACGGGGCTCGACTGGCTCCCCGCCCCCGGCAAGCTCAACCTGTTCCTGCACGTGCTCGGGCGCCGCGCTGACGGCTATCACGAGCTGCAGACCGCCTACCGCCTGATCGAGCGCGGCGATCGCATCGGCCTGCGCGTGCGCGCCGGCGGCGAGGTCCGGCGCATCGCCGGGCCCGACGACATCGCCCCCGAGGAGGACCTGTGCGTGCGCGCCGCGCGGCTGCTCAAGCGCGAGAGCGGCACGCCGCTCGGCTGCGATCTCGCGCTGCAGAAGCTCCTGCCGGTCGGCGGCGGGCTCGGGGGCGGGTCGTCGGACGCGGCCACGGTGCTGCTCGGCCTGAACCGCGCCTGGCGGCTCGGCCTCGCGCGCGCCGAGCTCATCGCGCTCGCGGCGCAGCTCGGCGCCGATGTGCCGCTCTTCGTGCACGGGGAAAACGCGCTCGGCGAGGGCATCGGCGAGCGCCTCAGCGCTCTCACGCTCGCGCCCGCCTGGTACCTCGTGCTGGTGCCTCAAATCGCGGTTTCCACGAGGGAAATCTACTCTGACCGCGCGTTGACACCTGATTCGAAACGACTCAAAATACCGCCCTTTTTGTCGGGGCAGGGCCGCAACGACCTCGAGGCGATTGCAGTGCGCCGGCACCCTGAGATCGCGCAGCACCTGGCGTGGCTAAAGCAGCGCCAGCCGCAGTCGCGCATGACCGGCTCGGGCGGCTGCGTGTTCGCCGAATTCCCGGGGCAAGCGCAGGCCGAAGCGGTGCACGCGGAGCTGCCGGCGACGATGCGCGGCTTCGTCACCCGCGGGCTCGATCGTCACCCGCTCCACGACTGGGCACAATGAGGCTTTCTCGGATGGGGCGTCGCCAAGTTGGTTTAAGGCACCGGATTTTGATTCCGGCATTCCTAGGTTCGAATCCTAGCGCCCCAGCCATTTCCGCAGCCGCCGCGCGATGAAGCCGATGACGCCCACCGCCGCCGCCATGGAACGCCTGATGGTATTCACGGGCAACGCCAACCCGCGCCTGGCGCAGGACGTGGTGAAGCACCTCAACCTCTCGCTCGGCCGGGCGGTGGTCGGCCGCTTCTCCGACGGCGAGGTGATGGTCGAGATCATGGAGAACGTGCGCGGCAAGGACGTGTTCGTGCTGCAGTCCACCTGCGCGCCGACCAACGACACGCTGATGGAACTGCTGGTGATGGTGGACGCGCTCAAGCGCTCCTCGGCCGCGCGCGTCTCGGCCGCGATCCCGTACTTCGGCTACTCGCGCCAGGACCGCCGGCCGCGCTCGGCGCGCGTCGCGATCAGCGCCAAGCTGGTCGCCAACATGCTCACCGCCGCGGGCGTGGCGCGCGTCCTGACGATGGACCTGCATGCCGACCAGATCCAGGGCTTCTTCGACATGCCGGTGGACAACGTCTACGCCGCGCCGGTGCTGCTCGGCGACGTCTGGAAGCAGCGCTACGAGGACCTGGTGGTGGTCTCGCCCGACGTCGGCGGGGTGGTGCGCGCGCGCGCGCTCGCCAAGCGCCTCGAGGCGGACCTGGCGATCATCGACAAGCGGCGCCCGCGCGCCAACGTCGCCGAGGTGATGAACGTGATCGGCGAGGTGAAAGGCCGCGCCTGCGTCATCATGGACGACATGGTGGACACCGCCGGGACCCTGTGCAAGGCGGCGCAGGTGCTCAAAGCCGGGGGCGCGACCAAGGTAGTCGCCTATTGCACGCACGCGGTGTTCTCGGGCGGCGCGGTCGAGCGCGTCGCCGCCTCCGACCTCGACGAGGTCGTGGTGACCGACACGATCCCGCTGCGCGACGACGCCAGCGCCTGCGCCAAGATCCGCCAGCTCTCGGTCGCGGGGCTGCTGGCCGAGACCATCCTGCGCATCTATACCGAGGACTCGGTGAGCTCGCTGTTCATCGAGTAGGCTTTTCCAACCCCGCCGGCGTCTGGTCGCGGAGCCGGCGGATTTCCGAAGGAGTGAAGCGATGAAGATCCAGATCAGCGCGCGCAAGCGCGCAGCGCAGGGCACGGGTGCGAGCCGCCGCCTGCGCCGCTCGGGCAGGGTCCCGGGCATCGTCTACGGCGGCGACCGGGGCCCGGTCAACATCGAGCTCGACCACAAGGAGCTCTACCAGAAGCTCTCGATGGAGGCATGCCACGCCTCGATCCTCACGCTCGAGCTGGACGGCGCCGCGGAGCAGGTGCTGCTGCGCGCTTTCAACATGCATCCCTGGAAGGGGCACGTGCAGCACGTGGACTTCCAGCGCGTGCTGAAGGACCGCAAGATCCACATGAAGGTGCCGCTGCACTTCGTCAACGCCGACAAGTCGCCCGGCGTCAAGGAGCAGGGCGGCGTCTCCAACCACGTCATCAACGACCTCGACGTTTCGTGCCTGCCGGACGACCTGCCCGAGTTCGTCGAGGTGGACCTGGGGCATCTCTCGGTCGGCCAGGCGGTGCACGTGAACGACCTGAAGCTGCCCAAGGGCGTCGAGGCGGTGCTGCACAGGGGCGAGAACCCGGTGGTCGCGACCGTGATCGTGCCGGCGCTCGTCACCGAGGAGGAGGAAACCGCGGCAGCCGCCGAAGCGGTGCCCGCGTCCGAGGTGCCGACGACCGAGCAGGCGCAGCCCGAGGCCGGGGCGGAGGCGCCCGCCGAGGGCGACAAGGCGGCGGCCGCGAAAGGCGCCGAGAAGGCGCCGCCGCCCGCCAAGCCCGCCGAGAAGGTCGAGAAGAAAGAGAAGAAGTAGCCGGCCGCGATGCGCCTCGTCGTTGGCCTGGGCAATCCCGGCAAGGAGCACGAGCGCCAGCGTCACAACGCGGGCTTCTGGCTGCTCGAGCGCTTTGCCGCGCAGGGGGGCGTGGTGCTGCGCAAGGACGCCAAGTTCCAGGCGCTGGTGGGCCGGCACGAGCCGAGCGGAGCGTGGCTCGTGCTGCCGCAGACCTACATGAACCTGAGCGGCATGGCGGTGCGCATGCTCTCGACCTTCTTCAAGATCCCGGCGGCCGAGGTGCTCGTGATCCACGACGAGGTGGACTTCCCGCCGGGGGTCGCGCGCCTCAAGCAGGGCGGCGGCATCGCCGGGCACAACGGCCTGAAGGACATCTCGCAGCGCCTCGGCACGCACGAGTACTGGCGGCTGCGCATCGGCATCGGCCACCCGGGCGACAAGAACGAAGTTCCCGACTACGTGCTGCACCGTCCCGCGGCCGAGGAGCGCGAGGCCATCGACGCCGCGATCGCGAAGGCGATCGAGGTGCTGCCGCAGGTGCTCGCCGGCGACCTGCAGGGCGCGATGCAGAAGCTCCACACGCAGGAGATCCCGGAAAAAGCGCCCACGGCGAAGGAGCCCGCGGCGAAGCCGAAGGCAAAGCCCGAGCCGAAGGCCGAGAAGCCGGCTGCGCCGCCGCAGGAGCCGGCGCGCGCGAGCGGCGGACTGCGCGGCCTGCTCGGCTCGCTGCTGCACCCCAGCCGCAAGAAGTGAGCCTGCGCTGCGGCATCGTCGGCCTGCCGAACGTCGGCAAGTCGACGCTGTTCAACGCGCTCACGCGGGCGGGCGTTCCCGCCGAGAACTACCCGTTCTGCACCATCGAGGCGAACGTCGGCGTGGTCCCGGTGCCGGACCCGCGCCTTGCGCGCATCGCCGAGATCACGCGGCCGCCGCGCACCGTGCCGGCGACAGTCGAGTTCGTGGACATCGCCGGCCTGGTCGCGGGCGCCTCGCGCGGCGAAGGCCTGGGCAACCAGTTCCTCGCCCGCATTCGCGAGGTCGATGCGATCGCGCACGTAGTGCGCTGCTTCGAGGACGCGAACGTGGTGCACGTCACGGGCAAGGTGGACCCGGCCTCGGACATCGAGACGGTGCACACGGAGCTCGCGCTCGCCGACCTGCAGTCGGTGGAGAAGCAGCTCGCGCGGCACGAGAAGCCGGCGCGCACCGGCGGCGACAAGGCGGCGCAGCGCCTGGTCGCGGTGCTCGAGAAGGCGCGCGGCGCGCTCGATGCCGGCAAGCCGGCGCGGGCGCTGGACTGGGCGAAGGAAGAGCACGTGGTGCTCGACCCGCTGTTCCTGCTCACCATGAAGCCGGTGCTCTACGTCGCCAACGTCGCCGAGCACGGCTTTCGGGACAACCCCCACCTGGCCGCGGTCGAGGAGCGCGCGCGCGGCGAGGCTGCACCGGTGGTGGCGATCAGCGCCGCGCTCGAGGCGCAGATCGCGGACCTGGACGAGGCCGACAAGCGCGTCTTTCTCGCCGACATGGGGATGGAGGAGGCGGGCCTGGATCGCGTGATCCGCGCCGCCTATCGCCTCCTAGGCCTTGAGACCTTCTTCACCACCGGCGAGCGCGAGGCGCGCGCCTGGCAGCTGCATATCGGCCAGACCGCGGTCGAGGCCGCGGGCACGATCCACACCGATTTCGCGCGCGGCTTCGTCCGCGCCGAGGTGATCGCCTGCGAGGACTTCATCGCCTGCGGCGGCGAGCACGCCGCGAAGGAGGCGGGAAAGATGCGTCTCGAGGGTCGCGACTACGTCGTACGCGACGGCGACGTCCTCACCTTCCGCTTCAACGTCTAGAACGACCAGACCTGCAGCGTGCGGTGCAGCTCGACCAGCTCCTTCTCGTTGAGGCTCGCCGGCTTCTTCGCGCCGGGCTCGGCGCTCTCCACCAGCTCGACCAGCTTCGCGTTCATCGCCGCGACGCGCCGCGCAAGGAGCTGCGCGATGCCGCCGACCAGCTTGAGCGCCGCCGGCGAGCCCTCGCGCAGCAGCGTGCGAAAGCGCGCCGCCGGCAGGCGCAGCGCGCTGGTCTCGACCAGCGCGCGCCCGGTCGCGGAGCGCGCCTCCTCGGTGAGCAGCGACATCTCGCCCAGCACGCCGCCCGCGCCGAGGCGGGCGAGCGAGCGCTCGCCGCCAGCAGAACGCTTGAGGACGTCGATCTCGCCCGAGATCACGAGGTACAGGCCGTCGCCGGCGTCGCCCTCGCGGAACAGGTCCTTGCCGGCCGGCACGGTGAGCGGCTCGGCGATCGCCGCGATCGCGTCCAGCTCCAGCGGGGAGAGCGTCCGGCAGATCACCGCCGCCTTGAGCGCCGCTGCGTAGTTCTGGCTCATCCGGGAAATCCTCCTGCGTGCCTGGCGCCAGCACTGTAGCCGAAGCGGGCCCTTGCGGCGCAGGATAAAATTCACGCCCCGCGCGCTGTGGAGGATCGTACGTTGCGCAGGTTCGCGGCCGCATTGCTGCTCGCCCTTGCCGGCCCGCCCGCCGGCGCGGCGGAACTGCCGATCTTCGATGCGCACGTGCACTACTCGCACGACGCCTGGGACGTGCTGCCGCCGAAGGAGGCGGTGGCGATCCTGCGCCAGGCCGGCGTCAAGCGCGCGCTCGTCTCGAGCTCGGGCGACGACGGCCAGCAGCGGCTGTTCATCGAGGCGCCCGACCTGATCCTGCCGTCGCTGCGGCCCTACCGCACGCGCGGCGAGATCTCGACCTGGACGCGCGACGAGAGCGTGCCGCGCTACCTGGAGGAGCGCCTCGCCAGGTACCGCTACGTCGCGATCGGCGAGTTCCATCTCTACGGCGCGGACGCGGACCTGCCGGTGCCGCGGCGCCTGGTGCAGCTGGCGAAGCAGCACAGGCTCTTCCTGCACGCGCACTCGGATGCGGATGCGGTCGAGCGGCTGTTCGCGCAGGACCCCGGGGCGCGGATCCTGTGGGCGCACGCGGGCTTCGAGCGGCCGGAGAGGGTACGCGAGCTGCTGCGCAGGCACCGCAATCTCTGGTGCGACCTCGCTTTCCGCAGCGACCATGCCGCGCTCGGCAAGCCGGTCGCGGAGTGGCGCGCCGCGTTCCTCGAGTTTCCCGACCGCTTCATGGTCGGCACCGACACCTTCACGCCCGAGCGCTGGCACTACGTGGGCGAGCATGCGAGCTGGTCGCGCGCCTGGCTCGCGGACCTGCCGCCCGAGGTCGCCGAGCGCATCGCATGGAAGAACGGCGAGGCGCTGTTCGGCGCGATGCTGCGGCCCTAGCGGCGCTGCTCGCGGCGGCGCCTGCGGCGGCCTGCGAGCTGCCGGGCGCGGCGCGCGTGCTCGAGTCGCCGCGCGTCGCGCTCGCGTATCGCACCATTCCACAGCGGATCTCGGTGGGCGAGCGCTTCACGGTCGAATTCGCGGTCTGCCCGAAGGGCCGGGAGCAGGCCGGCAAAGGCGAGCCGCGCATCTCGGCGAACGCGCACATGCCCGAGCACCGGCACGGCATGAACTATCGCCCGACGCTCTCCACGCCCGTGCCCGGGCGCTACCGCTCGGAAGGGTGGCTCTTCCACATGCCGGTCGCGCTCGAGCACCGCAACTTCGGCGAGTTCAAGGTGCCCGGCCTGCGCAACGTCGCGCAGACCGCGCCCTCCGGCGAGGCCGCGGACCTCGTCGCCTTGCTCGAGTCGCTCAGCGAGCGCGCGAGCGTGCTGCCCGCCGAGCGCCCGCCCGCGCCCTGCGCGCCATGAGCCTGCGGCTGGGCCCGGCGCGCGCCGCGGAGCTGCCGCAGCTCGTCGAGCTGCTCGGGATCCTGTTCGCCCAGGAACACGAGATCTCTCCGGACGCGCGCAAGCAGCGGCGCGGCCTGCGGCTGATCCTGAAGAGCCCCGCGATCGGCCGCATCTACGTGGCGCGCGATGGGGCGCGCGTGCTCGGGATGGTGAGCATCCTGCGCTCGATCAGCACGGCCGAGGGCGGGCCGGTCGGCCTGCTGGAGGACCTGGTGGTGCGTCCCGAGTGCCGCGGCGAGGGGCTGGGCGCGAGGCTCCTCGCCTACGCCATCGCGCAATCGCGCGCCGCGGGCCTGCTGCGCCTGATCCTGCTCACCGACGGCGACAACTGCGGCGCGCAGCGCCTCTACGCGCGCGCCGGCTTCACGCGCTCGCAGATGCTGCCGATGCGGCTCAGATTCCGCCGATCAGCAGGTACTTGACCTCGAGGTACTCCTCGATGCCGTACTTCGAGCCCTCGCGCCCGAGGCCCGACTGCTTGACGCCGCCGAACGGCGCGACCTCGGTGGAGATGATGCCGACGTTTGCGCCGACGATCCCGGTCTCCATCGCCTCGGCGGCGCGGAAGATGCGGCCGACGTCGCGGCTGTAGAAGTAGCCGGCGAGGCCGAACTCGGTGTCGTTCGCCATCGCGATGGCGTCCTCGTCGGTCTTGAAGCGGTACAGCGGCGCCACCGGCCCGAAGGTCTCCTCGCGCGAGACGCGCATCGCCTGCGTCACCCCGGTGAGGATGGTGGGCTCGAAAAAGAGCCCGCCCAGGCTGTGGCGCTTGCCGCCGAGCATGAGCTTCGCCCCTTTCGAGGTGGCGTCGGCGACGTGCTCCTCGACCTTGGCGAGGCCGTTGGCGTCGATCAGCGGCCCGATCACGACACCCGGCTCGGTGCCGGGCCCGACCTTGAACGCCTTCACCTTCGCCGCGAGCTTGGCGGCGAACTCGTCGTAGACCCGGTCCTGCACGTAGATGCGGTTGGCGCACACGCAGGTCTGCCCCGCGTTGCGGTACTTGGAGGCGATCGCGCCGTCCACTGCGGCATCGATGTCGGCGTCGTCGAAGACGATGAAGGGCGCGTTGCCGCCGAGCTCGAGCGAGAGCTTCTTCACCGTGTCGGCGCACTGCTTCATCAGGATGCGGCCGGTCTCGGTCGAGCCGGTGAAGGAGAGCTTGCGCACCCTGGGGTTCGCGCACAGCTCGGCGCCGATCGCCCCGGCGTTGCCGGTGAGCACGTTGACTACGCCCCTGGGGATGCCGGCGCGCTCGGCGAGCTCGCCAAGCGCGAGCGCCGAGTAGGGCGTCGCGCCGGCCGGCTTGATCACCACGGTGCAGCCCGCGGCGAGCGCGGGCCCGGCCTTGCGCGTGATCATGGCGTTGGGGAAGTTCCACGGCGTGATCAGCGCCGCGACCCCGACCGGCTGCTTGAGGACGAGGATGCGCTTGTCCGGCTGGTGCTGCGGGATGACCTCGCCGTAGACGCGCTTGCCTTCCTCGGCGAACCACTCGATGAAGGACGCGCCGTAGGCGATCTCGCCCTTCGCCTCGGCGAGCGGCTTGCCCTGCTCGGTGGTGAGCAGGAGCCCGAGGTCGTCCTGGTTCGCCATCATCAGCTCGAACCACCTGCGCAGCAAGGCAGCGCGCTCCTTGGCGGTCTTCGCGCGCCACGCCGGCCAGGCGCGGTCGGCGGCATCGATCGCGCGCCTCGTTTCCGCGGCGCCCATGTCGGGCACGGTGCCGATCACCGTGCCGTCGGCGGGATTTGTCACCTTGATCGTCTTCCCCGAGTCGGCGCTCAGCCACGCGCCGTCGACGTAGCACTGCTCGCGGAAGAGCTTGGGGTCCTTCAGATCGAGTGCCGGGAGGCCGGCCTTTTCGGGAGCGGTCACGTGAACCTCCGAGTGCTTTGCAGCGCGATATTCTAGCCCCGCGCCGCGGCGCGCACGCCTGCCGCCGAATTTGTTTGGGCTTCAAACAATGATGCGCTTGACATCTGTGCGCGGCTGCGTAGAGTGCCTTGAAAATCAACGACAAGAGGGCGTGCGCCCCTGCGACCAAAGGAGGAATCCATGCACCAGGCAACCGCAGTCAAGACCCTTGTCGCTGCGCTGCTCGCGGCCGTGCTCGCGCCCGCGTGGGCGCAGGACGCGCCCGTGCGCATCGGCTACGCCATCGCACGCTCGGGTCCGTGGGCGCTGGGGGCGCAGCTGACGCAGGAGCCCAACTACATCCTCTGGGCCGACCAGGTGAACGCGGCCGGGGGCTTGAGCGTCAAGGGCAAGAAGCGCAAGGTCGAGCTGGTGGGGTTCGACGATCGCAGCGACGCCGAGACCGTGGTGCGCACCTACGAGAAGCTGATGGGCAGCGACAAGGTCGACCTGATCCTCCCGCCCTGGGGCACGGGAGCGAACTTCGCGGTGATGCCTGTGGTGCAGAAGTTCGGCTACCCGATGATCGCGCCGACCGCGACCGGCAGGAAGCTGCTGGGAATGAAGAACCCGTACTTCTTCGCCATCCTGCAGCAACCCGACCGCATGATGAACGCGCTCGCCGAGTTCCTCAAGGCGCGCAACGTGCAGACGGCGGCCATGATCCACGTCGACGAGCTGTTCGGCCTGGAGCAGGCTGGCGCGCTCGAGGAGGCGTTCAAGGAGAAGGGCATCCGCATCATCGAGAAGAAGAGCTACCCGCTCGGCGTCAAGGACCTGAAGCCGGTGCTGAACGACATCAAGGCGAAGAACCCGGACGCGTTCATCGCGCTCTCCTACCCGCCGGACACCTTCCTCGTCACCGCGCAGGCGCGCGAGCTCGCGTTCAACCCTGCCGCGTTCTACGCCGCGGTGGGCACCGCGTTCCCGGTCTACCGCGACAAGATGGGGCCGGCGGCCGAGGGCGTGATGGGCCTCGGCACCTGGAACCCGAAGATGAGCGCGGCGGCGAAGTCCTACTTCGACGCGCACGTGGCGAAGTTCAACAAGCAGCCTGACCGCTGGGCGAGCGCGCACGCCTACGCCGCGCTGCAGGTGATGCAGAGGGCGGTGGAGAAGGCGGGCCTCGATCGCAAGGCGCTGCGCGACGCGATCGCCAACGGCGAGTTCGACACCATCATCGGCAAGATCCGCTTCAGGAACGGCGAGAACGTCACCACGCCGGGAGTGGTGAGCCAGTGGCAGAGCGGCGAGTTCGAGGTCGTGTGGCCGCCCGACCGGGCGACTTCGCCCGCGCTGCACCCCAAGCCGGCTTGGCGCTAGCCCCCCTCCCTAGCCCTCCCCCTTGGCAAGGGGGAGGGAACGGGTGGGGGTGAGCATGGGCTTCTGGCTCGAGCTCGCGGCATCCGGCCTGATCACGGGCGGCATCTACGCCCTGGTCGCGCTCGGCTTGAACCTCCAGTACGGCCTCATGCGCATCATGAACATCTCGCACGGCGAGTTCCTGATGCTCGGGGCCTATCTGACGTGGCTCGCGCACACGGTGCTCGGCGTGAACCCCCTTCTGTCGCTCCCCGCGGTGGCGCTCGCGCTCTTCGTGCTGGGGTTGGTGGTCTACCGGCTGTGCTTCCGCGCCATCGCGCGCGGCGCGCCCTCGGTCGAGGTGATCGAGGCGCGCAGCCTCCTCATCGGCTTCGGCCTCATGTACCTGGTGCAGAACGCGGCGCTCATGGCCTGGGGCGCGGACCTGCGCGGCTACTCGTTCCTCACGGAGGTGGTCGAGGTCGGCGGCGCGCGCTTCGCCGGCAACCGCCTGCTCGCGTTCGGCTTCGCGGTCGCGGCGAGCCTCGCGCTGCTCGCGTTGCTGCGCTGGACGATCGTAGGCAAGGCGGTGCGCGCCATGATGCAGTCGCCGACCGGGGCGCAGCTCGTCGGCATCGACACCGCGGTGCTGCACCCGGTCGTGTTCGGCGCCGGGCTCGCGCTCGCGGGGGTCGCCGGGGGCCTGCTTTCGATGGTGTACGAGATCACGCCCTCGATGGGCGAGCCCTACACGGTCACCGCGCTGATCGTCATCGTGCTGGGCGGCCTCGGCAGCGCCGCGGGCTGCCTCGCTGGCGGCCTGCTCCTGGGACTGGTCGAGGCCTTCGGCATGCACTTCACCAGCCCGTCGCTCAAGATGTTGCTCTCCTACGGCGTCTTCATCGCCGTGCTGCTGGCACGGCCCAAGGGCCTCTTTTCGAGGTGAGCACGCGATGAACACGAATCTCCGGCAGACCCTGGGCGCGGTGCTCGCCGCGGGCTGCGCGCTCGCAGCCCTGCCGTGGCTGCTGTCGGACTTCCTGCTCTCGCTCGCGCTCAGTTGCCTCATGTACGTCGCGCTCGCCTCGAGCTGGGCGATGTTCTCCGGGGCGACCCACTACCTCTCGCTCGCGACCTCGGCCTTCTTCGGCATCGGCGCCTACGTCACCGCCTGGGGCCTCGGGACGCTGCCCTACGCGCTCGCCGTGCCGCTCGGCGGTGTGATCGCGGCGCTGTTCGCGGCGCTCGTCGGCGCCGCGGTGCTGCACCTGCGCGGCGCCTACTTCGCGGTGCTCACCTTCGGCCTCGGCGAGCTCGTGCGCCACGCCATCACCTACTTCGAGAAGACCTACGCGAAAACGGTCGGGCGCGTGCTGACCGAGGTGCCCGAGGCGGCCACGGTGTATCTGACCGTGCTCGCGATCGCGGTGGCCGCCGTGGCGGCGAACGCGGCGGTGCGCACGAGCCGCTTCGGCCTCGCGCTCGCCGGCGTGGGAGCCGACGAGGAGCGCGCGCAGACGCTCGGCGTGAACACCCGGCAAGCGAAGATCGCCGGCTTCGCGCTCTCGGCGTTCTTCGCCGGCGCGCTCGGCGCGGCGATCGCGGTGCGCTGGACCTACATCGAGCCGCTCTCCGTGTTCAACCCGTTCATCGGCTTCCAGACCGTGCTGATCGCGATGATCGGCGGCGCGCAGACGCTCGCCGGCCCCGTCGCCTCGGCGGTGGTCTTCAGCCTGGCGACCGAGCTGCTGCGGCTGCAGTTCCCGTACGCCTACCTGATGCTGCTCGGGCTGCTGCTCATCGTGCTCGTGCTCTACCTGCCCGGCGGCATCGGCTCGCTCCTCAAGGGGAGATGGGCGCGTGCCTGAGATGCTCCTGCGCGCGCAGGGCGTGACGGTGCGCTTCGGCGGCCTGGTGGCCGTCGACCGCGTTGACCTCGACGTGCATACGGGGGAGCTCGTCGGCCTCATCGGGCCGAACGGTGCCGGAAAGACGACTTTCTTCCACACGCTGTCGGGCGTGCTCGAGCCGACCGCCGGACGCCTCCTGGTTGCGGGAAACGACCTCACCGGGCGGCCGGCGCATGTCTTCGCCATGCACGGCGTCGCGCGCACCTTCCAGACGCCGCGCGTATTCCGCGAGATGAGCGTCGAGGATAACGTGCGCTTCGCGCTGCAGTTCGCGGGCCGCGCGCGCCGGCACGCGCACGATGCCTTCGACGACGCGCGCGCGATCCTCGGTTTCCTCGGCCTGGCGCCGGCGGCGCCGGCGCCGGCGGCGGGCTTGACGCCCGCGCGCCAGCGCCTGCTCGAGATCGGCATGGCGCTCGGCGCGCGCCCGCGCATGCTGCTGCTCGACGAGGTGGCGGCGGGCCTGACGCAGGGCGAGATCGAGACGACCGCGCAGCTCATCCGCCGCGTGCGCGACGAGCTCGGGCTCGCGGTGATCTGGATCGAGCATGCGGTGCGCCTGCTCATGCACCACGTCGAGCGCGTCGCCGTGCTGCACCAGGGGCGCAAGATCGCCGACGGCGATCCGCGCGCGGTGGCCAAGGACCCGGCGGTGATCGAAGCCTACCTCGGCGAAGAGGGCGAGCCCGGGAGGAAAGCGGCATGAGCGCGGGGCTGCTGGTTCGCGGTCTCTCGGCCGGCTACGGCGGCATCCGCGTGCTCGAGGGGATCGACCTCGAGGCGCCGAAAGGCGAGATCACCGTGGTGCTGGGCCCGAACGGCGCCGGCAAGACGACGCTTCTGAAGGCGCTCTCGGGCCTGATCGCGCGGGGCGGCGAGGTGCTGCTCGAGGGCGAGCCCCTGCCCGATTCGCCCGCCGCGATCGTGTCGCGCGGCCTCGCCCAGGTGCCCGAAGGGCGCCAGCTCTTTCCCCACATGTCGGTGCGCGAGAACCTGGAGCTCGGCGGCTATCTGCTCGCGAAAGCCGAGCGCCGGCAGCGCCTCGCGCGCGTGCTCGATTTCTTCCCGCGCCTCGCCGAGCGCCGCGCGCAGCTCGCCGGCACGATGTCGGGCGGCGAGCAGCAGATGCTCGCCGTCGGGCGCGCGCTCATGGGCCGGCCACGCCTCTTGATGTTCGACGAGCCCTCGCTCGGTCTCGCGCCGAGAATGGTGGACGAGCTGCTCGCGATCGTGCGCCGCATCCGCGATGACGGCGTCACCATCCTGCTGGTCGAGCAGAACGTCGCCAAGGCGCTCGCGATCGCCGAGGGCGCGTACGTGATCGAGCGCGGCGCGGTGGTGATGAAGGGCGCGGCAGGCAAGCTCCTCAGCTCCGAGCGGCTGCGCGCGGCCTACCTGGGCGCGGAGACGAAACCCGGAACGCCGAACTGGAAAGGAGGGCTTTTCATGTCCAAGGAACAGACCACCGCCGTGACGATCGCGGCGGAAAACGCCTGGAAAGGCAAGGTGTTCTCGGGGCGCTGGCAGATGGCGAAAGGCGGCTCGCGCGAGGTGATCGAGCCCGCCACCGGCAAGGTGCTCACCGAGGTCGGCCTCGCCGACGCCGAGGACGTGCGCGCGGCGGCGCGCGCGGCGAAGGAGGCGCAGGCCGAGTGGGCCAACGCGCCCGCCGACCAGCGCGCCGCAGTGTTGCGGCGCGCCGCGCAGCTGCTGGAAGCGCACGGCGAGGCGCTCAGGCCCTGGATCATGCGCGAGACCGGCGGCATCGCGCCCAAGGCCGACAAGGAGATCCGTTTCGCCACCGAGATCCTGGTCGAGGCAGCGGCCATAGCGACGCAGCCCCCCGGGGTGATGCTGCCCTCGGGCCCGAAGCGCATGAGCTTCGCGCGGCGCGTGCCGCACGGCGTGGTGGGGGTGATCTCGCCGTTCAACTTCCCGCTGATCCTCTCGACGCGCGCGGTCGCGCCCGCGCTCGCGCTCGGCAACGCCGTGATCCTCAAGCCCGATCCGCAGACCCCGGTGACCGGGGGCTTCATCCTCGCGCGCCTGTTCGAAGCCGCCGGCCTTCCGGCGGGGCTGCTGCACGTGCTACCGGGCGGCGCCCCCACGGGCGAGGCGCTGGTCTGCGACCCGGACGTGGCGATGATCTCGTTCACGGGCTCGACCGCCGCCGGCAGGAAAGTGGGCGAGCTCGCGAGCAAGCACCTGAAGAAGGTGACCCTCGAGCTCGGCGGCAAGAACTCGACCATCGTGCTCGACGACGCCGAGCTCGACGTCGCCGCTTCCTGCGTCGCCTGGGGCGCGTACCTGCACCAGGGCCAGATCTGCATGGCGACCGGCACGGTGCTCGCGCACAAGAGCGTGGCACGCGATCTCACCGAGCGGCTGGTGGAGAAGGCAAAGCGCCTGCCGGTGGGCGATCCGACGACGGGGAAGGTGGCGCTGGGCCCGCTCATCAGCGCGCGCCAGCTCCAGCGCGTCGACGGCATCGTGAAGGACGCCGTTGCCAAGGGCGCAGTGCTGCGCGCCGGCGGCTCGAGCGAGGGCCTCTTTTACCAGCCGACCGTGCTCGAGGGGGCGCGGCCCGGCATGCGCGTGCTCGACGAGGAAGTGTTCGGCCCGGTGGTCGCGGTGATGCCGTTCGAGACCGACGAGGAGGCGATCGCGGCTGCGAACGCGACCGAGTACGGGCTCTCGGCGGGCGTCATCACGCGCTCGCTCGAGCGCGCCATGAACTTCACCGCGAAACTCAAGACCGGGATCATCCACGTCAACGACCAGACGGTCGCCGACGAGCCCTGGGTGCCTTTCGGCGGGCGCGGCGCCTCCGGCAACGCCGGCCGCCACGGCGGCGTCGCCAACTGGGAGGAGTTCACCCAGTGGCAGTGGGTGACGATCCAGGATCGCGCGACGCCGTATCCTTTCTAGAAGGCGGGTGTAACGAAACTGTAATACGGTCCGCCTAGACTCGCGGCGTTCGCCAAAGGAGAAAGCGAGTCATGAGACTGAATCCCCTGGTTCAGGCGCTGGCGTTTGGCGGCGCCATGGTCGCGGCGCAGGCCGTGGTCGCGCAGCAGCAGGTAGTCAAGATCGACGGCTCGAGCACGGTGTTCCCCGTGACCGAGGCAGTGGCCGAGGAGTTTCAGAAAGCGAAGAAGCAGCAGATCAAGGTCACGGTCGGGATCTCCGGCACCGGCGGCGGCTTCAAGAAGTTCTGCCGCGGCGAGACCGACGTCTCGGGCGCCTCGCGCCCGATCCTGAGAAAGGAAATGGAGGAGTGCAAGACGGCGGGCATCGACTACTTCGAGCTGCCGGTCGCGTTCGACGCGCTCACCGTGGTAATCAATCCCAAGAACACCTTCATCAAGCAGCTGACCATCGCCGAGATGAAGAAGATGTGGGAGCCCGCGGCGCAGGGCAAGGTGACGAAGTGGAACCGGGTCAACCCGCAATGGCCGGACGCGACCATGAAGCTGTTCGGGCCGGGCGCCGACTCGGGCACGTTCGACTACTTCACCGAGGCGGTGGTCGGGAAGTCCAAGTCCTCGCGCGGCGACTTCACGGCGTCGGAGGACGACAACGTGCTGGTGCAGGGCGTGGCGCGCGACGTCAACGGCCTGGGCTACTTCGGCTACGCGTACTACGTGGAGAACAAGGACAAGCTGAAGGCCGTGCCGATCGTCAACGAGAAGGGCCAGGCGATCCTGCCCTCGCTCGAGACGGTGATCGCGGGCATCTACTCGCCGCTGGCGCGGCCGATCTTCATCTACGTCAATGCCAAGTCGCTCGGCAAGCCGGAAGTAAGGGAGTTCGTGCAGTACTACATGACGCACGGCGCCAAGCTCGCCAAGGAAGTGAAGTACGTTCCGCTGCCGGATTCGGCCTACAGGACCGCCTGGGAGCATGTCATGAAGGGCAAGAAGGGCACGGTCTTCGGCGGCACGCCGGAAGTCGGCATCACGATCGACGAGCTGCTCAAGCGCGAAGCGAAGCTCTGAGCAGCCCGCTCGCGCGGCAAGGCACGACCCGCCGCAGGGAACGCCCTGCGGCGGGTTTTTCGTTGCTAACATAGACAATTCCACCCGATGTCGGCCGTAGTGCCCGGCGATCTCACCGCTACGCCCCAGACCGGGGCGATGAGCGCCCGTCTCGCGTATCGGCGCTCTCGCATCCTGCGCGAGAAGCTGATCGAGTTCGCGCTGTTCCTCGCGGCGCTGGTCTCGGTGTTCACCACCATCGGCATCGTCTACGTGCTGGTCAAGGAGTCGGTGGTCTTCTTCAGCCAGGTGTCGCTGTGGGATTTCCTCACCGACACGCAGTGGACGCCGCTCTTTGACGACGCCCATTTCGGCATCATGGTGCTGCTCTCGGGAACCCTCACCAGTTCGCTGGTGGCGCTCGCCATCGCGATTCCACTCGGGACCATCATCGCGATCTACCTCTCCGAGTTCGCGCCGTTCTCGGTGCGCGAGGTCGCCAAGCCCTTCCTCGAGCTGCTCGGCGGTGTGCCGACGATCGTCTACGGCTACTTCGCGCTGCTGTTCGTCACGCCGATCCTGCAGTGGTTCTACCCGGCGCTGCCGGGATTCAACCTGCTGTCGGCGGGGATCGTGATGGGGATCATGATCATCCCCTACGTCGCCTCGATCAGCGAGGACGCGATGCGCGCGGTGCCGATGAGCCTGCGCGAGGGCTCCTACGCCATGGGCGCGACGCGCTTCCAGACCGCGGTCAAGGTGGTGGTGCCGGCGGCGTTCTCGGGCATCGCCTCGGCCTACATCCTCGGCATCTCGCGCGCGGTGGGCGAGACCATGATTCTCGCGGTGGCGGCTGGCCTGCAGCCGAACCTCACTTTCAACCCGCTCGAGCCCGCGGCGACCATCACCGCCTACATCGTGCAGGTCGCGCTCGGCGACCTGCCGCACGGCTCGATCGGCTACCAGACGATCTTCGCCGCGGGGTTGACGCTGATGCTGTTCACGCTCGCCTGCAACATCGCCGGACACATGCTGCGCAAGAGCTTCCGCGAGGCCTACTGATGGCCTACGCCAAGGACCTCACCGCGATCCGGGGCCTGATCGCCAGCCACAAGCGCTGGGACATGATCTTCGGCCTGTGCGGCCTGCTCGCCCTGATGCTCGGCGTGCTCGCCTTCACGGCGCTGTTCGTCGACATGGCGATCGACGGCTTCGGCCGCCTGTCGTGGGACTTCTTCACCAGCTTTCCCTCGCGCCGCCCCGGCCAGGCGGGAATCCTCTCGGCCTGGATCGGGTCGTGCCTGGTGATGATCGTGACCGCTTTCTTCGCCGTGCCGCTGGGGGTCGCCGCGGGCCTCTATCTCGAGGAATACGCGCCCAAGAACTGGCTCACCGACGTGATCGAGATCAACATCACCAACCTCGCCGGCGTGCCCTCGATCGTCTACGGGCTGCTCGCGCTGGGGCTGTTCGTCTACCAGTTCGGCTTCGGCCAATCCATCCTGTCGGCGGGCCTGACGCTCGCGCTGCTCATCCTGCCGGTGGTGATCGTCGCCACGCGCGAGTCGATCCGCGCCATCCCGCAGGGCATCCGCGAGGGCGCCTACGCGCTCGGCGGCACGCAGTGGCAGGTCTGCAAGGACCACATCATCCCGTACTCGTCCGCGGGCATCCTCACCGGCGTCATCATCGGCATGGCGCGCGCGATCGGCGAGACCGCGCCGGTCATCACCATCGGCGCGCTCACTTTCATCGCCTTCCTGCCGCCCGCGCCGGTCCAGGCCGAGCCGCCGTTCGTTTCCTTCGACTGGGTCATGTCGCCGTTCACGGTGATGCCGATCCAGATGTTCAACTGGACCTCGCGCCCGGAAGCGGCATTCCACCAGAACGCCGCCGCCGCGGGCTTCGTGCTCGTTCTCATGACGCTGGCGATGAACGGGCTCGCGATCTGGCTGCGCTACCGCCTGCGCAAGAAAATCAAGTGGTGACCCCATGGCTGCCGCCGTTTCCGTCGCTTCCGCACTAGATGCACGCCAGGATGAGCAGGCGCAGAGCGCGCCCAAGGCCGAGGCCAAGTCGCTCAGCTTCTACTACGGCGAGTTCCGCGCGCTGAAGAACCTCGACCTGGTGGTGCACGAGCAATGCGTCACGGCCTTGATCGGCCCGTCGGGCTGCGGCAAGTCCACGTTCCTGCGCTGCTTCAACCGCATGCACGACCTCTATCCCGGCAACCGCTACGAGGGCGAGATCCGGCTCTACCCGGACAACACCAACCTGCTCGCGCCGGGCGTCGACCCGATCGAGGTGCGCATGCGCCTGTCGATGGTGTTCCAGAAGCCGAACCCGTTCCCGAAGTCGATCTTCGAGAACGTCGCCTACGGGCTGCGGGTGCGCGGCGAGCGCTCGCGCCGCTCACTCGAGGACCGGGTCGAGGAGGCGCTGCGCGGCGCGGCGCTCTGGGACGAGGTAAAGGACCGGCTCGAGGACCTCGCCTTCAACCTGTCCGGCGGCCAGCAGCAGCGCCTGTGCATCGCGCGCGCGCTCGCGACCGACCCCGAGATCATGCTGTTCGACGAGCCGACCTCGGCGCTCGACCCGATCGCCACGGCCAACATCGAGGAGCTGATCACGGACCTGAAGACCAAGCTCACCATCCTGATCGTGACGCACAACATGCAGCAGGCGGCGCGCGTCTCGGACTACACTGCCTACATGTACCTCGGAGAGCTGATCGAGTTCGGCCGCACCGACGAGCTGTTCATCAAGCCCAAGAACAAGCAGACCGAGGACTACATCACCGGCCGCTTCGGCTGAGGAGCTGACCATGGGCGTCACCGAGCACATTTCCAAGGCGTTCGAGGCCGATCTGGACACCACGCGCACCCGCGTGCTGCAGATGGGCGGCCTGGTCGAGGCGCAGATCCTGGCGGCGATCAACGCGTATATCTCCGGCTCCCAGGAGCTGGTCGAGCAGGTGATCGAGAACGACCAGCGCGTCAACGGCTACGAGGTGGCGATCGACGGCGCCTGCAGCCAGCTGCTGGTGCGCCGGCAGCCGGCGGCGAGCGACCTGCGGATGGTGATGGCGATGTCGAAGATCGTCACCGACCTCGAGCGCATCGGCGACGAGGCCGAGAAGATCGCGCGCATGGCGAAGGAGATCCACGCGCACGGCGGGCACCACGCGCAGCGCTTTCCCGCCGTGCGCCACGCCTCGCAGGTGGCGGTCAAGATGCTGCGCCAGGCGCTCGACGGCTTCGCGCGGCTGGACGCGGCGAGCGTCACCGAGGTGCTGAAGGAGGACTCGGAGATCGACAACGAGTTCCGCTCGGTGCTGCGCCAGCTCATCACCTACATGATGGAGGATCCGCGCACCATCACCATCGGCGTCGAGATCATCTGGGTGGCCAAGGCGATCGAGCGCATCGGCGACCACGCCAAGAACATCGCCGAGCAGGTGATCTACATCGTCAAGGGGACCGACATCCGCCACACGTCCTTCCGGGACGTGGAGCGCGAGATCGCCAAGGAGTAGCACCGAACGTGCCGACCTCGGTCCTGGTGGTCGAAGACGAGCCCGCGATCCTCGAGCTGATCGCGGTCAACCTGGAGCACGCCGGCTACGACACGCTGCGCGCCAGGAGCGCCGAGGAGGCGACGCGGCTGCTCGGCGAGGTGCTGCCCGACCTGGTGCTGCTCGACTGGATGCTGCCCGGCCAGTCGGGGCTCGCGCTGGCGAGGAAGCTGCGCGCCGAGGCGCGCTCGCGCGAGCTGCCGATCATCTTCCTCACCGCGCGCGGCGAGGAGCCCGACAAGGTCGCGGGGCTGGAGGCGGGCGCCGACGACTACATCACCAAGCCTTTCTCGACCCAGGAGCTGGTGGCGCGCATGCGCGCGGTGCTGCGCCGCAGGAAGCCGCACCACGGCGACGCTCCCGTGGAGATCGCAGGGCTGCGCCTCGATCCCGCCGCGCACCGCGTGAGCGGCAACGGCCGCGCGCTCGCGCTCGGGCCGACCGAGTTCCGGCTGCTGCACTACCTGATGACGCACCCGAACCGGGTCTACTCGCGCTCGCAGCTGCTCGACGAGGTCTGGGGCGACCACGTCTTCATCGAGGAGCGCACCGTGGACGTCCACATCCGGAGGCTGCGCCAGGCGCTCGCCCCGAGCGGCCACGACGGCCTGATCGAGACGGTGCGCGGCAGCGGCTACGCGCTGCGCGCCGAGGCCGCGGTGCCGACCCGGAGCTGACGGCGGCGCGGGGGGTGACATGAGCGCCCTCGGGATCGGCTTGGCGATTCTCGCCGCCATCCTCGGGGTGGCGCTGCTGCGGAACCTGCGCGAGCTGCGGCGCCTGAAGCGCTGGGCGTCGCAGGCGCGGCCCGGCGATCCGCCCGAGGCCGCAGGCCTCTGGGGCGAGGTTTTCAACCTGCTGCGCAGGCACCGCAGAACGGGGCTCGCGCGCCGGCGCGAGCTCGCGCAGCTGATCGTGCGCTCGCGCCGCGCCGCGCAGGCGCTGCCCTACGGCGTAGCGGTGCTCGACGCCGAGTTCCGCCTGCAATGGTGCAATGAGGCCGCGGGCGCGCACCTGAACGTCGACCCCGAGCGCGACCGCGGCGAGCCGATCGCCAACTTCGTGCGCGGGCCGGCCTTCGCCGAATATCTCAAGGAAGGGGACTTCTCGCAGCCGCTGCAGCTGCGCGGCGCGGGCGCGGACCCGCGCACGCTGTCGCTGCAGATCGTCGCCTACGGCGAGGCCGAGCGCCTGCTGCTGTCGCACGACGTCACCGGCGCCGAGCGGCTGGAGGCGATGCGGCGCGATTTCGTTGCCAACGTCTCGCACGAGCTGCGCACGCCGCTCACGGTGCTCGGCGGCTTCCTCGAGACGATCCGCGACCTGAAGCTCGACGCGCAGCGCGTGCGCGACTACGTGGCGCTGATGGCGCCGCAGGCCGAGCGCATGCGGCGCCTGATCGAGGACCTGCTCACGCTCTCGGCGCTCGAGCATGCGCCGGCGCCGCCGCGCGCCGAGCGCGTCAAGGTGCAGCCGCTGCTCGCCCGTATCCGCGCCGAGGCCGAGGTCCTGACGGCAGGGCGGCACCGCATCACGCTCGAGATGACGGAGGGGCATGACCTGATCGGCGCGGAGAGCGAGATCGCGAGCGCGTTCACCAACCTGGTCTCGAACGCGGTGCGCTATACGCCCGAGGGGGGCACGGTTCGCCTCACCTGGCGCTCGGGCGCCGAGGGCGCGGAGTTCGCGGTCGAGGACACCGGCATCGGCATCGAGCCCGAGCACCTGCCGCGGCTCACCGAGCGCTTCTATCGCGTCGACCGAAGCCGCTCACGCGAGACCGGCGGCACCGGCCTGGGTCTCTCGATCGTCAAGCACGCGCTTGCGCGCCATCAGGCGAGCCTCGATGTCGACAGCACCCCGGGCAAGGGCAGCCGCTTCGCGGCGCGCTTCCCCGCGTCGCGCCTCGTCCAGGCGACCCAGAAAGTCACGAGCTAGGCCATGGAGCTGATCCTCTGGCGCCATGCGGATGCGGCCGAGGGCGAGCCGGATCTGGAGCGCAAGCTCACCGCCAAGGGCCGCAAGCAGGCCGCGCGCGTCGCCAAATGGCTGCTCGCCCGGCTGCCCTCGAGGTTCACGGTGCTCGCCAGCCCGGCACGGCGCGGGCAGGAGACGGCCGCGGCACTCGGCGCCCCCGTGAAGACGGTGGCCGAGCTCGCGCCGGGCGCCGGCATCGAGGAGATCCTCGGCGCGGCCGGCTGGCCCGAGGGCAGGAAGCCGGTGATCATCGTCGGCCACCAGCCTGACCTCGGGCGCGCCGCCGCGTACGCCCTCTCGGGCATGCGCGTGAACTGCTCGATCAAGAAGGGCGGGCTGTGGTGGCTGGAAAGCCGCGCGCGCGAAGGCGAGCGCCAGGTCGTGGTGCGCGCGGTGCTGGCGCCGGACCTGCTGTAGCCTCCACCCATGATCGTCCTCGAGGGCGTGACGAAGAGCTTCGGCGCTGTGACCGCGGTCAACCGCGTGAGCTTTCGCGCCGAGAAAGGAAAGTTCGTCGTTCTCCTCGGCCCTTCTGGCTGCGGCAAGTCGACGCTGCTTCGCCTCATCGCCGGCCTGGAGGAGCTGAACGAGGGGCGCATCTTCATCGAAGGCCGCGATGTCACAGCGCTCGACCCCACCAGGCGTCGCATCTCGATGGTTTTCCAGTCCTACGCCCTTTTCCCTCACCTGACGGTCGCGGAAAATATCATTTTTGGTCTCAAGGTTCGGAAGTTGGAGCCGGCCGAGCGCGAGCGCCGTCTGGAGCGCGTAGCGGAGCTCGTAGAGCTCGCACAGCAACTCGACCGAAAACCCCAACAGCTCTCCGGCGGCCAGCGCCAGCGCGTCGCGCTCGCGCGGGCAATCGTGTCGCAGAACCCGATCTGCCTCATGGACGAGCCGCTCTCCAACCTCGACGCGCAGCTCCGCCACGAGATGCGCGTCGAGATCCGTGCGCTGCAGCGGCGCCTGGGCATGACCGTGGTGTACGTAACGCACGACCAGGTCGAGGCGATGAGCATGGCCGACCACGTGGTACTCCTGCGCGAGGGAAAGATCGAGCAGGAAGGCACCCCCGCTGATCTCTATGCGCGGCCGGCGACCACCTTCGCCGCGCGCTTCATCGGCACCCCGGCCATGAACCTCGTGCCCCTGGAGGTCGTACAGCCAGGCGCGGTCCCTGGCCGCACGCTGGGTATCCGCCCCGAGCACATACAGATAGGAAAGGGGGGGATCGCCGCAACGGTGACGAGCGCGGAGTATCACGGCGCCGACACCATCGTCACCGCGCAGGTAAACGGCGCCCAGCTCCTAGTGCGTGCGCCAGGCCAGGTCGATCTCGCTCCGGGTGCGCAGTTGAGGCTTGGCTGGGAGCCGGGGGCGGTCCATACTTTCGATTCGATAAACGGGCTACGAGTCCGAGAGGAGGAATCATGAGGAGATTGTTCGTGGGGCTGCTGTTCGCGGCCCTTGCCGGCCCCTTGTACGCGCAAGGCAAGACCGAGCTCACCTTCTACTACCCGATTGCGGTAGGCGGGCCGCTCACCAAGGTGATCGACGGCTACGCCGCCGGGTTCGAGAAGGAGCATCCGAACATCAAGGTGAACGCGGTCTACGCCGGCAATTACGACGACACGCGGATCAGGGCGCTCGCCGCGCACAAGGCCGGGCAGCCGGCGCAGCTCTCGGTGCTCTTCTCGATCGACCTCTACGAGCTGCTCGAGCAGGACCTGATCGTGCCGTTTGACGACATGGCGACCACGGCCGCGGACAGGGAGTGGCTGAAGAGCTTCTACCCGGCGCTGATGCTGAACGGCACCTACAAAGGCAAGGTCTACGGCATCCCGTTCCAGCGCTCGACCATCGTCCTCTACTGGAACAAGGACGCGTTCAAGGAAGCCGGCCTCGACCCCGAGAAGCCGCCCACGAACTGGAACGAGATGCAGCAGATCGCGGGGAAGCTGGTGAAGAAGGACGGCGGCGGCAACGTCACGCGCTGGGGAGTGATGGTGCCCTCGACCGGCTATCCCTACTGGATGTTCCAGGCCTTCTCGCGCCAGAACGGCCAAGACCTGATGACGCCGGACGGCACGCGCACCAACTTCGCGCATCCCGACGTGATCAACGCGCTTCAGTACTGGAGCGATCTTGGCCGCAAGCACAACGTGATGCCCGCGGGCACGGTCGAGTGGGGCACGCTGCGGCAGAACTTCCTCGAGGGTAAGGCCGCGATGATGTGGCACACGACCGGCAACCTCACCGCGGTGAAGGACGGAGCCAAGTTCGCCTTCGGCGTGGCGATGCTGCCCGCCTCCAAGCAGCCCGGCTCGCCCACCGGCGGCGGCAACTGGTATCTCTTCAAGAAGTCCACGCCCGCCGAGCGCAAGGCCGCGTTCGAGTTCATCAAGTGGATCACCGCTCCCGAGCGCGCCGCCGACTGGAGCATCGCTACCGGCTACGTCGCGGTGAGCCCCGCCGCCTACGACACGCCGAGGCTCAAGACGTACGTCTCCGGCTTCCCGGCCGCCGCGGTGGCACGCGACCAGTTCAAGTTCGCGACGCCCGAGCTCTCCACCTTCCAGACCGGCCGCGTGCGCAAGTCGCTCGACGACGCGATCCAGGCCGCGCTCACCGGCTCGAGGACCCCTGCCGACGCGCTCAAGGCCGCGCAGGCGGAAGCAGAAAGACTGTTGAAGCCTTATAGATGAAGCACGTGTATGGATGGCTGCTGCTCACTCCAGCAGCCATCCTGCTCGTCGGCTTCACGCACTACCCCGCGGTCGCGACGCTCGCGGACAGCTTCTTCTCCGCGGGCACCGCGGTGCGCCCCTCGCGCTTCGTCGGCCTCGACAACTACGCGTCGCTCGGGACCGACCCGGTGTTCTGGCAGGTCCTCCGGAACAACTTCTGGTTTGCGCTCGGCACTATCCCGACCTCGATCGCCCTAGCGCTCTTGATGGCGATTTGGGTAAACGCACGCCTCCCTGGCCGCGCCCTGGTGCGCCTCTCCTACTTCACGCCCACCGTGCTGCCGATGATCGCGGTGGCGAACCTGTGGCTCTACTTCTACACCCCCCAGATCGGGCTCCTCGACAAGCTCACCGCGCTCTTCGGCGCGCCGAGCCACAACTGGCTCGGCAACCCCGACACCGTGATGGGCTGCGTCATCGCCATGACGATCTGGAAGGAGGCGGGCTTCTTCATGATCTTCTACCTCGCCGCGCT
>Ga0187892_10001180_pt1 | contig 61834 bp, 52 predicted proteins | sample MA1701073metaG_FD_139345 | JGI IMG/M metagenome (GOLD analysis project Ga0187892, IMG submission 139345) | Bio-ooze microbial communities from a basaltic lava cave in the Kipuka Kanohina Cave System on the Island of Hawaii, USA - MA170107-3 metaG ... | reverse complement strand
GCTGCTACGGAAAGAAATGGTCGAGCATCCCGAACTGCTGGCTCCCCTCGATCTGCCCGTGACCGATCGCAGCCTCACCAGCGCCGCCGCTGCGTGATCAGAATGTAGAAACTCCAGAGCGGCGGTCACAGACCGCCGCCAAGCGGTAGCAAGCTACTGCACCTCCAAACTCCCCATGTAACTAACGCATTACGAGGTGCTGTGCATAAAACCGCTTTCAATCAGTGTGGGGATGTTGCTGGTAATGCTGTCGGAGCAGGTCTTTGCCGTAGTCGTTCCCGTTTGGAGTGCGGACGACTGCATGAATGTGCTCGCGGTTGGGTGCCTGCGGATCGGAAGCCAAATGGCGGAGATTGGCAGGCCGCTGGTGATCAAACTCGATGAGAATCGCCGGGCTCTGAATGCGATAGTAAAAAACACTCTTCGTGTCGGTCCCCCCGATCCAGGCAAACCAGGTGTTGTCGAGATGCTGCCGCAGTTCTCGCATTCTCAACCGGGCGTGGCCTTCGTCCATATTGCCAACGTACTGTTCCATCAACTCCAGCAACTGCTCCTGTTGCCTGGCTGAGAATTCTGAAGCCCGAACTCCCGCGTAGTCGAGCACTACGTTGTCCTTGAAAGCTTCGCCGACATTGTTGTTGCCGCTCTTGGACGCCTCGAGAATAGCCTGCTTGCGCTGCGAGTCAGTTAGCCCGTTGATCATCTCGAGCCCCATATTCTGCTCGTCCTGCATCACAGCCACACCTTTGAACTTGCCGGAGTGAGCAATCACCGGTTCGGAGCCGGCGAAATGCGGCGTCATCACGACTTGATCGCCCAACACGAAGTAGTTGATGATCGCGTGATGTCCGTCAAACTGCCATCCCCAGGGTTCCTTGGCCGAGGGTGTGCCCATTACCGTGATCCAGTAGAGCCACTCGCCATACTCTTGAAAATTGTCGTTATTCAGTTCTCCTAACGTGTGATTGAGCCGCATGATGTCACGCGTAAGCGTGAGTCCCCTGGCGCTCAACCCAGCCCGGAGCAACCCGATAGCCGCCTCGCGCTGAGGTTCGGTCATCTCTTTGAAACTGACACCTTGACGAATGTAGAAATGCTGGTTCATCCATTTGCGCCACTCTGGGTCGTCAACAGAAAACATGGTTTTGGCGCGTTGCGGTTTGGTCAATGAAGCGAGAAAGGACTCTGCGGCCTTGCGAACCGGTTCGGTGGAGACTCCGGTCGCGCGAATGGGAAACAGCCCAGGAATGACACTGCCGTTCGTGGTCACGCCCTTGAAAGGCTCGGCCAGCCCTTTGCTTTCTGCCTGGGCGGACATCGCGCTAAAGCGCTCAGCCCGGTCTGTTGGCGATTGCTGAGAGAGCGCCGCCGTATAGACGAACAAGACTCCCAGCCCGAGGAATAGCGAAGTGGGTAAGAGCAAGCGTTTCTGCAAGACCTCTGTGCAGCAGCGTGCAAGAGAGCGTTTTTCCACGGTGGCCTCCTATGGAGAAATTGTCGCAAGTTCCGCGCGGCGGCCTCGTCACTCCTGCCGGGCAGCCGCGACAAGCACCGGCTGGAGCCAGGCTACGTGCCCCATCGAGTCCGTCACGCGGGCGCGAACGTACTTCTCGTTTCCAGAAAAGCGGTACTGGGCTTCGAGCCCGTGCCGCGTCGCAAGAACCTTGCCACCTTCGCCGATAAAGTGTGTGGAGTATCTGAAGGACTGCTGTTCCTCAATCTGAATAGCCATTTCTTGGGCGTCGACCCGATAGTCCTTCAGCGAAACTCCGTTGGATGCGTAAAATGTGCCGCTCTCCAGGGCGCTGAGAATCGCTGCGGCAGACAGTTCTTCCGCTTTCACCACGACCCAGCCACGGCCGGGATTCGAGCGGCTGGGGCTGAATTCGCCCTTGAAATGATGGGCATCGTCCACGGCAATTCCGTAGATTAGCTTTCCCGCAGTGAGAATGGCGTCCCACATTTCCTCGAGACTCTCACCACCGCCGCCGCCAACGTTATGGACAGTGGGATGCCCGTTGTAAACCTCAAACAGTTTGTCATTCCGAACCTGGCGAAGATGTTCTGAAGTGATGGCCCATTGAAAGTTGGGGTGGTTCACATGGGGCACACCGCCAACACGTCGGATTGCATCCACGTTGTTCTGAACCGTCTCCACCACGCTCGATCCGTGTTGCGGTTCAACGACCTCGCGAATATTCAGCCCATTCAGGTGGATGGGTTTTCCTTCAAAACGGTCCGTGACCTCCTCTCCTTTGAGAAGCAGAAACTTGTCTTTGGCAGCAAAGATGGAGTTAAGTCCTTCCACTTCGGTGAGGAAGTTGTGGTCGGAGAGAACCAGAAACTGATAGCCGTGCTCCCGATACCAACGAACCACCTCGTCAGGAGCTGTGTCTCCGTCTGAGTTAATCGTATGGGTGTGAGTGTTTCCTTTGTACCAGAGGGGTTGCTCGGCCGGCCGCCACGCCAGTGAAAGAAGACCAAATAAGGCAATGACCAAGTAAGCACGCTTCATGGTAGCTTCTTCTTGCTAGTGAGAATTGCTTCGCACTGATGCCCCTGCTGCTGTCGCGTATGACGGAGCTGAGGGAGTCGGCCACTGAATTCTTTCACATTACCGCTTCCTACTGTTTCGCCCTCTTCTTGTGGTTGTAGACTGCCAAGCGCTTGTTCAGAGTGTTCCTATGGATGCCCATTGCTTTGGCTGCCTTGGTTTGATTGCCATCGTTTCTGGCCACAACCGTCATGATGAATTTCTTTTCGAACTCGCCAAGAGCTTCTTCATACATAAGCCCGCGGTTGATCATTTCTGACACGAGAGATTCTAGTTGGTCTTTCACAGACAGACTCCGTATTTCTAAAAATGAGACAAAGCAGGAACCAAGAATAAGATAAAGCCCGACAGATTCATTCACACAATGTCGGCTAGCTGGAGTTGGGCAAACTGGATTGGCCTGTGGAGACTTTGCTCCAAAGGTCTTGAACCTTGCGGTAGCTGTCCAAAAACCGGCTCTTCACCCGAGGTGGTGTCAACAAAACGAGAACGCGGGCGCTTAGCAGCAGATGAGGACCGAGCTTTGCCTGCGCGACACTCTCTATTTCAACCGGGAAGGCTGTGAGTGTCAGAAAAATAACTGAGGCAATGATCCACCCGCGAACCAGCCCAAAGGCTGCGCCCAAGAGCCGGTCGAACCATTGAAGTGAAACTACCTGCAAGAACTTTCTGACCAGCAAGGACACCAGTGCCCCCAGCAACAGCGTGCCGGCAAAGATCATGCCAAAACCGAGCAGCGAGGCAATGTCGGGCGTTTTGACATAAGGCAAGAACAATCGGCCCGCCTCGGAATGAAACCAGGAAGCTAGCAGCAGCCCCACAAGTGCCGCCGCCAGAGCAATGACCTCGCGAGCAAAACCCTTCATCACGCTGCTCACGATCGAGCTGAGCACGATAGTTAGAACAATCCAGTCGAGGACGGTCAAGCCCGAAAACAGAGACATGCAGTCCCTGCGGCAACGGAGAGTGGACGCCGGCGAATGTTCTTTTTCATGCCGGCAATTTCAGTCCGGTAAGCCGCTCGTAGGCCTCAATGTATTTTTCGCTGGTTGCCTTCACGACCCAGTCGGGAAGCGAGGGCGCCGGCGGCTGCTTATTCCAGCCGCTTTGCTCCAGATAATCTCTGACAAACTGCTTGTCAAACGACTCCTGCGGACGACCAGGAGCGTAGTCTGCTGCAGGCCAAAAACGGGATGAGTCCGGTGTCAGCACTTCATCGATCAAGATAATGTCGCCCTCATGCAGCCCAAACTCGAGTTTTGTGTCGGCGATGATGATCCCCCGCGCAGCCGCATGACTTGAAGCTCTCTGATAGACGCGCAGCGTGTACTCCCGCAGGCAGCGCGCTGTTTCGGTGCCTACCATTCCTGACATGCTCTCCAGCGAAATATTCTCATCGTGTCCGCTGGCGGCCTTGGTCGCAGGAGTAAAGACGGGCTCGGGCAGTTGTGACGATTCTCGCAGGCCGGCGGGAAGCGGGATGCCACAGATGGACTGTGTCTGCTGGTACTCCCTCCAGCCTGACCCCGCCAGATAACCTCGAGCAACGCACTCCACCGGAAAGGGTTTTGCTTTTTTGACCAGCATCGACCGTCCTTCGAGCAGGGCGGAGTAGGGCAACAGCGCTTCAGGATACTCAGAGATTCTGGCCGTGATGAGATGATTTGGTACGATCTCACGCATCATCTGGAACCAAAAGAGAGACATCTGAGTGAGTACTTTCCCTTTATGCGAAATGCCACTGCCCAGGATGAAGTCGAAGGCGGAGAGCCGGTCGGTTGCCACGATTAACAAAGAATTCTCGACAGCGTAGATCTCGCGCACCTTGCCGCGCCCCAGCAACTCAAAGGGCGGCAGTTCAACTTTTAGTTGGACAGAAGCATCCATGATCGAGTCCCGGGAAAAGTTTGGAAAAACTGAGGACCTGGACGGGAAAAAACGAGCCTGCTTTCATGAAGAAGGCGAGTCGCAATTCTAGTTCAAAACGCGAGATTGTCAAGACACCCCGAAGATCCACCAACGGCGTTCCAGCCGACTCTCTTTTGGGATGTCGTATCTTGGCCGGACAAATGCTGTGATCACTGAAACTGCACCGAAACAATCTTGGAAACGCCAGCTTCCTGCATGGTCACGCCGTAGAGCGTGTCGGTCGCTTCCATGGTCCGCTTGCTGTGAGTGATAAGAAGGAACTGAGTTCCGAGACTCATTGCCTTGATCATCTCTGCATAGCGCCCGGTATTGATTTCGTCAAGCGCGGCATCCACCTCATCGAGTACGCAGAATGGGCTGGGTTGAAACTTAAAAATGCCCAGCAGCAAGGCGATAGCGGTTAGCGCTTTCTCTCCACCGGAAAGCAGCAGCACGTTTTGTAACCGCTTCCCCGGGGGCTGTGCAATGATTTCAATGCCACTTTCCAGTTCATCTTGCTCGTCAAGCAACTTCATCTCGCCGTGGCCGCCACCAAACAGAGTTTTGAACGTTTCTTGAAAATTAGTATTGATTGCCGTAAACGCTTCCCGGAACTGCTCGCGTGAAACCTGGTCGATTTCCTTGATGGCCGCGCTGGTGTCTTCGATGGAGTCCAGCAAATCTTGGCGCTGTGTGGTCAGAAACTGAAAGCGCTGCTCACATTCCTGATGCTCCTCTAGGGCCATCATGTTCACGGGTCCCATGGCTTCGATCTTATCCTTCAAGTCACGGTACTCCTGGTCCAGTTGCGCGAATTCTGCCTCTTCCAAGACCAGCGGGGTTTCAGGTCGAATCTCTTCGAGGCGGGCTCCCAGCTCTTTGAAACAGGTCTCTTGGAGGTGCGAGAGGTCTGAGCCCAGCCTCGCACGCTCAATCTCCAGCCCCGTCTTCTCGCTCTGGACGGCTTCCAGCTGGCCTCGCAGCGTCTGCAGTTCCTGTTCAAGCCCGGTCTGGAGCGCTCGCACCTCTGCGAGGTCGTTTTCCTTGGTGCGAATGTCGGCCTCGAGTGAGGCTTTTTGCACTGCTTGGTGAAAAAGGAATTCTTCCAGCTGCTGGATCGATGCTTGAATATCGGCGCACTGAACAGCCCAGGCTTCCGTTTGCGTGTTCAAGCGGTACTGCCTTTCAAGGCACTCCATAAGGCTGGCGTTGAGACGCGCCAGGTCGGTCTCAGCGGCTAGCTTACGTTCGCGAAACGTGGCCAGCTCCGACCGAAGTTCACTGAGGTTCTGAGACTCCTGGGCCGACTTCTCTCTGAGTTGTTTGAGCGCTTCCAGCTGTGACGCAATGAAGCTTTCGATGTCCACCTTGCGACGCTCCGCGTCAACGATCTGGCTGGCGCTCATTGCGCGCCGCGAGTGCGTTTGAGCTTTTTCCGTTTCTGTGCGCTGCAGTTCCAGCAATGCCAGGCTCTGACGCTGCCCCACCTTGTCCAGTTCATTGAGAATCTGCTTAAGACGCAGATCAGTTGCAAAGAGGGTCTTCTCCTTCTCTTGAGCATTGTGACGCAAGCCAGCCAGTTTTGTTTCCTGGGCACCGATCGAATGATCCAGACTCTCTTGCTTTTCCTGCTGCAGAAGCATGCCCTTCTCCAGCAGAACCACCTTTTTCTGGAGATCGCGGATTTCTTTCTTGAGCGTAAGATGCCCACTTGAAGCTTTGCCGCCGCCAGAGATGAGCCTGCCGCGCACAACCTCTCCGTCCGGCGCCAGAAAAACCAGCTGGGGAAACTCCTGGCCTAGCAGGACGGCGCGGTCGTAGCTGCTCGCGATGAGGGAACAGCAGAGGTGCGGAAGCGCTTCTGTTACGGCATCCTCATAAGCATCGGAGACGCGGACCACCTGTCGCAGAGGCACCAGAGACGGGTCCTGGCGCAGCGCCTGAGCGACCATTGCGGCCCAAGTATCTGTGCCAGCAGTTTGGCCGCTCCCGTAACGAAGGAACGTCGAGCGTCCTGCACCTTTTTCACGCAACAATCCGATTCCAGCCTTCGCAGTGGCAGTTTCCGCAACAAGCAAGAATTCCAGTTCTTGTCTTAGGAACTCTTCAACAGCCGCTTCATAAAACCCCTCCACTTCGACCCAATCGGCCAGAATACCCTGAGTACGGAACCCGTTTGAAGAACTCTCAGCAGAGGCAGAGATCAGCATCCGCACACCCTCAGCCGAATAAGCATGATGTGCCGCAAGTTCCGAAAGGGATGTCAGGCGATGCGTTGCCGAACTGAATTGTTCCTTGCTGTCAGCCAGCTGTTCACGATTGGAAGCGGCCTCCTCTTTAAGGGTTCCAAGGGTGTTCGAAAGATCTGCAAGCTGCTGATGAAGGCTGCTCAACTGTACTTCCTCCGCCTGTTGCTGGCGTTCAGACGTTTCGCGCTCCTCCGCCAGTCGGAGACGCAGCGCAGCCGTTTCATCTCTTTCCTGGCCCAACCTCTTCAACTGACTTTCAAGGCGCATCTCCAATTCGTCCAGTTGCTGCAGCTGGTTGCGCAAAGCCGCAGCCTGGGCGACAGACTCCATCAATTGAGCGCGCTGGCTTTCGTTCGAGGCTTCGAGTACCTGCAGTTCTGCTTGAATGGACTGGTAGCTGGAATTCTGCGAGAGAAACTCCTGCTGAATGCGCTCGAACTGCTCGTGCGCAGCCGCCAAGGACTGCTTTTTGAGATCTGCATCACTCTGCAGCTGGACTTCTTGCTGATGCAGCCTCTCAACTTCGCGACTATTCTCGATGGATCGTGACTGCAGGTCTTGGAGCTGCTCCTTCTGATAGAGAATGCGCTGCTGGCCACGATCGGCTTCCAGTGTCAGCTGCGACAGTTGCTCGCGCACCTGCTTGAGCTGGCCATCAAGGTTGAATATCCTGGTATTGGTCTCACGATAGCAGCCTTGCTGCTCTTCGATATGCGAATGCTGCTGGCGATAGCGTTCGCTTACCTCCTGGAGCTGTTGGTTGCTGTGCATGAGCAAGCCATCAAGAATGACAGCGCGGGCATTGAACAAGTTCCGGGAAAGCTCCCGCATTCTGTCGCGCAGCTCCCGGTAGCGCTTCGCTTTGGCTGCCTGCCGCTTCAATGAACCCAGCTGTTTGGAAACTTCTTCCGTAATGTCATTGACCCGCAGCAGGTTTTGCTTGGCCTGGTCCAGTTTGGACTCGGCCAGCTTTCGCTTGGACTTGAACTTCGTGATACCAGCAGCTTCTTCGATGATGGAGCGGCGATCTGACGGCTTAGAACTGAGGATCAAACCTATGCGGCCCTGCTCGATAATAGCGTAGGAGTCGGGGCCGAGCCCGGTGCCCAGGAAAATGTCTTGAACATCACGGAGCCGGACCAGTCGGCCGTTGAGGAGATACTCGCTATCGCCGGAACGGAACAAGCGGCGCGACACAACGAGTTCGCCCGGCTTCGGCTGAAATCGAGGACGCCTTTTCCGTTTCGTCGCCAAAGCCGCTGGTGCGCCGGCAACCATGACCCTAGCCTGGTCTGGCTCGGCAAGTGCTTCGATTACGGCTTCCTCGGTTTCGAAAGGATCCGTCTCCGGACTGCCGGCCAGGTCATCGGGGACAATTCCGGATTGCAGAGTCAGTGAAGTATTCGACTCGCGCTGGACCTCAGGATCCACCAGTGTGAGAATGACTTCCGCCATGCCAAGCGGCAGGCGAGCTCGAGTGCCGTTGAAGATGACATCCTCCATTCGCCCGCCGCGAAGAGATTTGGCGCTCTGCTCGCCTAGAACCCAGGCGATAGCATCGGAAACATTGCTCTTGCCGCAACCATTCGGTCCAACGATGCCGGTGATGCCGGTTCCTTCGAAGACGAGTTCCATCTTGTCTGCGAAGGATTTGAAACCTTGGATCTGAATTCTTTTGAGCCTTAGCAAAGGAGTTTCCGGGTGAGAAATTGTCAGTCAAGGAAAGCCGATTCAGGAGGGTAGACATCGAGGAAGGACATGCCCGTTCTCCGCAGACTGGACCCGGCTCCCTGAAAAAACGCTGAAGTCTAGCACAGTTCAAAAAAGGGTGTAAATAAACTCGGAATGGCGCGTCTGTATTGACTTTTCAGGGAGCCGAGTCTATTCTCAGAACGCCCAAAGAAAGGACCCGACACAGCGTGCTCAGAGTTTCCAATACCCTCTCCGGACGAATCGAAGAGTTTCATCCGCTCGAAGGCAACCGGGTTCGAATGTACACCTGCGGACCGACGGTCTATGACTATGCGCACATCGGAAATTTCCGCACGTTTATCTTTCAGGATGTGTTGAAGCGATACTTGCGCTTCTTGGGCTATGAAGTCCACCATGTGATGAACATCACAGACGTGGATGACAAAACAATTCGCAATTCCGGGGCGTCTGAACCTGACGGATTGCGCCGGTACACGGATCGGTTCACAGCAGCCTTCATGGAAGACTGTGCGAAGCTGCGCATTCAGCATCCCGACGTCGTGGCTCATGCCACCGACCATATTCCAGAGATGGTGGCCCTCATCCAGAAGCTGTCTGCGAAAGGTTATACGTACGAAAAGGACGGGTCGATCTACTTCAGCATCGCACGATTCAAGGACTACGGAAAGCTGGCGAAGCTCGATGCGGAGGGTATCTTGGCCGGAGCGCGCGTGGATGTCGACGAGTACGACAAACAGAACGCGCGGGATTTTGTGTTGTGGAAAGCCACGAAAAACGGCGAGCCACATTGGGACACCGAACTGGGCAGCGGCAGGCCGGGATGGCATATTGAGTGCTCTGCCATGAGCATGAAATATCTGGGTGAGACCTTCGACCTCCATTGTGGCGCGGTAGATTTAGTGTTTCCGCACCACGAAAATGAGATTGCGCAAAGCGAAGCCGCGACTGAGAAGCCATTCGTCCGCTACTGGATGCACGGCGAACATCTGATTGTCGAAGGCGAGAAGATGTCGAAGTCGAAAGGGAACTACTACACGTTGCGCGACCTCGTGGAGACGCAGGGGCTGGATCCGTTGGCCGTTCGGTATGCACTTCAAAGCGTACCCTACAAGCGTCAGCTTAACTTCTCTCCTGACTTGATGCACCAGGCGGGCGTGTCGCTTCAGAGACTTCAGGATTTCAGGCTGCGGCTGGTGACGGAGACCCTGAAACCTGGCGCGAATGAATCAATTCAGACCGCCTGCGGTGCTGCTCTGAGGGCGTTTGAGAACGCGATGGACGACGATTTGAACACTGCCCAGGCACTCGCTGCCATTTTCAATTGGGTACGCGATCTCAATACGGCGCTGACAGAGGGTCGTCTCCAGGAGGACGACCGCAAGGCAGCCTTAGCGGCAATGGAGAAGTTCAACCAGATACTGGAGCTGTGGCGTTCTGACGAGGAGGATCTGGGACAGAAAATCCGCGACCTCATGGAGCAGCGCACACGTGCACGGAAATCGAGAAACTTCACGCTGGCAGACCAGATTCGAGACCAGATCTATCAGTTGGGTTACGTCATCGAGGATACAAAGGATGGCGTGCGGTGGAAGAAAAAGTAGGGATATTGACCGTGATGACTCCGAACCCGTGGATCAAGTTGATGACGCCGTTGCCTGGACCTCGGGCTCAGAGAGTTCTGGAGCAAGACCGGAAGTATGTGTCTCCCTCCTACAGCCGCCCATATCCACTCGTGGCTCACAAGGGCGAGGGCATGGTAGTTACAGACGTCGACGGCAACAGCTTTCTCGATTTTGCCGCGGGAATTGCCGTCTGTGCCACAGGGCACTGCCACCCACGCATTGTCAAAGTTATTCAGGAGCAAGCCGCCCAGCTCATTCACCTCTCGGGAACCGACTTCTATTACCCTCAGCTGGCGGACCTGGCACAAAAGCTTGCCGAGATTGCGCCCGGTAGGCGCGAGAAGAAAGTTTACTTCGGCAACTCGGGCACCGAAGCCATAGAAGCTGCCCTGAAGCTTGCACGGTACGCAACCGGGAGAAAGAAGTTCATCGCCTTTTACGGAGCTTTTCATGGCCGAACGCTGGGCGCGTTGTCTCTGACAGCCAGCAAGCCGGTTCAGCGGAGAGGATTCGGGCCGCTGCTCGAAGGGGTGACTCACGTCCCTTTTCCCAATTGCTACCGCTGCCCGAAACGTCCCTCACACAGGGGATGTGATCCTGCCTGTTGGCGAGTCATCGAAGACGAGCTGTTCAAAACGATCCTCAGCCCGGAAGAAGTAGCGGCTATTGTCTTCGAGCCCATCCAGGGTGAAGGCGGCTATCTGGTTCCGCCACTTGAATTCTTTTCAGAGCTGAAGCGTCTCTCCAAAGAGCATGGCATCCTTCTGATCGCCGACGAAGTACAGTCGGGGATGGGACGAACCGGAAAGATGTTCGCCGTTGAACACTTTGCAATTGAGCCGGACATCATTGCGGTGGCAAAGGGTATCGCTTCTGGAATGCCTCTGGGCGCGATCATCGCTTCGGCTGAGTTGATGACTTGGAAGCCCGGATCTCACGCTTCGACCTTCGGAGGGAATCCGATTAGCTGTGCGGCCGCCTTGGAGACCATCCGGATGCTGGAAGAGCGGCTGCTCCAGAACGCCGCCGAAGTCGGACGCTTCCTGATGGAATGTTTGGCTGAGTTGATGCATCGCTGTCCGATCATCGGCGATGTGCGAGGCCGAGGGTTGATGATCGGCATCGAACTGGTGAGAAACCGCCAGACGAAAGAGCCCGCCGGCGACCTGCGAGATCTTGCCGTGCAGAGGTGCTTTGAGAAGGGGTTGCTGATTCTAGGCTGCGGCGAAAACACGCTGCGACTGATGCCGCCGCTGATTGTCAGCCAGGAGCAATCGGTTGCAGCACTCGAGATCCTGGAAGAAGTGCTCGCCGAGATTTCAAATCAATGATTCTCGAATGGCCTTGGCGGGTGCGGGGTGGATTGCGATGCCCTGGTCACTGCTGCGTCAGATTGGGTCTCGGCTAGGCGGTGCGTTCAAAGACGCCGCCAAAGCCCTCGGCACGGGAAAGGCGCTCAACAGGCACAAGGGCGTTTCTGGTGAGACACAGGCATACCACTTTCTTCGAGGGAGCGGCTATAAGGTGGTCGCGCGGAACTACCGTCGAAGATTCGGAGAAATTGACCTGGTCGCCTGGGATCGTGACGTCCTGGCTTTTGTTGAAGTGAAATACCGGACCCGTGGGGAACATGGCCGCCCGGAAGAGGCTGTGACTCCATCCAAGCAAAGGCAGATTTGCCGTGTCGCTCGTGAGTATAGGACCCGCCATCGGCTCCATGATATAAACTACCGGTTCGACATCGTTGCGATTCAGGAATCGGCTACGCAAGGGAAGGCCCGATTGATAAAGGATGCGTTCAAAGACTATCGGCGGTGAACCGGTCACTCCGTGCGATTCAGCGAGGTTGCCAGCGCGTAGCGAGTAAGCGCCGAGTTACTGCAAGATTTGCTTCAGAGGGGGCATTGATTGCCTGAACTCAGGAAGGACCCAATCACCGGGCGGTGGGTCATCATAGCGGCGGAGCGGGGTAAACGGCCGACAGATTTCGCCGGCACCTCCATTCAACTCAAGGGAGGATTCTGTCCGTTTTGTTACGGCAACGAAGACCACACGCCTCCAGAAATCCTCTGTTACAGGAGCGCTGGGGGAGCCAGCAATTCTCCGGGGTGGATGTTGAGAGTCGTGCCGAACAAGTTTCCAGCCCTGGGAATTGAAGGGGACTTGAACCGTCAGGGCGAGGGTTTGTTTGACAAGATGAACGGCATCGGGGCGCATGAAGTGATCATTGAAACCCCCGATCATAACCTATCGCTAGCCACTCTCGGAGAACAGGCTGTCGAGGATGTGCTGTGGGCTTTTCGCGACCGCATGCTCGATCTGAAGAAGGACAAGCGATTTCGTTACATCCTGATATTCAAGAACCACGGAGAAGCTGCTGGCGCATCGCTGGAACATTCGCACTCGCAATTGATTGCGTTGCCCATCGTGCCCAAGCTGGTGCGAGAAGAGATTGAGGGCAGCAAGGCGCATTACTCGTTCAAGGAGCGCTGTGTCTATTGCGACATCATCCGGCAGGAACTTGATTCCGGTTCGCGTGTGATCGATGAGAACGCCGATTTTGTGGTCATTGCGCCCTATGCCCCACGCTTTCCCTTTGAGACGTGGCTCCTACCCAAGACCCACGACTCTTGTTTTGAAGAGGCGCAGAAGCGTGAGTACCAGAACCTTTCAAGAATCTTGAAATCAACGCTCCTGCGAGTGGACCAGGTGCTGGGACACCCTCCGTATAACATGGTGATCCATACCGCTCCAATCACAGAGTCTTTGAACGACTTCTATCACTGGCATATTGAGATCATGCCCAAGCTGTCGAAGGTAGCGGGATTCGAGTGGGGAACAGGGTTCTACATCAACCCAGTCCCTCCGGAAGACTCGGCCAAAGCCTTGCGAGAGGCCGAAATTGCGGGCCCGACACGGACCGAGCAAAAGGTCGGAGTCGAGCGAAAGTCTTGAGAGTGGAGACTCTGCGCGAAAGGTGATTTCAAGTGAATCTGAGGTCAGGGCCGGATAGCGTTTTTCTTTGATGCGCAGGTGAGGAACAGGGAAAAAACGTATTGACATTTCAAAATCGCGTCACTACTATTTTTTCGACAAGCGGGAATAACTCAGCGGTAGAGTGCAACCTTGCCAAGGTTGAAGTCGCGGGTTCAAATCCCGTTTCCCGCTCCAGAACGGGCTCGAAAGAGCCACCAGTTAGGCAATTGATAAATGAGTCGTCAGAGCTCTAGCCCTGACTTGCAACACACCTCGAGAACATTTATCAGTTGCCTTTCTTTTTGCCCTTCAGAATTAGTTCCAACGAAATCGTGATCGCCTGTCCGCATAGCGAGTGACGTCACGTTGTTGCGGAATTGGCACTCTACGGGTGAGCGAACGCATGGTGAAACTAGCTGCCTTCCCAAAGTGTTTCATGGACCAGTTGTGCATCGAAAAATCGATGAGCGTTTTCGATTGGATCGAAATGGCTTCCACGCTTGACGTGGACGGCTTGGAGTTTTATTCCGGCTTCGTCAGTGACCTCGACGAGGCCGTCCTTGAGAGAGTTAGGCTGGCGCTGCAGGCTAAGAAGCTGGAGATGCCGATGCTTTGCTACTCGCCGAATTTCACCATCGCGGATGCCGGCAAACGCCAGGAAGAAATAAAGAAGGAACACGGGATGATAGACCTGACGGCCCGGCTAGGCGGGAAGTACTGCCGGGTGCTATCCGGACAGGCCTATCCGGACATCTCGCGGCAGCAAGGTGTACAGTGGGTGGTAGACTGCATTCGTGCCTGCCTTGATCATGCCGCCAGGCGTGGTGTCGTTTTGATCATGGAGAACCATTACAAGGACAATTACTGGCATTACCCCGAGTTTGCGCAAAAGCGCGATGTGTTTCTGGAGATTGTAGCGCAGATTGAGTCCCCATGGTTTGGCGTGAACTTCGATCCCTCCAACGCGATTGTGGCTGGCGAGGACCCTCTGGTTCTGCTTGAGGCCGTCAAGGCGAAAGTGGTTACGATGCATGCCTCCGACCGCTACCTCGAGAGCGGAACACTGGACGATCTCAAGATCCAGGATGGATCCCTGGGCTATGCGAAGAATTTGAAACACGGTGTGATCGGGAATGGGCTGAACGACTACGATCAGATATTCTCGATTCTGAAGGGCGCCGGTTTCAATGGCTGGGTTTCGATCGAAGACGGTGTGAACGGGATGGAAGAACTGCGTCAGTCTGTGGCCTTCCTGCGGCGGAAGATTCGAGAATACTTTGGGTGAGGCGCACGCGCTGCAAGACCGGCAGCTCGTCTTTCGATACGAACCAATCGCGGCTCACTCGTCGGTCGTTTGGCGGCGCAATTCCCCGTGTGTCGTAAGCGTGCAGTCTTTGCGATTGGTAAACAGGATTTGAGCGACGTAGAAGTTGTCGTTGATCTGTTTCAGGTTGCTACGGACGCAATAGAAGTCTTCAAAGACGGACGCCCCTCTGGGGCGCCATGCTGAAAGTCTGAGGGTCTTTCTGTAGAAAATCACGCCGAACACGACGGCCAGAAATACCGCTGCACCCAGGATGATCGAAAAGTATACGTAAGCGTTCCGCATGATCCCACCCCGCCTCGACGTCGCGACCCTTAACACGAGATACTCATCGGCATCTCGGTGGCGGCAATAAATAAAACTCTAGGGGACTCATTACGAGATGTCAACCTAAGTATGAGTGAATCGTGCTGTCTATCGTCCAGTTGTGCGGCTGTCACCTCGTCACTTCCAGAACAAGAGGGAGATCATTACTATGCATTGGCGCAAACCAATTGCCCGAATGTGGGTGTGCCTTGTTCTGCTGTTTCCCTCGTCGGAAAATCTCTCGAGACCAAGAAACGCGAACTTTGTCGATTGGCGGGCTCACGGCGGTGATGCGGCGGGAAGCCACTATTCCAGCCTCAGACAAATCGACACCTCCAACGTGCAAAAGCTTCAGGTTGCATGGACCTACCACACCGGCGACAAGGGAAGCGACAATCGTTCCCAGATTCAGTGCAACCCCATCGTGGTGGGTGGAGTGTTGTACGGCACCTCGCCACAGCTTAGGGTTTTTGCGCTGGATGCCGCTTCAGGACGCAGGCTGTGGGAATTTGACCCTTTTGCCGGCAGCTCAAAGCTGAGCAATCCGGGAGTCAATCGAGGCGTTGTGTATTGGGGCGATAGAGGCGACACGCGCATCCTGTTCGCTGCTGGGCCCAAGTTGTATGCGCTGGATGCCAGAACGGGGACGTTGATGACAAACTTTGGCGCCGGCGGGATGGTGGATCTGCGAGAGGGATTGGGCAGAGAGGCAACGGACCTTTTCGTTAATGCACGAACGCCGGGCGCCGTCTATCGTGATCTGCTTATCCTAGGCAGTGTCGTTTCCGAAGGCCCCGGCCCTTCTGCGCCCGGACATGTAAGGGCGTATGACGTGCGAACGGGAAAGATTCGCTGGGTGTTTCGCACCATCCCGCATCCTGGAGAGTTTGGGTACGACACTTGGCCGAAGGATAGTTGGAAGCGAAACGGCGGTGCCAACGCCTGGAGCGGCATTACCGTGGACGAGCGGCGAGGGCTGGTATTTCTGCCGACAGGGTCAGCCTCATTTGATTTTTGGGGTGGCAACCGTCAGGGTGCCAATCTTTTCGCCAACTGTGTGCTGGTGTTGAGAGCGGCCACTGGCGAGCGCGTCTGGCATTTCCAGACGGTCCATCACGACCTCTGGGACCGGGACCTGCCAGCTGCCCCTAATCTGGTCACGGTCAGGCACAATGGGCGGAAAATCGATGCCGTCGCGCAGATTACCAAGACGGGTTATGTGTTCCTGCTGGATCGAGAAACCGGCAAACCATTGTTTCCCATTGAGGAACGCCCTGCACCGTCTTCTGATTTGAAGGGTGAAGTGACTTGGCCCACACAGCCGTTTCCGTTGAAGCCTCCTCCTTTTGTGCGCCAGGCATTCATTCAGGAGGAGATCACGAACATCTCACCAGAGGCTCGAGCCCACGTGCTCGAACGATTGCGCAAAGTGAGAACCGGGCAGACGTTCCTACCGCCCAGTACCGAGGGTACTGTGATTTTCCCGGGCTATGATGGCGGGGGAGAATGGGGCGGCGCCGGGGTCGACCCGGACAGTGGCATTCTCTATGTCAATGCCAACGAAATGCCCTGGATTCTGACGATGATCGACAGCGCAGACGGGGCGTCTGCAGATAGGGGCCAGCGGATCTACCGGCAACACTGTGCCACCTGTCACGGGCTGAATCGCGAGGGAGATCCGGAGCAGGTCTTTCCCAAGCTCACGGGTTTAGACCAGAGGATGACGCGGGCGGAGACGGCGCGAGTGATCGAGTTGGGCAAAGGTTTCATGCCGTCGTTTCGATTTCTTTCGAGCTCCGAGCAGGACGCGGTCGTGGACTTTCTTTTTGGACGCTCGTCCAGCTCCAGCGCCGAAAAGATCGAGCTCGACGTCCCCTATACGCACACCGGTTACAATCGATTCTTCGATCCGGAAGGATATCCAGCCGTGAAGCCGCCTTGGGGGACGCTCAACGCGATCGATCTGAACCAGGGAACCATACTGTGGACCGTGCCACTGGGTGAGTTTCCCGAGTTGACGAAGCGCGGCATTGCACAAACAGGGACAGAAAACTACGGGGGGCCGGTTGTGACTGCGGGAGGATTGATATTCATTGGCGCGACCAAAGACGAAAAATTTCGAGCGTTCGACAAGAGCACTGGCAAAGTGCTTTGGGAGACACAACTCCCCGCCGGAGGTTATGCCACACCCTGCACCTACGGGGTAAACGGCAGGCAGTACGTCGTCGTTGCTGCTGGGGGTGGCAAGATGGGCACACCGTCGGGAGATGCCTACATAGCGTTTGCCTTGCCGGAGAAATAGCGCTGGCTGGAGTGCCGCCAATACCGCTGCTATGGCGATTGCTGCCAACGACGTTCAGATCCTCTGTTCCTTCCAACGTCCCTTGCGGAAAAAAACGATCCCGACCACGGCCAGCAGGGACTCTGCAATCGTAATTGCCAGGAAGACTCCGCTGGCGCCCAATCCCAGGGGCTGCGCCAAAGCATAAGCCAGCGGAAGTTGAACGAGCCAGTAGCAGAATACATTGATTACCGTGGGCGTGTCCGTGTCGCCTGCGCCGTTGAAGGCTTGAACGACTACCATGCCGTAGGCGTAGAAGCCATATCCATAGCTCACGAGCCGCAAACATTTCACACCGAAAGGAATGATGGCGGCATCCTGCGTAAAGAAACGAATTAACGGCTCGGCGAAAACAATGAACACCAGCGCGATGCCGCAGAGGAAGAGCATGTTGTAAAAGCCGATCGCCCATACAGACTTCTCAGCCCGCTCCGGCTTCCGCGCTCCGAGGTTCTGTCCTACGAGCGTCGCGGCGGCATTGCACATTCCCCACGAGGGCAGGATGGCAACGATGATGATGCGCAGCGCAATCGTGTAACCCGCCAGAGCCGCACTACCGAACATCGCCACCATGCGAACCAGAGCCAAGTAGCTGGCCATCTGGATGAGAAACTGAAACATACCGCCGAGTGAAACTCGCAGCAGTCGCTGCATCACAGGCCAGTCTAGCCGCACCTGCTCGCGGCTTATTACCAGACGACTGCGCCCGCGCCACAGGACCGACAGCTGATAGAGCACGCCAATGCCTCGGCCAATGTTGGTGGCGACGGCGTTGCCCGTAACACCCATCTCCGGAAAGGGCCCCCATCCGAAGATCAGGCAGGGGTCGAGAATCAGATTCACGAGATTGCCAATCCATAGCGCCCGCATTGCCGACACGGCATCCCCGGCGCCTCGAAAAATGGCGTTGATGAGAAAAAGAAGGAAGATGGTGGCGTTGCCACCCAGCATGATGGCGCCGAATCCGCTGCCGGTAGCGATGACGGAGGGGCTCGCACCCATCAAGCGAAATAGCTGCGGCGCGTAGAGAACTCCTAGGGCTCCAATCGGCACCGAAACAAGCAGCCCGAGTGCGATCGACTGCACCGCAGCCACGGCAGCTCCTGCCGGATCTTTTTCTCCGATGCGGCGGGCAACCATGGCCGTCGTTCCCATGCAAAGCCCCATCGCGGCGGCGAAAATCAGGGTCAAGAGTCCTTCCGTAAGACCCACTGCCGCCATGGCATCGGGACCCAGACTGGCAATCCAAAAAACATCCACGATGCCAAAAAGAGATTCGCCGGACATCTCGAGAATCGTGGGAACCGACAACAGCACAATGGCCCGGCGAAGACTGCCTTCAGTGAAGTCTCGCTGCGTGCCACACACGGCTTCCCGCATATCGGCGAAGAAGAGAGCCCATTTGCTTTGAGGGCGCTCGCCCGATGGTGCTGGCGTCAATTGGGTATCGAGGGTCGGTTCCATTGAAACCTTTCTCAGAGTGCCCGGCGGCGGACCGTCTGAGCACATGAGAAAAGGTGGGATTCTATCATTGAAATGAGGAGACGGTTATCCAGCTCCAGCACCACGTCCAAGTCAGGCTGATGGGCTCGAAAGCCGAGACTTGCTGCAGACTGCAAACTAACCAACGACCTCGCTCTCGACATCGGTTGCCACTGTGGTTGGGCGCTGTGTCCGCATCGCGCCGTTTTCCAAAGGCATCGGCACGTCGCGGCGGGTTGAGCATCGTCTTTACCTACTAATAGATACCCGCTAGGGTGAGTTGCGCTTTTCATCGCACCAGGGCGGTAAAGCGAAAACAAAGGCTCCGCTTCGCGCCGGATAATGATGTTCGTGGTGGACAGAAAAGGGGCCAGATATCTGCTAAAGAGCGCCGGGGCGATTGGAAGAGGAAATTGACCCTGGACAATTCTTTCGAATGAATCGAGACTACCTGAGGAGCGTCGCAGGGTCGCGTTTCGGCAAGGGCAGACTGGCGCCGGAGTTGAATCCTGCAGCGGAACAGGAGATCATTGTCAGACAGGAGAGAAGGACGGTTCGAAGAATGAGCTGGCAGATGAAGCGAAAAAGGCAACAGGCAGGTACCTCAGGTTCGACATGTGTAGAAGCGCTCGGCTCAAGCGTTTTCTCCGCAGTTGCCAGTCGAACTCTGATCGTTACACTCTTGTGGCTTTTGATAGGCTGCAGTTCCACTCGTCAGGAGAGACAAGCTCCAACCGCGGAACAAGCTGCAAGAACCGCTCCCAGCCTGCCGAAATTTACGGATGTTGCGGTTGCCGAGCTGAAGAAGTACCAGGTGAGGCTTGATACGGTGGTCGGAAAAATTGAGATTGCCTTTCATCCCGAGCATGCACCTGAGCATGTTCGAAGATTTCTTCGTCTCTGCCAGTTGGGCTTCTACGACCACACAGCTTGGCACCGGGTCGTGCGCGGGTTCGTGATTCAGGGAGGCGATTTGAGCACTCGTCGCCCGCCGCTTTCACCTGCTGAGATTGATTACTTCGCGCGGCCCTTGAAGGCGGAGTTCAGCCAGCTAAAGCATGAGGCTGGGACGGTCTCCATGGCTCGGGGCGAAGCCCTGAATAGCGCTTCCACGTCGTTTTTCATCTGCCTTCGACCGCAGCCTGTACTGGATGGAAAGTATACTGTTTTCGGGAAGGTTGTTTCCGGCATGGACGTTGTTGACCGGATTTCGGCGGTCTCGCTGGAAGACGGAGACAAGCCACGCCAGCGATGGGAACTTCGCAAGGTTGAGATTTTGGAAGCGGCGTCGGCGGTTGAGGATACACGAGTAGCCCACTGATGCTTGGTGAGGGCGGTGCGTCGTTTCAGGCAACTGAACTTTCTCAGCGGCCTTGCACGGTGACGACGGGCGTGATGAGATGGAGGGGCAAGATCGTCAACCCGGGAGGCATTGACTCCAAATGGCAACTCCGCAGAGTGAATTTGTCAAAGAAGTTACTGAGGCAACGTTTCAGAAAGAGGTTCTCGAGGCTTCCCGCAGCGTTCCAGTCCTGGTCGATTTCTGGGCTTCCTGGTGCGGACCGTGCCGTGTGCTGGGACCAGTCCTGGAAAAACTGGCCGACGAATACCAGGGAGCTTTCGTTCTGGCGAAGGTGAATACCGAGGAGAATTCCCGGTTGGCAATGGAATTTCGCATTCAAAGTATTCCAAATTGCATGTTGTTTCGCGATGCCCACGCCGTCGACCAGTTCGTCGGGGCCTACCCGGAAGCGGCAATTCGCCAGTTTCTTCAGCCTTATTGCCCAAGTGAGGCCGACAAGCTCTTTGGCATCGCTGAGCGCGCGCTGAAGGGCGGCAAGGCTGCGGAAGCAGAAAAGCTGTTTCAAGAGACTCTGAGGCTGGACCCGGCACACTGTGCCGCGCGCTTGGCACTTGCCAGGCACTTCATTGCCAGCAAACGCAGCGAAGAGGCACGAGTGCACATCGAGGCGATACCCGGCGCGGCCGAGGAGTATGAGGCCGCCAGCCATCTAAAGGAAGTATTGACGTTTCATGAAGAATGCCAGCAGGCAGGCGGCGAATCCGCGTGCCGGGCAAGGCTGCAGGCAGACTCTAAGGAACTGGACGCTCGATTCGGATTGGCATGCTGTCTCGCAGCCGAAGGCATGTATCGGGAGGCACTGGAAGAATTTCTTTTAGTGGTTGCGAAGGACAAGCGGTTTCGGGATGAGGCGGCACGAAAGGGGATGCTGGCGATTTTCAGTCTTGTGGGAGAACGCAGCGAACTGGCTGAAGAGTACCGAACGCGGCTGGCGAGGACGCTTTATTGAGATCCAGCGCAAACCTGCGGAGAGGTCGATAAGCGACTCAACCCGAGAAGTGCTGTCTCTATTTTCTGCCGCGCCGATTCGGGTCCCTGTTTTCATCTCTCTCCGGCCATCTTCATGAGTGCGTCCCAGACCGGCTGACTTACTGGCATCACTGACAGGCGGGACATACGGACCAGTTCAAAGTCTTTGAATCTGGCGTCTGCCTTGACTTCAGCCAGCGTTACAGCACGAGCGAGTCTTTTCCTTGGCTTCAAATCAAAGACTGCCAGTTTCGGATTCTTCTGCTTCGGGTCCGGATAAGCCTGGGAGACGGCTTCAGCGATGCCCACGGCAGCCTTCTCTTCGCCGGTGTGATAGATCAGGATTAGATCTCCATTTTGAACTTGGCGGATATACTTGAGCGCGAGGTTGTTTGTCACGCCGTCCCAGGTAGCTTTCCTGTCGCGTTCTAGATCGCCGTAGGAATAAACAGTGGGCTCAGATTTCAGCAGCCAGAAAGCCATACTCGCTCCTTGCACGTGGAATAAGAAAGCGATCCCGAGGGATTATGGATTGCAGTAGTGGATCCGTTCTTGCCGTCAGCAGCGAGAAATCTAGCGGAAATCCGCGGGAGCGGCAAGACTAAGCCGAAACGCTGCCCCGATCATTCAGCTCGGCTGTGCGACACAGCCTGGCACTTGAGACCTTCTTCCCATGGGCCTTTTCGACAATAACGATGAGCGAAAACGGAAGCAGGAGGAGATGCGCAACAGCGGCCGCCTGCCTCCAGGACAGTCGCTGACGCTGAAGTGGCCTGTGCTGCATGAAGGCCCCATTCCCAAGTTCGACCCCCAGCAGTGGGATTTTTTCTGTGCAGGGCTCGTGGAATTGCCGCTGCGGCTAAGCTACGCGGACTTCATGGAACTCCCGCGTGTCAAGATCACAGCGGACTTTCATTGCGTCACCCACTGGAGCAAGTTCGACAATCTGTGGGAAGGTGTCAGTTTCGCAGAAATTGTGAAGCGGGTTCGCCCGAAGCCCGAAGTGCGGTACGTCATGGTGGAGGCCGAGCACAGCTACACGGCCAACGTTCCACTCAAGGACTTGCAAGACCCCGACGTGCTCTTTGCCTGGAAGCATAACGAAGAAAACCTCGCTCCCGAGCATGGTTGGCCGCTCCGTTTGGTGGTGCCCAAGCTCTATGCGTGGAAAAGCGTCAAGTGGGTTCGGGGACTTGAGTTTCGAAAGTACGACCGCCCCGGCTTCTGGGAACGGAATGGGTACCACATGTACGGCAACCCCTGGCAGGAGCAGCGGTTTGATACGGACTGAGTGTGAGAAAGTCGTTGAACCAGCGACGAGTGGATCGATGATCACTTAGATTGCGAGCCTCGTGCAGTTCTCTGAGAAGCTGCAGAGATGGCCGGCAGTGGGTTTGCTCGCCAAGAATGTTTTCCATCCGAGTCTTCTTCACGATCCGCATGAGGCGCTCGAAGCCAGCAGAAAGTTTCCTCGGCTTTTTCAGCTGCTCAATGGTTCACTCGCCCAATGACCGGATGGTTTAATGATGTCGTGACTCACTTCTTCGGCTTTGACGGTCTCATTTCGACGGCACTCGGCAGACAGCGGGGGTCGTGCTGCAGCAGGTTAACCACCACCTCCGCCACATCTTCGGGCGCCAGCTTCCAGGAACTCTCGCCAGACACCTCGTGACGCCCGAAGTTTGTGTTCACGCTGCCGGGCATGACGTAACTCACCCGAATGTTGTCGTAGCGCAAGTCCTGCATGATCGCTTCGCTGAAGCCGTTGAGCCCGAACTTTGAAGCATTGTAGGCTGAGCCTCCCTTGAACGGGTTCTTGCCCGCCAGGCTGCTGATGTTGATGATGTAGCCACCGCCGCGCTTTTTCAGGTGCGGAACTGCTTCGCGACAACAATAGAAAACTCCCGTGAGATTGGTGTTGATTACTTGCCGCCACTGCTCAGGAGTGATCTCCCTCACGTCTGCGAACAGCCCGACGGCAGCGTTGTTGATCAGGATGTCGATGCCTCCGAAACGCTCTGCCGTGAACTGCATGAGCTGCTCAACTTGGTCAAGGTTTCCAACGTCGCATGCTCGTCCAGCGATGCGGTCACCTGCGGCCTTGCCAAGTTGCTGAACACAGTCACGCACCTCCTTCTCGGTGCGCGAGCAGATGGCTACTTTTGCTCCCTGCTCCAACAAACGCTGGGCTATCGACCTTCCGATCCCTTTTGTTCCGCCGGTGACAATGGCAACTTTGGTTTCAACTTTGTTCACGACTGTTCTCCTTTGAATGGCCTGGCACGAATGGATTCCCGATGTTGGGGCCTCGTCGCAAGTACTCACAGATTCGTTACTTTTTATTCTGAGCGCAAGCAAATTTAGTCTTAGTCGATTGGATCTTGCGCCGCCGTGACGCCGGTCCACCCGCCGGTTTCTCGTTTCTCTCCGTTTCCAAGTTGTGCTATTAAGTAGCCTCCTAAATGGCCTTGTGGTGCTTGCGTTTCAAAGGAAGGGAGACGATTTACCACTGTCAATGAGAGTTTCCCTGTTCATCCCCTGTCTGACGGACCAGTTCTTTCCCAGAGTCGGAATCAACCTTTACAAGATCTTGAAGAAGGCTGGCGCGATCGTAGACTATCCGTCCGAGCAGACCTGCTGCGGCCAGCCGGCGTTTAACTCCGGTTACCATGAAGAGGCCATCGAACTGGCGCAGCGATTCCTGCAAGTGTTTCGAAGCTCCGAATACATTGTGTCGCCTTCTGGCTCCTGCACCAGCATGGTGAAGATGTTTTATCCCGAGATCCTGGAAGATCTGGGTCTGAAGGAGACGCTGCATGACGTCACCAGGAAGACCTATGAGTTCTCTGACTTTCTAGTGAATGTGATGGGTGTTACCGATCTGGGAGTCTATTTTCCCCACCGTGTCACCTACCATGATGCGTGCCACCTCCTGCGCGAGTTGCAGGTCAAGCAGGCGCCTCGCGATTTGATTCGGAAGGTCCGTGGAATCGAACTGGTGGAGATGGAGCAGTCTGAGAACTGCTGCGGTTTTGGCGGCACATTCTCCGTGAAATACCCGGAAATCTCGACGGCCATGGCCGAGGACAAGGCGGCCTCTATCGCACAGACTGGCGCGGAGTACGTCGTCGCCAACGACTCCAGCTGCCTCATGCAGATCGGCGGCTGTCTGAGCCGCAAGGACCTCGCTGCCAAGCCGCTCCACCTGGCTGATCTACTGGGGGAAAGTCTTTAGAAGCGCGCAGTGTGAAGTTCGAAGTTTCAACCAGCTTTCGAACTTCCTGCTTTTGAGTTTGAACTTCGCCGTTCGCACTTCGTCGCTGGCACTAAATGAACCTGACTCCAAAACTGTTCAAAACCTACGCCAAAAGGAACCTGAACAATCCGCGCCTGCGGAAGACATACCGCTTTGCAACGCATCACGCGCTGGCAAATCGCCTTCAGGTTGTTGGCGAGGTGCCGGAATGGGAGGCGTTGCGCGAGCGAGCCCACTGTATTAAGGAAGAAGCGATCGATCACCTCGACTACTACTTGGAAAAACTTGAAGTGAGTGTCACCGGCAACGGAGGAAAGGTTTTCTGGGCGCGGGATGGCAAGGAAGCTTCCGATTACATTTTGAGCATCGCCCGCCGCATACGCGCCAGAACGGTGGTCAAATCGAAATCCATGACGACTGAAGAAATCGGGCTCTCTCATACGCTGGAGGAGAACCAGCTGGAGCCGGTTGAAACCGATCTAGGAGAATACATCATCCAGTTGGCCCACGAGTGGCCTTCCCATATCACCGCTCCCGCACTGCACAAAACGCGAGGTGAAATCGGCGAGCTTTTCGCCGAGAAACTCGGAATCCCCTACACAGACGTGCCTGAAGAGCTTTGTGAGGTTGCCCGCAAGATCCTGCGCAGCAAATTCCTCGCTGCAGAAATCGGCATCTCCGGCGTGAACTTTGCCTTGGCTGATACGGGAACCATTGTCATTGTGGAGAACGAAGGTAATGCCCGGCTCAGCACGACACTGCCGAAAGTTCACATCGCTGTGATGGGCCTGGAAAAAGTGATCCCGAGTTTCGTGGATCTTCCCGTCTTCCTCCGGCTGCTGGCCAGGAGCTCCACGGGCCAGAAACAAACAAGCTATGTTTCTCTCATCAGTTCGCCCCGGAAGCCGGGTGAGGTGGACGGTCCCGAAGAGTTCCATTTGGTCATTCTCGACAATGGCCGTACGGAGCTGCTCAAGGACCCCAAGGTGCGCGAGTCGCTTTTTTGCATCCGCTGCGGGGCTTGCCTGAACACCTGTCCGATCTACCAGCGAGTTGGTGGACATTCCTATGGTTCGGTCTATTCGGGACCCATCGGAGCGGTGATCACCCCGCTCTTCCAGGGCCTCGAAGTGGCGAAAGATCTCCCCTATGCTTCTTCGCTGTGCGGGGCTTGCTCGGGCATTTGTCCTGTGAAGATCGATATCCACCACATGCTGCTCTATCTGCGCAAACAGCTGGTCGACCAAAAGGGGACACCCTGGCAAGAACGACTGGCTATGAAGCTCTATCTTGCAGGGATGAAAGACAGCACGCTTTACAGACTGGGCTCTCGCGCGTTACGCATTGCCTTGAAGCTTTCCGGCAAGCAATCGAAACCACTGACGGTCCCGGGCTGGACTGAGACACGCGATTTTCCGCCGTTGGCGGTGAAATCGTTCAAGACAATGTGGAAGGAATTGCAACGAGAGGCTGAACTCTGATGGCTGGGTCGCGCACGGAGATTCTTGGAAAGATCCGCCTGGCACTGACGAACCCACGGGCGGAGCACCATCATGGCCACGAATCAGTGACCAGCGATTTGAAGCAGCTCTTTGCTTCAGTCTGGTCGCGCGATGGTCTGGTCGAAAAATTTCAGAGAGAGTTTGAAGCCGTCAGCGGTGAGTTTACGTTATGCGACAGCGAAGCCGCCGCGCTTGCAGCTCTCAGAAAAATCATTGTCTCATCCAATGCACAGCGGGTGGCTGTTTCGCTGCACGCCATCTGCAGCTGGCTGAAAGTAGCCGAGCGTCTCCAGACGGAGTTGCCAAACGTGCAGTTCCTGACAGAAGCCATCGACAGCGAGAACTCCTTTGAACGAGCCCGCCTGAAGGACGCTTTGGAGAAGGCGCCGTTGTCCGTTACGGGCTGTGAATACCTGCTGGCCGAAAGCGGCACGATCGTCAACACAGCCGGAAGCCAAGCTAGCCGCCAGATTAGCCTGCTGCCTTCCATTCACGTTGCCCTTGCCACGCCCGATCAGATTTTTCCCAACATGGCCGACCTGTTTCTCGGACTCCAAAGGAAGCATGGCACCAACCTTCCTGGCAGCGCCCTCACGTTCATCACCGGACCGAGCCGGACTGCTGACATCGAAAAAGTTCTCATCAAGGGTGTGCACGGCCCCACGCGGCTGCTGGTTGTGATGCTGAGCGCTTAACCCAGAGCGCCTTCCACTGTGCTTTTGCTCTCACCTTCACTTCGATACACGCGTATCTCGGATGGCTGTGCATCCAGTCGCGAGGTGGACTCCATTCAGGGAGTTCAAATCTCCAAAGCACGTGAGGTTGCGTGACTTCTGCGACGAGTGGACGCCGCCTTTGTCACTGGTTGCGGTGCGCCTGACTCAATGGGCGACTCCCTTGGCGAGCTCAACCAAAGCAGCACTTCCAGGAGACGTCCCTCACTGAGAGAAGTAATCCAGAGTCTCGCCATTCTTGCCAAGTTCCACACGCTATGTCAAACTTCGGCTAGTTGAGACCAGGAATCTATCGCAATGTACCGCTTGGCGCTTTCTATCTCTATTTTCCTGTTGGCGCTTTCTCTGCTTCCTTTGGGAGCTGTGGCCCAGGAACGTCTTGGAGTCCAGGGTATTCTGGATGGCTCCGTTACGCGCTCCCAGCTTCCGGCTGCCTCGTTGCAAAACTCGGATGTACGATTTTCTGGCCAGGCTACGTTGCTGGCCTCTTTGCAGCTGACTTCACGTTTGTTCGCTTTCTATGAGGGTCGCTTGTCGCATGTTGAGGGCCTGAATCACCATGACCCTGTCCTGCGCTTGACCAGAACTACCGGGATCCTTCAAGGGTACATTCGCTACAGCACGCCCCTCCCTTCCGGCCTGAATTTGCAGGCAGGAAAATTTGGCCATCCTTTCGGACAGTTCTTGATGCGGAACTACGCCGACCAGAACCCCTTGCTCGGCTTCCCGCTCATGTACAGTTACCGGAGCACGATACGATCCAATGCCTTGCCTCGAAGTGCGTACGACTTTCTCGCTTGGCAATGGCGTCCCCAGAATGCCCAGGCTGGATATGGATATGGAGGCGGCCCCGCAGGAGGCTGGCTGCCGCTGATCAATTTCTCGTATCCGACCGGCGTGATGGCGTTCGGGAATGTCACACATGCAGATTATCGCTTCGCCCTGGTGAACAGTTCGCTGGCGAATCCTCTGAACCCGGGCAGGCCTGGCCAGCAGCCCCAGTGGGTGGCAGGTGGCGGCCTCACGGCTGGGCCACGGCTGAGGCTGGGGGCATCCTATGCCAGCGGTCCCTATATGGATTCTTCTGTGCGCTCTCGACTGCCTGCAGGAACTGAGTGGAGCGACTTTACTCAACGAGCGCTAGGATTCGATCTGCAGCTGACTTTGCGCCATCTAGAGTTTCAGGGCGAGGCGCTGTTCACCAACTTCGCAGTGCCCAATATCTCCCAGCGGTTGGGAGCAACCGGCTACTTCCTGGAAATCAAGCACACAATCAGCCCGCGTCTGTTTGCGGCTGCACGCTGGAATCAGATCTACTTCGACCGCTTTCGCAGCGGGTTCAGCAATGGTTTGCGGCCCCGCTTCGACTACAACCGAGAAAGCCTGGAGCTGGGTTTCGGCTTTCTCCTCTCCGAATCTCTTCTTCTGAAAGGCTCCTATCAGTTTCATCGAACCTTGAGCGCTTTCGATCCGCAAGACAACGTGGCAGGCATCCAGTTGGTCTATCGATTTGGTGTCCGGCGGTTGCTGAGGGTTCCGTGATGCACAGGGGCGCGGGCTTGTCTGGCAGGATCGCGCGGCTTGTGCTCCTGCCCGCCGTCGCCGCGGCCCTACCTTCTATTTGGCACCTGCTATCTGCAGCCGCTCCAGGCTTTCTTGTCCCGCTAGTCTTGGCCTCCCGGGCACCTTCTTTCGTGAATAACTTTCCTACGGGAAGCGTGCACGGCACGGTGAGGATTGAAAGCAAGATCCAGCCACGAAGCCTCGCCGTAAACCTCTATTCCCGTCGTGGCGGGCCCCCCATCCAAGTAAAATCATCTCCTCCGGCAAATGAACTCGAGAACGTCGTTGTCTACCTGGAGGGCGATTTCAAGACCGGAGGCCCTGCAACTTCGCGCCTGCGAGGGGATGAGTCTGTGATCCGGCAGGTCAACGAAACGTTCGTGCCTCATGTTTTGCCGATTCAAACGGGCAGCACGGTGCACTTTCCAAACGGTGATCCATTCTTTCACAATGTCTTTTCCCTTTCGGGCGCCAAGAGCTTCGACTTGGGGCGGTATCCCAAGAACCAAGTGCGGTCGGTCAAGTTCAGCCGGTCGGGAGTCGTCAAGCTTTTTTGCCACATTCACTCGCATATGAATGCCGTGATTCTGGTCTTTGATCATCCTTACTTTTCTGCCGCCGACGCCAAAGGCGCCTTTGCCATGACTCAGCTGCCTCCTGGTCAATACACAGTGGTGGCTTGGCATGAGCGGTTGAAGCTGCAGAAAAAGATGGTTCGAGTTCGGCCGGGAGAAAGTTCGGCTGCTGATTTTGTACTTTAGCGCCCGGGGACTGAGATTTGGACCGGCCGGAGAGAATGGAATGGCCGCGGCTGCTCCCGAGCTTGGTTTTGGCGTGCCAGGCAGGACGAAAATATTCCCTCTTTGGAGGGGGGCACAGCGTTGGCAGAGCAAATGCGCGTGGGATGCCGTGCGCCGTTTGTCCCCTCCAGGGGGAATCTTCAGGAGTAGCCGCCACGCCCTCCCGTATTGGCGGAGAAAGCTTACTTCATCGGCGAGTAGTCGGTGGCTTCCATGTAGATCGAGTCTACCTTCGCCGTCAACTTCCCGTTTACCTCAGAAGCATCCCTGGCCTTTAACCATTCCGGGTCGGTCCGGAATGCGTCCCAGGATTTCTTAGCTGCCTCGCGACTAGGATAGGCCATCACGTAGATGAGTGTGTTTTCTGAAAGCGGAGCGTCGAGAGGCTTCCAATAACCAATGTTGGTCATGCCGTGCTTTTCGAAGAGTTTGGTTGTGTGATCTCTGAAGCGGGCATGCAAGGCGTCGAGCTTCCCTTCGCCTGCAGTGTAAGTCCTGATTTCGAAAACCCTGCCTTTTGCCGCAGCATCAGCAGTCGTGGCTTTGCCTATCCAAATACCGGCAATCAGAATCACCATGGCAGCACTGCATTGAAGCAAGACTGTTTTGGACATGATCTCCCTCACAAATTGAAATGAAATCGATCAAACGCTCTGCTCAACAACGCAACTTAACTGAAGCGATGCCCTACGGGCGTGCTTCACTCGCTACACGCGGCTTTACTTGCGGAAAAACCCTTGGACCTGGCACTGCTCTTTCTTGAGTTGGTCTGGCCTGAATGCATGTCTGGAGCCTAAGGCCCAATTGCTCCTTTTCCCAACCTACTTCGTCTTTTCCACCTTCACATAAACCCAGCCTGAGATGCTTTTTCCTCTGTCTGCAATCAGTAAATGAGATTCCCTTTCCATTCCTCTGGCATGCAGGTTGTGCGCATCCGTGGAGCAAGTCTGATTCTCCATGCAGAAGAAAGGCCTGCCAGGTGGTGTGTAGACTACCATGTGAGTGAATTCTTTCGAACCGCCCAGGCTGACCTTGATGCCTTTGTCGCGTGCCTCGTACCCCGGAGGTTGCTCCGGAGCCAGCCCCCAGTACACATCATCGAGCCTGAGCGGCTCCAGTGACACCGGCGTGCGCAAGTCGTACGGCGAGCCGTCAAGGCTTTCCAGTTTGCCGGTGGGCAGCAGTCCCACAGCTTCCATGCGCTTTTGTGCAGGTACCTGCAGATAGGTCTCAGCGCGGCTTCCCAGAATCTGAAACCAGGGATGGAAAGCAAAACCGAAGGGCAGGCGCTTGTCGTCACGATTTTGCACCGTAAACGTCAGCGTCACTCCCTGAGAATCTAACCTGAACCGCAAACTTAGGCGGTGCTGGATCGGAAAGAGGGCAAAGTCCTTCTGCCGAGCATCCCAATCCAGAAACGTTGCGACGGAAGCCGATTTGGCATCAACCGAGGGTGTGCCAGCTTGCCACGGCAAGGTGTGGACCAGACCATGAATGAAATGACTGCGCTCATTAGCGGGAAACGTGTAGGTGTGGCCGTCAAAGGTGAATTTGCTGTCGCGCACGCGATTTGGAGTGGGAAACAGCACTGGAAATCCGTACCGCAGGCTCGGCGTCACACCCCATTCTGCCGGTTGGACCAGAATCTCAGTTCCGCCCGCTTTCAACGAGTACAGATTACTGCCTGCTTCCGCGGCAATGCGCGCCTCCAGATTTCGTGCAGGGTCGGCAGGATCGAAATACTGCAGCACAACGATGTTCCAGCCGGTCCTGGCATCGCGCTCGATCTGCGCGCTGAAACCTTGCGTAGTCATTTTAGGTTTGAGGGGTTCTTTGTTTGCCTCTTGAACGGCAGGTTTCAGGCAGACCAGGCAAACCAGGAGAGATAGGCAGCCAAAGCGCCCGAAGATCCTTGTCATCAAGAGTCCCCTGTCACAAATGGCGGCCATCATAGCATGAGGAAGAGGCTTCTGCAGGGAGTGTTTTTTGTTTAATGCAACCGTACCTAGCAGCGAGGTTGCTTGCACTCCTCTACTCAATTCTGTCTTGTGAGATCGTTGAAAAAACGGAGCACTCGGGGGCGTGGCTCTGCGAGCGTCGCGTGAAGCCGAGGTCTTTTCTTGGATTGCTTCCGCCTTGCCCGCGGAACTCCAAGGACAGGGTTCTCGGCCTGCACTTAAGAGGTCCCAGCGAAAAGACCGCCGACCAAATTTCTTGTTGCTGCATTTTCCAGCAACCTATAATCTCGCGGCTGCGACTAAGAGCGCATTCTCCTTCTTCTTCATGGAACCCGATACGGCTACTGAAAACTCCAGCCTCAGAGGTTTTCTGCTTCGACTGAACGGGCCATTGGGCGGAACCGAGCATCGCATGCGAGGAGACCGCCTTTGTGTGGGCCGTGACTCCGCAAACGACCTAGTGATCGACGGATCCGAGGCGTCAATCGTTTCCGCGAGACACGTTGAGATTCGCCGCCAGGGCAACGTGTTTCGACTGGTTGACCTGAACAGCACGAACGGCACCTATGTCGACGGCCAGCGGGTGAACGAAGCCGTTCTGCAGAGCCAGGCGCGCATCACTTTAGGGCTTGGAGGTCCTGAGTTCCGGTTCGAGATGGAGGCTGCCAGCGAGCCCTCTGTGAAGGATACGCTGCGTCTGGAGCAAGTTCCGTCGCAGCTGCCTCCTGAGCCTGTCGGCAAAGTGTCGGTGGTGGTGGTGCCCGCCGCTGCCAGTCAGCAGGAAGAGCTGCTCAAGGAAGCTGTCAAACGGGCCCGTCAGGCGCGGCGCACGGGAATTGGCGGTCAGACCGGCATCATCATGCGAGAGATGCTGGACCATGCGCTGCGCCGTTCCACCAAGAAATTCAAGATCACAATCGCCTTGCTTGCGGTCGCATTATTGAGTGTGAGTGGTTACGCCGCCTGGACCATTCAGCGGCTGAAACAGCAAAAGATCGCGATCGATGCGGAGATCAGTCAGGTTGAAGCGGAACTGAAATCTGCCACTGATGACCCCAGGCGAATGGACGACCTGCTCGAGAAGCTTAACCGCTACCAACAGCGGGCATTGAATCTGCAGAAAAACCTGCTGTATCGACTGGGCGTGCGTAGCGAGCAGCAAGACTTCATAGAGTCTGAGATTCAAGCGCTTCTGCGCGAGTTTGGCGCTGAAGAGTACAGCGTTTCACAGGAGTTTTCGGAACAGGTCCGGCGGTTCATCCAGCAGTACCAAGGGCGTGACCGCGCCAACATGGAGCGTGCTTTGGGCCGGTCGAGGAGAGAACTCGAGGCTGTGCGGAAACAGCTTGAGAAAGATAACCTCCCCGGGGATTTGGCGTATATGGTGCTGGTCGAAAGCGCCTTCATCGGCGGCAGTACCAGCTCGGCTGGGGCTGCTGGCTTGTGGCAATTCACTTCATTAACGGCCAAGGCTTACGGCCTGAAGGTGGGCGATGAGATTGACGAGCGCCTGGATGCACGCAAGTCCACCCAGGCGGCCGGCCGGTACATTCGGGAGCTCATCCTCGACTTTGGCTCTGGCAGCTCTGTGATGCTGGCGTTGGCGGCCTATAATCTGGGTCCGGGCAAGGTGAAGCGCGCTGTTCGGACCGTGGACGATCCCATCAAGCAGCGCAATTTCTGGTATCTCTACCGCACGAAAGCCTTGCCGGCCGAAACACGGGAATACATTCCCAAGACGATTGCAGGAATCATCATCGGCCGACACCCGCAGAAGTTTGGCTTTTCGTAAGACAGAGAGGCAATCGTGATGGGACGCAGAAAGCGAAGAGTTGCCGGGCTCTTGGCTCCGGAAGCCAGGACGCCCCAGAAATAGTCCGTTTTCTTCTTCCTTCTCGCTCTTCGCAGTTTATTGTTCTCATGCTCCAAAAACTCGGGCGGTACGAAATCCTGGAAGAGCTGGGCCGCGGCGCGATGGGTGTGATCTACAAGGCCAAGGACCCTGTGATTGGCCGCTTTGTCGCTGTTAAGACAATTCGTCTCGGCGATTTCACTGCTCCAGGCCAGGTTGAAGAGTTGCGTTCCCGCCTGATGCGCGAAGCGCAGTCTGCCGGAGTTCTGTCGCATCCAAATATCATTACGATCTTTGACGTGGGAGAAGAAGAAGGACTCTCCTATTTCGCCATGGAACTTGTGGAGGGAGCTACTCTCGACCATCTGATTCAGACAGGCCAGCGGCTGGATGAGGCGGTCATCGTCCACATAGCCCGCCAGGCAGCCGATGCCCTGGGCTTTGCCCACCAGCGCGGCATCGTCCATCGCGACATCAAGCCGGCTAACATCATGCTGACTCAAGACGGGAGAGTGAAAGTCGCCGACTTCGGGATCGCCAAAGTTGGGTCCGCCAAGATGACGCAGACTGGAATGCTGCTGGGCTCACCCAGCTACATGGCTCCGGAACACTTTCTAGGGCAGCCCCTCGATGGCCGGTCTGACATTTTTGCGCTGGGAATCGTCCTCTACGAGCTGGTTACGGGCCAGCCTCCCTTCGATGCAGAAAACCTGGGCACACTGAGCTACAAGATCGTTCATGAGGATGCCGTTCCACCCATCAAGCTGAAGCCAAAGCTAAACCCGCAACTCAACGCGCTCATCGTCAAGACGCTCGCTCGCGATCCTGCTCAGCGATTTCAAACCGCTGAAGGGCTGTGCGCCGCTTTGGATGCCCTGAACCTCAAGTCTGGCACGCAGTTCATCAAGACGGATCCCTTAGCGAGGACTGTGGCAATGGCGGCTCCCGAGCCAAGACGACGGCGCCTTGGGTTCTGGATGCTGGTCTGGTTTCTGCTCGTCGTGGGGGCAGGTGCGGGCATCGCGATCCTATATCCTCAGGAGTTCAAACAGACAATACGCACGGCCCGGGAGAGGCTGGAACCGTGGATAAGCCGCCTCAGGCAGCAGACAGGTACAGTTCCTCTGCCGGAGGTGCAGCCTTCAGCTCCTGAGCCGAAGGAAGAAACCAAGACTGCGGAACCTGTCACGCCTGCCGTTCAAACTCAGCCTTTGACCGAAGCCGAACCTCCGGGCGCATCGGCAGCGACTGGAGAGGTACCCACGCCGCCAACACCCGATACCGATTCCACAACAAGTTTCCCCCGAGCGTCGCCATCTCCTCCCGTCAGCACGCCAACAAAACCCGACTTGGGTCGAGGAAGTCTGGTAGTGGATTCCACACCCGCGGGAGCTGAGATTGTTTTCGACGACGAAGCGAAGTCGGCCTGGCTGACCCCTTATACATTTCAGAGCGTGTCCAAAGGCCGTCATACACTGGAAGTGCGGAAAGCAGGGTATGTGCCCGAGCGGCGTATTGTGATTCTGCTCGGCAACGAAAGCCAGAGAGTCAGTGTCGTTTTGACGATGGCTGCAGGAATGCTCAAAGTGAGCACTGTGCCAGCGGGAGCCAGCATCTACGTGGACGGACAGTTGAGGAGAGAAGTGACGCCGGCCAATCTGAAGCTTCAAGCGGGAGCGCGGCGTGTTTTGCTGCGGAAGGAAGGCTATCGGGATGTGGAGCGAGTCCTCGAGATCGAGGATAACTCCATCACAACTCTCAACCAGCAGCTGACGCAAGCGGAGTGAGGAATTGAGTCATATCTTGTTGGACCGAATGACCGCGTGAATCAGTTCTTCCCAGCCCTCAACACGGGATAGAACTGGGTAAACACGTGGTCTGTGGCCGCCTTGTTGTGGTGGCAGGACCAGCAACGCTCCTTCGGAAAGGGCTTGGCCGTGGCGCTGGGCTTGCCGTCAGGCCCGTCAAAACTGAAGTAAGCCCACCCCTCTGGGAATCTCTGGCTGTCCTTGACTGCCGCTTCCAAGGCAACAAACTGGTTTTGGTAGGAACCCTGCAATCCCGGCTCCCGCTTCACTTCGGAGCTCGCTAGCTCCAGCACCATCACAGTGCCTTCCGGAAACTTGCCGGTCTGCGAGAAAGTGCGATAGCTTGCCGGATTGATATAGACGTTGTGATACAGCTCAGCGGCTGGACCACGCTGAGGGTCAGAGCGCTGTTCCTCAGGATTCTGCGCGTATCGCAATCCGAGCGAGCTGCCTACAAAAACCCACTCACGATAACCCTGCGGCTGCAACAGCGTGTCTTTGCCTTCGAACCGGGCCGCAGGTGGGGTCTCACTCTGCAAGATGCTGACAGCAGCCATTCCGGCAACCAGCGCGAGAACCCAGGTAGTGCTCGATTTTCGTCTCATGAAGTCCTCCGCTCAACTGTCACCAGGCCATCATGCCATTCTAAGCAGCCGCGTCACACGAAAATCGTTCCTTCGAGATAACGCACAGCCCGGCCTGCAATCAACACCCGGTCGCCGCGTAACTCGCAGAAGAGTTCACCGCCGCGGGAGGAGACCTGCAAGGCATGCAGCTTGGCATTGCCCAGCACCCGCGCCCAGTATGGCGTAAGCGTGCAGTGGGCCGAGCCGGTCACCGGATCTTCTGGAATACCAGCGCCAGGAGCAAAAAAGCGGGAGACAAAATCGGAACGCTTTCCCGCTGCCGTGACAATCACGCCGAGCCGGTCCAGCGTTTTCAGCAAGGCCATGTCAGGCTGCAGCGAAAGGATCTCGTCTTCTGAGCGATACCGAACCAGGTAGTCCCTGGAACAGAGCACCTCCATGGGCGACTTGCCCAAGGCTTTCAACAGGCTCTCGGAAACTGAGCAGGCTACCGGGGCGCGGGCAGGGAAGTCGAGGCAGAGCAGTTCTCCCTCTCGCGTGACCTGCAGCTGTCCGCCCTGCGACTGAAACTTCACGCGCTTGATGCCAGGCTTCAGATAGTGAAACAGGACAAACGCTGAGGCGAGCGTCGCGTGACCACAAAGATCGACTTCACACTCGGGCGTGAACCAGCGCAGATGATAGCCATCTTCTTTGGGAACGAAATACGCAGTCTCGGAAAGATTGTTCTCGGCGGCAATGGCCTGAAGACGGGCATCGTCGAGCCACTGTTCGAGCGGACAAACAGCCGCCGGATTGCCGCGGAAGACCTCGCTGGTGAAGGCGTCGACTTGGTAGATCGGGATTTTCATGGGACCTCATCATCAATCAGTGACCAGGGACCAGCGACTAGTGACGAGAATTGTTAGTCAGTGCCGGCGACTGAAATGCTTAACGTGCGTCCTCGATACTTAGTTCCAGATATATTGCCCCGGCAATGCGGTCGTGGGTATAAGGTGCAATCTCGCGAAAGCCCCTCGATCGATAAAGACCGACAGCCGCTTTCATTACTGAGGCGATCGTATCAAGCCGCATCTTGGAATATCCACACACTCGGCCCTCAGCCAGAATAGCGTCAAGCAGCTCTTTGCCTAGCCCCTGCCCGCGAAATGCAGGCCGCACGTACAATCGTTTCATCTCGCAAATTCCCTGTTCAAGACGACGCAAGGCGACACAACCGGCTGGCCTGCTCCCACACAGCGCCAGTAGAAGGCTGCCGCTGGGCTTGGCATAGGCGCCTGGCAGCTCAGCCAGCTCCCGCTTGAAGCTCTCAAAACAGAGCGTGACATCTAAAGAGGCACGGTATTCCTCGAAAAGCTCGCTGACTTGCCGGATCTGCTCTGCACTCTCAGCCAGGACAATGGTGAAATCTTCATTCATAATGACTCAATCGTCAGGCAACTCTACCAAAGCCGCAGATGCCTTGGCAGGCACACTCCGGCAGATTTGCAACCCAAACAGTTGCGATGGGCAGTCCGGGTACGAGGGTGAGTCTGGCCAGCGTGCCAGGATAGGTCCTTCCGCACTTGGGGCCTGCAGAACCGTATCGGGAGCTGGTTTGAAAGTTTCGCGAGAGAACACCTGGCCATCTGGCAGGCACCTGAAACCTGGAACCTGGCACCCGCTCTCATCCTTCTGCTCGCAGTACTTCGAGTGGCGAGCGGCTGGCAATGCCACGGCTGTTGAACATGCCTATTGCCACGGTCAGCGCCGTGATCAGCAACAGGGCCAGCAGGCTGGGCAAGAGCACTGGGGCGAGCGGAGTCTCGAAAACGAAGGTCGCCAGGGCCCAGGTGGCACCCCAGGAGAGCAGGAGTCCGGTCAAAGCGGCCAGGCTGCCGAGGAAAAAATACTCAACAATCAGGATGCGCAGAACCTGGCGACGGCTGGCGCCGAGAGTCCGCAGCAGCACGCTCTCCTGGATTCGCTGATACCGTCCCGTGATGACCGCTCCTGCCAGCACGACCAAGCCTGTGAAGATGCTGAACAGAGCAATGAAGCGGATCACAAAAGCCACTTTGCCGAGGATGGTGTCAATCAGGTTGACGATGAATGTGAGGTCTATTGCCGAAATGTTCGGCAATTTCTGAACAACAGCCTTCTGCAGGCGCGCCGACTCCTCATTGCTGCGCGTGCGCAGCACCATGACGTGGAACTGTGGCGCTTCTTCCAAGACACCCGCTGGAAACACGACAAAGAAATTGGGCTGTACCCGCTCCCATTCCACTTTGCGTAGGCTGCCCACACGCGTCACGACTGGCAAGCCCTGGACATCGAAGACCAGTTCATCGCCGAGCGCAACCCTGAGGCGTTTGGCGATGCCCTCCTCCAGAGAAACCAGGATGGGAGCTGCACCGCCTTCCGCCCTGGACTGCCACTTGCCAAGCAGCAACTTTTCAGTGCCAATGATGTGTTCTCGATAGGTGGATCGATACTCGCGATGCAACGCCGATTCTGAAATCGAGTTGCCCGGGTCTTTCAATATCTCTTCGACGGTCCTGCCACGTACTCCAGCCAGGCGCATCGTCACGATGGGAACCTCTTGCAGTATGGGCAAGTCAAAGGAGCGGACCAGGCTGGCCAGGGCCTCTCGTTGATCTGTCTGGATGTCGAACAGCACCATATTGGGCTGGCGGCCGCTGCTCATCAGTGTTGCTTCCTGGATCAACACAGAGTGAACAAGATACAACGTCATGATTAGGAACGTACCCAGACCGAGGGAAAGCATGAGCACCAGGGTTTGATTGTTGGGCCGGTAAAGGTTGGCCAGTCCCTGCCGCCAGATATAACTCCAGGAGCTTGGAAAGAACCGCTTAGCCAGGAACCGGACGAGACGCGCGACGCCGGCAAGCAGGCCGAGTCCAGCCAGCAACCCCGCGGCAAACCACATCCCGTGAATCGGAATGCGGCTGTGAGCGATTGAGAAGACAACGATTCCGCAAACGATCAGCAAATAAAGCAATCCTCGCAGTGGGTCGCGCTGCGGACGGCCCTCTTCGAACGAGGATCGGATGGCCAGCAACGGAGAAACTTTGCGAAATGCCAGCAGAGGCAAGAGGGAAAATGCCAGCGCGACAATAAGTCCCGTCAGCAGCGCCTGAGCGAGCGAGGCCCAGGCAATGGAAAAGGGAATCGCGACCGGCAGAAAGTCCTGCATGACCTTTGGCAGAAAATACTGCACCACCATGCCCAGCAGCACACCTGCGAATGAGCCGATTAGTCCCAGCGCCGCGGCTTGAAGCAGATAGATGGCAAAGGTCTCGCGGTTCCTGGCGCCCAGACAGCGCAGCACCGCCAGCGTGTTCACCTTCTGTTTGATGTAAACGTGGACGGAGCTGGCGACTCCAATGCTGCCCAGCAGCAGAGCGATGAAGGCAACCAGATTGAGGTAGTCGTAGGCATTCTCGAGAGAGCGGCCCAGATTGGCTTTTCTTTCGGCGACGGTTTCACTATCGAGCCGCAGGCGCAGGAATTCCGGCTCAAGCTTCTTTACGAGCTGCTCGACATCGGTCTCCTTGGGAAAGCGGAAGTAAACCTTGCGAGTTGCGGCGCTGCCCCGCTGCAGCAGGCGCGTCTGGTTGAGGTACTGCATGGGGATATAGACGCGGGCGCCGATCAGCCCGGAGGCAGCCGACTCGCCGGGAGCCTTCATCAGACGTCCCGCAATGCGGTAAGTCAGCGCGCCAACCCTGACGTCGTCGCCCACCTCCACTCCAAACTGCAGCATGAGTCCATCTTCCACAACGGCAAGCGGCGCCTGGCGGAAGCTCCAGGCCGCTCCTTCAGGCTCGGTTTCCATCTCGCCGTAAAACGGAAAGTGGCCTTCCAGAGCGCGGACCTGTGCCAGGCGCGTGCCTCCGTTCTTTGGGAAAACCACCATTGACGAGAAGCTGGTTTCGCGCGACTGCTCGCCGCCAAGAGTTGCGAGCAGGCGTTCAGCTGCCTCACTGAGGGGCTGGCGCGAGCGAAGGACCAGGTCGGCGCCGAGCAATGTCTTGGCCTGGTAATCGAGGCCTTGTCGCAGGTTAGCGCTGAAGGAGCTGATAGCCATCAGCGCCGCGACACCGAGGGTAATCGAAGCGATAAAAAGCAACAGCCGCCTGCGGCTGGAACGGCTGTCGCGCCAGGACATTCTCAGAATCCACTTGAACCGAAGTGCTGAGTACAGAGTCCTGAGTGCTGAATTGTTCTTTCGAGAAGTTACATTTTCCATACGCCGTCAGTATTCTCTCAGCACTCAGTGCTCATCACTCTGGTTGGTTCGTCCGACACCACAGCTCCAGCGCGCAATTTAAGAATGCGCCGGGTTCTGCTGGCGAGATCGAAATCGTGAGTCACCACGATGAGAGTCGTGCCGAAGGCCTCGTTGAGCTCGAACAGCAAGTGAACAATGCGCTCGCTGGTCTCGGCGTCCAGGTTGCCTGTAGGTTCATCGGCGAAAAGAATCTTGGGCCGGTTGATGAAAGCCCGGGCCAGTGCGACGCGCTGCTGCTCACCGCCAGAGAGCTGGGCCGGATAGTGAGTCAAGCGGTCGGCAAGGCCAACCTGCTTCAGAAGGCCAGCGGCATGATCTCTAATCTGGCTCTGCCCTCGCAGCTCCAGGGGGACCATGACGTTTTCCAGAGCGGTCAGTGTGGGAATGAGCTGGAACGTTTGGAACACGAAACCAACATACTGGTTGCGAACTTCCGACAGGTCGTCTTCGCTGAGAGAACCCAATTCGATCCCATTCAGCGTTACAGATCCCGAAGTAGGCCGGTCCAGTCCGGCACAGAGTCCCAACAGAGTTGTCTTCCCGCTGCCTGAAGGACCGACGATTGCACAGGTCGAGCCTTCATCCACGGAGAATGAAACGTCTTTGACAACAGTAAGAAACCGCTCGCCGCTCTTGTAGGTTTTTGTCAGTTGGTCAACACTAAGAATGGCGGATGAAGCACTGAAAGGAAGGTTCAAGAGAGTTTGCTCCGCGATGTATGATTCCTCACAAGGCTGTCTGTGGTGAAAAAAGTCACGATTTGGTCAATGCTGCGCGTCAGGGGAGTCCAGGAAGGACGTTGAAGTATGGAAGGCCCTCTCCGACTGGCGATTTCATGCGAAGGCACGCGGCCCCAAGAATCTGCAACCATCCTTGCAGGCCGTGTCTGCCGATCCGGCGATTGTTTCACAGGTTCAGGACCTCGGCTACAGCGTTAGTGATCGCGTGACTGTGTTCCCAAAATAGAGTGAAAACGGCGCTTCACAGAAGACAATTGTGGCATAACTGAGAAGTGGCGTTCTGAGAATTATCCGACTGGACAACGGCTCCATGAAAAGTTCCTGGTTTCGATTGACGGCGTCCCACCTGGTGGTGGCGTCTATGCTCGGGTTGCTTCAAGAGCCTGGTGGGACTCAAGCTAGTCCGCTCGCGAAGACGCCACTCTCGAGAGTCGAAGCAGCTCGCAAGGTGGTTCTTTGCCTGGGCGACAGCTTAACCGCCGGCTTTGGACTCGATCCTTCACAGGCCTATCCGGCGTTGCTCCAGACCAGAATCGATCGGCTGGGCTGGAGCTTCAAGATGATCAACGCCGGGGTGAGCGGAGAGACGACGGCGGGCGGTCTGCGCCGTCTGGACTGGGTGCTCAAACAGAAGGTCGACGTGCTCATCCTGGCGCTAGGAGGAAACGACGCGCTGCGAGGAATACCCCTGGAAACGTCTCAGCAGAATCTGAATGCCATTCTCAGCCGCAGCAAGGCTCGGTATCCCGGAATCCAGTTCGTCGTCGCTGGAATGTTGATTCCGCCCAATTGGGGGCAAGAGTACTTCGTCAAATTCCGCTCCCTTTTCCCTGAACTGGCCCGGCAACATCGAGCACAATTAGTACCCTTCCTGCTGGAGGGTGTCGGCGGCAAACCCGAGCTCAACTTTCCAGACGGGATTCATCCCACTGCCGCCGGCCATGAGATTGTGGCCGAAAACGTGTGGAAGGTACTCAAGCCACTACTCAGCACATTGCGCTGAAAGCCAACCGTACGCTCTGCTTGTGGACCCGCTGGCTGCAGCGCCGTCCGCTCATCCACGAAGATCTTGTTTTGACCGCCAGCAGATTCGAGAAGAGCGTGTTTGAGGCTCATTTCCGGTTGCCTCTGATTCTGGCCTGGCTTCTTCCCACCTCTCCTTGACAAGCATGGCACGCCAGCAACTATACTGTCTCATTCCACTCGAGGTTCAAGCCTATGAGCCGGCATGTTGCAGTGGCGCTCTGCACGCCTTTGCTCTGGATGCTGATACTGCCTCTGGAAGGTAGAACGGAAGACCGCTGGCTGAGCGTTCACTCCAAGAACTTCAATTTAGCCGGGAATGCCGGCGAAAAGGACATACGAAAGGTTGCCACGCAACTCGAACAGTTCCGCGATGTCTTTGCGCGGCTGTTCAATCTAAGGAATCTTCACGCGTCCGTCCCGACCACAGTTCTGGTGTTCAAGAGCGACGGCTCGTTCCGGCCGTTCAAGCCTCTGTATCTTGGCAAACCCGCCAATGTTAGCGGCTACTTTCATGCAGGGCTGGACGCAAACTACATTGTCCTGACCTCCGAGTTCCGCGAAACGAATCCATACGCAGTCATTTTTCACGAGTACGTGCACGCGCTGACGAACGACAACACGCGGCAGTGGCCTCTCTGGTTTCGAGAGGGCATTGCCGAGTTCTACAGCAGTTTCCAGGTGGCGGCTGGTGACAAGGAAGTGAAGCTCGGCATGCCCATTTCGAGCCACGTGTATCTGCTGCGAGAAAAGAAATTTTTGCCGTTGCCCGAGTTGTTTGCTGTCGATCACGGTTCACCCCATTACAACGAAAGGCAAAAGCAGGGTGTTTTCTATGCGCAGTCCTGGGCGTTTGTGCATTACCTCATGCTGGGCAACAACGGAAAGCGCCAGCCGCAGTTTACCCGATACCTGGAGTTGCTGGCCTCCGGCCGGCCCGTGGACGAGAGCTTTCGGCAGTCATTTCAAGTTGATTACAAGATTCTGGAAAAGGAACTGCAGGAATACATCCGACGGGACGCTTACCCGGTTAGACTGGTGAAACTGGCGCAGCGCCTGGAAATCGACCGCTCCATGAATGGCTTACCGCTGAGCGACGCGGAGTCACAGTTTTACCTGGGGGATCTGCTCCTTCACCAGCAGCGCTTTGACGAAGCCGAGAAGCTCTTGAAGCGTTCGGCGGAGTTGAGTTCGAGTCTGGCACCCGCGTTTGCGTCTCTGGGGGCACTCTACATTCGCCAGCAACGATGGGACGAGGCGAAACAGTTTCTGGAGAAAGCCGTGGCGGCCGATTCCAAGAATCATCTGGCGCACTTCAACTACGCCCAGCTTCTAGGGCGGGGAACGGATGAGGGGAATCGTTTAGCGTCAATATTGGATCCGCAGGTTGCACAGACCATACGCCGTGAGCTTCGAAGAACGATTGAGCTGGCGCCGTCCTTTGTCGAAGCCTATCGCTGGCTCGCATACGTGGGCCTCTCCACGGGTGAAGAGTTGGAAGACGCCGTTCAGACGGTAACGAAGGCCCACGCGATCTTTCCCGGCAGGGAAGAGCTGGCATTTGATCTGGGGCAACTGCATCTGCGGCTGCAGGACTACGACGCTGCCAAGAAGATGCTCTCACCCATCGCTCAAAACAGCGCCGATCCTGGCAGGCGCCACCAGGCGGAGGCGATACTGCTGCAACTCCAAGCATTCCAGGAGAACAGTGCCTTGATCGAAGTGGCGCGGCAAGAGGCCAACGCCAGCCGCGAGCCTGAGACTCAGGTCGTGCCCGACAGCAGCGAAAAACCCCCGGCAGTCCGGCGCCAGCCGGAGGTGAAGCAGGCCGCACCGCAGAGTACTCTGGAGATGAACCGGCCGAAAGGAGAGAAAGCTGCGGGCGTGCTGTTGCGCGTCGATTGCCTTGAAAAGGGCATCGTCTTTGTTATCAAAGGCAGCCAGCGGACACTCAGGCTGTACAGTGCCGAACCGGAAAAGATTTTGCTCTCTACGGAGAAGCAGGAGAGTCTCGGCACGATATCCATGAGCTGTGGCCCGCAGCCATTATCTGCCGTGGTGGCGCTTTTCAAGGCCTCTGCGGCGAAACAATCCGAGTATGACGGTGAACTGCTTGCAGTAACGTTTGTGGGACAGAAGTAGATCCTGGCGTCATGTCAACTGCTGTCGCCGGCAAATTTCCAACCCGAAGAGTATCGTCACAATCCACAGGGGCAACCCGGCTACTTGAAACGAAGCCAGCCGGTCCGTCCGGTTATTGGTGCCGCGATCTCATACGCCGTATGAGCGGGTGAAGCGTGGTTGACCTTCGAGCGCCGGCCCTCCCGCTGGAGGCGCTTGTGCGCATCTTCCCACGAAGGCAGCTCCGTCCCCTCCTGGGTCCAATGCGCAACCGCAGCTTCATCGCACCAGCGAAGCAGCTTTCGCATGACCAGGCCGTGGGCCCCTGAGTTCATGAATGCCTTCATGGAGGCCTCGCTAGACCAGTTCGTCGCCGTCCAGAATGTGTTGCGGCGATCTCGCAGGAGTTTGGTCGCAAGGTTCCCCTCTGCCGCCGCAGCTTGCCGAGCCGATCGCGATGCCCGGACAAAAAACATGGGGAGAAACAACCATGACCGCACCCGCAGACGTGTGATCGACACGAATGGCATAAGTTCCCTTCTGGCCCGGCTGCAGTCAACCTGGCCTTCTTCGCCTTTGGCAACGCTCGCAATGTTTCGGCAACGCGCGCGGAACAGAGCGAGATCGCTGAGACACGGCGTCGAGTGCTGCAAACGCGAACCGAAATGGGACACAAGCCTGCTGATGTCCGTCTAAGTGCGAGTGCATTCAGTGGCCCGAACGGCCGCGCGACGTGAAAAAAGCTTCGCGAGTCCAGCCGCGGGTTCAAACGCCATCGCGCACCGTGAATCGATCTTCGCTACTTGTTGGAATGCCTCTCTCGCCTGCGGATAGGTCATGAATCCAGAGGTCAGTAATCTTCGATCCCCTTGGGATAACGATCTGCCACCAGGTTCAGTCTCACCTTATGCTCAAGGAGCGCTTTGAGGCCCGCAAGCACCAAAGAGAATCCTTGAGTCGAGTCGGTCACCTGTTTCACCAGTTCGTCCCCGTCGCCAGTGAAACCGGCGTGCGTGATACTGACGAACGTTGTGCCATCCGTTTGAGGTGCGAACCTCCATTCCACGGTCGTGGGACGACTGTGTCCCGGCCACTCGATGACGATGCGCTTGTTCAGTTCGATGGCCTTCGCAGTCACCGGGATCGAGATGCCGTACATTTCCCAATCCCAGTGAACCTGCTTGCCAGCCTCCAGCCTTCCGCTACTTTTGGTGAACCAGAATCTCGTGGTGATGTCCGGGTTGACAAAGGCCTCAAACACATCGGCGACAGGCTTGCGGATTAGCATTCCGGTCTTTGCAATGGGCACTTGCTTGAGCTGGAGATTGTCCATACCGACTCCTTTGTGCAGCAAACGAATTTCGGCTAAGCTGCCCGGCCTCCCACTGTTGGGGAGGCGGAGATGACTCTTCAGAATTTCACCGCGGCTTCCAAGAAAAATGCACAGGCCGGGTCAGCTTAGCCGAAGGTTAGGCTTCAGAACTGCTTCATCCGCAAGCTGGGAGAACTAATACTGGGACTTGGCAACTGCCTCGGACCAACGCGCTTCAGAAACTAACTCTTCCATGATCCAAGCAGGCGATCGCGTTTTGGTCTTGCTCCGGGAGTCTTGCAACTGCGCTAAAGGCTTCTTCGAGCAGTTTTGGCATTGAAGGTACGTCCGACCAGCTGGGTCAAACACCCCACAGTTTACGGCAAGTACGAAGCACTTACCCAGCAGTTTTGAGCTTGTTGGCAGAACAGGCTCCTAAGTCTGTCAACAGCTCGGAGAACTCCAACTCCACAAAGCGTTTGAACGCGCCCGATCAGAGTTTTTCTCCGGACTCGCCAAAGCTTCAATGAAACAGAGCCTAAGGAGAACGCAGGACGTAAACTGCTCGGTGGCGTAAAGAAACCGGACGTCATCCGACATCAGGCGGAATCGCGTAAATGGATCGTGTAGGTGAAGGAGTTCTCTGCGCGATTGCTAGAGGTCTAACGGTTCACCGATGAGCTGCGCGGCGATGAGGGCGATGCGCCCGAAGCCAGCACGCTGCCTCAAGATGGTGCCGACGTCCCGGATTGGCCAAACGGGAGGCGCGTCAGCTCGATTGGCTTGTTGGACAGCCCTTCCGGGGCGTGATCAGTTGCCCAGGTAGCCACCGGCGCGAGAACGGCTTCAAGAAGAGGCCGCATCTGCGACAACTGCTTGATCCGGATGACGAGGTCCCATGCCGGCTCGAACTTCTTCCATCCCGCGCTATAGAAGAAGTGTTTAAGCCGGTGCTTCGCCGATTCGTGCGCCGACGCCGCTTCACAGATAGCGCCCCAACGATAGAACGATTTGTAAGACCATTCATAACCGCGATTCAGTTCTTCCGGCGAGAGGCATGAAGGGCGATAGACAACGTGGCGCGTGTCATATAGGTCCCAGTTCAGCGTTTCGATCCGCTTGTGTGCGGCCATGTCAGTGAACAACGCTGTGCCGGGGTACGGCGTCAGAATGTGAAAGGTGGCCGTGGTGATTCCCGCTTGGACGGCCCAATCGACGGTCCGGGAGAAGACGTCGCGGTCGTCTCCGTCGAAGCCGAAGACGAAGCTACCGTTGATCATGATGCCGAGGCTGTCGAGCCGGCGTACTACCTCGCGGTAGCTGCGGCCGAGGTTCTGGCGCTTGTTGGCGCCCTCGAGGCTCCTGCTGGACAGCGTTTCGAACCCCACGAAGAGGCTCCGGAGCCCGGCGGAGGCTGCCTCTTCGATCAGATCATCGCGCAAGATCGAGTCGACCGTCGCAGCCGCCTGAAAGATGCGGCCCATCCCTTTCATGCCGCGGAAGAGCTCTCGTGCGAACCTGGGACTCCCGAAGAGATGATCGTCCAGGAAGTAGAGATGTCGGCCGGGAAGGCGGGCAATTTCCGCAAGCGCGTCGTCCACGAGTTGCGTGTAGAACGAGCGTCCTCCCGCGAAGAAGGCGTCCTTGTAACAGAACGAGCAATGATGCGGGCAGCCGCGCGAAACGACAATCGAGTTCGGCACCAGGTAGTGGTGTCGCTGAATAAGGTCTCGCCGTATGGGCGGCAGCCCTTCCAGAGTGCGCACCGCCGACTCGTAGCGGCGTTGTGGCGCTCCTGCCGCGAGGTCTCGTAAGAATTGCGGGAAGGTGTTCTCTCCGGGTCCGATGAAGATCGTGTCCGCGTGCTGGGCTGCCTCATCCGGCAGCGATGTGACGTGCAGGCCACCGAGCAGTACGTAGGACCCGCGCGCTCGAAAGCGGTCTGCGATCTGGTACGCGCGATACGCGTTGGTGATGTACACCTGAATGATGACCAGGTCGGGCTGGCCGCTTAAGTCGAGCTGCTCAACGTGCTCGTCCTGCAGAGAAATCTCGAGGTCGGGATCGAGATAGGCGGCCAGAGTTGCCAAGCCGAGGGGCGGAAAGAGCGAATACTTAATCGGCCGCCAATAGGGACTTTTTGCTTCGGTCAACGCGGGAAGAATCAACTTCACGCGCCTAAGCGGCCGTCTCGGGTTCAACGCGGCCTCCTCTCTCTGGCAGCCCAACCTCTCCCATGATGATGCCACTGCCATCAGTCGGTGAGTGACGAAGATGATTGTCGAAGACTGCTCTGCCGTTTCCGAAAAGAACGCGATGGCGCGACTTTCACGAGCATTTGCCCTGACCTATCCCCCTGAAAATCGTTCCGTTGGAGCAAAATACTATGCCTGCCCGCGGCCACGAGTCAACAGCCTCGACTTCTCGATGAGGTCCGACAGGTCCTGCGTCTTCACCGCTATTCCATCCACATCGAACGATCCTATGCCGACTGGATTATCCGGTTCATTCATTTCTACCCGATGGGTTGCCGGGAAGACTTACTGCCGCCCGAACCCAGGATAGAAGCCTTTCTCACCCACTTGGCACTGGACAGAATGTGGAGCCCATCACGCAGAACCAAGCCATGACTGCCCTGGCGCGCGGCTGTTGCCGCGCTTTGTGCAGGATTTGACTTCTGCCGAATCGGAAGAGGTGCAGACGGAGTTGAAAAGTATTTTGCCCTGCCTCCAAACCAGACGCTGCAGACCTCTACACCAGAGGGGCTGCGGCACAGGACGAGCCGGAGGCGAAGCTCTGCTGTCTCCTGGCCGAGCGCGTGCTGGATTCTGCGGTGGGCGAGGCCAACTGCAGCGCTCAAGCGACGCAGCTCCTGGCACGTTTTTGTTTGAGCAGTGGCTACGGAGGGCGCGTGAGTCGTGGCTACTCGAACCTATTTCGAAACCAGGTCGCCAAACGGTCCGAGCAATTCGTACTTGTTCAACCAGGTGGTGTACATGATCCCGCTGGCTCCGGGCGTGTTGCGAAGGGTTTCCAGCCAGCCCTTGGGGTTGTCGAGAGTGTCGGCATCGTAGTAGCCGCCGGCCACGGTGCGGAAGCCCAGACTGGAAAAATGCTGCAGGCTTTGGACACGCTTCTGGTAGTACCAGCAAACAATCACTATCTCTTTGGGGACGTGATTCCACGATCCGGCGTAGTTTCCCTCCGCCAGGTAGTAGTATTTCCGGTCGGGGTTGGCGTTGTGGTTCGGATCCAGCATGTCGGACCACACGAAGATCTCGGCCTTGGGATTGACCTTCCGCAGCAAATCGAACTGGCGCGTGACACAGTCTCCGGCGATCTGTCCCAGGGTCAAACCGCGTTTGTTGCAAGCTTCGCACGATCCGCCGGTGCGCACTTCGTCCATGTTAAGCAGGTATTTGCCAGGCGCCAGAGCTTCATGAACCAGCCGAGCCTGCTGGCTCCAAATCTCGTAGAGCTTGGGCTCAGACATGCAGACGGGAATCTGGCCGTTGTAGATCGCCGTGCCGTGGTAGTAGCTGACCCGCAGCCGCTCACCGTTCTGAATACGGCCGCCCGGCAGCAACTGAATGTCAGGACCGTCATGATCGTATCGAAAGTTCAACTGCGGATCGGCCACGTGGGCATAGTCCCGGCCCTCTTCATAGACGATCCCTTTGTTGTCACTGCGCACCACCAGCGGCGTCCCAGGCCGCCGTAGCAGGTTTACGAGGCCAACTTCTTCGACCTGCAGCCCATCCAGCCACAATTGGCCGCCCGCCAAGCCTCGAACCTTCGGAGCAATCTCCACCCGGTCGTAGCCCCAACTGTTGAATCCGACGCTAACCAGCTGCCAGCCGTCTGCAGCGGAGAACCTGGGGTTCTGGTATTGAAGGGGCCGTTGCTCTGTCCCGCCGAGCACCTCGATAAGGAAGTTTCCAGAACCGAAAGGGTCTGACTTCCCCATGTTTCTCGCTTTCACCCAGCAACGGATGCGGTAACAGCGGTAGGGCTGGACCGCTAGCTCCTGGCTCAAACGGGCAAACTCGCGGGACTCGCCACGGTTCTCAAACCGGACCGAGGCCTTGCCCTCTTTGAACTCGGCTGGGTCAAGGACGACTTCTCCCGGCCTGCCCGAAATGCCAAAAGCCGCGACGTTGTCTCCTTTGCGATCTTCAAAATTTCCGTTGATGATCTTAACCGCAGGCTCTGCGACGAATTTCGCCCTGCCGTCGCTGGCTACGAACAACGCATCTCGAACCGGAAGACCGGCGGCGAGGTTCTTGTCGTGAGACAACACAGAGCCTCCATAGCCGGCGGAGAAGAATGAAGGAACAATGTCGACTTGTCGCTCCGCACAGATTTCTCGCACCTGTTTCAGACGTTGAAGGTAGTCGGGTGTCTTCAGGTCCAATTGGTCGAGTCCAGCCGAGAACACCATCCCGTTCAGTCCGTGTTCGGAGGCAGTGGTGACAATCTGGCGAATTCTTTCCACTTCGTTATCGTCTCTCAGGTTGCTGGCGACCCGCACCCAGCGATAGGGATAGGGCTTCTCGTCACCCTCGGCCAAAACAGCGGCCAGGCCAGCCGCGAGCAGCAAGATGCAGAGGCTCTTTTTCATCGTGTTCTCCTCAACCTGACGACCCGGTGGGGCTCCCACTTTTGGAATCACCGAAAATGAGGGCCAACTTGAACCATTCGTGAATACGGGTCAAAAAAACGAGCGCACAGGACTCAATCCCAATGCGGGCTTCCGACTCGCGGTTTTTGCTTGGAGCCGCTGAAGTAAGTAATTCAGCCCTAGTCAATAGTCTAGTCGTAGTCTAGGTGCGGTAATCGGCGTTGATGTGGATGTAGCCTTTGGTGAGATCACAGGTCCACATGGTGGAGACGGCTTGGCCGGATTTTAGGTCCACGCTGATACGAATGTCGTGCTGCTTGAGGATCTGTTTGGCACGCCCTTCATCGAAGGCGAGGCCCATGCCATTCTCACATACGGGCAGATCGCCAATGCGCACGTCGACGCGGTTAGGATCAAACGCCACGCCCGAGTAGCCGGCGGCGCAGAGAATGCGGCCCCAGTTGGCGTCTTCACCGGCCATGGCCGTCTTGAAGAGGGGTGAGTTAGCGATGCTGCGGGCGATTTGCGTGGCATGGCTTTCAGTTTCCGCGCCTTGGACGACAATCTCGATAAATTTTCCAGCGCCTTCACCATCGCGGACGATCTGCTGCGCCAGGCTTTGGCAAACCTGTGTCAAGGCGTCGGCGAAAGCCTGATAATCGGCGTTTTTGTCGTCGATGAGCCGGGCCCCCGAGGCGCCGTTCGCGATGATGGCGAGCGTGTCATTGGTCGAGGTGTCACCGTCCACCGTGATGCGGTTGTAGCTCTTGTGGCAGGCTAAGGTCAGAGCGTCTTCCAGCAACGCTCGCGTGATCATGGCATCGGTGACGACAAACGCCAGTGTGGTTGCCATGTTCGGGTGAATCATGCCGGCGCCTTTCGTCATGCCGCTAATCCGCACGCGGCTGTTGCCGGCCTGAACCTCCGCTGACGCGACTTTCCTGACCGTATCAGTTGTCATGATGGCCTTCGCGACATCGCCGATCGCGCCGGCGGAGAGCCTGGACTTGAGAGCCTCGGCCTGCCGTTCCAGGCGTTCGAAGGGCAACTGCACGCCGATGACTCCAGTCGAGGCGACCAGCACTTGATACGGCGAAATGCCCAGGATGCTGCCCGCCAACTCAGCCATTTGCCGGGCCACCCGCATGCCAGCCTCTCCGGTGCAAGCGTTCGCGTTGCCGGAATTGACGATGATCGCCCGGATCTCTCCGCCCGACCTTTCCAGATTTTCCTGGCAGACCAGCAGTGGCGCAGCTTTGACGACGTTGGTTGTGAATTTGGCCGCCGCAATGGAGGGACGTGTGGAGTACAACACGCCGAGATCGAGCTTGGCATCGGCTTTTTTCACGCCAGCGGATACGGCCGCAGCCAGGAAGTCCTGGGGACAGAGTATGTCTTCAGTGGTCAGAGTGCAGGTCAAAGCGATGAATTCCTTTCGGGTTGATGGGATGAAGCGGCAAGGGAAGGTCTGATCGGCCGGTCTACCCTTACGGTCAGGCTGCTCATGGGGCGCGGCTACAATTCAGTGACGGGGCGCTGGAATCAACCAGGCTTCCCAAGAACCTTTTCAGCCTGTTCGATGGCTTCCGCGACTCTTGCCCGGGCGGTGCCGCCGACGACAGAGCGGGCATTGATGCTGTTCTCGAGCAACAACGCCGGGAACACATCCTCTCCGAACAGACTGGAAAACGACTGAAACTCAGCCAGGCTCAGCTGCGGCAGTTGAATCCGCTTGCTTTCGCAGTGCAGCACAATTTTCCCGACCACTTCATGGGCTTTGCGAAATGCCAAGCCCTTGCGGACGAGGTAATCCGCCAGATCGGTTGCATTCAGGAAGTCTCCTTGAACTGCGGCGCCGGCGGCCTGGCGGTCTACCTGCATCGTACGGATGACAACCTGCATCACCCGCAGGCAATCCATCGCCGTATCGAGCGTGTCGAAAAGAAGTTCCTTGTCCTCCTGCAGGTCTTTGTTGTACGCCAGCGGCAATCCCTTTAGCAGCGACAGCATGCTGGTCAGGTTGCCGATGACCCGCGCCGCCTTGCCGCGGATCAATTCCAGCGAGTCGGGGTTCTTTTTTTGCGGCATGATGCTGCTGCCGGTGGTCACGGCATCTGCAAGTGCGAGGAAGCCGAACTCCGGTGCCGAGTAGAGGATGAGATCTTCGGCAAGCCGGCTTAAGTGGACCAGCGTCAGCGAAGATGCGGAGATGAAATCCACCTGGTAGTCCCGATCGCTCACGGCATCCAGGCTGTTTCTCGTCAGCTGGCCGAAGCCCAGCTCAACGCGAAGGGCCTCGCGGTCGACGGGAAAGCCATTTCCTGCCAGCGCGCCCGAGCCCAGCGGCATCACATCCGTCCTGCGAAAACAGTCTTCAAAACGGTCGTTATCTCGCTGGAACATCTCGAGGTAGGCCAGCAGATAGTGCGCTAGAAGAATGGGCTGTGCCTTGCGAAGATGGGTATAGCCTGGAATGGCAACGTCGAGATTGGCTTTGGCCTGGTTTAACAATTCGCGACTCAAGGCCTTCAGCTGGACCTGCACGCGGATGATGGCCCGCTTGAGATAGAGCCGGGTGTCGAGCGCAACCTGGTCGTTCCGGCTGCGGCCTGTGTGGAGCTTGAACCCCGCGTCTCCAACGATCTCGACGAGGCGTGATTCCACAAAACTGTGCACGTCTTCATCACTCTGCCCGGCCAGCCACTGGGGCTCTTTCTCCACGCGCTTCTTGATCTCAGCCAGGCCCTTGCCAATCTGCTTCAGTTCGTCTGCAGACAGAATGCCCACTTTTGCCAAAGCATTAGCGTAGGCAGCGGAACCTTCAATGTCTTCCAGAATCAGCCGCTGGTCCACGCCAAACGAGTTGTTGAACCGCTCGAACACGGCGTCCATCTGTTCGGTAAATCGTCCACCCCAAGTTTTCATAGCTTCAGCATTAGTGATCTGCGTTCAGCACTCAGCAGCCAGTGAACAGCGTCCAGCCCTTTCCCTGAACTCAATGCTCATCGCTTCTTGAGTAGTGCCTGCACCTTCACGGGCAAGCCAAAAAGGTTAATGAAGCCCTCAGCGTCTTTCTGGTTATAGACCGCTTCCTGGCCGAAGGTAGCCAGATCCGCGCGATAAAGGGAGTGCACGGAGTTCCTGCCTGCCACAGTCATGTTGCCTTTGAACAGTTTAAGACGCACCGAACCCGATACCGTCCGCTGCGTGGCCTCGACAAAGGCATCCAGCGCTTCCCGGATCGGCGTGAACCACTGGCCGTTGTAAACCAGGTCCGCATACTTCAAAGCCAGCTGGTCCTTCAGGCGGAGAACTTCTTTATCCAGGCAAATGGACTCTAACTCACGATGGGCCTGGACCAGCAAGGTGCCGCCAGGAGTTTCGTAGGCGCCTCGCGATTTCATGCCGACCAGCCTGTTTTCTACCAGATCGATTCGCCCGATGCCGTGCTCACCGCCGATCCTGTTCGCACGTTGAACCAGCTCGACAGGAGAAAGACGCTGGCCGTCCAGGCCGACAGGAGTGCCGCGGTCAAACTCGATCTCCACATAGCGTGCCTGGTCGGGCGCCTTTTCAGGAGACATCGTCAGTTTCCACATCGATTCTTCCGGCTCACTGGCCGGGTCTTCGAGAATTCCGCCTTCGTGGCTGATGTGCCAGATATTCCGGTCTTCGCTGTAGTTCTTTTCCTTGGTCTGGGTAATAGGCACGTTGTGCTGATGCGCATAGTCGATGGCGTCTTCGCGAGACTTAATCTTCCATTCGCGCCACGGGGCAATGACTTTCAGGTGGGATGCCAGTGCTTTGTAGGTCAATTCAAATCGCACCTGGTCGTTGCCTTTGCCGGTGCAGCCGTGGGCGACGGCATCCGCACCTTCGCGCAGGGCGATCTCCACCTGGCGCTTGGCCAAAATCGGCCGTGCCATCGAAGTTCCCAGCAGGTACTTCCGTTCGTAGATGGCACTGGCTCGCAAAGTAGGCCAGATGTAGTTGCGGACAAATTCCTCGCGAAGGTCCTCGACGAAGAGTTTGGACGCGCCAGTCTTGAGGGCTTTCTCGTGCAGGCCGTGAAGTTCTTCCTCCTGGCCCACATCGCCGGCCATTGCGATGACCTCGCAGTGGTAAGTCTCTTTGAGCCAGGGGATGATGACGGAGGTATCGAGTCCACCCGAATAAGCCAGAACAACTTTCTTAATCATAAGTGCTTTCCTGATTTGGGCTACGGCTGAGCCAAGCCATGCCCGCAAGAGATGCTTTTCCTTCCAGTCCTTGTCAATTGTCTGGAACCGGTGTCAAGTGCGGCCAGCTCGTTTCCTGGCACCTGCGACTACCTGCCTGATCGCATCAACTACCAGTTCCGGCTGCTCATTTGGGATATGATGCCCACTTTTTTCTGTGACGATGAGTTGACCCTGGAAAATCTTTTTCAACCATTCTTTGTAGTTACGTAGTCTCGCTTGCACGCGTGCATTCTCCAGGCTCAACTCTGCAAGGGTGTTGGAATGAGTTGCCCGTGGATTGGTGGCCGCAAGAAGAATTACAGGAACATCAGGCAAAGGCCAAGCCGCTCGAGCCTGCTCCAGCGTAGCGAATCCGCTTTCAATCTCTTCTTCTTGCTGTGCTTGAGGCATTTCTCGAAGTCCTTCGAGTGAAGGCTCCTCTAAGAATCCGAAGATCTCTCTTTCCATCCTTCCTGCCCAGTCATCGCGCAACTCGCGCGGTGCTCCGTGTACGATTTCTTCCGTTAGCCTCAGAGACTCCGCACATAGAATCAGCATCCAACTTCGCGTTGCTTCGGATAATTCAGCTTTGGCTAACTTAGCCTCGAGTTTGGCGTATTTATCGGGATAACGAGTCTTTGCCCAACCGATAGGGTCTCCTTCTCCAGCTGCCTCCGGAGTGGGATCCACAAACACCATGCAGCAACCTCGTCGGGATACTTGTGCGCGAAAACATGGATGTAAGGGCCACCAATCGAGTGTCCGACCAGAACATATGGCGGCTCTAGACCGCTGATCTTCAAAGCCGAGTGAAGCTCAGTGGCTATCTGTTGGGCGGTTCGCGGACTCTGACTTAGTCCTGACTCTCCTATTCCAGCTCGATTGTAGGCGACCACACGGGTCAGCTTAGCTACCTCTGGTTGTACCGCTGGCCAAGAATCTTCCATCCGGGAACCGGAGCCAGACTCCAGCAACACTGTCGGCGTTCCCTTGCCTCTCACCAGCAGACTCAGGCGATAGCCACCAACATCAGCTGCTATCAGGCCTTCAGTCGTGCGAGCGTTTCGCTGGCAAGATGTCCCAGCAAAGCAGCTGACAAAAAAGATCAGAGCTAAGAGGTTACTGAATTTCATGAAACCATTTCTTCACATCCCTAAACCAGCGGGAGGGCTGCACAATCGCGTGAATGGCTTGGATAACAGTTATCGACACCGGTTAGCCCTGATGGAGTGTAATTTTCGTTGGCCGGCAGACTGTCACTTCAAAAGCGGTGTCGCGCCGCAGCGCTGCAAGGGTCAACCCATCAACAAATACAAAATCGCCTTCTGCACGTGCAGTCGATTCTCGGCTTCGTCGTAGACAATGGACTGTGGTGAGTCAATCACGCTGGGCGCCACTTCATAGCCCCGATGCGCCGGCAGACAGTGCATAAATACAGCTTTCTTGTGTGCCAGAGCCATGAGCTCGCTGTCGACGCGGTAGGCTGCAAATACCGCAGCGCGATCTTCAGTCTCGGCCTCTTGTCCCATGCTTGCCCAAACATCGGTGTAGACGACGGAGGCGTTTTTTACAGCTTCCTCTGGGTCATTGACAATCTCAATCCGCGCACCACTTTCCTTGGCGAACTTTGCGGCCTCGCTGACAACCCGGCGATTGGGCTCGAATCCCTCTGGCGTCGCGATCCAAAGCTCAACTCCCAGCTTGGCCGCGCCATCGATGAGAGAGTGGCAGGTGTTATTGCCGTCTCCCACGTAGGCGAATTTGATGTTCTTGAAAGTGCCGAACTTCTCGAGAATTGTGAAATAGTCGGTGAGTGCCTGGCAGGGATGCAGCAGATCGGTCAGGCCATTGATAACCGGAATGGAAGCATGCTCGGCCAGTTCGATCACGGACTTGTTTTTGTATGTGCGGGCTACGATTCCGTGCACCCAGCGTTCGAGGTTCTTGGCCACATCGCGCACTGATTCGCGCTCGCCCAGCTTGGCATCGGAGTGGTCCAGAAAAATGGCATTGCCGCCCATGCTGGTCATGCCAACGTCGAAAGTGACACGAGTCCGCAGCGAGGGCTTCTCGAAGATCAAAGCCAGTGTCTTTCGCTGGAGGGCCTGGACATAGGTCTCAGGAGACCTCTTCATGGCTTCCGCGGTAGCAAAAATAAGATGAACATCCTGGAGCGTCAGAAATTGAATGGAAAGCAGATCGGGGACAGAAAGCCGCTGACCCGTTAAGGAATCGACTCCTTGTAGATTGCTGCTCGACATGAATTAGTGGCCCCCCGCCACGGCGTGTTCTCCTGTGCTGCCTTCGGAGCGCGACTTGGCCACCTCGGAGAAAATCTTGTCCAGTGCTTTGATGAACTTGCTGATCTCCTTTTTGGTGATGATGTAGGGAGGCAGGAAGCGAAGCACCCGGTCGGCGGTGACATTGATAATGAAGCCGGCCTCGAGGCATCGGTTCACGATGTCCCGGCAAGGGAAGTCCAGCTCCATGCCGAGCATCAGTCCTTCACCCCGGACATCGAGAACGAAGGAGTACTTTTCCTTCAGCTGCAGGAGCTTGCCGCGGAAGTAGGCGCCTGTCTCATTGATTTCCTCTAACAGATTGTCTTGTTGCAGGACCTTGATGAACTCGAAACCCAAGCGGCAGGCCAAAGGACCGCCGCCAAAAGTCGTTCCGTGATCGCCTGGACCGAAGGTTGGCGCCACCGCGTCAGTGGTGAGCAGCGCGCCCAGGGGAACTCCGAGTCCGAGAGGCTTGGCGAGCGTCAGGATGTCTGGACGTATGCCAAACTTCTCAAAATAGAAATAGCGCCCGGTTCGTCCAATGCCGCACTGGATCTCGTCGAAGATCAGCAGCGCTCGGTGCTGGTCACAGAGCTGGCGGGCAGTTTTCAGAAACTCCTCAGTGCAGATGTGAATGCCGCCTTCACCCTGCAACGGTTCAATGATGATGGCGCAGACACGATCGCTGAATTGAGCTTTCAAGTCCCCCACATCGTTGAATCTGACGAAGCGAAAGCCGGGGACCAGCGGCTCATAGGGTTTGCGATACTTGTCAGATGCGGTGGCAGACAAGGCGCCGTAGGTGCGTCCGTGGAAGGCGTTGTCGAGCGTCAGAATCTCGTGCTTGCCTTCGCCGAGTTGGTTTTTGTAGGAATGGCCTCGCGCCAGCTTGAAAGCAGCTTCCACCGCTTCGGTGCCGCTGTTGCAGAAAAAGCCCTTGTTGAGTCCTGAGATCTCGGTGAGCTTCTGCGCCAGCAGTGCCTGGTAAGGGTGGTAGAACAGGTTGCAAACATGAACAGATTTCTTCAACTGTTTGCGGAAGATGTTCGTAATCCGCGGGTGGTTGTAGCCCAGTGCGTTAACAGCGATGCCCGCTAGAAGGTCGATGTAGCGCTTGCCGGAATAATCATAAATGATGCACTTCCGGCCTTTCTCGACAAACAGCGGATACTTCTTGTAGTTCGACGTCAGATATTTTGATTCCGCTTCCACAATCTGCTTGAGGTTCATGAAGTCTCCCGCCGAGCCATCTCATAATCAGGCTACAATCGCTGTTCCGAGCGCCTCATTCTTCAACAGCACCCGCACCAGGCAGTCTGGCTCTTTGCCACCCACGATGTGAATCTCTCGAATGCCTTCGTCCAACGCTCTTTCGCACGCCCGCGTCTTGGGCAGCATGCCTTCAGAAATAACACCGGATTCTCGAAGTCTTCCGATGATCTCTCGATTGAGTCGTGGAATCACCTGCCGCTCAGCGTCGAAAACACCGGCGACGTCAGTGAGAAACACGAGACGTTCAGCCTGGCACAGCCCAGCGACGGCTGCAGCCATTTCATCGGCATTGACGTTGTAGTAAGCGCCGTCTGCTCCGATCGCCGTGCAGGCGACAACAGGAAAATAGCGGTCCTTCAGCAACACTTGGACCAGCTTCGGATCTCCCTGAAACACCTCGCCCACCTGTCCGTAGTCAAACGAGCCATCTCCAGCGGCGGTAAACTTCCGGGCCACGAAACTGCCTCCGTCGCCACCGCAGAGTCCGACTGCTTTCCGGCCTTGCCGATGAAACGAGGCGACAATGTCCTTGTTTACCCATCCTGACAGCACCATCTGAACCACGCGCATCGTTGCGCCGTCAGTAACGCGCAGACCCTGGTGAAAGCGGCTCGGAATCGCCAGCCGTTCCAGTGTCTCCTTGATCTGCTTGCCTCCGCCATGAACCGTGATGACTTCGTGTCCCTGGTCTTGAACGGCGCCAAGTTGGGCGACCATTCTATGGAGAAGGTCCAGGTCGGTCAACAAGCTTCCCCCGAGTTTGACAACGATACGCAAGGGAATCCTCCGATTCAGTTCACTGTACAAAGTGCGGGTCTGTCTCTCCTCCGAACGGGCGATCTCTCAGAGCTAAGGTCTCTCCTGGCCTTGAACGTTGAACCTTGAACTTCAGCGCAGTCCCGCAGCCTCTTCAAGCCCCAGCATAACGTTCATATTCTGCACTGCCTGGCCGGCAGCCCCTTTCACCAGATTGTCGATCACTGAAACAATCACCAGCATGGAGCGTTCCGGATCCAGCTTCCAGCCGATATCGCAGTAGTTGGTGTGAGCGACAAACTTGACTTCCGGAAAAGTTCCTGCGGGAAAGAGTCGCACGAAAGGCGCACTCCCGTAGGCGGTTTGAAAACAGCCGGCAACGGCCGCTTCGTTCACGGACCGCTTCAGCCGGACGTAGATTGTCGAAAGGATTCCGCGATTGATTGGCAGCAGATGTGGCGTGAAGATGAGCCGCGCTGAACCCAGCTCCTGCCAGATCTCGGGAGCATGGCGATGCTTGAAGACGTTGTAAGCCTTGAAACTCTCGGTGACTTCAGAAAAGTGCGTGTTGGCTGTGGGCGACTTGCCGGCGCCAGTGACTCCAGACTTTGAATCGCAAATGATGTCGCAGTCGGCATCAACCAATCCGGCGCGCTGCAACGGAATCAGCGGCAGCAGGGCCGAAGTTGGATAACAGCCAGGGTTCGCCAGCAGCTGCGCGCTTCGAATCTGCTCGTGATAGACCTCGGTCAGTCCGTAGACCGCTGATTGGAGGAGAGCAGGGAAGCGATGCTCAAAGCCATACCACCGGCCATAAAGATCAGCCTGTCTTAGACGGTAGGATCCGCTGAGGTCAATCACCCGCAGCTTGCGGTCCAGAAGTTCTGGAACCAGTTCATGAGAAGTCTCGTTCGGCGTCGCGAGAAAAACGCAGCTGATTTCACGCTGGACCAGCGCGTCGAAGTTCAGAGGTTCGATCTCAAGCTCGCAGCGTTGATAAAACTGTGGCAACTCTTCACTGTACTTGCGCGCTTTGCCGGCCTGGCGTTCTCGATTGGCGGTCATCAGAGTTTCGAGGCGAACTGCCGGGTGCTTCAAAAGCAGGTCCACAATCTCGGCGCCAGAGTAGCCGCTGGCACCGACAATCGCCACTTTCAGTAGACTGGACATCTGGATACCTCTTGTCTCAAGGCCTCAAGCCAAGCAGTCGGCGATCCCGTTTATTCTCCCAAGGCCAATAGCCTTCGCTTTACCAATTGGGCCGAGGAGGCGGTTGCCGTGACCACCAGAATTGTGTCGTCTCCAGCGACCGTTCCCACGATCTCCGGCCATCCAATAGTGTCGAGCGACCGAGCCACGGGAGACGCATTACCCGGATTTGTTTTTACTACGACCAGGTTTCCGGCGGCTTGAGCTTCGGTCATGAACTGCACAATTGTTTGCTGCTGGTGGTTTGGGTTGCTGCCGGCCAAACGCACGTGCTCCGGCAGCCGATACCCTTCCGGTGTCTTCAAGAGATTCAACTCGCGAAGATCTCGCGACAGGGTTGCCTGAGTGACACTGACTCCTTCAGACTTGAGCCGCCGGCTGAGTTGAGTCTGGCTTGAAATCGCATCTGCCTGAATCAGGTTCAGGATCTTGGTCTGTCGCAGGTTCTTGTGCATGCGTAGCGTAAAGAATAATTATGCAAAACAACGAATAATTATAGGCAATGGAGCGACGCTGTCAAGAGGGAAGTTGGGAGGGATATGCGAAGGGAAGGTTCAGGCGGCAGTTTGTCGTGAGGTGCCGCCAACCTTGAGTAGATGGCCGGCCTGCTCGTTACTGACATCGGGGAAGTCTTCGTAATAGTTTCCAACCTGATACAGGTCGATCTCTTCGGTCGACAAGGCGACGATTTCATCGCAATGTCTTGCCACAAAGCGATGGGCGCGGAAATGCGCCACCGGAACCGCAGGGACGACTGTGTGGGCGCCGAGTTGCTTCAGCGTTTCGATGGCGCTGAACATCGTCCATCCGGAGTGCATTCCATCGTCGATGACCAGTGCCGTCAGGCCGCGGAAAGCTTCAGGCATCGCAATGCCCCACGCCTCGAGATCTGCCTTCAGGCCGAGATGCTGCTTTCGGGCGATCTGGCGGATCTGCTGAGGCGTCAGGCGCACCTGCCCGATCAGGGGCTGGTCAAGCTGGAGGTCGCCCGTGTGGGTTACATAGCCAAAGATCGTGTCTTGATTCCAGGGAATGTGCAGACTGCGCATGGGAACAGGAAGCAGGGGAGCCTTAAGGGCTTGAGAGGCGGGCAGGGCAACAGAAACGCCACCGTTGAGAATCGCCATTACCAGTGGACTGTCCGCTTGAAATTTCGCCAACTCTCTAGCGAGTTGGCGTCCAGCTTCCTCTCGATTCTTGAACTTCGTCATGAAGCTTCACTCGCTCTCAATGAGTTTTTTCTGGCCCTGCTGCGGCTGATGACGCGGTTAAGAATAAGAACATCGGCGCCCAGAAAGCAAGGAATAGTGTATATTTCAAGGCTTTGAAACGAGGGCAAGGAACCTGTCTTTGTGGCGGCCCTGAGGCTGGTTCCTTGATGCCTTCATTAGAGTATTGATGCGATAAGGGAACTCTCCATGAACAGACAACCAGCGACCCGAGAGATTCAGCTCCTTATGAAGATGCTGGACGACGCCTACTCAGTGCGAACCTGGCATGGGCCGAACCTGAAAGGCTCGGTGCGAGGCCTGAGTGCCACGGCGGCAGCTTGGAGGCCCGGTCCCAAGCGGCATAATATTTGGGAGATCATCGTTCATGCGGCCTACTGGAAGTATGTTGTCCGGCGCCGCCTGCTTGGGGAGAAACGAGGATCGTTCACGCTGAAGGGCAGCAACTGGTTTGAGAGGCCGGTGGATCCGACTGAGAAAGCCTGGCGCCAGGACCTGGCGCTGCTCGACGGCGAACAGACAGCGCTGCGTGAAGCCATCGCAGGCGTGCATCCTTCCAAACTGTTGTTCACACCGACAGGCAGCAAGGTCAGTAATCTCACGCTGATTTGTGGAATTGCCAATCACGACATTTACCATGCCGGGCAGATTCAGCTCTTGAAACGGCTGCAGCGCTAGCAGTCTTTGCCACGAATAGCGGCGCACCTCGCATCCCAGTCAAACGGCATCCCTGTTTTGGCTGGACTTTGAAAAGTCGATTTGCTATAACCCGCAGCGGATTTCAACAAGACAAGTCATCAACTGGTTAAAACTGATCTGTGAGTTGCAATTCCAGAGTTCGGTATCTCCCTTCAAGCCTTCTGTTTAGCATCCCCAAATTGGCCGAGTCATTGCTCCGGTGAAAGCCTTCGCGCTTGTGCGCAAGTTCTCGCCGATGTCAGAGTCCGGGTGAACTATGGATTTTTTGAAGCTGATCTGGATGATTCCCCTATTCCCTGCAGCTGGCGCCGTTCTTATCGGGCTGCTGGGCAAGCGGCTCCCCAAGCGTCTGATCGACATTCTGGCATGTGGCTTGGTGGGACTGGCCTTCGTGTTTTCGCTGGGGGCGGTGAATCAGTTGATGCATTTGCCCGCCCCCGGCCGTCATTTTGAAGTCGATGTCTTCACCTGGATCCCGGCAGGCCTCGGCGAGTTGCGATCGGGCGCCGTAGCGCCTTTCCTCATTGAGTGGGGATTTCAGTTGGATCCGCTCTCGGCTGTGATGGTTCTGGTGGTTACCGGCATCGGTTTCCTCATCCATATTTACTCTACAGGCTACATGGCGCATGAAGCGGGCTACTACCGGTTCTTTGCTTACATGAACCTCTTCATGTTTTCCATGCTTACCCTGGTTCTCGCCAACAACTTCCTGCTGATGTTCGTCGGCTGGGAAGGTGTGGGATTGTGCTCGTACCTGCTGATTGGTTTCTACTTTCACAAGAAGAGCGCCGCTGATGCGGGTAAGAAGGCATTCATCGTCAACCGGATAGGCGATTTTGGATTCATGCTGGGCATGTTCCTGATCTTCACGATGTTTGGATCGCTGGATTTCTCGAGCGTCTTCGAGATGGTCAAGAGCCAGGCCGCCGGCGGCACGCTGGTGAGCGGCGACGCTTTGATCACAGCTACTTGCATTCTTCTCTTCATTGGTGCGACGGGGAAATCGGCGCAGCTGCCGTTGTACGTGTGGCTGCCGGATGCGATGGAAGGTCCGACGCCGGTGAGTGCGCTGATCCACGCGGCCACGATGGTGACGGCGGGGGTGTACATGGTGGCGCGCTGCAATGCGCTGTTTGTGCTGGCGCCGACGGCGATGCTGCTGGTGGCGATTGTGGGAGCGTTGACGGCG
>Ga0187892_10001179_pt1 | contig 61844 bp, 76 predicted proteins | sample MA1701073metaG_FD_139345 | JGI IMG/M metagenome (GOLD analysis project Ga0187892, IMG submission 139345) | Bio-ooze microbial communities from a basaltic lava cave in the Kipuka Kanohina Cave System on the Island of Hawaii, USA - MA170107-3 metaG ... | reverse complement strand
CTCCTAGGACAAAACGTGTTGCCGCCCTAGCTCAGCGTGGTAGAGCAGCTGACTGTTAATCAGCTGGTCGTCAGTTCAAGTCTGACGGGCGGCGCCTAATATTTCTAAATTCGAATTTAGAAATATATTATTCTGATTCTTGTGCATCACGTCACAAAACTACCCGTATTTATTTTTAATATTTCATAACTCGAGATTTGAAACATTATACAAGATCACATCTGTGTTTATTCTATTAGACAGGCTAGATCAAATACTGATCGCAACATTAGGATACGTGCAGGAGGTTCGCATTGGCCAGAACACGACGCGCTAATAGATATTGCGTCGATTGTGGGGGAAGATTAGTCTATTACCCCCGGCTTTCCAATCCAAAAGCTCCCAATGAATATAGGGTTCTTGTGTATGCATGCCCAGATTGTACAAAAGACTTTAACAAACCCAAAATGTTTTCCATTAGACGAAATGTGGTAGATGAACCGCTAGAAACAGTAGAAATAGAGATAGTTCAGACTAGGGAAAAGATTCCATCGTAAAAGCTAAACCCCCTACAATTTTCTGAAATTTACGCATATAGTGATTTTTCCAAAAAATCGGTTTTTGACGGGGGGTTTAACATTTATGCGTGTATAGGCAAGCCAAGGGTCAAAACACCACCATTGCCCAGCAAAAGATTGCCTGGCTTTTTTTGGTAGGAATAAAAGCTAAACCCCACAAAAATTTGTTATTTGATACTTAAATCTATTGAAAAATGGCTCTGGTCATTTTGCGGGGTTTCTATGTTGGTAAGTTGCGGGTGGTAAGTTAGGGATTATGTTGAAAGACTTTATAATATTACTTTCGGATCGTCTGTTTAATGCGAGTATACCGCTGTCCTGTATGCCATAAGAAGCTCACAGAAAAGCAGTATGACAAGGCATTAGGCATATTGAAAGAACGAGAAGCACATAAAGTACATTTGCAAGACGAGCTTACTAAGAAACTCAAGGCAGCTCAACAGAATACTAGGAAGGCACGCAAACAAGGTATAGAACACGAAAGAGCTAAAACTAAGAGATTATTGCAAGGTAAGGATAAATCACTACAAAAGCTGAAAGATCGGATTAAACAATTACAAAAAGGTACTACTCCTCAAACTGAGGGACTTGAGTTTGAAGATAAGTTAGTTAGGCGTCTAAAGAAGGAATTTCCAGAAGATAAAATAATGCATGAAGGGAAAGGTGGTGATGTTATTCAAACTGTTATGTTTGAACACAAACATGTGGATATTATCGTTTACGAATGCAAAAGAACTCCAAGTTTGCAGAATAGTCATGTGGAACAAGCTTATCGAGCTAAAATTACACGAAAGGCAGTTTTTGCAGTATTAGTAACGACAGCAAACTACAAAAGAACATGGAAAGGTTTTGGTACAATAAAAGAGGTATTTGTAGTATCTCCTTTTGCTGTTATACCACTTGTTAATCTTTTGCGGATGCATATTATAGAAATGTTGAAGGCTGAAATTCCAATAAAAAAACGTGCAAAAATAGCACAGCAACTGTTACAGCATATAACCAGTCCAGAGTTCAGAAATCCTTTGGAAGAAATTGCACGAACGGGAAACGAATTGCAATCAGACCTAATAGGTGAGGCAAAATCTCACTATAGGACTTGGAAAAAACGATGGGATTCCTATCAAAAAATAGGTTTCAATAGTTCACTTATACATGATAACCTCCAACTTGTACTACAAGGCAAACAAGTAAAATCTATGAATAAGCCTAAAGGACAACCTTTACAATTACCACCGCCATAGAAAATTACTTAACTACTAAAGTTCACCTTTATTTTTCAAAAAGTAACGTATAGCCCTATCCATTTCAAGTAATAACTGCTTACGATTCCATTTTTGCGATTCTTTATTCATGCTTACTGCAACTCTCGCAAGATAAGGATATGCCCTTACCGATCTGGAACCAAGTGAAGCCTTGTTCTTTATCAAGAATTTGAAAATGTCATTTGTTCTATTTCTTATAACTAAATTGGGTTCAACAAAAAAGATAGGTTCTTCTTCATTCCCAATATTCTGGTCTACCCATCTAACACCATAGTCTGTTTTTACGGTTCGCTTGATAGGTTTGTTTGTTTTCTTTGATGTGTGTATCCTAACGTACTCAGGTTCTTCTTCAGGTACTTCTCTGGTTATTTTTTTATCTTTTCTCTTTTTGTCTTGCTTGTCTAAAGTATTCTCATTACCTCTTCCAAGCAAAATTGTTCCTTGAGGAAGAAGTTTCATCTCAGTGAGATAAGTTCTTAACATTTTATCAAGCTCATTCCCAAGCAATTCTTCTTCTTTGCTTATTTCTTCTTCAATTTTTGGAAACCTGCGAACATACTGCTGAAGATGATCAAGAAAATCATAAAATACTCCACCATCGCTGTCCCTTACAACATCGTTTCGTGATGTAGTGGGAATTAATTCATTACAGTTAACCCAACCTGAAAACTTTCTTTCAGGATCTACTAAAATCGAAGTGACAAAAACATGTCTGATGTAAACATCCACATTCCCATTCCCTTTTTTATCTTCCTTGAGGTTGCCAGTAACATCTGTCTTGCCACCAGTTAGTCTGAACAAGAATTTTTCATTTGGGTCTATTTTAGAGCTAGATTCAAGCGTTACACCATTTAGAATAATTTGTGTGCCTTTAGCGATACGCAAACCAAAAGTCTTTTTCAGAAAATTAGATAAGCCATCTGTAGGTGGCACTCCCTTAGGATTTGGGATTATTATGCGAGTTCCTTGATGATCTAAGAATTTGGTGGCAGATGCAAAATTACATTCAAAATCTTTTGGAGTCATAATAATATCAAAACCTACTTCTCCGTTGTTAGTTCTAAAATTCACTTTTTCACCAAAACGGAGAAGTGATAGTTTGCCAAGTCCTTTCTGTCCTATGATCTCTCCGCCCAATCCAGCCTTTGATGCCTCTCCAAATTTAGCAAAATTTTCTACATCATCGATACCACCACCCCAATCGTCAACGACAATCTCTTGATTCGATGAATGTATCTCGATCTTGTTACTTCCTTCGTCCAAGGCGTTTGATATTGCTTCACGAAAAGGCTCTAATGATGAAGGGTATAACCTTACAGCAAGTTCATAAATTATGTCTGTACCTGCTTTATGCTCCAGTCTCATGTAAAGATCTACATTCTCTTTCTCGTATTTATCGTTTGATTACTAAACGGGATCACAAGTTTAAAATGGTTGAGACATGAACGTCTCAACCATGCCTATTGTTTCTATCTGTCCAAAATGTGGAAAAAAAGGAAGCCAGTACATGAACTACAAACCGTCAAAGTCTGATCCAAGGCGTGGTTACCTTTCGTTTGTTCATAGTAAGGAAAGAAGATGTTTCATTGGTAGAGTAAGATCAACCGATGAAGCATTGAGTGAATTTAACAAACCTGAAACTGTTGAAGAATACAAAGAAGCTCTGAAAAGCATTGCAAAAGAACTAAGAAGTTTGATTAAGCATTATTCTTCCACGAATCATGGAAGTGTTCAATCTATAAACAAACGTCTGCGAGCAATATTAGATAGATATGGTTACTAGGAGGGTGACAACGACTATTAGTCACAATCGCAAAAATCTATTATGCCTAATTTTTATCTTGATATAGAAACTACTGGTCTTGATCCACAAAACTCTAAAATTATTACAATTCAGTTTGTTAAGCTTCATGACACAACATCACAGCAAATTGGCGAATTACAAATTTTAAAAGAATGGGAATCAAGCGAAAAAGACATTTTGAAGCAGTTTATGATTGAATCTGAAATAACAGGTTCCTACCCATTCTCCTTTGTTTCAGTAGGTTTCAATCTACAATTTGAGCATAATTTTTTCATTCAACGATGTAGAGCAAATGGATTAGAACCGTTTGACATCCTTAACAAACCGCATATCGATATGAAGCCTTTGGCGGTCATTATGAATAATGGTCAGTTCAAAGGCTCAGGTTTAGACAAAATTACAGGCAAACCTCATGGAGGCGGTATTGTGCCTCAGTGGTACAAGGAGAAGAAATACAAGGAGATAGAAGATTATATCAAAAAAGAAGCCACTGAATTTATCAATCTATGTGTGTGGTTATACAAAGAACTCCCAATAATGTTAACAAAATTCAGAGCTGAAAATAACATATAGACCTAGAAAATGACTCTGAGAAAATTAAGTGTAAAAAATAAACTTGTTAAGAAATGGATTGAACGAATTTCTTATGACAAATACTCTATTGCCTTAGGAAGGAAGCAAAGAGGCAATGGAATCTATATTTTGTATAAAGGAGATAAACCATACTATGTTGGATTATCTACGTCTAGTCTAAGAGGTAGAATAAGACGACATGCTACAAAGGATAGGCATAAAGGGAAATGGAATAATTTTTCCTTTTACCAAATTCTAAAAACTAAATACATTAAAGATGTAGAGAGTCTCTTATTACGATATTACAAACCTGAAGGAAATAAGGTAAAAGGAAAGTTTCGTAGACAGTATAAAATTAAAAAATTAATATAGTTTTATCCAATAACTTAGGTTGGAGAATTGTTTTCTGTGTCTAGCCTTAATGTTTCAAATTTAACCCTTTGATTCTCAACTGCTTCTTTGACTGCTTTTTCTTTTGGAGTTAATGAAGGGTTTCCACTTTTAACTTCTACAAAGACTATTTCAAGAGGCTCTTTATTTTCATTCGAGAACTTACTCATATTTTTGAAAATTACGTAATCTATAGGAGTACCTATAAAACGTGCATCGGCTGGTTCATACCTTTCAGTAAATTCTGGAAAAAGCGGTGCCATTTGTTCTCCAATCTTTCCTTTTAGAGAACTTCGCTGGCGTTCATTAGACTCTTTTCTTACATCATCTAATCTTTTTGTAAATTCAAGTTCTTGTTCAGCTCTGAATTTTTCAATTTTGGGTTGAATTTGTTGTTTGGATAATCTTAAGGCTATTACAATTCCTATTATTAGACCGACAACAATACCTATTATTAAGACAATTATTTCTTGATCCATAGTTATGCCAACGATTGGTAAATGATAAAGATTAGGAAAGTGGTTTCATCCAACAACTATCTTTCCCATTTGTTTGCCAACTAAACCCATTCAGTCTTAGAATGTCGTTTATCTCTCTCCAAGTCTGCCTTTCCATCCAACCTTTAGGTATGACTTTGATGCAGTCTTTTTCGTTTACAACATTCACTTTCTCTATTCTCTTGCCTAATTGCACTGCAAAATTGCCCTTTGATTCAGTGCTTTTAGTGATTAGATCCTTAATCTTGTTATGACCCAACTCAAGGTCAATCTTTGCTGCCTCGGCTGGTGTTTTCTCAATACTGCCACTCAGGGTTTTTCTAAAGACGGTTTTTTCAGATATGCTATTGTATAAGCCAAGCCGCCACACAGCACTCCTATCGCTAAAACGCCAATAAATGACGCTATTGGTGGGATAAATGCGTCCATTACTGCAATGTTTTGTGAACCCAGCTCCCCCTCCGTAAATAACGAAAGAGCTCCAGAGCCGGATAGTCCCGCAAATATCATAAGAATAGTTGCACCCGCACCACCAACATTCATGCCTATCAGGTGTATCCATGCAAGAATGCTTGATACGCCAGAAAACTTTTTTCTCATATTAATTTCCAAATGACTGTAAAATACAGCAGTTACTGCTATGGCAACAATGAGAATCAGGTAGAACATTAATCCAAGAAAAAACCACTTGGCAGGTCCCTCAAAGGACAAAGACAAAAATTGGATCATGTTCACTTTGGTAAAAACTACTTGCATCCCCACCATGCTTAGTGCCATTAAAGTAATGATTCCGCCTTGGATTATGGCAGCAATGATGAACCTGTTTCCCCAGCTACTTTTGGCACTCTCCATACAGCTTCCACGGATTTCTTGTTAAAATAGAGTACTGTTCCATAAAACTTGAGTGAAAAGATATGGCTTTTAACCTCCCAAATATAATAAAATAATTCTATGATGTTTGGCGCATTTGTAACCCACAGTCCAGAATCTTGTCCGCTAAATAACAAAACCAACAAGAAAATCTTCATGCAATTTGAAAACAAGATAAAAACAAACATGAAAAAATATAAAATAAAAAAAATACTTGGCTTTTACATGTCAGCACTTGAGCATTTATGGGTAATAATTTTTGAAGCAGAGAGTGCACATGATATGGAAAACTTGTGCTTGGAAACAGGAATTGCATCTTTTAATACCATAAAGATAGTGCCTCTCAATACATTAGAAGGCGTAATGAGGAAGCTAAAACGCTATTCATAGACTCGTCTCATCTAATAAGCTGAAAACTAGGGCGTCTCATGTATGTAATGTAAAGTTCTGTACACAAATTGATAAAACATGATTTTCTTACTTTAAATAGTCAATAAGATTTCGTGAAAACATGCCAAAGCAGTTTGAAGATTCGGCTCCAACTACAAATGAAGTAAAGAGAATAGTGTCTGATGAAGTAAGACCGCTACTTGACAAGCTAACTGAACTTGTGGAAAAATTAGACAAGTATCATCAACACGACATAGAATTCCAACAAAAATTCATTTTGTTAATATCTCAAATGTTTAGAAATCAACAAATCTCAATGGACGCCTTTGACCAGCTTGACTCTTTTATGAGTAAAGAATTCTTCTGGGGAAAGCAAAGCTCAGAAAAAACCTAAAAGATTTTTCACACTCTGGCTGTAAAAGTTAATTCAATAATTCACATTAAATACTCATCACCATAACTATCATCGTGGAAAAGTTTGACCTGTCGTTAAAGACTGACCAAAAACCAACTGATCTGCAAATAAAAAAACTGCAAGAATACTTTAACGAAATACCAATTGAAGAAATTCTGGCAGGTCTTCACTTTGCAAAAAATAGATGGACTGCAAAGGACGCTGGCGTGCTAAAGGTTGGTCGAAAAAGCATTATTCAACGTGAAGTCCATGCTGTAACTTCGGAGCAGGCCCAGTGGAGGTTAAAAAACTGGAAGATGATGATTGCAAACTATAGAAAACGTGGCTACAGCTATCCAACAATATCCAGGATTAAAAAAATTCTTTTAGAAATAAGCAATAAAAAATCTAAATAGTTGCTTCTGTGCGCTTTGCAGCTGGAAGGTCATTTGGCACTTCTGGGATAGTCTGGCGTACGCGTCCTTCTAGTATAGAGTGTGCCTCTTCTAGTATTGATGCAGTGTCTGCGCTTCCAGTATCTACAGCAAGTGCGTGATTTGCATTGACTGATGAACCAGCCATGATATCTCCTAGTATAGCTGAGAGATCCTGCATGGATGCATTTGCTTCTGGCATGAGACCGCCAAGTCCTGCTCCAAGTCCCTTGATTATAGACATACATGGACTTAGTGTCACCACTACATCTCCTAACTCTGAAATTGTGTTTAGTCTAATTTGGATCTGTTCCATTGCAAGTTTTGCATTAGTAACCATCTTGTTCATTTTTCTAATCTCATGAAGTTCCGCCGCATATGCTTGAGAGTATTGCGTGTTTTGAGTTTTTACTGATTCAACAACTTTTTTGAAAATATAATCATCTTTTTCTTTTAATTTTCGTGTAATGTCATCTAGCTTTACTATCTGAAGCTGCAGTTTTTTCTGTGCCTCGTCAATTTTTGGTTTAAGTGGCGCATCTGACCTTACTTTATCAATTACCTTTTGTGATATACTCTCCTTATGCTCATTCCATTTACTAAGGATAGTCGTTACTTTTGCACCTGCGAAAGATCAAAATCTGGGTTTTAAGGAAGCATGTTCCCAACCTTTGTGTAACTGCAGTTACAGCTGTGTACAGTTACACTTGCATGTTTTTCTATGTTTAGAAATAATGTTTCTAAATTCGAATTTTGAAATATTATTATCTAAATATGTTCAACCAAAGGTAAACGTGTAGATTTCAAAACCGGGTTTTGCCATAATAGTAAGCGTATGTGACGCAGCTTGTTTAGTTGAAATGATGTTGTATAGTCTTTCATCAGATACGCGCACCAATCCGTCTATCACATCAGTTCCGGCATCTTCTGATTTTATCGGATTGCCATCAAGCAGGATCTGTAATTCTGATTGACCTGCAGCTACGATATTAACTGATTTTGCAAAGTATGGAAGTACGATCTTTCCACTTTCTGAAACAAGTTTCATTCTGTCATCAAAGTTTTGCCACTGACCTTCAAGATAGAAATAATCTTCTTGCAATTTGTTAGGAATTGAATATGTTACTATCTGATCCGGTTTAAAACCTTCAGAACTTCCAAGTTGGTTTCTTCCGAATGCAAAGTTGTATCCAAAGTAAAGCTCTGGAGTTTGTGATGATAAAAATTTGTGTTCTTCCAAATCAACAAGTGGTTGTGCTGCAGCAACATTTAATCCAAGGAGGTGGCTTCGCTCTTCCAAAAGTTGTTGTATTATTTTTTCAGTTTCTGCATATCCGCCTTCTCCTATATGATCATATCTTATGTATCTTTCAGAATCTGCAATGTATTTTCTTGGCCAATATCTGTTTTCAAATGCTTTCCAAGTTTTCATATCGTTATCAAGAACAACAGGATATTTGATTCCATAATTTTCAACAGCAGTTCTTACATTATTGATGTCCTTTTCAAACTCAAATTCTGGAGAGTGTACACCAATGATAAGTAGTCCCTTGTCTGCATATTTCTCGTTCCATGCATTAATGTAAGGTAAAGTCCTGATGCAGTTTATGCAACTATAGGTCCATATGTCATAAAGGATGACCTTGTCCTTCATGGCTGCTCTGAGCTCTTCGGGATTAGTATTGATGTAACCTGCTATTCCAACCAAGTCTGGTGCCTTTTTGAACCTACTTTTGTCAATGGTTGAGATGGTTGGCATGTTACTAGCTGCTTGCTTTTGGGCACTATTTGGTTGATTTTGTGTATCTGCCATCTTGTATTCTTCTAGAGAAGAAAAGTATGCACTTACTCCTGCAATGCCAGCCACTAGAACCACTCCCATAATAATTGCAGTTTTTATTTCAGATTTCATTTTCTCATCCTAGCAATAACAGATCATTCAAAAACGGAAAGCTTGCAATAGCTGCAAGCTGGTTTGTGTATACTAAAACTCCTAACACTATGATAAAAGAGCCCATGATTATAGAATAGTATTTCAAATGTTTGCTTAACGATTTGATTATTCTTGTAAACCTTGAAAAGAAAATTCCCATTAAAATAAATGGAATTCCAAGTCCTAACGAATAGGTTAGAAGTAAAGTAAATGATTGTCCTGGTGATGTTGCAGCTAAAGTGAGAATGCTTCCTAAAATTGGTCCAATGCATGGAGTCCAACCAGCCGCAAAGGCTAATCCAAAAAGAAATGAAAGTGGATGGCTAGCTTTTGTGCGATTTGGGAAAAACCTTTTTTCAACATTAAGATTTTTGAATTTAGTAGATAGTAACATAAATCCACCAAAGCCAATTATGATAATTCCCCCTATCTGGTTAAATCCAGAAATCAGACTTGCTGCTGAGCTAGATAGTACACTGTTTAAAATTACGCCAAAAATAGAAAATACTACTGAAAACCCAAGAACAAAGAAGATCGTATTTAGTATAATGTTGAGCCTATTTGAAACTAGGTTGATAGTTCCATTATTTCGCTGAAGTTCGGTTATGGTGGTCCCAGAGATATAGGCCAAAAAGGCAGGTATCATGGGTAAAATACACGGTGCTAGGAACGAACCCAAGCCTGCTATGGCTGCTATGGCAATAGTAACTTCTTGCATCGACATGAATATGGCATTTTTTTATTAATAGATTGTTCCAAATCTGTTCCAGATCATAGCCAGATCAATTTTTATCCTCCTTGTATTGACGGCATCATGTGAACAAAAGATTCATAATAATTGGGATAATTTTGGGCAGTCTTCTGGTAGGCGCAATCTATTTCAATTTTCTTTTTCGCGTTGGCTAGTTTTCTCTATCTTTTTGCAGATCGCCTAACTTCGTTATTATCTACAAAATACCAAATTTTTTGCCCGCAGATTCAAACGCACTAATAGACTTGTCAACGTGATCTTTTGATAACCAAGCAGTGACTGAAATTCTTATTCTTGCGCTACCAAGTGGAACAGTAGGATATCTTATTGGCTGTGCAAATATTCCTTTTTCAAAAAGATATCTTCCAAACTGCATTGCTGTTTTTTCACTTCCTATTATGATCGGAATTATCTGGCTTGGTGAATTGATCTCATATCCAAGAGATTCCAAGCCATAGTTTAACAATTTGACATTTCTCCATAGTTTTTTTCTCTGTTTTTCTCTTTTAGAAAGAAATCTTTTCAATGCAAATTCAACAATGAAGCTTGGCAGAGCTGATGTGTAGATGAAAGGCCTTGAGGTATTTATCATAAGTTCAATCACATCTTTTTTGGATGCAACATAACCTCCAAATGCACCAAGCCCTTTGCTTAGGCTGCTTACATATGCATCGATTTTTTTTGAAACTCCAAAGTGTTCAGCAGTTCCCTTGCCATCCTTACCTGCTACAAAGTCGCCATGCGCATCATCAAGGACAAGTATTGCACCTTTTTTGGTTGCAATCTCTGAGATCTCCCTGAGTTTTGAGAAGTCCCCATCCATGCTAAAGATGCCTTCTGTGATTATGAATCTGTGGTTTGCATGCTGTTTGAGCTTCCTCTCAAGGTCTTTCATATTGTTATGCTTGTAGACAGCGATCTTTGCGCCTGAGAGCCTACATGCTTCGATGATACTTGCATGGTTTAGCTCATCACTAAGAATCAGATCGCCTTGATGAGCAAGTGAAGCTATGGAGCCCAAGTTTGCCATATAGCCGGTAGGAAATATCAATGCAGACTCTTGTGATTTGTGTCTTGCCAGCTTTTCTTCTAAAACTCTAAAGGAAAGATCATTTCCTGCAACAAGTCTTGAGCTTGACTGCATCTGTTTTTTTGAAATTTGATTTATGTGAAGTCCAAGATAATCATTTGAACAAAGATTGATCAGTTTTTTTCTCTTGAACGTGATGTACGGACCATCTATTTTGTTGTCTTGTAACTTTCTGTAAAGGTTCCTTGATTTTATTTTTTCAAGGTTGGCAGTTACAAAATCAAATTTATGCTTCAAGACCTATTTTTGAGATCATCTGAAAGTCTTCTTGTGGCATGTTACCACCAATAGTAAGATATCCGCCAGTTATAATTCCATTTGCTCCTCCAAGAAGAACTTTTTCTTGATCATTTGCAAGATGAACCTCACGACCTCCAGCTATCTTAAGAATAGTTTTTGGCATCAAAAATCTAAACACAGCTACTGTACGCAGTATTTCACCTATGGAAAGTTTTGTTTGTAATTCAAGCGGTGTTCCTTTTTGTGGAACTAGTATGTTGATTGGGCATTCTTCTGGATTTAGCTGTGCAAGAGCAAGACCAAGCTCAAGTCTTTGCATCCGGGATTCTCCCATGCCAAGAATTCCACCACAGCAAAGCTCTAGACCATTTTGTTTAACTATCCTTGCAGTATCAATTCTATCTTGGTATGTGTGGGTAGTACATATTTTTGAAAAGAAACTTTTAGCAGTCTCCAAATTGTGGTTGTACCGTTTGATACCAAGCTCTTTGAGTCGTTTGGCCATGTTATCGGTGATAAATCCAAGGGAACAATTCACCTCAATGCCAACCTCAGAGTTTACTTTTTCTACATTTTTGCAGATTTCCTCAAAGTCACGTTCTGATGGTCCGCGCCATGCACAAACAAGGCAGAAGCTTTTTGCTCCACCGTCTTTTGCTTTTCTTGCATTATCTACTATAATTTCAGCCGGTAGCAATTTGTAAGTATCAATGCCTGTTTTGTAAAACCCTGATTGAGAACAAAACGTACAGTCTTCAGGGCATGTGCCTTTTTTTGCGTTGATTAGAGTTTCTACGTCAACCCTATTTCCATTAAGTGTTCGAGTTATTTCATTTGCAGCATCAGATAGAAATTGTAATGATTCATCTGAGGTATTGATAAGTGAAAGTGCTTCATCTGCGGTAATCTTTTGTCCTGACAGAATTTTTTTCTTGCATTGCATAATAAAAGTCTGTTTTGGACTCACAGTGTTTGTTTTTTGAATCTATTAATTAAGATTATTGTAATTGTAAACCACAAAAAGCCATCAAGTTTACGCTTTTTTGTCCAACACACAATTTATCATTTGGATCACTTTATCATAGTTGGACAAATGTGTCCATGTCCAGCTCTGTATTTGTGTCCACACTTGTTGCATATTATAAACTCTGGTGATGTAGTTGTCCTTAGACATGTATGGACTTCACCTACTTGCAGAATCTTCTTACAATTTGGGCAAATGCGAGTTTGTGGCATGAAATGCTCTCTACATGTGATATAAGAAGAGGTGTAATGTTAAGCTTGATGAGTTGAAAACGGTTATACACTATACTTAATTATCACTTTTTTGCAGGCTGTTCATGGCGTCCAGAAGACGATCAAAAAGATCTAAAAGATCGAGTAGACGAGCTAAACCAGCTCCAACACGCAAGCAAATGATCACCGCTCATGCAGCTGCTAACAAAGCTAGGCGAGAACGCGATATGGCAAGAAGGGAAGGAAGACGACTGAAAATTTCCATCGCAGTAAGAAACCGACAGATTAGAGAGCTTGCAATGAAACTTAGAAGAGCACGAAGACGATAGTTGTCTAAACTTCCTTCGTGACTTTTTTTATTGTATCGATGGTACCATCAAGTAAAAAGTCAAGTTCATTTGCAGAAATTGCAAGTGGTGGTACAAGCATAACTATGTGCCCAAGCGTTCGTAGGTATATTTTGTGTCTTCTCGCTTCGGCAAAAATTTTCTTAGGTATTGATTTTTCTGGTTTGAGTGGAGTTTTTTTCTTTTTGTCGCTTACAAGCTCGATTCCCATGAGCATTCCTTTGTGTCTTACGTCTCCTACCAGCGACAAATTTTTGATTTCATTTGTTCTTGTTTCAAAATGTCTTGAATTTCGTTTGATCTTTGAAATTAGCTTGTTTTTCTCATACAATTCAAGATTTGCAAGGGCGGTTGCAGCAGCAAGAGGATTCCCTGTAAAGGTATGACCATGAAAGAAATGCCTCATCTCCTTATAGCTACCAAGAAATGCGTCATAGATTCTTTTATTTGTCAAGGTTGCTGACAGAGGCAAGTAGCCGCCTGTGAGCATTTTTCCATACGAAACAATGTCTGGCATGCTGTCTTGAGAGACATATTCTATAAACGACCCTAACCGCCCAAAGCCTGTGGCAATCTCATCTACAATAAATAGTACATTATGCTTTTTACAAAGCTGGCTCACTTTTTTTTGAAATTGTGGTGGATAAATTATAACGCCGCCTGCAACCTGCGCGCCGCTTTCCATAATAAAAGCTGCAACATCATCTCTTTTTGAAAATGTGTTTTCTATTTTTTCAAGACAATAATTCTGATATTCTTTGAAAGTAAATCTGGTCGGCATTCTATATCTCTCTGGAGTTGGAGTTCTAATTACAGGAAAAAGGAGCTTTTTGAATTTTGAAAAGAAAAATGGAACATATCCTATTGACATTGCGCCAACTGTATCGCCATGATATCCATTTTCTAGTGAAACAAACTTGGTTTTATTTTTGATTCCTATGTTTTGCCAATACTGAATGGCCATCTTTGCTGCAATTTCCATTGCGGTGGAACCATCATCAGAATAAAACACCTTTTTCATTCCAGGCGAAATGCTAACAAGTTTTTCTGCCAGAATCTCCGCTTTATCGTTTGTAAGATTAAACAGTGACGAATGCTGTAACTTTTTGGTTTGGCTTATCATTGCATTTACAAGTTCTTTTTTAGAATGACCCCAAACGTTGCACCACATGCTTGCAACTCCATCAAGCAGCTTGTTTCCTTTGGAATCAATAAGCCACATTCCCCTGCCTTTTGTTATAACATCAAACTTTTTCCACTCTCTCATCTGTGTGTATGGGTGCCAGACAAAATCTTTAGAGTTCAATTAGTGCAAAGTCTGGTTTTCGCATTAATAATGGTACGCTGAACTCATAAGTAACAAGAGCAAATAATACCTATGAAAAGTTATTTTGTTACTGGTACTGATACTGGCGTAGGAAAGACTGCCATTACAGCTGGCATTGCAGGCTCTTTGCGTAAGCTTGGAGTCAATGTCGGAATTATGAAACCAATTGCTACTGGTTATCCGCAAAAAGCAGGCTACAAATCATCGGACGTTACAATTCTAGCAGAGGCAGCAGGAATAAAAGATCCCGAAGAACTGATAAATCCAGTTTTTTTACCAATTCCAACATCACCTTATGATGCAACAAAACTTTTGTCAGTACCAATTGACATGCCATTAATTCTCACAAAATTCAAAAAATTACTTTCTTTGCATGATGTGATGTTAATTGAGGGAATAGGTGGTGTAATGACACCAATTACAAAAAATTTTTTTGTTGCAGATATGATCAAAGCAATGGCAATTGAAACCATTATAGTAACAAGAGCAACACTTGGGACATTGAATCACACGGTTATGACATGTAAGACATGCAAAGATTACGACATTAAAGTAAAAGGTCTTGTCATAAACAATTTTGATGAAAAGGGATCACCTGCTGAAAAAAGCGCTCCAACAACACTATATGAGCTTACAGGAATCAATATCATTGGAATAATACCTTTCATAAAAGATCTTAATCAAATTGATAAAATGATTGAGATGGTTAGCAAAAAGATAGACGTAAAATCGCTTATATCCTAAAAAGCTTCAACTTTGATTGCTTTTTGTTTGAGAGAAAGCCAATCATGTCGTTGATTATATTAGCGAAGCGCGTTTTTTCATTCTGATTAATGATGTATACTCTAGCTTCTAAAGAAAGAGCGTTTTCTAAAACAACCCATATGTTGTCTTTATGTGGTTGGATTTTTGTAAGCTCAGCAACTTGTTTCTGTACGAATTGATAATCGTTAGTTTTTTGGAATGTTATAATGATTGCATCCTGTGGGGAAGAAACAAGAGTTGTAACATCTGGTATGACTACATCTATTTCGATGCCTGCATGTGTCGTTTTTCTTTGGCTTGGAATTAATGCAACAGTCAATAAGTAATGGATAAAGCTCTCTGCAAATGAGATTAAATTCTCAGATTTGTTGCCTTCTAATTTCTCAAGCAAAGGAATACACTCATTACATATTGCATTTAATGTCTCTGAGCTGGTGCCTTGTGCAATATCGGATACTATTCTGTACTCCTTGTAGTTGTCAATTGCGCTGTATAGTATATCTTTTACATCCAACTAAAGTAATGATGTTATGTCTTGTATTTTTTCTTTGCAAACTTGGCTAGACCAAGCTTTTTCATCTCTTCAGATTCTTTGATTACGGAGTAATGTTGTTTCTCTTTGTATCTCCTGAGTTTTTTTTGTAAATCAGTAAATTCATTGGCAAGTATTTTTATTGCATATAGTCCTGCATTTGCTGCTTTGTTTACTCCTACGGTGACTACCGGCGAACCTGTTGGCATCTCAGATATGGAAAGAAGCGAATCAAGTCCACCAAAGGCAGAGAACTTGCGTTCTGGATTTCCGGATTTGTAATTATAAACCATTATTGGCACTCCAATTACAGGAATAACGGTATGAGAAGCAATCATGCCTGGAAGGTGTGCAGATCCTCCAGCTCCCGCAATTATCACCTTGAATCCACTTTTTTCTGCATGTTTTGTATAGTCTGATAATCTAGTTGGTGTCCTATGTGCTGATACAATCTGATCCTCGTGTTTTACTCCAAATTCATCTAAAATGGTAGCCGCTCCATGCATGATTTTGCTATCAGAACTTGAACCCATAATGATTCCGATCAGTGGTTTTTTTGAGTAGCTCACAAGATCACACAGGATTGAATTTTATTAAACCTTTAACTTCGGCAGCTTTTCTAATGAGGCTTTCAACATCTTTTGTATCTTTTACATCTACGACGTTAAAATGACCCATCTTTCTCTGGGGTTTTGCTTCATCTTTTTGGTACATTTTTAAATACACTCCTTCTTTTTGCTGAATCTCTATTGGTTGGTATATTCCGTGAAAATTCTTGGGTCCTAAGATGTTACACATTACAGTATAATGTATCAGATCTGTTTTGCCAAGCTCAAGTCCAAGTATTGCTCTTAGGTGTTGTTCAAACTGTGAAGTTGCACTTGATTGCAAAGTGTGATGACCAGAGTTATGAACTCGCGGTGCTATTTCGTTTATGAGCACTTTGTCATCCTTGGTTACAAACATTTCAATGCCAAAGACTCCGGCTCCGTGCACTACCTCCATTGTTTTTTCGGCAATTCTTTCCGCTTCTTCTGAAACTTTTTTATTTACTCTAGCTGGTGCTATAGTCATTTCAAGTATGTTTTCAGCATGAATGTTTTCTACAAGCGGATATGTAGCAATCTGCCCTTTGGTATTTCTTGCAGCTATTACAGATACCTCTTTTTGAAAATTGATGATCTTTTCAAGCATTGTTGGCCTTCCAGCAAATTGCTTGTAGGCTTGCTCTAATTGATCTGGTTTTTCTATTCTAAAATTTCCTCTACCATCATAGGCATCTCTTCTTGTCTTGAACATGGCAGGATATCCAATGGATACAACCTTCTCCTTTAGGTCTGAAATTGATTCAATTTCTCCAAAGTCTGCAACTGGAAGACCGTTTTCACGTAAGAACTTTTTTTGTGCATACTTATCTTGTATCATTCGTAAGGTAGCAGGAGACGGGTTTACCATAACATTGCTATTTAATGACTCAAGTACCTCGCTATTTCCAGACTCTATCTCATATGTTATTATGTCAGATTGCAGCGACAGCTCTACTATGGCATTTTTATCCTTAAAATCTGCAACAATCTGCTTTGCACCAACTTTTGCAGCAGGGCAGTTTCTTGTAGGATCTAATACTATTATATCTGAAATGTATTCTGGCATCTTCTTTGCTGCTTCCGTTAACATCATGCCAAGCTGTCCACCGCCTATAATTCCTAGAACTTTAGTCACTGATCATGCCTCTTTCATCTTTTAAAAATAGTTAGCGGTGATAGCATTCAAACGAATCTTATTTGCAGACACAAAACTATAGAAAAAATTATTGAAAAAAAATGGAAATTATTGTTTCAGTTGTATCACTAAAGCCATTCCCAAAGATGGAAATGATTGGAATAATATTAATACTCTTTAAATAGACTTTTCATTTTCCACTCTGTTGATGATGGATTCATCTCAAGTTAAAGTAAGAACTGGAATTCCAGGTCTTGATTCTATAGTGTCAGGTGGATTCAGAGAGGGAAGAACAATTGTTTTGTCAGGGCCTCCAGGTAGTGGAAAGACAACATTTGGTATGCAATTCCTACATGCGGGTGCAAAAGATTTTGATGAACCCGGAGTATTTGTTACTCTTTCTGAAGGCCCACGAGAAATAAAAAACGATTTTAGGATGTTTGGCTGGGATACTCAAAAGCTAATTGATCAAGGAAGGATGCTAATAATTGATGCACGGCCATTTAAGATGGAAGAGGGTTTCATTGCATTAGATGAATCCCTTTATCGCGGTGAAACACTTCCGTTTATGCATTTAACACAATTAATTCTAAGCAGCATTAAAAGAATAGAGGCAAAACGTCTTGTTGTTGACTCACTTACAGTTCTTGGCATGCAGTATACAAACAGATTCTACGCAAGACAGGGATTACAAGGAATGATTCATGCTCTAGAAGAACAACACTGTACATCGATTTTAACCTCTGAGAGTCCTGATGTTGGCAAGACTCCTGCAGAATGGTATGTGGCTTCAGGGCTTATCCTACTCAATCATGTAAGAAGAGAAGACACCATGGAAAGAACGATACAGGTAATAAAGATGCGTGGACTTAGGCACAGTGAGCAGATTTTTCCTATAAAACTAGGTGAATCTGGCTTGCATTTGATGCATCCAAGGGTAGTTCCATAAGACTAGAGGTGTATGTTTTTGGATTTTTCCCACATATAGCCAAATAATAGCTTCATTGAGTGAATCATTGAGTTAGAATCAGTCCACATTGCAATTGGCTGTGGTTCAGACTGGCTAGCATTTTTCATAAAGAAGGCTAGCTCATCATCGTCTTTTATTATAAAGCACAAGTTGTCTTGTATTCCATCTGGCATTCTCTTTACTTTTGTTCTGTCTACTTCATCAAATATGTACATGGTTCTATCAGAGGAAGACGTTAATAGTTTTAGATCGACTTTTGAATTATCTAACGGTGCAAGAAAATCAGAGTGGTAAAATTTCAAAAAGTCTTTTTCTGAACCCAAGACCAAAAATTCTTTTTTAGCAGTATTTATCATTTCATTTATCTTACTGTGAATTTGGTTTACTCCTTGTAACATCTGGAACTTGTTCTCTACGGTTTTATCTTCTGTATGAAAGTCTGGAATATTATTCCACAGTTTTACAAGTTCCTTTTCTTCGTTTTCCAGAGCCTTAACACGTTCCTTTTCTGCATTGACTAATACCCAGACTGCCTTGTTTAGTGGCAAAGCCGAGAATTTGATCGGGTGCTGGAATGTAGCAGAAACAATTCCTTTGTTTTGTAAGGTAGTTAACAGGTGATATGTTTCTGTTCTGGGCAATCTTAATGCTTTGCATACTTCGGGTGCTGTTTTTGATCCATACTTGCCCAAAAATATGTAAACTTTAGCCTGATTTGCAGTTAGACCATACTTGTAAAGCGCTTCCTTTACTTGATCAAGCGATAGTCTATAATCATACATCTTTGAATCCGGTGAGGAATCAAATATAGAGAGTTCTTGTGCCTGTTCACCTTGCGTTCTGCTCATTTCGGAATCTCCTGATCTTTTGCCAGAATATATTGTACTAAAGTCTACTCCTTTTGATCGGACTGATCGCTTATCTGATCCATTCGTTTTATCTTTTATATCATATTTGTCTGTATTTTGTAAATTTTTCATCTCATATGCATTTGTCATGCCTGTATTTATTGGCTATGCTTCAACTGAGAAGATCGGTTATATGAGAATTTATTCCTAGATGTATCAGATTCTAACACTGCATCTCAAATGGCATCTACATCTCATCAGCATCTCGTCTATCCAAGGTCTTTTCGGAGACCTTTTGAGTCAAGGCCCGTGTAGATTTGCATATGTTTGAGTTTTCGCTTGATGTCTATAATATTAGAATTTTATTAGCCATAGGAATGCTCGCAATAGCATCGACAATAGATGTTTGGAAGAGAGAAATTAATGATATTTTGTGGATTGGTTTTGGTGCAATAGCTGTTGTTTTAATCTTCTTTGAGCCAGATCCAATTGATGCTCTAAAAAGTATAGGCATATCTCTGATCATCACTCCTCTTGCACTAGCCCTATGGAGAATAGGACTATTTGGTGGCGCTGATGCATTTGGATTGATAGTTCTAGCGGCACTTGCACCACAGATTAGCCTAGCACAAAATTTGACAACACCATTTACAACTTTAACAAATGCAGCATTACTCACAATTATCCCAATACTTGCAAACGCGATTCGTAATCTTATTGCATTATTAAATCGTAAAAATATTTTTGAGGGGTTTGACGAAACCAGATCAAAAAAGGCACTTGCAATATTTTTGGGATATCGCGCTAGAAATCCAAAATATGGCTTTCCAATGGAAACAATGGAAGGAAATCATAAAAAGCTTGATTTTTCATTAAAACATGCTGAAAAAGCAGAATTCTCTAACAACCCAGATACATGGATTACGCCAAGCATACCATACATTCTATACATAACTGCTGGATTTATAGTGCAGATTGTCTACGGCGATATTGTTTTAAACACACTAAATTTTTGGTAAAAATTACCACAAAGATCGATAGTTGTCATAATGATTTATTAGATGTCACTAAAAGAGTTTATTTTATGGCATTGAAGGCAGCAATCATAATAACATCTATTTCAATAGCATTACTTGTAATTTACGGAGCTGATGTAGCAGTTGGTGGTGGTACTGAGAAGGTTTCTTACCTTTTGATAACAAAGCAAGAGGAGTAGGATTAGGAATAACAGGGGCTGCATTACCAATAATTGGCTACTTTATTTCAAGAAAGGAACCATCCAAGACACTGGGTGTTATGATACTTGTAAGTGGACTTTTGATTGTCATAGGCTCTGGAACCTTTCTTGCAATTCAAGGTTCTATGACAAATAGCGATGGTGTAGAAAGAAACGCGATGACAGAATTTGGGCCAGTCATAGCTGTAGGTGTGTTTATCATTGCACTTGGAACAATAAAGATCAAAAAATCATCCAAAGTAGCTGTAAATTAAAATGCTAACATGTAACAAATGTGGTCAGAAAACAAAAAAAACGTACTGTTGTGACCATACTAATACAAAGAATCTTTGTATGGAATGTTATAATGAATTACATTACTATATCACTGAATTAAAGTGAATGTAGTGACAATAGAGGCGTTTGTTCAATGGGTTATTTCTCTGGTGTCTGATTATCTTTATGCAGGAATCTTTACTGCCGCACTGATAGAAACTATCTTTCCACCGATTCCAAGCGAAGCCATATTTCCTTTAGCCGGATATATTGTATCACAAAATGGTATGTCATTTATTCACGTAATTGGTCTTGGGGTAACAGGTGCGGCGGGTTCTACTGTTGGTGCTTTTATAATTTATCTTATAACACTCAAGCTTGGCAGAGTTGCTCTTATTCGGTATCTAAAGTATGCTAGAGTTAATGAATCACAACTAATCAAGGTGGATAATTGGTTTGCAAAACATGGTGTAAAGGCAGTCTTATTTGGCAGGATGGTACCAGGCCTTAGAGAACTTATATCAATTCCAGCAGGAGTTTTGAAAATGAGAATAGACAAGTTTCTTGTCTTCACGTTCATAGGTTCTTGTGTGTGGAGTATATCATTATCTTTTGTGGGATACTATTTTGGGATTGCCTCACTACACTTTTTTGGATGAACCTTTTTATTGCAAAAAACTTGGCCATTACCTGTGCAAGCTCTAATTTTAACAGGAGGAGTTGGAAAAAGACTAAAACCTCTTACGGATTATGTACCAAAACCACTTCTTCCACTTGATAACATTCCAATAATAGAGTGGCAGATTAGATATTTTAAAAAATTCGGGGTAAAAGAGTTTGTTATTTGTGCAGGATACAAAAATGAACAGCTAAACAATTATCTTGATACAAAAAATCTTGGCGTAAAAATAAATTATTCAATAGAAAAAACCCCACTAGGCACAGGTGGGGCAATAAAAAATGCAAGGCGTTTTGTTAATGATAAAAATTTTTTTGTAATCAATGGAGATACAATAACAGATCTTGATCCAAGACAATTAAAAATAAAACCAAATTCTATTGCATTAGTCCCATTGAGAACAACATTTGGCATAGTTAGGTTGATTGGAGATAAAATCATTAGATTCGAAGAAAAACCAAATATTTCAAATTACTGGATGAATGCTGGCATATATCATCTCTCAAAAGAGATAATTCAATATCTGCCGAAAAAAGGCAATATAGAAAACACGGTATTTCCAATTTTTGCCAAAAAGGGCCGTCTTACAGCTGTAAAATATCCAAATGTGTTCTGGCATTCAATTGATTCTCATAAAGACATTGAGGAGTGTATAAAGAATATGAGATTGATACAATACAAGGATTTTATATTTAAAAAGTGATTTAGATGAGATTAGCCTACAGTCTAGGTTCGTTACTTTCTGTAAATGAGATAATAGAATGCTCAAGCATATTATCAAATTACAATGTGGATTCAATATGGGTTCCTGAGACATGGGGCATGGAAGTATGTTCAATACTTTCTGCGGTGTCGCAGATTGCCAGAAAACCCAAAATGGGGTCGTCAATAATTAACATCTATTCTAGAAGTCCCACTCTTATTGCAATGGCAGCTGCTACCCTTGATACACTTTCAAATGGAAGATTAATTCTTGGACTTGGCACTAGTAGCGAGCCTATCGTACAAGAATGGCATGGATTTAAACTTGAGAAGCCAATACAGCGAATGCGTGAATACGTAGAGATAATTAGATTGGCAATATCAGGGCAAAAAGTAAATTACAATGGAAAACTCTTTCAGCTAAAAAATTTTACTCTTCTTATCAAACCACCAAGAAAGGAGATTCCGATATATCTAGCTGCAGTAAACCAGAAAATGGTTGATCTAACATGGGAAATTGCAGACGGAATAATCTTTTATCTGCATCCAATTTCTGAACTGCAAAACACAATACAAAGAATGCAATCTAAGAAAAAAATTGATGTAGCAAGCCAATTCATTACATGTATGTCAGAAGATGAGGAAAAGGCAATCGATAGAGCAAAGAAAACCTTGGCATTTTACATCTCGGTAGGAAAGATTTATCGGGAATTCTTAGCAAAAAACGGTTTCAAAAATGAAACTGAAAACATATACGATGAATTCAAAAAGTCAGGTGTGACATCAAATTACAGATTAGTTTCAGATTCCATGCTTGACTCTCTTGTGATATGCGGTACCCCAGAAGATTGTAGAAAAAAGCTGGAAAGGTTTGTCAAGGCAGGAGTTGCATTGCCCATATTACAATTCAATCCAATTGGAAATGTTATAGAGTCCTTTGAACTACTTGCATCTACACTTTCAGGTGAATAAAAGATGAGAAAAGTAGCCTTAGTGGGAGCAGGCCTTACCAAATTCACTAAAGATGATATTTCATTAGAATCCCTTATGCTTTCGGCTATAAAATCACTTTTTGAGGACACTAGAAATTTAACACAAAAAGACATTGATGTGGTTCTTACATCTACAAGTGGCAATAGTAAATATTTATCAAGTGTTATATCAGAACTAGCAGGTCTTACGCCAAAAATTTCACATTCTGTGGAAAGCTTATGTAATTCTGGAGCTAACAGCGCTGTTTCTGCGTTTGCATATATTGCAAGTGGTTTAGGAGATGTTGCATTAGTAGTAGGCGCAGAGAGATTTGATAGCCCTGGCAGGGTTTTAGAATGGGATCAAAGCCGTGGTCAATACAAACACCCAATCTATTGGTCATCCATGTTTACAAAAGCGCATATGAGAAAATATGGAACCACAAAAGAGGATCTCGCTATTGTTTCTGCAAAAAATCATAAGAACGCAACTGCAAATCCATATGCATATTTTGAAAAAGAGTATTCTGTTGACGAAATAATGCGATCAAAAAATTTAACAGACGAAATTAGGCTTTTGGATTGTTCTTTACCATGCAGTGGTTCTGCTGCAGTATTGCTTGCTTCTGAAGAAACAGCAAAAAAATATACTGATTGTCCTGTCTGGATTACTGGCATAGGTCAAAAAACTATCTCAGCAGGGTTTACAAAAAATACTGATCTTACTACTATGAAATCAACAATACATGCAGCCACAGATGCATACAAAATGTCTAAAATTCAAGCAAGTGATGTTGATGTTGCCGAAATACACGACGCATTTACCATATGTGAAATAATAGAATTAGAAGACCTCGGGTTTGCCAAAAAAGGTGAAGGTAGTCGCCATGTTAGAAACTCCTATGAGACGCAAGACAGGAAAACAAATCCTAGAGGTGGTCTTATAGGTTCTGGGCATCCGCTTGGCGCTACTGGAATAGCTCAGATCGCAGAGATTGGTCAACAAATTCAGGGAAAAGCTGGAAAAAGGCAGGTGCAAAGTGCAAAAGTAGGTCTGGTTCAAAATATGTCGGCCGCAGCAACTTCATCTACTGTACTAATATTGCAATCATGACTACATTTGAGAATGAGCTAAAAAATGGTAAATTTGTCTGTAGTGAATGTATAAAATGCAATAAGCTTGTATGGCCTCCAAGCGATTTTTGTAGCAATTGTTTTGCCAAAGTACGATGGAGACAGGTATCTACGATTGCAACACTTGTAGAGTTTTCAAAAAAAGATGGGGTCATATTTTGTATAGCAGAATTTGAAGGTGCAATTAGAGTTATGGGATCACTAGAAACACAGTCTGAAGAGATTTCAATCGGGCAAGAGATGATACTTACAAAATGTAATTATGATGGGACAGAAAGGTTTGTTTTTCAGTTGAAATAGTTCTTCATAAGCTATATTGCCTAGAATTCACTAGATTGTTACATTTTGGTTTTAGTTGGTGTTAATATAATTACCTAGAATTCTATATGATGGGAATTGAGGTATGCTATGCCTATTAAAAGAGACGTTAATCTCAAAAATGTAGTAATAGCCAAGCCCATAAACAACATATCAAAATTGATAAAATCTAAAACAAAAAATCAAGATGAACGACTTTCTATTAACACTAGCAAGCGAATTGCTCGAACCAGAAGGCAGCGTGGCTACAATTGGGAAGATACGCTGGTAAAACGATTTAATGCATTAGATGATTGGAAGGCATTTAGACTCGGCTCTCCTAGTGTAGCGTTACCTGACATTCTAGCGGTGAGCACAAATGTAAATACCATTTTTACAATTGAAGCAAAATCGGGTACTGGAACAACACTTCATGTTCCTTCAGACCAGATAATTCGTTGCCTAAAGTGGATAAACACATTTGAGTTATACAAGACAAGAAAGATGATACTTGCCTTCAAATTTCTATCAAAAAAGAGAATAGGTAATGGCAAATATGAGCCAAGACAGCTGCGAGAGTTTTACAAGGTATGGGATGAATCAAATGAGATATCTGACTGTGTATGCACGTATGAAGGACAAACTTATGCATTAGTTATTGGTAAGAGACAAAAACTTGAGCTTGAAAGCTATGAAATGCCTTTCAAATCAAAACATCAGATACTATAAAACATCGAATCCTTATTTAATGACTACATCTGATTTATTATGATGAGTTTTGAAAATTTTATTGATGAACGAAGTCTTGTAAGTCATGATGTAGCTGGAACAAAAGAAATTAAGATAAAATTACTTGAGGTTGAAGATGACGCTTCTGATCATAATTGGAAATTTGGAGTTAGAGTGAAAGTTAAAAAAATTCTTGTTACTATCAAGCACCTCAAAACTCAACAAGTTGAGGAAGCAGAATTTGATCTAAAGGAGATTGAAAAAGAGATGAAAGAAAAAAGACATTATAGTTCAACAAACAGATGGGTTCAAACTTCAGATGTAAAAAATGGATACATCTTAAGCTCAAGACATTATCTTTTGATTAGCGATGCTATTGCATTAGATTACATAGTGATCTAAGTAGTAATTTCATAAAGTAAGGGATCTGAACTGATAGATTTCCACTCATTATGATTTAACAACGGTGATTTTAGTTTGCCTTCAAATAAAACAAAGTTAATTCTTTGAACCTTCTTTTTGTTTTGTAAAACAAGTCTTTTTATGATTGGGGCATGCACTAAAGCAATTCTCAGTCCTACACTTTTCAAATGCGTTTGCAACGCTTTCATATGATTGAAGCCCCTTTTTGGAACAATATATGGAATGGTAGAATATGAATTTCCATTTCTTGTATAATGGGATATCAGAATTTTTTTGCCAGATTTGACTAGCGCCCCAACGCACTTTAACACAAATTTACCTTCTACCTGAGCAAAAAACCACCTAAATGTCATTTTGTTCACTTTGATAACTTGTCTAAACGGTTCTATCACAGAACCAATTCTATGGTATTTACCTATGTGATATACCAACGGTTTTTTTGTTTTATTATATTTGATAGAAATAACTTTGCCTACCACCATGGTATGATCACCCAATCTTTTCATTGCAACTAACTTGCATTCTGCATTTATAATGCAACCAGCAATCATTGGAGCTTTTATGTATCTAGATTTCAAAAGCTTGAAATGGTTTCTAACTTTTAGCTTATCAATTTCAGTCCTAGAATATCCTCCAGCGATGTTGACAAGTGACGTTTGTTCATCCGTTGCAACATTCACGCCAAACTCTTTTGTTTTTTTGATGTTTTTGAATGTGGCTGCACTCTGATGAACGAAGACGGCTATAAGCAGTGGGTCATATGAAACCTGCATGGTCCATTCAGCTGCCATCACGTTGTGTCCAAGTGGACCAGTTGAAGTTATCATACTCACTCCTGTTACAAAGTATTTTTGTGCATCTTTTGCAACCTTTCTTTCCAATTCAATTTAATCAGAAATGATCTATTATTAGTAGTTTGTATAGAGAAACCTTTATGAAAGTAGGGCTGAAAGTGCAGACATGATAAGTCAAGAGATTATGGTAAACGGAAAAACGTTTCGGCTACTCCTGACTGATCAATTGATGATGGATGCAAGACGACTAAAGGCGCTTTATAATGCGGCGTATGAAGATCCTGAAAGTTTTGAAGAAGTAAGCTCTGCAATATCAAACACAATTACCCAACTCTCTATGGCTGTAGAGCCGATGGTATCAGATAGTGATTTGGATGGGGTTATACAAGCTATAATGAAAGTTGTTGATGAGAAGGCAAAAGAAACAGATGAAATAAAAAGTAAGTCTGTAGAAGAGGATAGGAAAGCGCATAAATCCTCTACTAAGAGATCTAAAACAAAAAAATCAAAAAAGTAACAATTATTGAGTCATAAATCAGAAAAATACTTGCCCATAAATTATATCACCTAAAATGATACTAGTTTACATGCAAACTCATTGTGAGTGTGGTATTTGTGGTCATGTTTCTGAAAGCGACTGTATTGCAAAAGAATGTAAATGTTGTATTAATTTTCATATGCGCTCTGGCCCAAAAAAGTAACTTTTCTAACTGTTCTTTGTATTTGCGACATCATTCCTATTTAGATTTAAATAAGTACTGACTACACTTTCCAAGTGATGCAGCATACAGCTTTTCAAAAATGCATAGACCCAACATGTAGCTTGGAATATCCAATTTCTGAAATTAGAATAGAGTGTGTTCGCGGCCATCTTCTAGATGTAAAGTACAACACCGTACCGTCTCCCTCTCTTAAAGATCTATTTTACAACAGAAGAAATCCTGCCGGTAACATCTTTAACGAAAGTGGGGTATGGAGATTCAGAGAGCTACTAAATTTCTGTCAAATAGATACTGAAAATGTTGAACAGTGCTCAAAACATCTTGTGTCGTTGGATGGCGCAGAAGGTAGATTGTCAAAGCCTTATCACATGTCAAAGGTAGCAGATTTTGTAGGATTAGAACATGAAAACCTGTGGCTTCAACCAGAAGGATACAATCCTAGTGGTTCGTTTAAGGATAATGGCATGTCTACGGTTGTTACACACGCAAAGCTTGTCAATATAAAAAAAATAATTTGTGCATCTACAGGAAATACCTCGGCATCAGCAGCAATGTATGCTGCAAATGAGAACATAGAATGCGATGTTTATATTCCTGCTGGAGAAATTGCACCTGGTAAACTAAGTCAGGCTTTTCAATTTGGAGCTCAAGTAATAGAAATAAAAGGAAATTTTGATGATGCACTTGCCACTTCCTTGAAAAAAGCAAGTGAAGTTGGAGGGTATACTGTCAATTCAGTAAACCCATTTAGAATTGAGGGGCAGAAAACCATAATTTTTAGAGCATTAGAGCAACTGGATTGGAATACGCCAGACTGGATTGTTTATCCAGGTGGTGCACTTGGAAATACCTCGAGTTGTGGCAAGAGCTTGATGGAGTTATATGAATGGGGGTGGATCAAAAAGATTCCCCGTTTAGCAGTAGTAAACTCTGAAGGTGCAAATACTTTGTATACACTTTACAATGGAAAATTTGAGGAGACTAAGTTACGCTGGAACAAAGGTAAACCAAACATGGATCTCATAAAAAAATACTATTTACACATGGACAAAAATGGAATTAGGCCAAAGACCAAGGCTACAGCAATTCAAATTGCAAAACCAGCCAATATTCTAAAAGGATTAAGAGCATTAGAATTTACAAACGGTGTTGTCACACAAGTCTCTGATCAAGAAATGATGGACGGAATGGCACTGGTTGGTCTAAATGGGTTTGATTGTGAGATGGCATCAGGTGCAGTGCCTGCAGGTATCAAAAAATTGATTGTGGAAGGAGTAATAAAAAAAGACGATGTTGTAGTAGGAATTCTCACTGGAAGGCAAAAAGACTCTAGCATTCCAGTTGACTACCACAAAAACCCTCAGAACAGGTTTGCAAACCCGCCTAGAACATAATTATCTAATTTACAGGCTGTTCTGGTTCCGGTACTATAATTACACGGGCTAGCTGAAGATCATTTTTTATTACATTAGATATCTCATTAACAAGCTTACTTGTTTCATCAAGTCTTGTTTCATTGGGAAGAATTATGTGTATTTCTGCATTAAACTCGTGACCAACAGGTCTTAGAAAAATACCGCCAGTTTTTATTTTGAATTTGCTGTCAATAATGTTTTTTATGTTTTCTGTCATCTGTGGATTCTGAATTGCATCTACAAGTACTAATGCTGATTCCTTAATAGCTGTGTATGCCATAAAGAAAATGTATCCAGCTATAATCATACCGCCTATTGCATCCATAAAATGGAAACTCAGGTATGTTGCAAGTAAAACACTTACGAATCCAACGAATGAAGATGTTCCGTCTTTGATCGAATTTTTTGCATCAAGTTTTAGCGAAATAAGATTGGATTCAATAGCAACTTTTCTAATTTTAAATGCACGGTGCAAAGAGATACTGCCAGCTGCAACTAGTGTGATCATTGCTATTTCTGGATGTAGTATTGTACGTGGTTCATAGAGAGCTTGAAATGCATGATATGCAATATACCCTCCAAGAATAACAATGACAATTGCAGCAATAAGAGCTGCCAAAACTTCAACTTTTTTATACCCATAGTGAAATAGTTTGCTTCTTGGTTTTTTTGCCATCAAGATTCCAAACCACACAATAAAAGAGATCATGGCATCTGCTAGGGAATCCAATCCATCCGCAGTGATTGTAATACTTCCAGTAAATACTGCTACAAACAGCTCAGCTACACCTATAGCTGCAAGCGTGATTACTGATTGTTTAGCGGCAAGCTGTCCCTTACGAAAGATTTCAGCTCCGTCAGTTTTTCTTTGTGTACCTGTATCACTCAATGTAAAATCTTATCTAATAAAAACGGGCATATCCATCTTTTAAATCATCTGTCACGGAGTTTGCTTGAAATGCTCTTCTAGCAATTTCTTTTTTTCTCCCATGTGGAATAATGATTCAGTATGTTTGAATGCTTCATCTGCGTTTCTTTTAAAAAGCATTGCTTGCATTAATAGATGGTTTTCTGGCACAACAATTCCTGTCTGATCATCAGAGTAGGTTAGTTTTACAACATCATCTTGTATTTCAAGCAAATCCGCATGTATGTGAATCATGTTTGTATCCTTGAAACTGAATTTTGTAGATTCTGCAAAGTCACGAATGTCTTTTGTTCCTTTAGCTGTATACAAAATAGCAACACCATATTCATCTTTAAAAAGATCTAAAATTTCTGAGGGTTTTGGTACTGTATCAACGAATCTAATATCCATCAAATGAATATGCATCTGCCTTGTTGGTACCTTGAATACTCGTATGTATAATGGAGTATCTTTTCCCATATAGCTTTTAACATCATCGTTGTGATGGGGTTTTCTAGTCCACTCTATGGAATCTTTTACTTCTGCTTTAGAATCTTCCAAATCTGCCCAGCGGCGAAGTAAGGTTGCATCAAATCGCTTTATTTTAGCACCATATTTTTCTTTAAGTGGTTGTAAAATTCTTCCCATGCCAGTTACGTTACAGCTTCCTTGCATCACGTACTTTTTATCAAATGCATCCTTGTAGTTGACTCTAGAGTTAAAGATGAGATCTGCAACTGCCTTGTCGCCAATTATGGTTTCACCTCCTTGGAAAACCGCACTTAGGTTTTTTGGTTCATACAAAGTTTTTTTATTGGTGTAGCCCTGCCCACCTGGTGCCGCATCTATTACTAAATCAGATTTTTCTAACGCTTCGTCTATGGTGCCAGATATCTTGAAATTTTTAAATTGCTCTATCTTATTTTTGGGAACATAGACTCTAAACCCTCTTGAAATCGCATCGTTGACTTTTTCGTCTGGGGAATACTTGCCAACACCTACTACCTCAATATCTGAATCCCCTGCAACAAATTGAGATATTCTACTACCTATTGATCCATATCCATTAACAAAAACTCTTTTCACAATTTTTTTGATTATTATGCCTCTTATTTAGATACTTATGATAAGAACTAAATATCACCAAAACTTGGTGATGCCGTTGAATACTCATGGTCCTTCACTTGTAATTGGTGCTGCAATTGCAATAGTTTCTGTTCTAAGTGCAGCGATTGTTTTTGGAACTGATTTTATAGATTTTAAGCAGATCACAAAAACTGGAAAAGATCGTAATGATATAGCTCAACAAATAGTAGACTCAGAAAAGAGCCAAAGTGATGTATATCCAATGTCTCTTTTTACAGCAAACGCATCTCCTGTCCTTGGCTCAGATAATACCCCTATCACTTTGGTAGAATTTGGAGACTATCAGTGCTTTTATTGTAATCGCTTCTTTCACACAACAGAATCTGACATTGTAAAAAATTATGTTGAAACTGGGAAAGTAAAGATTATCTTCAAAGATTTTACAATTATAGGTCAGGATTCTATAAATGCAGCACATGCTGCACACTGTGCACAGGAAGCGGGAAAATTTTGGGAGTTTCATGACATTTTGTACAACAACTGGACAGGTGAAAACAACGGATGGGCCTCTCCTTCAAATATTAGTGGATTTGCAAAACAGCTAGGGTTAGATGAAGAAGATTTCAAATCCTGCATGACTGAAGCCAGATATGTATCAGTCATAAAAGCAAGTAATTCTGATGCTCAGACTCTAGGTTTGACTGGAACCCCTGGCTTCTTTATTATAGGTCCTGAAAATTCCATAACTAGGATAAGTGGTGCGCAACCATATGAGGTTTTTGAAGAAATTTTTAACTCAATGCTTGAAAAAATAAAATAATTATCTGTATCGATCGCACAAAGTGAACAAAAATTATGATCTATTGGCATCAAATTTACCCCAAAATGCTTATATTTGCAATCTAGAAGGTGGTAGCTGTTGGCTGTAGGAATAGACGATATTGCCATCTACATACCAAGACTGTTCGTAGATGCGCGAGATTTTGCAAAAGCAAGAGGGATGGACCCAGACAAGCTTCAGCGTGGGCTTGGAATCTCACAAATGGCTATGGTGGATACAAATCAGGATCCCGCATGCATGGCCGCAAATGCCTGTTTGAAGATAATGCAAAAAGACAATCTCTCTCCAAAGGAGATAGGAAGGTTGTATGTAGCAACTGAATCTTCACTTGACGAATCAAAGGCAATGAATTCTTACGTGATAGGAATGCTGGAACAAATTTACGGCGATGATTCTTTTGAACACTGTGGCGGCATAGAGTGCAAGTTTGCTTGTGTCAGTGGCTCTTATGCACTATATGACAACTCTAATTGGATAAGAGCAGGCGAATCTGGAGGTAAATCTGCAATAGTAGTTGTTTCAGACATAGCAAAGTATGATCTTGGTTCAAGTGGTGAGTACACCCAAGGTGCTGGCGCTGTAGCAATGCTAGTTAATGATGAACCGCGTCTTCTGGAGTTTGACCCTAAAGTTACAGCTACATCAATTAAAAACGAATATGATTTTTACAGACCATTTGGTAAAGAGACACCAATTGTACATGGGCAGTATTCTAATCTGCTTTACCTGCTTCAAGTAAAGAAGGCTTTAATGCTGTATAAAGAAAAGGCGCTTTCCACTGGTTTAATAAAACTAAAATCAGGAGAGACAGTTTTAGATTATATCGACTTTCTTAACATGCATTTGCCATATAGCAATATGGGGAAAAAGGCTCTGGCGTATCTTCTAAGACATGAATGGCGCAAACTCCCACGCTGGAAAAAAATAATTGAAAAGATAGGTGTGGAAGAACCTGTTCCAAAAGACCCACGTGGAACAATCGAATCAGTTCTAGCAGATTCTGAGTTTATGACAAAGGATCATGAATTTACGAAAAAATTCACGAAGACTGAGGAATTTCAAGAGGTTTATGACTCAAAGCTAGCAAGCTCACTTATTGCATCTCAAATGATTGGAAACCTTTACACGGCGTCACTTTATCTTGGATTTCGAAGTACTCTAGAGTTTGAGTTTCAAAAGGGAACTGACCTTGAAGGAAAAAGATTCGGATTTGGTTCATATGGAAGTGGAAGTAGTGCAATGGTATTTAGTGGTGTAATTCAACCAATGTACAAAGAAATTGTAAGAGATATGAATCTAGAGTCAGAAATTGGAAACAGAGTAAAGCTTTCACTTGAAGAATATGAAGAGCTTCACGAAAATAAACGTGGACCAAAAGAAAACTTTCTGGAAAGCAAAAAGGAATTCGTACTTATAGATGTTGAAAATATCCCAGAAAGTAGGGGAGAACGTAGGTACGTCTACAACGATTAGGTCATTATCTTAAACTGAATATTTCTTTCCTTCAAGTAACTTATCAGCTTTTCAGCATGTTTTTGGTCTTCTGTTTCTAGGCTTAAAGTTACTCCAGCGGTTCCTGCGGGGATGCTTGAGCTTAATCTATCATGTACCACTTCAACAATGTTAACGCTTAGTGATGATATCTGGTCTACTACCTCCTTAAGTGCTCCAGGCTTGTCTGTTAATAACACAAAGATCTTTACCATCCTTCCCATCTCAGTCAAACCTTTTGCAACTATCTGTCCAAGTAGATACATGTCCACATTTCCTCCTGAAAGTATCGTGACAACCTTCTTTCCTTTTGCTGGCTTTTTGTCAAGTAAATATGCCACGCTTACTGCACCAGCCGGTTCAACAACCATCTTTGTTCGTTCCATAAGAAGAAACATCGCTTTGACTATTTGTGAATCGTCTACTAGAACAATGTCATCTATCAATTCATTTATTATCTTAAATGTGAATTCGCCTGGTCTTTTGACCGATATACCATCTGCAATTGTTTGTCTGCCTTCAACAGATTGAAGTTTGCCAGAGTCAAGAGAATTTTTCATTGCTGGAAAAGCACTTGATTGTACACCTATTACTTTGACGTTTGGCTTTTTGGTCTTTACAGCTCGCAAAACTCCCGCGGCTAGTCCTCCGCCACCAACTGGTAGATAAATCTCATCTACGTCAGGCAAATCCTGCATGATTTCTAATCCAATTACTCCTTGCGCAGCTATTACTTTTTGATCATCAAACGCATGAATTATTTGTCCGCCAGTTTTGTCAGCTATCTCCAATGCTTTTGACCATGACTCGTCATAGATTGTTCCATCAAGTACTACATTTGCGCCATATGCTCTTGTTGCAGCAACCTTAGCAGGAGATGCATTTAGGGGCATTACAATTGTACAGGGGATGTTTTCAAGTGCGGATGCAAATGCAACACCCTGTGCATGATTTCCTGCCGAAGCTGCAATGACGCCTTTTTTCTTTTCTTCTTTTGATAATGAATAGATCTTTGCATATGCTCCTCTAACTTTAAACGAGCCAGTCTTTTGTAGGCACTCTGATTTTAAATAAACTTTTGAATCCGTCATATGACTAAACGTTGCAGAAATTTCCATTGGAGTCCGACGAATTACATTTCCTTGAATTGATTGCGATGTAACTATATCATCAAAAGATAGATTCAACAAATTTGTTCAGATCCTTTACAATATATTTGATTTCTTACCAAATCCTAAATTCGATTAATAATCTATGTTTTTAGCACTAAACTGTAGTTGACCAGAAAAAATGTACAAACTGGTTATTTTGTTACGATGATTTTCATCATTTTGGAAAAGCCTAAAATACCACTCAGGCGATCTAGCAGATCTAAGGGTCAAGGGGTCATTAGATGTCAACTCCCCTTCTATAATGACATCTTCGCCTCAGGTTCCGTTTAGGCCCATTGACAAATAATTTTAATTTTGTATTGCATCAATAACTTGGTCCATTCTGTTTAGCAAACCCTCTTTTACTTTTGCTGGAATTCTTATTGGATCAAAATTGCCTTCTTTTGTTTGATTTTTTATGTACTCCAGATCGAAGTTACACAAACACCCTTCTTCTGCTGCGATCATTCGCGTCTCATCAATCATTACTGATGTAGTGTGATACACCTCAATTAGCATGTTATCAAGTTCCTTGAAGAGATCTGATTGTTTTTTTGTGAGCTGTTCAAAGCTTGCGTCTGAGCTAGAATATACTTTTTGGACAATTTCCTTAGTAAGTGACTCGTTTTGGAAAAAGATCTCAAAAAGCTTTTGCTGATCCACATTTTCATATCCCATTTCTTTTAGTTTTGTTTGTATTGCTAGTTCACCTTTTGGCGCAATTTCAGATTGCAGAGCATTAGTTTTTTCAAGTATCCCTGCAAGCTCTTTTTGAATTTCTACAACACGATGATCTATTTTGTAGTATAATAATGCATGATACTGCAATGACATGTGACAGGAAAGAAGATAATTTCCCTCCTTTATCTCAAACTTGATGAAAATTCGTCGTAAATCTTTATCCTTTGAAACCGATATTCCTTGAGTTTTCCAATCTGGAATCTTTTTTAGAACATTCTGGTAAAACCTCTCTACATTTTTTGGATCAAAGGTATTCTGTTCGACCACCGTACTGTCTCCAAGCATGACCTTGACTGCGATACTTTTTGTAGCAGCAACGATCTTTTCTTGAAAAATGGATCGCACCTTCTCGCTTTTTTCAGTCATAGATTTAATAAATGGGTCGGATAACTTTGAAGGGATTTGCACAATTCTTTCTTTGTTTTGCTACATAAATTTGATATGCACTTTAAATAATTAATTTGTGAGGAGAATACATTGTATGGCAAGAATTACAATTAAGAAGATAATCTGTTGGAATTGCAAGGTGGAAATACTCCAATATTTTGACTTGAAATATAAGGGTGAACGTGGCCAATGCCCTGTTTGTGGTGTAAACTTTCCCCTACAATGAATAGGGGTTGCCATAAGAGGATATGATGCTATGAGTGAAAGCCAGCCACACGATGCGCCAGAACCAGTAAAAACCGGCATAGTGGACATGATGTTAGGAACCAGTAGATCTGAAATTCTAGATACTGATACCTTGATTAAAGAAGTCCAAAAGAGGGTCTGGAGTGCACTTAAGAAAGGCCATCAGTATGATTATTCGCTAGACGAATCTGAAAAGTTTTTGCGAGAACATGTTTCATCAAGACTAAACATGATCGTACTTTATGTTGATCTGGTAGGTTCCACACAGATGACCCTAGAACTTCCAGCAGACAAAGTAGCTATAATCGTAAGCTCATTTTCTCAAGAGATGGGATTTGTGATAAAAAATCATTATGGCTATGTTTTGAAATATGTGGGGGATGCCGTGATCGGGTATTTTGTAACCCAGGATAGTCCACTTGTTGCTGCAGATAATGCAGTTAACTGTGCAAAATCAATGATATCAGTCATTGAAAAAGGAATAAACCCAATTCTTCATGAATATGATTACCCCGATCTTAGCGTTAAGATAGGTATGGATTTTGGAGAAAATACCATAGTAAGATATGGAGATGACAAGGTTAAATCGCATGTCGACATTTTGGGCCCCGGCATGAGCATTGCAGCAAAGATTACAAATCTTGCCAGACCAAACCAGATTTTGATTGGTGAAGATGTTTATGAAAAGTTGCATCCAACTTTAAAAGAGTCTTTCAAAGAAGTGGAATGGCAAGGAAATGAATGGAATTATCGTGATAGAGAGACTGGAAAAATTTATCGAGTTTATTCATATGTGTACTAAACACTAAATTTATCGGGACATTCAACATGCTCGTAATGATGATCTGTAAATTCTTCTCCAATAATGTACATTACAATTTTATACAAATCTGTTGGAACAATAGTTTTTTTGCACTTTATACAGTATTTTGATACTGTTTTTACCATTTTATTGAAGGAGATCAGAGCCTTGTATAAGGATCAGCGATCAGCTGGATTTGATAAAAAATGATTTCAGGTTGACATAATCATATATGAACACGCAAAGCCATACGCGGAAAAGTGAAATAAGGGTCACAAAGAATGATGCGCATGTGGAATCTTGATGCAAAGAAAATGCTTGAATATTACATGTTCAACTCAGATATGACAAACCCTTCATTTGCGTTTCCAAGGCTTCCACCTAAGGCCAACCATTCTGCTGGCATATCAAAAACAGGTCAGCTTAAAGAAGATATAATTCGTGATAATGCTACAATGCTTGCAAGACTCTATGATTTTCAAATAATATTTCAAAAGCATGCTGCAGGCCTTTTTGATTTGACACCAAATCAATTTGGTCCTGGCCACCCGTTACATTCGAGAATGGATCCTATTAATTCGCTACAATTAGAAAACGAGCATCTAAAAAAAGAGAATGCGGTATTAAAACGAGACTTGGAAAAGCTTAGGCAAAAGTAAATCTAACTTTATTAACTCTACTCCTATATCTGCATTATGGAAAAAACAACATTTCAGAAATGGAAAGAGGACGCAGCTGCGTATAAAAAAACATGCCAGAGCATTCTCCTAGCTTCACAGTCGATTAGATATGTTGGACTCATAAATGAATATGGCAGAACTATAACCGGGATGGTAAGTAAAGGTACAAACCCACTACTGAAATCTGGACAGATTCGAGAAGAATTCTTTCTGATCTCAACCCTATTATCAATGAGACGCGCCCATTATTCTGCAATTGGCAATATTGATTTTGCCATTTTCAAACACAACAAGGTTACCTTGCTTTTATTTCAGAAAAAAGAAGGTACTTACTACATCTCTATAGATAAAGAGATCACACTTGATTCATTAACGAAAATAATTGACAAAATTAAAAAATTGATCTAAAGCGGAGCAAAACCATGGAATCCAGTTGCCTGCTCTGCGCTATCAGCCAATGCTGGTTCAAACAAAGATATCATATATTTATCAGGATCCAAAATTATGGCGTTTTTTCCTGTTTTTTGAGAAACAATATCTCTGTATACTGCCACATTCTGCGATTTGAGCTCTTGTAAGGCGTCTTTTATGTCACCTACCACAAGACCAATTACAATACCATTCTCAATGGAAGTTCCTGTGTTAATTGGGCGTGTTGCTGGATGTAATATCACAGTAGCTCCCTGTTTTGCAAGCTCGACCCAATTTTCTCTTCTATTTTTTATAGGCATGCCTATTATTTCGTTATAGAACTTAACAGATTTTTCTAAATTCGATACTGCGATTATTACACTGCCAAGATGTCTTATGTTCACAACGAAATTTAATGCTCCCGTGTTAAAATCCTTCTGCTACACTACCTGTACCATTGTTTCTGTTCTCTCGACGCCTTTTATGTTTTGAATTTCTGTTGTAACGTCCTTAATTTGATGTAGCGATTTAACTTGTATTAGGGCAACCGCATCGAACTGCCCACTTACCGCAAATGAATCATAGACTGATTTGACCATACGCAATCTTGCTGCTATTAGTTTTTTCGGAGATTTTACGAGTACTACTGCTTTTACCATCCAAGATCCACCTCCACTTCGATTAGAGTTTCAGTTGTTACAGCTTCTCTTATTTTTTTGAAATCAATAACAACATTATTTATTTCATCAATTGTTCCCTGAAGGACAACCGCTATATCTGCTCTGCCTGTTACAATCATAACCTCACGGACTGTTTTTCTTATTTTTGACAGCGTTTGTACTACATTGTCAACTTTACCTGGTTTGACCGTAATTAGACAAAGCGCCCTCATACGTATAATATCAATCACGTATGGATAAGTGTTTATCATTGGTTTTCAAAAAATCAACAAAAAGATAATGCCAAATATTTTTTGTATACAGATTCAATAATATTTTATGGAGTAAAGATTTAACAATTAATTTAGTCTTCAGCCTCTTGAGAACGTGCTTCCTCAAGATATGCTCTCCTTGCTTCAAGCTCGGCTTCTTTATCCATGTTTGAATCATCTTCTACAACTATGATTCCAGAACTGTCTCCTGAAACTAAATCCTGTTTTAGTTTTGATTTTTGTTTAGCCTTTGCTACAGCTTTTTTCTTTGACTTTTTTTCACCAACGACCTTTGTCTTCTTGTCTTTTTTCTTGCCCTTTTTCATTATGACGACTTTTTTCAGAATTGTGTGCCATGTTATTAAACTTGTCTTAGAATTTATGCCTAGATTCTGTTCTTTCGTACATTATTTAAAACAAAGTGGTGCCACCGGCGGGACTTGAACGCGCGACAGCTCGGTCTTCAGCCGAGTGCTCTCCCGGGCTGAGCTACGGTGGCACATCGAAATATCCAATTTGGGGGGAATTAAAGTGTGTCTGTCCTACTTTTGCCAAGCAGTGTCATTGATCAATTTTCTTTTGTTGATCACACGTGCTATTACAAAAAGCAGATCTGAAAGTCGGTTTATGTAAATCTGACATGTTTTGTTTACCTGCTCTTTTTCAGACAGGGATACTATGTTAGCCTCTGCCCGTCTTGAGATTGCGCGTGTCAGATGAACCTGCGATGCAACTGGATCACCTCCTGGCAGGATGAAATATGTTATTGGCGATAGCTCTTTTTCCAGTCTGTCTATGTGTTCCTCTAGAAAATGCACCATGTTCTGAGTAATTCTGTTTGAGGTGTTTTTCAAATCAGGGTTGGCAAGATCAGCACCCAAAACAAAAAGATCATTTTGAATTTTAACTAACAAATCATGAATATCTTTGTCTAAATTTAATGAAAGGGCGATTCCTAGTGCCGAATTTAGCTCATCAACAGCGCCATATGCTGTAATTCTGGGGTTGGATTTTGATACCCGCTTGTTGCCTATAAGCCCAGTAGAACCATCATCGCCTGTCTTTGTATAAATTTTTGTCAATAGAGAACTGACAGTTTTGGTATTTTTATCTTGTTCGAATTATTTAATAATGGTGTGTATGGTCGATTAGAGCATGTCAGAGCTGCCATGCCCATATCGTCAAAAGTTTGCTGACAAAAAGAGCTCTCAAAACACATTGATCGAATACATGGCAGAGCTGGACTTCTTGAAGGCAATAAAAGGCAATTCTAATGCTACTTGATTTTTTTAACACTGTTGCTAATCTAAAAAAAACACCTCGCAAGGGTTGGAAAGAAAAAGTTGGTTTGCTAAGCCCAGAATCGGTTGCTGACCACTCTTACAACACGGCTGTCATGGCCATGGTGCTTTCTGATCTAAAAAAACTTGATACTGAAAAAATATTGAGGATGGCCTTGTTACATGATATAGCTGAATCTGTGACTGGAGATTTTACACCGGAAGAAATTTCTAAAAAAGATAAAAGGAAGATGGAAAATCATGCCATGCTAGACATACTTTCAAAACTGCCATCAAAACTTGCAAACAATTATACAAAAATATGGAAAGAGTATCAAGATGGAAATTCAAAAGAAGCCATTTTAGTACATGAAATTGATCGTCTAGAGATGGCGCTTCAGGCTTGGAAATATCGTGATGAGGGGTATCCAAAAGAGAAGCTTGAGATGTTTTTTTCTGTAGCAAAAAAAGAAATTAAAAGTAAAGAAGTTTTGGCAATCCTTGACAAGATCCTATAAATAACAAAATCTCCTTGTTTTAATTATGCAATATTTTATGGCACTCAAAGTGGGAGAAAAGCGAGTAAAGGAGGCAAGGGAATATCTAAATAAATATGCAAATGGTACTGCCATGCCTGCACTTGCATTAAAAGACAATAAGACAAATGTTTGGGAGCCTGTAGGAGAAGAAAACTTGTATGCAGTTTTAAATGACGCTGGCGGATATGTACTAACTGATGTAAGTGGATACATGATCGTACTGTGTGATAAAAACGGAATTTCAAAGGCGATTGCACGTGGCCTTGATGCAGAACGTAAGGACGCCATAGTAAAGATGCTACAAGCAGACAATATTCAAGAGTACAAGGGACAGGTTTCACTACCAGTATAATATAATGGTACTATATACCACACAGTAAAATGGATTTATATCATATGAGATTAAAACGATGAAAACAAGTTGCAGCTACCAGATGATTTTGTAAACAGATTCTGGAGCTATCTGATTTTTAACCTTAAAACATTAAATTAGCATAGCTACTCAATTCTAGGAATGGCAAAGAAATTCGAGCACGAAGTTGAGGTACATGGTCATCTCATAGATTCAATGATACTTACAAAAATTTTCGATAACATAATGGATCTAAACGGCGAGTTCCAAGTGCAGGAATTTAAAGTTGGAAAGAGAAAAAAAGATGAGAGCTACGCAAAGCTTCTCATACAAGCTAAATCACAAAAACACCTTGATGAGATTCTAGAATCTGTATACAGAGAAGGTGCAACATCAAAAATTCAGCAACGTGTAATGTTAAAGCCAACACCAAAAGAGATGGTGATGCCAGACGACTTTTACAGTACCACAAACAACCGCACAGACATTTTTCATAAAGGAAGGTGGATAAAAGTGGAAAACATGATGATGGACAAATGCATAGTTGTTAAGGCAAATCGAGCTTGGTGCACACCCATTAGGGAAGTTAAAAAGGGTGACATGGTGGTGGTAGGCGAAAAAGGAATACGGGTCACTCCTCCTGAGAGGCCAAGAGAGGGAGTAAACCTTTTCCAGTTCATGGGAAGCGGCAGCTCAAGTGAACGACCAACACAACACATAGCAAGAAAAGTGGCATACGACATTTACAAGACAAAAAAACAAGGCGGCAAAATTGTCCTAGTAGGAGGTCCAGCGATAGTTCATACTGGAGCATCTGATTCTGTTGCAACCCTGATAAGACTTGGATTCATCGATTGTGTACTTGCAGGAAATGCACTTGCAGTTCACGACATTGAATATGCAACACTTGGTACATCGCTTGGCATGAACGTTCGTGATGGTACGCTGGCAGTAAGAGGGCACAGAAACCACATGCAGGCAATAAACTCTGTCTTTAAGGCAGGCTCTATAGAAAAAATGGTTGCAAACAAGACTCTAAAAAGAGGCATCATGTTTGAATGTGTTAAAAGAAAGGTGCCAGTTGTCTTAGCAGGTTCATTAAGAGACGATGGGCCTCTTCCTGATGTCATAACCGACATGATAGCAGCTCAGAAAAAATACAAAGAGATTCTAAAAGATGCTAAGATGGTCATAATGATCTCAACTATGCTTCATTCTATTGCTACAGGCAACATGTTGCCAGCAGATGTAAAGGTAATAGTAGTGGACATAAACCAGCCAACTGTCACTAAATTGATGGACCGTGGAACATGGCAGGCACTTGGGATAGTCTCTGATGTTGGAGCATTCTTGCCACTTGTAACTCAAGAGATTCAAAAGATTGTCAAGTGACATCTTACAAAAAAGTGACTTTTCAGCCCCTTATGCCGTATCCAACAAGTACCGAATAACATCCAAGACCACAATCTTCACATATAGGGGCCATGGAATTTTTTTCGGCGCTGCCAATACAACATGGCTTTTTTTCTCTTCCCATGTGATCAACTGATAATATTGCCCAAGTAGGACAATCAATAGGAGTGGTTCCCTTTCCTCCCCAGTTTTTTTTCATTAATTCTAGCTGGCTTTTTGGGTTTATGATGTATTGGTCATCATACTTGTCTATCATTGAGATTATATCATCAACAACCTTTGTTCTTTCTGGACCAAAAGGAAGCCAGAGTGGATCACCTTTTGTAAACGGAGTGTGGAACTGAAATCCTATCTTATTTACATAGTCATACCATTCTTCAATCACATCTGGTACAGTTTTGTAGTTCAGTGAGTTTATTGTCATGCTAATCCATATGTCCTTCCACGCATAATCACCATTTTTTTCAACATAATCTAGAATGTTTTTTCTTGTTGAAGCATAGGCGCCCTTGCCACGAATGGCATCATGAACCTCCTGTGTACCGTCTACAGAAATCCAGTAAAAATAGAGGTCTTTGTACTTTTTGAGTGGATATGTTCCGTTTGATACGATAGAAACCCGTTTTGGAAACTCCTTTACAAATAGCTCTATAACATCTGGTCTTAGGGTTGGCTCTCCACCAACTAGTGTTATGATAAAGACATGGTTTTTTTTGAATTTGGTATCGATGATCTCTTTCCACTGTTCTACTGTAAGCTCCTCGTTTTCTTTTCTGTTTAACCACCAGTAACAATGCGTGCAATGCAAGTTGCAGATATTGATTATATCTGCAGAACCATAGAATGGACTGTGCATGTTAAACAATTTGTATTGAGTATACTTGAGAAAAAGATGAAAATAGCATGGAGTTTCTTTCACGATCTGACGAAAGCCTCTTCCCATTATTTCCATGTAGTATTACCTGCACGACATAAGATAAGCGTTGTTAGGATCAAAGTTTGAAACTTTGACCTTTTGTTATTTATTAATTTAGAAAATAAATGTAAACGGAGGTCTTAATTTAATTGCAATTACTTTCCGCCACTCATCATACCAGTCATATTTCCCATAATTCCTGCTTTCATCATTTCCTGCATGAATTCATGATTTTCTTTCATTACTTTTGCCATCTGTGGTATGTGATCAGGACTCTGTATCATCATATCTTGCATCAGCTGTGGATTCTGCATCATCCATGGTCCCATATACTGTTGCTGAAACTGGGGATTAGACATCATGCCTTGCATGAATTGTGGATGCTGAAACATTTGCTCTTGCATCTGTTGTCGTAGAGAGGGGTCTTGCATCATACTTTGCATGAATTGGGGGTTTCCCATCATATTAACAGGATTGTACGTATTTGTAAAAATTGTATATCCTATTCCGGTGCCAGCAAAAAATGCGGCTGCAGCGACACCGATTAACACGTAACGGTTACTCATTATTCGCTAAAATTAGACTGTTGCATATAATACAGCGTTAAGATTATCAGATATGATTTTCATACATGATGACACAATTTAGTACGTATGTTGTTTTAGTTGGAATTGTGATTATTGTTATAGGCACAATATTCTATGCATTTTACACAAAGCGGACAATTAAGTTGTAATACACATGATTCCTATTTTGAAAATCAATACTGCTAATATATTATTGATATACTAGGATTGTAATAATTGGTAATATGAGGCTAAAAGATAAGGTTGCAATAGTCACAGGAGCCTCAAGCGATATTGGAGCAGAGATTACCAAAAGATTTGTTGAGGAAGGAGCGCATGTCGTCTTAGTTGGAAGAAGAATTGATGCACTCAAAAAAACTAGTTCGGCAATAAAGAATGGCGACAAGCAAACTGTAACGATTCCATGTGATATTACAAATGAAGCCCAAGTTATTCAGACTATAGATCAAGTCTTTGATCATTATGGAAGGATAGACATACTAGTAAATAATGCGGCCATACTAAACGATCCTATTCACTTTCATGAGATGTCTGATTCTGCTTGGACAAATTTGATTGATATAAACATGATTGGAACTTTTAAAATGACAAGAGCTGTTTTAAACAAAATGCTTGAGAAAAAAGGCGGGTCTATCATTAACATTGGTTCTATATCTAGTGAAAGAGCGATACCAAAGGTTCACTTGACTGTTTATTGTGCAACCAAGGCAGCAATTAACATGTTTACCAAGGGTATCGCTGTAGAATACGCAAGAAAGAATATTCGCTGTAATTGTATAAATCCTGGAATCATTAATGCTGGAATGATAAAACCGTATCTTGAATACCCAGAAGCAAAGAAGGTTCTAGAAGACAGACAGCCACTAAATAGGATTGGGGAGCCAGAAGATGTCGCAAATGCCGCAGTTTATCTTGCATCCGATGAAGCAAATTGGATTTCTGGCATCATCTTAAATGTAGATGGTGGAAAATCAGCATCAGAAGGTTAGAAAACCTAGATTCTATTTCAACGTCATAAATTCATTTTATTCTTTTGTAAATATATTTGAAATTTTCTGCAATTGTGTACGCAATGTTTTGTAGATGCGTGACTTCAGTCTTGATAACTATAGATATTATGATTATGTAAAGTGTGGATCCTGTTTAATTAATCTAAAGTGAGTTTCCACCTCGCCGTATGCATGGACAATATCAGATGAGCTAATTATACCTTCCAAGTTTCCATCCTTGTCTACTGTTGGAACTCCACTTACCTTGTACTCTGTCATTAATTTTGCTGCTTTAGTAAGATCTTCTTCTGATTCTATGATTAGAAGCCCATTTCCAACTATACCACCCACATTCATTCCTTTAGCGGATGTTTTTGGTAAAAGATAATTTCTTGTGTCTTGTTTACCCCCCTTAAAATATTCGCTATTTCGTAGGAATGTATCGTAAGTAACTATCCCAATTGGCTTTCCATCATTATCGGTTATAACAATCCTTGCAACTTTGTTTTTGTTTAGCATGTTTAGAACAAACAATAAAGAACTGATTTTCTACATGTAACTACATTTTTAGACATGTAGTCTTTTACTTTGTAAACTCCAGCGTAGATGTTAGCAAAGTTTTTGACAATGTCTGATTTTGTAGTGATTCCTACCAGTTTTCCATCATCATCAACAACAATAACAGAGCTTATCTGGAAAGTCTCCATTCTGATTGCACATTGGCCCAGATGATCCTGTTGACCTAAACGGCGTGGCTAACATCTCACCAAGGACTGCGTTTTATTTTTCTAATGATGCAATATACTGGCTTGACTTTTTCAAGCATAAATCACAAGGTAACTTCAAGTCTTTACCATGGATAAGTGTGGCCGTCATTGACAAGAAAAAATTGAGTGGTTTTCAATTAAAAGGAAAAGTTGATTTTGTAACGGATCAAAAAGAAAAATTGCGAGTCACAGACATAATAACCCGATCAGCAACAGGTAAAACATCATCAAAGATTTTTGAAAGAATGAGTCAGAACAAACCCCTGATGTAATCATGTTTGTACCCAAAGCAGTTTACTCACTTTCTCCACAAGAAGAGTTTGGCAGAGCACTAGTTTTAGATACTGCAGATAGCGAAGCAGTTACTCTATTGGGCATCTAGTCTTTTCTTGATTAAATCTAGTGTAAGTGAGGGATCTGCCTTTCCCTTTGTCTTTTTCATGACTTTGCCTACAAGATAGTTTATCGTATCAGGATCATTTTTTGCCTCGACTACTGCTTTTTGTTCCTCAACAAAAACATCATCAATTACTTTTGAAAGTGAGGATTGATCATCAACGTGACCCAAGTCAAGACTTGAAATGATTTCTGACAACGATTTTCCAGTCTTTACTATTTCTTGTAATGCTATCTTGCCAGAATTTCTTGTGATTTTGTTATTCATTATAGCGTCAGCTAAATCCGTAAGATGCTTTGGTGTAAGTTTTAGCTGTTCACGCCGTTCTTTTGTATCTGCAAATCCCTTGAGATCTGTTGTTATTAGATTGGCAATCTCTTTGGCATTTTTTTCGTTGTTGGCTTGCTCAAACAAGTCTGAATAAAACTTGTCAGAAGAGAGCACTTCGGCAACTTGCAATGGAATTCCATATTTTTTGGTGTATCTTTCCTTTTTTGATATGACGCTTTCTGGCATATTCTTGCTTAGTCTCTCTATTACAGTTTTATCAATCAAAATTGCTGGTATGTCTGTCTCTGGAAAATACCGATAGTCTTGTTCTTCTTCTTTTGACCTAGCAGAGACTGTTATTTTACGTGCCTCGTCCCAATGCCTTGTCTCTGCAGGAATTGGGATGTTTCTTTCAGCTAAGCTTTGTTGCCTTGTTATCTCAAAGTGTAGTGCTTTCTCTATATCTCTAAATGAGCCAACATTTTTGATTTCTACCCTGTTGCCTTTATCGATGGAAATGTTTCCATCAACTCTTAATGCACCTTCAAGAGAAGGATCTGAAACACCAAGGTTTTCAACAAGATCTGCAAGAAGGTTTAGAAATAGTCTTACTTGTTTTGGTGTCTCAAAGTCAGGCTCTGTTACTATCTCTACTAGCGGTGTGCCTGCCCTATTGTAATCAACCAAAGTGACTTGGGTTTTTTCTGAGCTTCCTTCATAGATTAGTCTGCCAGGATCTTCTTCTAGTTGAATTCGTCTTATTTTTATTTCCTTGTCTTCAATCAAGACTTTGCCATCATATCCTATACTTGTTGGGCCGTATGCGTTGTACTGTGTTATCTGAAAACTTTTTGGAAGATCTGGATAAAAGTAGTTTTTCCTAAAAAATCCAATTTTTTGTGGAACCTTGCAGCCAAGCGCTATTGATATCATTGCAGCCTTTTCAACAGCCTTTTGGTTTAGAATTGGAAGCGAGCCTGGAAATCCTATGCATACAGGACAGATGTTGGCATTTGGTTCTAAGCCACGATAGTCCGCCTTGCATGAACAAAACAGCTTGCTCTCAAGTTTTGTAAGCTGGCAGTGAATCTCAAGACCTATCTTAGTCAAATTGGCACTCCTGGAAGGTTTGTTGTTTTGTGTAAGGCATATGCTGCCTGCAAAAGCAATTTTTCCTGCATCACGTTTGCAAAGAATTGCATTCCAATAGGAAGTCCATGCGCAAGCTCGTATGGAACTGAGATGGCTGGAATTCCAGCCAGATTTGCAATTATGGTGTTTATATCAAGGAGATACAGTGTGAGCGGATCATCTATTTTTTCACCAATTTTAAATGGCAAAATCGGCATTGTTGGTGCAACAAGCAGATCTACTTTTTTGAAAGCTTCATCAAGCTGTGATTTTATCATGCTTCTTACTTTCTGAGCTTTTAAGTAGTATTTTCCATAATATCCAGCTGAAAGTACAAATGCACCAAGTAACATCCTTCTTGTTACTTCGGGGCCAAAACTGCTTCTTGCTTTTGATATGTAAGCATTGAATTCGTATCCCTCAAGATCAAAATCAAACCCATATCGTACATTGTCATATCGTGCAAGGTTACTGCTTGCTTCTGCAGAAGCAATGGTATAATATGCCGCAACAGAATGCACAGCCGAGTCAATTGATACTGGAACGCATTCAGCACCAAGTCTTTGTAGTTTTGATATCGCTCTGTTTGTAGCGGCTGCAACATCTTTATCAACACCGTCACCGATCATTTCTGATATTATTCCAATTTTTTTACCAGAAACTCCTGCATCTAGATCTTTTGTGTAATCTGGTTTGCCGTTTTCTAAAGTGGTATTGTCATGTAAATCACGGCCTGAAATAATATTCAAAATAAAAGCTACGTCTTCTACTGTTCTTGCAAGTGGACCTATCTGCTCTATGCTGTTTGCAAATGAAACAAGACCGTATCGGCTCACCAAGCCGTATGTAGGCTTGAGACCAACTACTGAGCAAAAGCTTGCAGGGCTCCTCACAGAACCTCCAGTATCTGACCCAAGTGAGGCAAGGCACTCAAGTGCACTTACTGAGACGCCGCTTCCGCCTGATGAACCACCAGGTACATAGTCAGTATTCCATGGGTTTTTTGTTGGTCCAAAGTAGCTAAATTCCGTAGTAGATCCCATTGCAAATTCGTCAAGATTTACCTTTCCAATAATTATGGAGTCTTGTGATTTTAATCTAGATACAACGGTTGCATCATATGGCGCAACAAAATCCTCTAACATTTTTGATGCGCAGGTGGTTTTCATTCCTTTAGTGCAGATGTTATCTTTTATTGAAATAGGCATGCCAAGGCATGAACCAACTTTTTCTTTGGCCTTTAGTTTTTTGTCTAATTGTTTTGCTTGTGTCAACGCATTTTCATTTACTGAAATAAATGCGTGTACTTTCTTTTCCACTTTTTCTATTCTTTTTAATGTCTTTGCGACATATTCTTCGATAGTTATGGAGCCATCTTTTATCTGCTTAAGATATTGAGTTGCTGAAATTTCAAGACTCATATCAAATCATCTTTGGTGCCTTGACGAAATTTTCTTTAGTGTGTTTTAATTTTCCAACAATCTTTTCGTCATATAGAATGTGTTTATCTTCTCTGAGCTTGTCAAGTGTTAATTCCTGAGTCAGTATTTTGTCAGAGCTGATCTCTAGTTTGTCCAATCTTTCAAAATAATTGATAATTTGTTCTACTTGTTTTACGTATTTTTCTGGATTCTTTAGCTCGATTTTTATTAAATCTCCAAGTCGCTCTATTTCTTCCCTTTTTACCATTTTTTTCCCTACGGTGTGAGTCTATCTACGTCTCTTGGATAAAATGTTACATCTCGAATATTTTCAGTTCCAGTCAGCGCCATCATTAATCTCTCAAGACCTATTCCGCAGCCAGCGTGTGGTGGAACACCATAATCAAAGACTCTAAGATGGTAGTCAAAAGCGTCAAGCTTGAACCCTTTGTTCTTCATTCGTTCCTCAAGCTCTGACCTATTTTCAATTCTTGTACTTCCAGATGAGAGCTCCAAGTCATCAAACATCAAATCAAACGACTCGGACATTTTTGAATCATCTTTTTTAGCCTTGACATAAAATGGCTTTGGGCCTAAAGGCCAATCTTTTATAAAATAAAATCCTGACAAATTTATCTTGTTTAGATTCGCGGGGTACAGATCATCACCCCACTCTGTCTTTGCCCCCGCCTTTTGCATTTTCTCTACAAGCTCAGAATACGTATACTGTGGAATTGAGCTTGGAACATCTGGAATTTTTAGTTCTATCCCAGAGTTTGATTTTAAGTGAAATTCTTTTACTGTCTGAACGGAGCTTTTTACAATGTTTTCTATGTGTTTCATTATATCATTGTAATCTGAAAATGCTTCTTCTAGATCTATTGATATTGCTTCAGAAAGATGTCTATTGGTTCTAGATGGTTCTGCCCTAAAAATTGGCGCAATCTCAAATACTTTTTCAAAACTCATTGTGAGCTGTTCTTTGTAAAGCTGTGGGCTTTGTGCAAGAAAGGCTTCTTTGTTGTAGTAAAATATTGGAAAGAGTGCAGCACCGCCTTCTGTTGCAGTAGCAATCATCTTGGGCGTGTTTATCTCGATAAACTCTTTTTCGTACAGATATTCTCGTATTGATTTTAAAACTAAACTTCGCATCTTGAAAATGTGCTGTAAAATGTTTCTTCGCAAATCAACGGCGCGTATCTCAAGCCTGGTGTCAATGTTTGCTACAGTTTTTGTCTGAGAAGTAAAGGGGGCAGCCTTCTCAACACTAGAAAAAACTTTCATCTCAGAAGGTACAATCTCTGCACCGTGTGGTGCCTTGTTTGAAGGCTGAACTTTGCCTTTCACAGCAACACTAGATTGCTCTTTTAATCTTACAATATTCTGCCTGATTTCATCTGGGCACAAGCCAGCCTTGGCAGTAATCTGAATCTCGCCTTCCTTGTCATTGAGCATCATAAATACAAGGTTTCCATGGTCACGCACACTTGCAACCCATCCCATCACGATTATCTCTTTTCCATCCATTGATGGACTGAGTTGATTTGAGTAAATAGTTCTACGCCAAGTACCAAGCTCTGTATCTGCCATAATCTGACCTTTTCATCAAATCTGTTCTAGTTAGTGTTAATTTGTGTTTGTGTTTGTCTGTTCCGTGGTAGCACACCCACCTTCTTATACTAAAAAATAATCACATCCATGCTAATTTGACTAACACTATCTTACAGAATCGTTACGCTAGTCTATTTTCTGGTATTGTAATGTGCATTGCAGGAGTAGCAATTTTTGCATATCTTTCTCCAGCCGATCTGCTAACGCCAGGTTTTGTACGAGATGGAATGCCAATACAGTCACAACGTATTTTACCAAATGAACCTATTAGCGGACTAGTTTTAGTAACTGAATTAGAACATGATGTGTCTATCTTTGTAAATAAACCTTCGTCAGATATTCCAATAAGAGCTGAGATCAAAGATCCAGATGGAATAACAGTACGTGATGTTGATATTTCTAAATCACTGCAAGCTACATTTAGACCGGAGATGCTTGGCAAATATACAGTTACAGTTACAAATTTGGGATCAAAAGCAACAATGATCAGTGCATATTATGGACATCACTTGTCAGAAACGACTAGCTCAAACACAGAAACAGCACTTGGTTATTTGTGGGTCCCATTGATAATAGGCGGTAGTTATTTGATAGTTCATACTAATTTCAAAATTTTGTTAAAGTCAGGAAAAAATTTGAATTAGAATAATATGGAATAATGTAGGCAGTAAATTTCATGCAACTTTCATAAAGAGCCTGCTCTAAGTAAAATTGGGGCAGACAATGACATCAATAGCTACTCTAGGTTCTCACTGTGCATTACAGGTTCTAAAGGGTGCAAAAGATGAAGGTTTTAAGACAATTTTAGTCTGTGAAAAAAAACGCGAAAAACTTTATCGCAGGTATGGATTCATAGACAAATTTGTTATTGTTGACTCGTTTCTTGAAATTCTAGATCAGAGGTATGCATCCAAGCTAAAAGATGAAGATGCAGTCATAATTCCACATGGAACTTTGATTTCTCAGATGGACTCTTCACAGATAGAATCTATAAAGATTCCAATTTTTGGTAACAAGTGGATTCTAAGATGGGAATCAGACAGAAAAATGAAGGAAAAACTAATGATTGAGTCAAAGCTTAACATTCCAAAATCAATAGCAAGCGCAAAGGAGATCAAAAATCTTGTTATAGCAAAACGACACGGCGCTGCAGGAGGCAAAGGATACTTTTTGGCTACAAGTGAAAAAGATTACAAGAAAAAACGCGATAAATTGATTTCACAAGGATTAATCAAAGGTGATTCTGACTTGTACTTGCAAGAGTACTCTTTTGGAGTACTAGCATATTTACAATATTTTTATTCCTCACTAAAAGGAGAATTAGAATTCTTTGGGGCAGACAGAAGGTACGAATCCGACATTGATGGTCTTGCAAGGATTCCAGCTCCACAGCAGATTGAGATTGATTCGATACCATCATTTAATGTGATGGGAAACATTCCTATTGTTTTAAGAGAATCACTTCTTGATGAGGTCTATTCAATGGGAGAAAGGTTTGTTGAAGCTTCAAAAAGACTTGTCTCTCCAGGAATGAATGGTCCTTTTTGTCTTGAGGGAGTATATGATGAAAATGGCAAATTTACTGCATTTGAATTCTCTGCAAGAATTGTGGCAGGTACCAATCTCTATGTTGATGGCTCTCCCTACTCTACATTTCTTTACAATGAGCCTATGAGTATGGGAAGAAGGATAGCAAGAGAGATCAAAGAAGCAAAGAATGCAAACGAACTAACAAAAGTTGTTACCTGAATTACAGTTTTGGCACTAGGTTCAGCTTTTGAGTTTTTATTCCAAATACTATGATAGCTGTTATTCCAGATACAAGAACAATAAGTGCCATATGACCAAACTCCGGAACAATTACTGTGACCTCATCCATTTTTAGAAGTATTTTGTCAATGTGTGCACCCACATCAGAGGCAGGTGCGCCATTCTTTATCATATCACGAAGCTCTTCTCGCATCATGTGTTCGACTTCTTCATTTAATTCTGAATTCTGTGCGCCTACTGCTGATTCTAAAAATTCGTAGTTATCAAGATACGCTTTGGTAGCAAGGCTTAGTGCCTCTGTCGTTTCTCCTTCTGCGTATTCTTCTTTTGCTTCAGTTAAGAGATTTCTTATGTTTGTGACATAATCTGTCAGCTCGGTTATCTCCATCTCCATACCTGCTACCTCTTCTAACTCATGGATTATTCCGCCAGCCAAAGTCTCAACTGTTGAAGGATCAGCATTTGTGTCATATGCGTCCCACAGATCTTCATAAAACTCTGCAATCTCTTCTGCTTCATGTTCTGGTACTTCAGATGCTATTGTGTCATAGATCTGCTGTGATCTCCAGACAAAAGCAGAGCCATCCTGAAATTCTGCCATTTCTTTTATTTGACCATCAGATACGGCCTCTTCATATTCTACAATCGAGGTTTCAAGTAAACCTATAATCAATTTTATCTTAAAATCAGTTTTATCACCTTCGCTGCCAACTACCGTATCACGTGCAATCTCAACTACATTCTTTGCCTGATCGATTGCGTCTTGAGCTTGTTCCCGTGTTACATCTAAGGTAGTTTTTTCTTTAAGCTCAAACAAAATTTGTCGTAATTGCGCATCAAGTACAGCATCATGTTCTTCAAGTTCCGGTTTCATCAAATCATATAATTCAGCAACAGGATGTGTGGCATGTACTATAACTAATTCAGCATTACTTTCATCAAGGTTTTTTTCAAGCGCCCAGAAGTGTCCAAGTGTCTCTTCAAGATAGCCTGCAAATTCTAATTTTTCATTTTCTTCTGCAAAAACTGGTGCTGCAGAAGTTGTAAGCATTAAAAATGTCAACACAAAAAAGTTCCGTGTCTGTTTAATCATACGTAATTAGGAACACCTAAGAGATTATTTATATCACATGTGTGTTTTAAATATGTAGAATCACAATTTAGAATTATTTCTTAATCACATAATATGAAAATAGTTTGTGATTCACAGTTTGATAATCATCTTTTATTTTAAAAAGTTGGTATAAAAATATATTTTAATTTTATAGTACTAAGAGACCAATTGAATATTATTATTAAATATGACTAACACAATGAACAAGCCAAAGAATGTCACCGGAATTGTCACATTAGTTGTTATTGCGTCGATTCTGTTTGTTCCAACATGGCAAGCACCCCAAACTTTTGCAGAAGAAAAAGTAGAAGAAAGCGATAGTGTAAACAATGTTTCACTACTTACTGTCTTTCATTTCAGAGAAAAAAATGAAACTGTAGAAACTTTCAAAGTATTTGATACGCAGTCAAGTGGCTTTGATCGTACAAAAGGAGTCACATTCAGATTGGAAGGAGTCATTGGAGGAGACCGACCATTGCTATACAAAGCAATAGACCAGACTTTTCAGTTGGGAAGGAATGCCAACCACGACTTTAGTGAATTTGATGCTGATGTCATATTCCACAATGATTCAAGCGCCTATAGGAAATTCTCATACTCTGATTGTCAAATAAGAAACTATAACGTCTTCACCGAATTTGATAAGGAAGAAACCTATCAAGGCAAAACAAAGTTTGCGTACATAGACAAGATTGAATTTGAGTGCAGAGGCTTTAAGCTAGGCAATCCATCATATGAAAAAATGACAAGTGAGGAGATAGAAAAGAAAACTGCAGAGTTAATGAAGAACCTAAATCATAAAAAGAACAAAAAACAATAACAACTACTTTTTTATTTTTTAAGAAGGGGCATTCCGTGACACAAAAACAGCAACGGAAATTGTTATAGAAGTGAGAGAATTGGCATGGCATCCCATTAATATAGACAATACACAAATGCGTCCGAGCACAATTTTCCATACTTTTCATAGAGGATTTTTGCATCCTGTTCAGTTGCTGCAAATACCGCCATACCAGTTTTGTTGTCATCAAACGAACCAGACCACATTATTCCTCCCTTTGATTGCCAATCATCTATAAGATTAATCACAGCAGGTACAATCTTTTGTATATCTTCCTCTTTTGCATTCTCTTTTAATGTGCTTACAAGAACCCAAAGTTTTTTTTGTTCTAATGTAGTTTGCGACATGTTATTCAATTAATTCGATATAAGTTAAAAATATCGACAGTTCTAAATTGACATTCTATCTGAGGATTTCAAGAATTTGGAATCAACATTTAGAATTTTTATTTTAGCTCTACTACTATTGCGCCTTTTGTAGAGCCTTCCAATTCTAGTTTAATTGCGTTTATAATGCTAGAAGCTGATGTAAGTCCTGAAAAATCAATCAGCTTCAAGTCACTTAAAAGATGTACTGAAGGAGCTAGCTCTCCACGTATTGATTCTAAAAATTCATCAAATTCATCAAGAAGTGTTATAGTACCGCCTTGGAAGAGTCTGCCATTTTTAACTGAGAGTTTCATTCTGCCAAATCTATCCAAAATCACAATATGGTATCGTTTCTTTTTACCAAACATGGTTTTTTGGTGAATGTGTCCTGTGAACACAAAGTAACTATCGGTTTCAAAGCTTAGCTCAACATGCTCTTTTGGAATTTGCATTATTTCACTTGTTCTCAAGATGGCATCTTCAAGTGTAAAGATGTTTTTTGTTGCCTCTTGGTCATACTCAACATTACCTATGGCAGTAACACGTAAAACTGATTTTTCAGGAATATATTCACTGTTGATCACAACAGATTCAGGAACAGCTCCTTTTTCTACAATAATTGCATGGATCTTTTTGTGAATGTTAGAAATTTGTTCCACAGTTGGGTTGTTTATAGTATGTTCTAATTCTTCTTGAATCATTGATGATGCGACGCCGATAGATGAAATTACTTCTGCGTGTTCTGCTTTTTTGTATGGCATACCAAGCTGCTTTGCAATAAACGGTACAAGAACAGATGCACCTCCGCCACCACCTACAATGGTTGTACTTGCTTTATTCATCTTGAATTCTCTTAGAGTGTGACTTATGATTTTTGTAATCTCAAATGACGAAGTCTGAATTATTGAAAGTGCTACCTCACTTACAGAGATCCCTATTTTTTCCGCCAGTATTCCAAGTGCAATCTTTGCTGCAGTCTTGTTTGCATATGCATAATCTCCTTCTTCAATCATGCCAAGTGCGTTTGCCGCACATGTGTTGGTAATTGCATATGTTCCACGCTTACATTTTATTGCCACATAGTCTTCTTGATCGTTTGGTTTTGGCCTTATCATAATAAGCTCACCAGTCTTCAAGTCTTCTGGATCTGCAAAGCACGAATACTTTAGACCCGCAATATGTGCACTTCTTGACCCTATCTTCCATACTCTATTATCTTTTAGTCTTACCATGCTACCTCCAGCAACGCCTGCTACTCTAACGTCCATAGATCTTATGCAAGTTGGATGATCTTTTATTGTAACATATCGGATCTCTGGTTTGCCATTTCGTATTATACAGATATTTGTACTTGTTCCACCGACCTCAACAAATATTCCATTTGTAACTTTTAGATACAATAACGCTCCAGCAACACTTGCAGCTGGTCCTGATAGGACTGTAAGGATTGGTTTTGTTCTGAAAGTGTTCATATCAGTCACACCGCCATCTCCCTTCATTATCATAAGCGGAGCTTTGACTCCAGTACTGCGTATTGCTTTTTCAACAAAGTTTGCAACTTCAAATGTTTTTGGAAGAACACTTGCATTTATTGCAGCAGTCAGAGTTCTGATTTCAAGACCGTATATACCAGAAATTTCATGTGAAGCTGTTGCAGGGATGTTTTGTGCCATTGCGGTTTTCATTACAAACATCTCATTTGATGGGTCGTCAACAGAAAATGCCTCTGAAGCCACAATCACCTCGGCTTCATCTCTTCTTAATTCTTCCACAGCTTCTCTTACTTCAGGCTCTGTGATCAGGTGCGATGTGTCTAAGAATCGATATGATGTTTTTAGATCCTCCCTTGAGTTAATGCTAGAATCCTGAAGGTTTGTTCTCTTGATGACATTTTGTTTTTCAGGCCCAACACCCATGCCTATTATGCCAACTTTTGCGGTATCAGATTCTAACAACGCATTTATTGCTTGAGTTGTGCTGTGTGCAATTAGTTCGATCTCATCTAAACTGATGTCTGAGCTTGATAACAATTTTGCAAGTGTATCTACAATTCCTTCTGAAACACCGGCTTTATTGTCGTGTGTTGTTAGGACAGTAGATTTTGCCAGTATATTTCCTGTAGTGATATCTATGCCAACTGCCTTTGTAAAAGTGCCACCTACGTCTATTCCAATTCTAACTCTTCTAGACTTCAAGCTGAGCCCTCGATTTTCTCATCTTTGCTATCTTTTCTTCTCTTCTTGGTCTCATTATTAGAACATAGGAGGCAGCCACAAGATACACCCCAAGCAACACGATCTGGGCAACTGTGGTTTCTAGGGTAGGATGTATTCCAGTCATGGTGGACAGGTTGATGTCAAGACGTGGAATAATTCCAATCATGTTAGTTACTGGAATAATATCTAGAGTTTGCAGCTCTCTTACCGCGTTGCCAATAAATGCAATCGAAAGATATGCCCCAACTCCCATCGTTAGCCCAAATAATGCCTTTAGTGGAAGTCTTCTTCCCAGTCTTCGCATTCCATAGTATACTGCAAAAAGAATAGAAATCCCAAGTACAAATCCTAGTGCTACATAGGCTTCCATGTACTTTGCAAAGCCAAACATTGCCTGATAGAATAAGACAGTCTCAAACCCTTCTCTGTATACTGTGAAAAATGCAAGCAAAACAAAAACTGTAAATCCTCCTGTAACAGATGCTTGCCAGACTTTGGCCTTGACAAACTCCATCCACTTTTTGGTCTCAATTTTATTTAGAATCCAAAAGCTGACATAGAAAAGTACCGCAGTAGCAGAAAGTGCTGCTATTGCTTCAATTAGTTCTCGGTTTGCGCCAGAAATTTCAATCACATATGATGCAATAAACCAAGTTAGCGCAGTAGCTGCAATTGCTGCAACTACACCATAGTAAACATATGGTTTGAACCTTGTATTTCTTGATGCTTCAAGATAGGTAAGAATTGCACCAAGAATTAATACTGACTCTAGCCCCTCTCTGAAAATTAATGCAAGTGATGAGGAGAATGCAATCGCTGGCGCAAGTGCACCTGTACCAGTTACTAACCTTTCTGATTCATCAAGACTTCGTTTTATCTTAATTGTAGCTTCTTGTATTTTTTCATAATCAGCTCTGTTGTTGATCAAATTGCGAAGCTCAGCAAACTGGATCTCAGCTTCTAATGTAAAGTTTGGATCGATTACACGAAGTGGTATCTCTACATGTTCGTAGCTATCAAGATATGCAGTTCTTGCAGTAGCATATGCTGACTGGTAGTCCCCTGCTTTGTATTGTACAAGTAAGGCCTGCAAACTCTGTCGGATAAAGTCAATGTGACCTCTAACTCCTGATTTTTGTTCGCTGGTTGCAGAACCCATTGGAGCAAGCTCTTTTCCAAGCATATCAGCAGTCACAAGCTCTGTTGGTGCAAGGTTTGCTTTTGGAAGTTGTGATACTAGAGTTTCTGCTTTGTCAAGATCTACTAAAATTGCTTCGATTTTTTGTTTTACCACATCTGGCGCTGCCTGTTGTTTTATTGCAGTTCTGAGATCTTCTCTCATAGCAATTTCAAGTTTGTGCAAAAGTGATACATCGACTACCTCAATATTAGGCTCCAGATACTCAAAATTCTCAAGGTATGCTTCGATTGCAATCTGTTCTGCCTTCGCATAGTTTCCTGCACCTATCTCATTTAGTAACTGCTTGTACAACTCTCGAATTGTATTATATAGATTATTCTGGTTTACATCGGTTTTAGTGCCAAGCATGTCACGCTGTATTGCAGTAATTAATGTACCAGCTTTGACAAAGCTCTCTCTGCCAGATACCATCAAATCAAGCTCAGAAAAAAATGATTGCAATTCAGCATGTTGCCGTTCATCAAATACGGTCGTAGATGCAAAAATTTGTTCTACTTTTTTTATTATGGAATATGAAATCTGGTATGAGGTTTCATCATTATTTGAAATTGCGTCTTGGTATATTTCATCGGCAATAGCAAGCATCTGTGCTAAAACATTTGGAACCAAAGAAGATTCTGATTTTATTTTATCAAGAAGAGATTTTGCAGTAGAAATTTTTTGTAAGATCAGATCACTTGATGCATGTGAGCTTGTATCAGCTTGAATTTCTACCAAAGTTATGTGAATCTCATCTGCAAATTCGCTGTCATTAGACCTTAGTGTTTGTAACGATCTTGCAAAAACGTCTGATACAAATTTGGAGTATGTATTTGCAGCTTCGTAATTTCCTTTTGTGATGCTTTGCTTCGTTAGATCAAGACCAACTACTGTTATTTCCTTATTACTGTAAAGAATGATTTGTTCCTCTGATTGTGCGAAGACAGTGTGCAATTGGAATGCTGACAAGATAATTATTGTAAATACACTGAGGTGTGCGCTGTTAAATCCTACCATGAAATATCGAGTAATTAGGGTAAGCTAACTTTATTTAAATCAGAAAGTCATTCTAAGATTTTAGAATGAGGGTCGCATGTTTTAAATAGTTAGGCTAACCTAATTGAAAAAACGTATGACAAGGAGGATCACCCTTTCTCAACTCAAAAAGTATGATATCAATCAGAAGGTACTTGAGGCTTTGGCAGATGCTCAATCACGGGCAATTGTATTTTCTATAATAAAGGAAGGAAAGACAGCTGCGGAACTTGCTGAAAAACACAAGATTCCATTAAGCTCAGTTTATAAAAAAATCTCAGAGCTTGAGGAGCTTTCCTTAATCAAAGTAGAAAAATGGATTCTGTCAGACAACGGCAAGAAATTCAAGCTTTACAAAAGCAGAATAAGCAAGGCAGATGTTAGTATAAGAAAACCCGAACCAGTAATTAGTTTGTCTCCAAATTAACATTTAGCTTCTATAAAGCTGTTATATTATGATAGAATCAGCTAATCTGTTGGTGTCTTTCAAGATGTGGTTGAAACTTTTGCCACAACAAACCAAGTATTATAGCATTTACAATCCAGTACATCGTTACTGTGCTTGCAGATGCTATTCTGAATCCATTTACTAGATCCATTGGAGCTGTAACTTCATCAGGATTTGGTGGCATAGCGATGAAAACTATACTTATGTATATTGCATATCCTATAGGTACAACAAATTTTCTAGCTGGATTATGCATTTTTTTGTAGAGCCTTGAAAATCCGAGAGCACCAAGACCTGATAATGCCACGAACAAAACATACATTGAAGCTCTTATTACAATAGTTTCTGGATCGCCTACTGTTGGAGGATTGCTTGGATATTTAAGAAATGGAATGAAAAACAGTGTGAACCACATTATTCCCGCTAAGAAAAGAGCTTTTTTGATATGATTTTTGTTAGGAAGAACATGTCGTGAATAAGCAAAAACCAAACCAAACAATGCGCCAATAGAAAGACCATTTATTCCGCCTGCAAGAATCTGACCACTTTTTTGCCACATTCTGTATGTGTTAAATTCCTGCCAAAACTGTGGCGTATCCTCTGCTTCACCAGATGCAAATAGATTTTGAGTTTCCATACCAATTGCTTCATCCAGAAATGGTTCTACTACGACCAGATTAACAAGACCGTGAATTGTTCCTGCAGAAAAACCAGAAACTAGCACAATAACAAGAAAAAGAATTGTTTTCATATTAGATCATTAGTGGCATGGATAGCCTGCTGCATGTCGCATATCATGGTATAATTCATGTAGATAAAGATCCTCAAATGCCTGTTCTCCCATAGCTATGCTGAATATGTGTCCTTGATCAAACCCTATTACAAATAGTCCGCCTACAAATATTGCAAAAAGTAGACCTATTGCAATCTTTGTGATTCCATGTGAAGTGATTGTGATCTGTGTTCCTTTTGACATCTCCTTTGCCATTTTTTTACATCTATTTAAATAGTTGGATGGTTTATCCAACACACAGATTCAATAATTAATATAATCAGATAAATCACTTGCATACTGACAAGAAGAATTGCATCAAATAATCAGAACTCTTGCAAGAGTAACACATAGATATGCGCCTAGCAGAATACTTTCTTTTGATTTGGCACATGTTTTCAAAACAATGCAGTTAATGGAGAAGGATGGTCGAATAAGCAGAGCATTACTTATGGAGGAACTAGACCTTGGAGAAGGTTCTATCAAAACACTCGTAAAACATATGAAAATGAATGGTTTGATTGAGAATTCTAATGCTGGAATGTGGCTTACAAATAAAGGAAAAACTATGTTTTCAAAATTGCAATCTGCAATTCCTACTGAGATGGACATCCCAAAGTGTTCTATAGCCATTGGTAGATTCAACCATGCAATACTAATCAAGGGACTTGCTGATAACATAAGATCCGGCATTGAGCAAAGGGATGCGGCAATAAAAATTGGTGCGGTAGGAGCAACTACGCTAATATTCAGAGATGGCAGGTTCATGATGCCTGAGAGAAATCAAAATCCTCTCAAGAAGGATCCAGAAGTGCATGTTTCTATGATAAAGAATCTTAAACCAAGTAACAATGATGTTGTAATTATAGGAAGTGCTGAAGATAGAAAGGCTGCTGAAATGGCTGCAAAGAGTGCAGCACTACAGACCGTAGCAGACCACGAGAGACATATTTAGTGCTATCTAGTTTTAGTTTCGATATACATGAAAAGATATTATTTCTTAGCAATACCTGCCATCGCATTAATCATTACTACATATTACTTACTTGTTCCAAATGAAACTCCACAAGAAGAGAAGATAACAACTCAATCTCTTATCCAGAATGGTTCACCTATTATGGGCAACCCAAATGCACCGATCACAATAGTAGAGTGGGGGGATTACCAATGCACATTTTGTTACAAGTTTCACCAGTCTAGTAAAGATATTCTTATGGAAGAATATGTCAATACTGGAAGGATCAACTTTGTATTTCGAGATTTTCCCTTAAATGGACCCGATTCGGTGCTTGCCGCCCAAGCATCATACTGTGCAGATGATCAAGGCAAGTATTGGGAATACCATGATGAGATATACAAGAACTGGGCTGGTGAAAGGACTGGATGAGTAACAAGGCAATCTCTGGAACAGTTTGCCAATGAAATAGGACTTGATTTAGTACAATTTAACAAATGTCTTGATGACAAAAAATATCAGCAACGAGTTTTGGAAAATGAAAAATTTGGAATAAAAATTGGAATCAAAGCAACGCCCTCGTTTTTGATATTTAATTCTGAAAAAGTAACAAAGATAGAAGGAAACCAACCCTTTTCTGTTTTTAGACAAGTCATAGATACTATCTAACCAAACTTAATATCCTGAACTTAGGAGGTCAAATCATGGGCAAACCAACAATAGAAAAGCAAGATTCAGTAAAGTTATACAAATTACGAAAGACCCTAGAAGAGCTTTCTGACAAGTCAGGTCGTGGCACTGAACTAATATCACTATACGTTCCTCCAAAAAAAGCATTACATGAAGTGATAAATGGCCTACGAGAAGAGCAGGGAACTGCGGACAACATAAAGTCTGATCTTACAAGAACTCACGTAGTTGATGCTCTTTCAAGAGTAATACAGCGATTAAAGTTATACAAAAAACCACCAGAGAAGGGCCTTGTTGTTTTTTGCGGTGCACTTCCTCCCGAAGGTGGCGGACCAATTGGCAGCGAAGTAATCAAGATGTACGAGCTTGAACCGCCAAAAGAGCTACAGACGTTTTTGTACAGGTGTGATGATCACTTTCATGTTGATTTGCTAAAAGACATGCTAAAAGATACAGACATGATTGGCTTTTTAGCAATTGACGCAAAAGATGCAGGGTGGGGTCTTTTACATGGAGACAAGCTCGAAGTTTTATCAGAGACATCGTCTGGAGTTGCAGGAAAGCACAGGCAGGGAGGCCAGTCTGCAAGAAGATTTGAGAGATTGAGAGAGATGGAGCTTAATGAATATTATCGTAGAGTAGCACATACAACACGAGAATACTTTATTGATATTTATCCAATAAAGGGACTCGTGATATCAGGTCCTGGTCCGACAAAAGAGAATTTCATAAAAGAAGAGTATCTAGAATACAGACTACAAAACATGATCATCGCGACCCTTGATACATCATATGCAGGTTCAGAAGGTGTTCGTGAG
>Ga0187892_10001178_pt1 | contig 61891 bp, 49 predicted proteins | sample MA1701073metaG_FD_139345 | JGI IMG/M metagenome (GOLD analysis project Ga0187892, IMG submission 139345) | Bio-ooze microbial communities from a basaltic lava cave in the Kipuka Kanohina Cave System on the Island of Hawaii, USA - MA170107-3 metaG ... | reverse complement strand
GCTCAAAAGAAGAATTAGCTCAACGACTCATAAAATATCTCGACGAAATCAATGAAATGCCAATCGTGTTCAAATGGAAATACAAACTTGATGAAATCGCTGTTGTTTAAAATTGTTTGTAATTCATTGCTATGTTAATTTGGAATCGAACTACTAGTATACCGTTTGCAGAAAGATTCCTACCTCAACCATTAAAGTTTTTTCGGCAGAAAACTCTTGGTTAATGCTTCGGAATCACCGTATTCGTCACGGAGTTTCTGAAGCTGAGCTTTGAGCTGTCGAATGATCTTTTGATAAGCCGGATCGTCATAGCGATTGTTCAGCTCATGCCGATCCGTTTGCAAATCATAAAATTCCCACGCGTCGAGATCGTAATAAAAGTGGATGAGTTTATATCGTTGCGTCCGAATGCCGTAATGCCGTTTCACGCTGTGCCAGCCCGGATATTCGTAATAATGATAGTAAATCGCCTGGCGCCAATTCTTCGGCGTTTTGCCGCGCAGAATAGGCCGCAATGAACGGCCTTGCATGCTCTGGGGAATCTTCACGCCGGCATAATCCAAAAACGTCGGCGCAAAATCCAAATTCAACACCAAATCTTCGTTGGCCGCGCCCTTTTTAATTTCTTTCGGATAACGAACCAGCAACGGCATCCGCAGCGATTCTTCATACATGAACCGCTTGTCGAACCAGCCGTGCTCGCCGAGATAAAATCCCTGATCCGAGGTATAAACCACGATGGTGTTTTCGGCCAAACCTTTTTCATCGAGATAATCCAACACCCGGCCGACGTTTTCATCCACCGAGGCGACGCACCGCAAATAATCTTTGATGTAGCGCTGATATTTCCACCCGGCCAATTCTTTGCCTTGCAGATTCGCCTTTTTGAACGCCTCGTTTTGCGGGCCATAAGCCGCGTCCCACGCCTGTCGCTGCTCGGGCGTCATTCTTTGCAGATCGCGGTAATAACTCAACTCGAGCCCCTGCAAATTCGTCTCATCACCCTCGGCGGGAATTTTGAGATCGTACGCCAGATTCATGTCTTTCGCAATCGTCATTTCCTGCTGGCGGGCGGCGTCGCTGCGCGTGCGGTAATCATCATCAAAAGTTTCCGGTAGCGGAATTTCAATATCATTATACAAACTGAGATGCTTAAGATTCGGCATCCAGTTGCGATGCGGCGCTTTGTGATGCAGCAGCAAACAAAACGGCTCGTTCGGATCGCGGCGTTCGAGCCAAGCCAGACTAAAATCCGTGATCAAATCGGTTGCATAGCCGAGATGATTTTTGCGCTCGCCCATTTCGATGAAATCGGGATTGTAATACGCGCCCTGGCCCGGCAGAATATTCCAATAATCGAAACCGGTTGGATCGCTTTTCAAATGCCATTTGCCGATCATCGCGGTCTGATAACCTGCGGCTCGCAGCAATTTGGGAAAAGTTTCCTGGCTGCCGTCAAACGTCACCTCGTTGTCGATCTGGCCGTTGAGATGGCTGTATTTCCCGGTTAATAAAACCGCCCGGCTCGGCGCGCAGATCGAATTGGTGCAAAAACTCCGGTTGAAGCGCATGCCCTCGCTGGCGATCCGGTCGAGATTGGGCGTTTGATTGATGCGGCTCCCGTAAGCGCTCACGGCCTGCACGGCATGATCGTCGGTCATGATGAAAAGAATGTTGGGACGCTGAGGTTTGTCTTGGCTCAGTAAAAAAGACGGGAGTAGGATTAAAGCAGAAGCAACAAAAACTGTTTTCTTAAAAAAGTCGCGACAGCCGTTGGAACGCGTATGCATGCTTTCTTCCTCCTCACTGGCGTGGATCATTTTAAACCGCTTCTACGGATTCGAAGCTTTCTTGAGGATGAAAAAGAAGATATTCACGAACCTCAAGATGCATTCGATCAATTTCTGCAAGATAACCCGAAACGGAGAGCCGATAGTTCGTTGGGTTGGTTTCATTTCTGCGCAGCACCGCGACTTGTTTTTGCATACGCGCAATGCGCTCTAATGTAACTTGCAATTCATTGTCATTTTGAATCATGATATAACCTCCACGATACCACGTTTGTTGCCATCACGCTTGATTTGCCAACCTTCGATAGCCGACTGTTCTCCGCCTAAAGCAGCTATTCGCCTCACCCAAAATACACTGGCGCCAAAATAAGATTGGCAGGCAAGATGATCAAAAAGAATTTTAGCTTCTCCAGATAACGTCCCGGCATCAAAATCATTTTCCATGATCATAAAGACGTCGATGTCATTGGGCTAAAGTTTAGCAGTAACAAAAGAGCCAAATATGATGAAGTGTGCGATCTTGCCGGCAGAAAAAGCAATCTTATGAATACGTTCAAGACGTTGCGCGATTTGTTGGCGTTTTGCAGAACCTTTGCCAAAATGCTCAATGACTTTTTCAAGCGAGACGCGATAAACTCCAACAGGAAGGTCGCCATCGTCGGTGAAATTTGGCAGGCTCATATTATAATTATAAATTGTTTCTGTTACAACGTATCAAGAAATTTGCCAAATATTAGATTACCCATTTTGCGCGCGAAACTGCTATTTTAATTTTACACGGTCTTACACACCTGTCAAAATATAACTCGTCGAGAAACAAAAAGCAAGATTCATTTAAAATCACGCCTTTAAAATTGACCGGTCACTCCAAGTGACCGGTCAATAATTCATTGCAGCAAAGATTTGACTCGCAGCCAATTTTGTGGTATATTCTTTCATCAGACAAAACGAGCTTATGACGAAGAAACTCGACCTCTTGCAAAACCGCCCGCGCAAAGGCAGCGTGATTCTGTTTTTCACCCGTTCCGGCAAGGTTCGTCTCGGCGAGGTGTTGGTTGAAGCCAACGCGGCGCAGGAGGAACTGCAAGTGCAAGACGCCGGCGGGGCGCGCAGCCGCGTCAAGTTTCGCGACATGCTGCTGAATCTCGGCCAATCGACCGGCGGTTTCGCGGCCAAACAGCAGCATATCGAAAACCTCGCCGCTGAAATCGATCTCGCGCTGTTGGTGGATTCGCATCCGGAATGGCAAAAAGGCCCGGGCGTTGCCGTCAACGCGATGGCGGAAGAATATTTCGGGCAGCAGGTCGAGGCGCATCAGGAAGCGGCAATGTATCTGGCGCTGCAGCGCGACAGCCGCTTCACGATCTCCGGCGAAAAAGCGCAGTTTCGCCTCTCCTCGCCAACTAAAAACAAACGGCGGGAAAAAGATCGCCAGAAGCTTTTTGAATCACTCCGCGCGGCGATGACCGAAGCGCTGCAAAAAGATTGGGGCGAAGCCGAGATCAACGCGCATCCGCCCGGCAAAAAGTTGTCGCGGCTGGCGCGCGCGACGCTCGAACAACGCCGGTTGTACCCCGAAGCCTGGCGCAAGGATTTTGTCATGCATCTGCATTCGCTCAACACCCTCACCGGCTATCGCGACGCGCGGTATTTGCTGTTTCACTGGCTGCAAAAAATCGGGCGCGTGCCGCCGGACGCTGATCTTTTTATTTTTTCCGAACCCGTCCTCCGCCGTCACGCCCGGCGTTTGCAGAGTCACCCCGACGAGCTCAGCCAAGAAACAGCATCCAGCATCAAGCATCCAGTATCAAGCATCCAGCAACCAGCAACCAGCAACCAGCAACCAGAATTCATCGTCACCATCGACAACCCCGAAACCACCGACCGCGATGACGCGTTGAGTTTTCGTCAAACAGAAAACGGCATTGAAATTGGCGTTCACACGCCTCTGCTTGAAGCGTTGGTGCCGAGGGGAACGCTATTTGACGAGTGGGCGTATGACGTCGGCGCCAGCGCGTATTTGCCGCATCGCCGCGTGCCGATGCTGCCGGAAAAGATTGCGAGTGATTTAGGCAGCTTGAATGCCGGACAAGAACGTCCCGTGCTCTCTTTTTATTTTGAACTCAGCGGCGTGCAGCCGCCGCGTTTCTCGCGGGTGAATTGCGAGCACATCAAGATCGGGATGAACACCGATTATGATAGCGTGGACAAATTATTGCCGGTAGCGTCGTGGGAAAAACTGATGCAAATAGAAAAAAAATTCGTGAACCCGGAATCCGGCGACCTCAATGCCGCGTTGCAAACGTGGGCCAACGCCGCGGTGCAATTGGGCGCGCAGCGTTTGGCCAACGGGGCGAGGATTTTCAAACGCGATGAGGTTGACGTGCGCGTCGATGCCGGCGGCGCCGTGCATCTGCGCTTTGTTTCGCGCGACAGCGCGGCGCACAAAATGGTGGCGGAATGGATGATTGCGACCAATCAAGCCGCGGCGCAATTTTGCCACGAAAATAATCTGCCGTGCATTTACCGCGTGCAGGAAACGCTGGCGCCGGAGCGCGAGGATGAAGAGCCGGCTGCACGCACACACGCGCGCGCCCAGCTCAAGCCGGAGCGCGCGCCGCATCGCGATCTCGGCGTCGACGGCTACACGCAAATCACGTCGCCGCTGCGGCGTTACAGCGATTTGGTGATGCAGCGGCAAATCGTGGCGTTTTTGCAAACCGGCCAGCCGCAGTATTCGCAAACCGATTTGTGGGCGCGGGCTTTGGCGATTGAAGAAATGACGCGGCGCATTCAACGCCTGGAATCGCGCGCGGATTTTTATTGGAAATGCGTGTATCTCGCGCAGCATCTCGGCGAGGCCTACACGGCGCAAATCGGCCGCAGCCAGGGCCACAGCCCGCGCATTATTTTGCAGATAGTTGATCTGGATTTGCGGCTGTTCATTCCGCCCTCGGGAATTGAAGGCATTGAGGAAAAAAAGATTCCGCCGCATTATTCACCGGCGGAAGTGCAGGCGGTTTGTTTGGAAATGAATGCAGACAAGGCGATGATGCGGTTTCAAATTACGTGATAATAGCAAAAAGCTTATAATATTTAAGCCCTCCTTGCCTGAACAGAGAGAGAAAAAGCAAGTAGAACGTAATCAGCTCAAAAGTAAACAAATATTAATTCCCCTTACACGACCGGGCATCCAATCGGCTCAGTCCAACGCCAAGCTTTTCTTTAACGCTTGCTTCAAATCATCAGTGGCGTGTTTGTCAATTTTGCCAAGCCGTTTTATCAATCTATCTTTGGAAATCGTGAGCAACTGGCTCGTTTTCACCATCGAATCCTGATACAGCCCCGTCTCTTCAGTAGATTTTATCAAAACATTAGTCGGATTTGGGCGTAATTTGGTGCTAATGGCGGCGACGATGGTGGTTTCTGCCACGCGATTTCCCACATCATTTTGAATGATAACCGCAGGTCGTTGCCCCGATTGTTCACTGCCACGCGCCGGGTTAAAATCAACCAGCCAAATTTCACCGCGTTTAGGAAGGTTCATCCATCACCTCCGCAAAAAGCGGCATAGCAGATTCTGCAAACGCGAGATTCTCTTCTTTGTCTTCCAGATAGCCTTTCTCCATTTCCCACGCAGCGTGCAAAAGCTTAATCGCATCCGCGATAATCTCTTCGCGTTGGCGATTCAGCTTCTTCGCATACTGGTCAAGAAAATCAAGCAAATCATTCTGCAATGTCACTTCAATGGTTGTCGTCATCGGAAAGCTCCATTTTAAGAAATGATTCTTGCCATAATACTCGCCTCCCGGCTTGGCTTAGTTTAATCGCTCCAGCCAATTTGATGATAAAGATTTTTTCTGGATTTGTCAAGCAATTTATGGCTTGCATTGCCGCGAAGTTTTCTTATATTTAAATCATTCTGTAATATCGTAAGGAGTAAGCATGAAGATCTCAAAACAGTTTTTTTTCATCTTTTTCTTATCCACTTTCGCCCTGGCGCAAGGCAAGGCGCCGGACACTTCCCAAACCCCACAACCCAAACCCCTCGTCGCCGGCGGCATCGGCGACAAGCCGTTCATCACCCGACTGGCCGGGCGCACCAGCATCGGCGGCTACATGGAAGCTCTGTTCAATTACGAGCGCACGGCCGGCGTGACCGAGGAAGTCACGTTCGAGCCGCGGCGAATGAATCTCTTCGCTTATTCGACGCTAGGCAACCGGGTGAATTTTTTTACGGAGATTGAATTCGAAGAAGGCGGCGAGGAAATTATAATCGAAACAGCAGTGCTCGATTTCACTATCAGCGAGGCGCTGGCGCTGCGCGGCGGCATTCTGCTGTCGCCGATCAGCAAATTCAATTTGACGCACGACAGCCCGCGCAACGAAGTCAACGAGCGGCCGCTGGTGAGCACCGACTTGATCGGCGTGACGCTTTCGGAGCCGGGCATGGGCATTTTCGGCGCGCTGTATCCGAGCCGCCGGCTGCGCTTGACCTACGAATTGTACGCGGTGAATGGCTATAACGACGGCCTCATCACGCGCAGCGCGTTGACGCGGATTCCCGCCGGCAAGTCGAGTCTTGGCGAGGACAACAACAATCGCCCGGCGTTTACCGGGCGCGTGGCGAGCCGCTGGTCCAATCTTGATGCCGGCGTTTCTTTTCACACCGGCTACTATAATACATTTGAGGCCGACGGTTTGATCATTGACGAGGCGCGGCGGTTGACGATTTGGGCGCTCGACGGCGAGTGGGAATGGCGCGGCTTGAATGTGCGGGGGGAATTGGCCCGCGCGACGATTGAGGTGCAAGAATCTTTGCTCGGAATCTATGCCGAAGAGCAACGCGGTTTGTATGCGCAATTGAGTTACCAATTTGCCCGGCGGCTTTTCAGGCTGTTGCCGCAATCTTATTTCACCGCCGTCGCGCGCTTCGACGCCGTGGATTTCGACGCCGATCTCCAAGGCGACTCGCACAACCGTTTGACGCTCGGCCTGAATTTCCGGCCGATTCCGGATACGGTTTTCAAACTCGATTATCGCCGTGATTATGTGCGCGACCGCGTCAACACCCGCGTCGACGGCGCGGCGATAACGTTTGGGATGGCGACTTATTTTTAACAACGGATGGAACAACGGATTAAGCGGATTGCGCGGATTATAAAAATATGGAAAAAGCAGGTTCAACAACGCCGGCATTCAATCATCTCGGCGATATGCCGGCTGAAGAATTTCGCCGGTTCGCGCATCAATTCGTGGATTGGGTGGCGGATTATTTTGAAAATATCGAACAGCATCCGGTCTTGCCGGACACGACGCCGGGAAAAATTCGCGCGCAGCTTCCACCCTCTCCTCCCTTTTCCGGCGAGCCGATGGAAAATCTTCTCGCGGATGTCGACCGTGTCATCATGCCGGGGATGACACATTGGAATAATCCGAATTTCTTTGCTTATTTCGCCATCAGCGGCAGCGGGCCGGGCCTTCTTGGCGAGCTGCTCAGCGATGCGTTCAACATCAACGCCATGTTGTGGAAAACTTGTCCGGCGGCGACGGAGTTGGAGCAAGTGACGATGGATTGGCTGCGGCAGATGCTCGGCCTGCCGGAAAGTTTTTGGGGGATTGTTTACGACACGGCTTCGATCAGCAGCATGCACGCGATTGCCGCGGCGCGCGAGCAGCTCGCCGATCTTCACATTCGCGAAGATGGCCTTGCCGGACGGCCGGAAGTGCCGCGTTTGCGCCTTTACGCTTCGGAACAGGCGCACTCGTCAATTGACAAAGCCGCGATCACACTGGGTTTGGGCATCGCCGGGGTGCGCAAAATTCCCGTCGATGAAAATTTCCGCCTGCGTCCCGAGGCGCTAGCTGACGCCATTGCCGAAGATCGGCGCAACGGCTGGCGGCCATTTTGCGCGGTGGCAACCGTCGGCACGACTTCGACGACGAGTATCGATCCCGTCGCGGCGATGTCTGAAATTTGTGAACGCGAAAATTTGTGGCTGCACGTCGATGCGGCTTACGGCGGCGCGGCGGCGGTGGCGCCGGAAATGCGCCACGTCCTCGACGGCTGCGACCGCGCCGATTCAATCGTGATGAATCCGCACAAATGGCTCTTTGTGCCGTTCGATTTCAGCGCCTTTTACACGCGCAAGCCGGAGGTTTTGCGCCGCGCCTTCAGCTTGATTCCGGAGTATCTGCGCACCTCGCAGGATAGCGAAGTGGAGAATTTAATGGATTACGGCATTCAGCTCGGCCGGCGTTTTCGGGCGCTGAAATTGTGGTTCGTCCTGCGTTATTTCGGCTGGGACGGCGTGGCGGCGCGAATCCGCGAGCATATTCGTCTGGCACAACTGTTCGCGAGCTGGATTGATTCTCATGCCGATTTCGAGCGCATGGCGCCAACGCCGTTCAGCACGGTTTGCTTTCGCGCGCGTTTGGAAAAACTGAATGAAGCACAGCTCAACCGCCTCAATGAAAAAATTTTGGAGGCGGTCAATGCCACGCGCGAAGTTTTTTTGTCGCACACGAAATTGCGCGACCGCTACGCGCTGCGATTGGCCATTGGCAATTTGCGCACGCAAGAACGCCACGTGCGCCGGGCGTGGGAAATTATTCAGCAAAAACTGGAAGAAATTCGGCCAACGGCAGTTCATTTTTGAACCATAAATTACCCTCCGTTTTGTCTCAAATTGCAACACGTGGTCCGAAATATTCGCTGTCTTGAGACGCTCTCAAGTTACAACTACCTGTTTTTTAAAATCTGGACGCTGGCTGAAAATCGCCACTTCACTCTGGCATACTTTCTGTAGAAGAAGTGTAATATCTTTTTTCAATTCTTTCGGGCTGGAAGAAAAGACCTTGCTTCGGCTGTAGACGCAAATTCTTTTATCGTTCTCATACACCTTTAGGAGCAGCTACTATGATCCCACAACCAAAAGGAACGATTTTGTTGATCGAAGACAACGCCAGCTTTCAACAAAATCTCGCTGTGATTTTTCGCAGCGCCGGCTATGAAACGCTGACAGCCGCGAGTGCCGAAGAGGGTTTTGCGGTGCTGATGAATTATAAAGTGCATTTGATCGTGCTGGATTACCGTTTGCCGGGAATGGACGGCATGCAGTTCCTCGAAGAATTGCTGACGAATGGAAAATATATTGAGGCGAGATGCATTCCGGTGATCGCGATGACCGGTTTTCCGATTACGGACGAGGAAAAAAAGCGGTTCTTGCAAAAAGGCGCCAAAGCCTTCATCACCAAGTCGACCGGTTTCAGCGAACTGAAAAACATCGTTGACCGCGAGGTGCAGGCGTACAAAACCGTCCTCACTTTTGAGCGCGAAGAGGCCAGCCGCTTCTCGCTGCCGGATTACCTGGCGTACATCGAAAAGCAAATTATTTTTCGGGCGCTGATCAAAAATCCGCTTGGACCCCAGGAAGAAATCGCGTTCGAGCTTGGCATTCCCCGTTCGACGTTGTCAAGAAAAATCAGCGATTATCAGTTGCGGCTGCGATAGGAAGCCGGCAGGAAAAGCCCATCCGTGAAATTTTAAATCCCACTGCATTATATTTTTATGCAGTGGGATTTTTTTTACCAAAACTTTGAAGACTCGAATTTCATCCGAAATACCTGATCGCCAGAAAATTGATCAGCAAATGCAGCGTATTATCGACGACGATGCTGACGGCCTGGGCGATGTGCGACGGGGTTTCCTCCGGAAAACCGTTGTCGGTCCAGCACCAATTGCGCAGGCGAATGAGATGGCGCGCCAGCCGAAAATGGTCGATGAGCGTGTGCGTCACAAAAATAATCGCCAGCGCCGGCGCCGATCTGGTAATCAGCATGAAAGGCAGGACGTACGTCAAGGCATGGACGGCCGCGACCGAAATCTTCTCGTGCTTGTGCCGCACCATCCAGTTTGTCTGCAACACATAGTCACCAATTAGGTGACAAATCAATTGTTCCATAAATCCTGCCTTTAAAAGGCCTTTCTTGGATTTTCAGCTTGACTCAAAGTCGATGCTCCGCAAAACGGAGCGACATAAAATTCAAAAAACTTTTCAAACACGGAGAAACGAGTTCACGGAGCATCACGGAGGAAAGCTTTTTAAAACATTTATTGATCTCCGCGCCTCTCCGTGCGCTCCGAGTCTCCGTGTTAAAAGAACTATAAATGACCAAGAAACTTTCTATTTTTTCCTGAGCTTGGTAGCGTTAACGCCTTACTGGGGCTCAAGCGTTCCATCCGGCTGGATGAAAAACTCCCTCCTGTCGCCGCCCATATCAATCTCCTTCTTGGTTTTGCCGCTAAAAAAGCGCACGCGCAAACGTTCGCCCTGAACATCCATCCGCGCGAATCCGAACTGGCTTTTGCCCTGATGTTTGGGTTCAGGCTCCGGACAGGTGTATTCACCGCGCGACGGCGAGGGCGCTTTCACCGAACTCGCTTTTGCTCCGGCGCCGGAAATCAGAAAATTTTTAGGGCACACTGCGCAACCCGGATGCAAGCTCGGATAATGCAAAAGCTGCAAGCTGTGATCGTGGCCGGCAAGCGCCAGTTGCACCGTCACGCCGCTGTGGTGAATAGCCGCTTGCACCGAATCGCGATAGGCGCGATAGCGCTCAGCGCACAAGTCTTCGGGATCAACCAAATTCTGAAAATAATGGACGGCGTCAGAATCGGGATCGCAGTGGTTGAGATAATGCACGGCTTTCGCTTCAGGATCCCACTCGCTGTAGCCGGCGTGGTTGCCAACACTGTAGAGTGGATGATGCGCGGCGAAAATCCGCCATTTCACGCGCGGCCGCTGCCGGGTCGAGGCGAGCAGGCGCTGCAGATGCGCCAAATATGGCCGCCAAGTCTCGGGCTGGGTGCGTAGCAAAATCGCGGAATCAAAAAAAATCAGTTGCACGGAATCCTGGCCGGCGGCAAAAGTCGCCTCCGACGGCAGGCCGTAATGATACGTCCAGGTCGAAATCGTATCCGCGCGTTGATTGCCCTTGTTCGTGATCCCCACGGGCAGGGCGCTAACGGAGAACAAGCCGAAGAAAAAAGATTTGTCAAGAACCAGCTTGGCGTAATATTCGTGATTGCCAGCGACGGCGTGAACGCGTTTTTGGCCCAACCCGGCCATCACCTCACGAAACGGATCGAGCACCTCTTTGATTTTTTTCGGCACTTGTTTTCGAAAATCTTCGCTGGCGCCAAAATTGAGTCCGGTCGGATAAAAAATGTCGCCGAGAAAAACCAGTAGATCGAAGCGATCTTGCCGAAAAAGCCGGGTGATGGTTTTGGCATTGTCGGTGAGAAGATCATTTTTCTCGCCGGTGTCGCCGATGGCGACAAAAGAAAAATCGGCTTTCGAACCCGACGGCGGCGCTTGCCCACAAGCCGCGCTGAAATTCAGGAACAACACCGCGATCATCACTTCACAAAAAATCTTTTTCATTATATTTTCCTAGGCCGGAACCTAAATTGGGAGAATAATTTTTTGGCAGAATGATTACCCAAATTGAATTATTCATAAACCACCAAGACACGAAGGCACAAAGCCTTAATTTCAAAAATCTTCGTTGAATGAATAAATGACACTAAAATGTTCTCGTCAAGATTTATAAGTCTGGTGTTCTTCGTGCCTTGGTGCCTTCGTGGTAAAATCTGTGAATAATCCAGGTCAATTATTCTGCCAAAGAATCCTACGGACGTAGGCATTCTGCCTGTTGATATCATTGTTTTGCCATGCACCTTGCTCTTTGCCCTCTGCTCAAAACCCAAATCCCAAGCCGGCGACCACGGCCGTGCGTTCGTTGGAAACGCCGGCGCCGATTGAAAACGTGAAATCGCGGCGCAGCGGAGCGATCCAAATGCCGCCGCCAAAGTTTTTATGCCAACTGCCCTCGCTCTCGCCGTCCAGCCATACCCGGCCGGCGTCGGCCAAAGCAAAGACGCCGAAATGCTGCGGCACCAGCAAACGGAATTTGGTCAGGAAAAAACGCAGCTCGGCATTGCCCCACACGGTGGCATCGCCGGCAAAGCGCTGGAATCGAAAACCGCGCAGGTTCTCGCTGCCGCCCAAAAACGCCGCTTCATAAAACGGAAAACGTCCCCACACCCGCTCGCCGGCGGCGCGCAAGGCCAGCGTCACATCATCGCTGCCGAGATAAACCCGCGTGTCGCCGCGCAGTTTGGTGAAAGCATCGTCATTATCCAGCATTTTCGGCGACACCGAAAAATTCAAGCGCCCGAAAAATCCGCTCGTCGCCGCGCGCTCGCGATTGCGGCCATCATGTTGCAGCTCGCCCGCAATCTCGAACAGCTTTCTCACGCTAACGCCGTAAGGCCGCTCCGATTTGACGAACGACTCATCGCGCAGCCGGACGTCGGAATATTTGAACGCCGCGCCCAAGCCGGCCCGCGTCTGCCGCTGCAAATACATGTAAAAGACCGGCCGCAGGTGATAATCGTTGGATTTTATCCGATAAAAATCATCCGCTTCGAGATCGGCAACCCGCGTCGTCGCATTGCCGAAGCCGTAAAAATTTCTCACGGCTTTCGGCACCGTCGCCTGCGCCTCCAAATACAAATGTACGTTCGGAAAAAAATCAATCCAAAGCTTTGAATAGCGCAGCCGGAACGCGCCGGTTTTGAAGGCAAAATTAGCCAGCGCCACCGTCTGGCTCGCGAAAGGCTTTTTGCGAAATTCATAGTTGAAAATCAGCGGGCCGCCGCCGATAAAAACGCCGTCATCGACGTTGTACCCGAAAAACGGCAGCGGCTTCGCCATCAAACCGTAATCGCGCGCCAGCGGCGTGTTTTCGTAAAGATTGGCAATCGAATCGACTTTTCCGGCGCGGATTTTCGTCTGCGCCGCCGCGACGAATTTTGTGCCGCGGACGTCATAAAAATAATTTTTAACCTTAGATTGGTCGACCAGCTCATCCTCGCCGGCGCCGCCGATGACGCGAACCGTGATGCCGCCGCTATCGCCCTGCAGCATGGCTTTGTCATTTCCACCTAACAGATAGAGACGGATTTCTTTGGTCTCGCCGTTTTTGAAGCGGCGATGATACAGCCATTTGTCTTTCTTCTCGCCGGTAGTTTTGTCGCGGGCATAAATCGCCACCTCGACCTCGCCGTTGTTGCGCCGGGTGATTTCGGCAAGCTCATCGTCGTGGCTGGTTTTAATGTCGACGTACTTGGCGAGATTTTGGTAATAGCGATCCGAGGCCTGGCGCATGAGATTCCGCCGGTCTTTGAGCTTCTGCGCCAACGCCGGGCCGGACTTGGCGTAGATTTCCGGCGGCAGGTTTTTCACGGCGCGTTCGATCACCTCGTCGGTTAATTTGGCGAGAAAATTTTCCGTGATCGCACGCCACCTGTCGTATTCCAGATCGACGAGAAAGCGGCGATCGAGATGGCGGCCGGAATACGTGAGGCTGACGACGTCCGGCGTCTTTTTGTGGAAACTTTCCATCTGAATGACGACGTACCGCTTCTCCGCCAGCGAGGGAAACAGGCCGTCAAATTTGGCAAAGGCCTGGTCGCGGTCGCGGGGAATCGGATACCAGAGTTTTTTGCCGTCTTTTCGCATTCGCGCCCAGCGCCATTGATCGACGTGCCGATCCCAGTCGCCGGCGTAAACGTCGAGCAGCCGCGCGGTGAGAAACGCTTCGGAATCGACGGCGTCGTCGTGATCTTCTTCCAGTTCTTTAAAAAGGTTGTCGGTGCCGACGATTTTGTCGGAGCCGGCAAAACCCGGTTCGCCATCCGGGCCGTCGTCCGGGCGCTCTTCGATGAATCCCAGCAGATTGCGAAAATCCGCTTGAAATTCGCCAAGCCGGGGATCGTCCGGCAAGCAGACGAGGCGCGGCTCAGCGTGCAAAACGCCGACGGCCTCAGCCAGCGGCGCGACGACCAGCGCGGCGTACGGATGCGCCAGGCTGATTTGATCTTGCAGAATATCCTCCGCCAGCGTATCCCGCAGCTCCGGCGGCAGAACTTTGGAGGGGTCTTTGTCGATTGAACGAAAAGCGTACTGCCGGCCGTCTTTTCCTTCGAAGCGCAGGCTTTTGGTTTGAAAACCGCCGCCGCGCTTCAGCGGCGTCAAGCCGCCGGCAAAATTCGCGAGATCGAGCATGTCGACTTTGACCGGCGTCGTCCACAGGTCGCGATAATGCGCGCCGAAAAAGAACCGGTGCAAGCCGCCGGCGGCGTAATCTCCCGCCGTCACGGTTCGCGTGGAATCCTGGCGGGCCTGGCTCTCAGCCGGAGCCGCTGCAACCGCCAGCACGATCCATGGCAAAAAAATTCGTGAAAAACTTTTTGCGTCCATAGCTACCTCTCAATTTGAAGCCGGGGTTAAGCTCGTGACGATTTGGTTTTTCCGTAACTCAACATTTATGTTGAGAGAAGCAAGGCGCGCAACATGAATGTTGCGTCACAATCTTAACCTTAACGAACATAACCCAACGGGTGTAGCCCAAAACGTTGCCGCGCCGGATGCGGACAGAATAATAAATTTTGCCCTCAAGCGCAACAAAAAAATGAAAAATCATTTTGCAATTTAACGGCAAAATGGTTTTCTGGCAAAATAATTAACTCGACAATGTTAAGTTTAAATTTGTCATTTCGAGCGTAACGAGAAATCCGACGGAAGCAGTCTGCTTCAAAAAGATTCCTCCCCTCGGTCGAATGACAGTTCGAGGATAAGTTAACATTGGCAGGTTAAAAGCGGTTAAAAGATTTTATCTGTTCACAACATTGCTTTTCATCCAAGACTTTCTTATTTTCCTGATATGAACACATTAAAATTACGTTTCGATCACCCCAGCCGGATTTTATTTTGCTTATTTGTCTTTTTCCTGCCGGTTGCCTTGCCCGCCGCCGATCACGTCATCATCATCGCCGGCAAGGGCGGGCAGCCGACGTTTAGCGAGAAATACGCGCAATTCGCCCGGCAGTTGCACGAGGTATTGACGGTGAAACACGGTTTTGCCGCCGCGCAGGTGACGGTGTTGGTGGAGAGCAATGCGAAACTACCTTTTGCGGCCGCGCCGTGCACGGCGGACAACATTCGCGCCGCGTTCGAGCGTTTGGCCGGGGCGCTGCAACCGAGCGATCTCGTGGCGGTGATTCTCTTCGGCCACGGCGCGTATGACGGCGATTGGGCGAAGTTCAACCTCGAAGGCCCGGATTTGCGCGATCTCGATTGGGCGCAGATGCTGGATCGCCTGCCGGCGCAGCGCCAGGTTTTTGTCAACACCACGGCGGCGAGCGGGCCGTTCATCGAAAAATTGTCGAAGCCCAACCGCGTCGTGATCACCGCCACGCGCAGCGGCGAGGAAAAATACGCCACGGCCTTTCCCGAATATTTCGTCGAGGCGTTTTTAAAGCCGGAGGAGGCCGATCTCGACAAGAACAACAGCGTCTCGTTGCTGGAGGCGTTTGACTTCAGCCGCGATCGCGTCGTGCGGTTTTACGAAAGCGCTAACCGCCTGCGCCCGGAGCATCCGCTGCTCGACGACAACGGCGACGGCAGCGGCAGCGAAACCCCGGCGGCCAACAGCGGCGACGGCCAACTGGCAAGCCGGACGTTTCTCGCGGCCAGCGCCGCCTCCGCCGCGCCGGCAACAGCGGTCGAGAGCAGCCATCCGCTCGCGAAAGAGAAAGCCCGGCTGCTGGCGGAAATTGAAAATCTCAAAGCTCGCAAAAATGATCTGTCGGCGACGGAGTATAACCGCAAGATCGAGGAGTTGTTTATCCGGCTGGCGAAATTGAACCGGCAAATTAAGGAAAGCGCAGGGCGCTGAGGCAGTCATCCCGCCAATTCCCTTCGTTGTTACGCCTTCAGGCGTCGGGCGACAGCACTCCAAAACGTAAATGCCTGAAGAATTTTTGCATTCAAGTTCGGCATTGTTTCATTCACCTCATCCCGCGTGGCAGGATATTTTTTCAAGTGAGCACAGAATTGAATTAAAAAAAGATTCTTCCGAATGATATTAATGATGGGGATGTCACATTACGGAGGTTGATCGTCAAAACTTATAAGAATGGCTTCTTCTCCACAGGTCACTGAGGTTACCGCAGACATATAAAGCATAAATTCACAAGTCCAAAATCACTTAACATTTTCTTAACATGGCTTTAATTCTGTGTTAATATCAATTTAATATTCTCTTAACGCCAGTTTTGCCGAAAACACCGCGATGAAGGCATCCGGCAGCAGGCAAAAAAATTTCCAGTCCCCTCTTGTGCTTGGGGTGGAAATTTATTATCTTGTTGTCCGAATAAACCGCAGGAATATTAAAGCAGAGAGATTTGGCTATGGCCTCATATTTGGAAGAGAGTCTGCAGCGCGGCATCGAGCTGATTCGCAGCAAAGTCATCGAGATGGGCAATCTGGCGGAACGCGCGCTGCAAGGCAGCCTGCAGGCGCTGGTCGAAAGAAAACGCCAAATGGCGTATTCCGTTATTTTGCGGGATCAATACATCGACGAGCTGGAAAAAGAACTGGATCGGCTTTGTCTGGAATTTTTGCTGCGACAGCAGCCCGTCGGCGCGCATCTGCGCTTCGTGTATGCCGCCATCAAAATCAACAACGAGTTGGAGCGCATCGGCGATTATGCCGAGAGCATCGCGCGTCATTTTCTCCGCATCAATGCGCTGGAGCCGCAGCCCTCTTACGACAAGTTCGTCGAGATTGCCAACATGTCGATTCCGATGCTGCGCAACGCCATTCAAGCCTTCGTCGACAAAAACGTCGAGCTGGCGCGCGCGACGATGGATCTGGAAGATAAGGTTGACAACGTTCGCAACAGTATTCATGCCGATTTGATGCAATTACGTGAAGCCGGCAAGCTGCCTTTGGAGGCGCTGGCGCCGCTGCTGATCATCGCCAGCCGCTTCGAGCGCGTCGCCGATCAGTCGTGCAACATCTGCGAAGAAGTGCTGTTCATGTGCTCGGGCGAATACATCAAGCACAAGGGCGGCGAAGTGTTTCGCATGCTGTTTGTGGATGACGGCAATTCCTGCGCGAGCCAGATGGCCGAGGGCATCGCCAATGCGCTCAACCAACCCAAATTCGTGTTCAGCAGCGCGGGAATTTCGCCGCGCCCGATCGATGCGCGCGCCGTGCGTTTCATGATGGACAAGGACGTCAACATTTCTCACCAAACTTCCAAATATCTCAACCAGATTCCGAATCTAGATCATTATCAGGTTATCGTCGCGCTCAGCAAAGGAGCGGACGTTGCTTTTCCGCCGGCGCCGACGAAGACGGTGAGTATCGAGTGGGAAGTCGATGATCCTTCAAAGCTGGAAGGTTCGTTGGATCAGGTTCGTCCGGCTTATGAAAAAACTTTTCAATATTTAGATACGCACATCCGCGATCTAGTTGAGGCGATTCTTGGCAATCATTCGCATTAGGCAAAATTTTTTAATCGTTTATTTATGGAGAGGAGCAAGGACATGCAAAAAAGCAAATTATACCGGACATTTATTCTGTGCCTGTTCGCCGTGTTTGCGATGCTGGCGCAAAATGGCTGCGGCAGAAAAAGCGATACGGCCGCCGAGCGAACGTCGATTCAAAATCAAGGCTCGGACACGATGGTGAATCTGGCGCAAGCCTGGGCCGAAACGTACACGGAAATCGATTCGACGGTTTCCATCGAAGTCTCCGGCGGCGGCTCGGGAACCGGCATCGCGGCGTTGATCAACGGCACGGTTGATATTGCCAACAGCAGCCGCAAATTGGAAGAAGGCGAGAAAGCCAGGGCGCAGCAAAACACCGGCAAAGAGCCGCAAGAGTACATGGTTGGTTACGACGCCATGGCGATTTTCGTGCACAAAAACAATCCGTTGGAAGAGATCACGCTCGAACAGCTCGCCGATATTTACGGCGAGAGCGCCAAGATCACGAAATGGTCGCAGCTTGGCGTGCAAAACGCCGGATGCGCCAAAGATGAAATCATCCGCGTGAGCCGGCAAAATAATTCCGGCACCTATCATTATTTTCGCGAGACGGTTTTGGGCAAAGGCCACGATTTCAAGCTCGGCTCAGTGGACATGAACGGTTCGAAAGATGTGGTTGAGTTGGTCAGCAAAACGCCGTGCGCGATCGGTTACAGCGGCATGGGTTACGCCACGGACGAGGTTAAAATGCTGCATGTCACTAAAAAGAAGGGCGAGCCGGCTTACGCGCCAACCCTTGAAACAGCGTTGAATCATACCTATCCGATTTCCCGCCCACTTTATATGTACACCTCGGGCGAGCCGAGCGCGCACGTTAAAAAATATCTCGACTGGCTTCACTCCGACGCCGGACAAAAAATCGTCGAAGAAAACGGCTACGTGCCGCTGCCGAAAGACGGCAGCCTGAGCGGTGAAACGCCGGCAAAGGCCACGCCTGTTAAGGAATAAAATCGCAATGATAAAACGCCGTTTGGGAACTTTGGCCGAACCGCTCATCGAAGGATTCATTCGGTTTTGCGGCATCAGCGCGATTTTGTTTGTCGCCGGCATTTTTTTCTTTGTGTTTCGCGAAGGCGCCGATTTCCTGTTCACAAAGCTCGATATAAAAGCATTTCTCACCAGCACCGAGTGGTATCCGGACTCGCCGAGCAACAAGCGTTACGGCGTGCTGGCGTTGATGGCCGGCACCGCCAGCGTCACGGTTCTGGCGATGGCCATCGCCGTGCCTTTTGGCCTGGGCGCCGCAATTTTCATCTCGGAATTTTGCGGCCAGCGCCTCAAAGAAACCTTTAAGATCGTCATCGAATTGCTCGCCGCGATTCCGTCGGTGGTGTGGGGCTTCATCGGTTTGACGGTTTTGAATCCGCTCATCATTGAACTTTTTGGCGCGCCTATCGGCCTCAACGTGTTGAACGGCGGGATTATTCTCGCGCTGATGAGCGTACCGATCATCGTCTCCATCGGCGAGGATTCCCTCAAAGCGGTGCCGGATTCGTATCGCGAGGCGGCGCTCGCGCTCGGGGCCACGCGCTGGCAAATCGTTTATCGCGTCTTGTTGCCGGCCGCCAAAAACGGTTTGCTCGCTGCGGCCTTGCTTGGTGTCGGCCGCGGCGTTGGCGAGACCATTGCCGTGTTGATGGCGACCGGCCACGCCGTGAAAATTCCCCACAGCCTGCTCGATCCGGTGCGAACGCTCACCGCCACGATTGCCGCCGAGCTGGGTGAAGCGCCGGTGAATTCCGCTCATTATCAGGTTTTGTTCATCATCGGCATTTTGTTATTCACGATTACCTTTGTGGTTAATTTGACCGCCGATTTGGTCGTTAAAGGGATTCGGGGAAAATGAAATCTTGCTGCTGGTTTCTTGTTTCTGGTTGCTCTTTTTTAACCAGCCACGAGCGACCAGCAACAAGCAACCAGCCACGAGCGACCAGCAACCAGCAACGAGGTCATGTTCAAAGAAACCTCTTTAGTCCGCAAAAAAAAGCGCACCGAGTTCACGGCAAAGATCGTCTTTCTGCTGATGGCGATTTTGATGATCCTGCCGCTGCTGATGATCCTCGCCTATCTTTTTTACCAGGCCGTTCCGATTTTGTCGCTTGATTTTCTTCTGGAAAATCCGAAAAAGGGCATGCGCGCCGGCGGCATTTGGGCGCCGCTGTTGGGAACTTTTTATCTGGTGGTGATCTCGCTGCTCATTTCCGCGCCGATCGGCGTGTTCGCTGCGGTTTATCTCAACGAGTACGCGCGCGACAACTGGTTCACCCGTCTCATCAATCTCGCTGTCGTCAATCTCGCCGGCGTTCCCAGCATCGTGCATGCGTTGTTCGGACTCGGCGCTTTCGTTTTATTCGCCGGCATGGGCCGTTCCATTCTTGCCGCCTCGCTGACGCTGGCCATCATGACCTTGCCCGTCATCATCGCCAGCACCAAAGAAGCGCTGGCCTCGGTGCCGATGGCGTTCCGTGAAGCGTGCTGGAACGTCGGCGCCACGCGCTGGCAAACCATCCGCCATTTGGTTTTGCCCAATTCGATCAGCGGCATCCTGACCGGCGTGATTTTGCAAATTTCGCGAACCGCCGGCGAAACCGCGCCCATCATGTTCACCGGCGCCGTCTTTTTCAAGCCGCTTCCCGAGGGCGATATTTTTGCGTACAATCTTTTCGATCAGTGCATGGCGCTGTCCATGCACCTGTTCGCGATTTCCACGCAAGTTCCCAACGTGCCCAAAGCCCTGCCGTATGGCACGGCGATCGTTTTGCTCGGCGTGGTTTTGCTGGTCAACGCCCTGTCGATTACATTGCGGGTTTATTTGCGCTCGCGGAAGAAGTGGTGAGCTGGTTGCTGGATGCTGGTCGCCCGTTGCTGGTTGCTAGTACGCTGTTACCATAGTTTTTGTAGTCCCGGCCCCTTGTGGGCCGCTGTCGAAGCCAATACATTCGCGGTTGCAACAATGCCCCACAAGGGGGCAGGACTACGAAATTAAAGTAACACTGCACTAGTTATCGAATATTTTTGCAGCTAATAATTTTTTTTTGATTTTCGCTGCATTTTGGGTTAATTTGTAACATGGCCACAGGCCGTAAAAAAATTTCGCGCCGCCCGCCGCCGCGCGAGTTCAACATAACCGGCAGCATCATTCCGGAAGAGCATTATTATGTCGATCTGAAACCGGCATTAAGAAGCTTAATGGCGTTAGTCGAGAGAAAGAAATATTTCGTTATCAACCGGCCGCGGCAGTTTGGCAAGACGACGACGTTGAATTTTCTTGCCCAGCGCTTGCAAGCCACGAACAAATATGCGCCGGCGCTGATTTCATTCGAGCGTTTTACCCAACGCGCCGATATATCCGAAGCGACATTTTATCTGAAGACGGCCAAACGGATTGCGGAGGAACTGGCGTATATCGCGCCCGACGCATTGAAAGCCGAAACGACAACTCCCGCCATCGCCGATCGGGATGATTTTTTTGATTGGTTGCGCGAAATCTGCAAAAGCCGCAAGCTGGTTCTGCTGATCGATGAAGTCGATGCCGCGCCGGAAACCGTGGTGGTCGGCTTTCTCGCCGGCTTGCGCGAAATGTATTTGGAGCGCAACCGCCGCCGCAAGCCTGCGCCGCATGCCGTTGCCCTCGCCGGCGTGCACGACATCAAGAATCTCAAAGCCCGCTATCGCAATGAAACACAAACCATCGGCTCGGCTTCGCCTTTCAATATTGCCATTGATTACGAACTGCCAGGTTTCAGCCGCAAAAACGTTCGCCAATATTATTTGCAGCATACCGCCGCCACCGGACAAGAGTTTGATGAGAAGGTTATCAGCCGCGTATACGAAGTGACCAACGGCCATCCGTGGTTGGTTTCCGCGCTGGCGAAATTGCTCGTCGAAAGGATCGTGCCGAATCGGAAACAGCGGATTCGTCTCGACCATGCAGAACACGCCATTCAAGAACTGCTCGCAGCGCGCAATCCCAATTTCGAGAGCCTATTTAAAAACGCTCGGCGTCCGAATCTCTTGCCGATCGTGCTGGATTTGCTGGAAGGCAAACACCGCCGGTACAGCATTGAAAAACGACGCCATCCGCTTGGGCGTCAAATATGGAGTTTTCACTGCGAAAGACCGGCAATTGAGTTTAGCCAATCCCATCTATGCCCAAGCACTTTACGAAAATTTTGAGAACGAATTAGAAGAGTTCGACATCAGCGGCCTCGTCGCGGCCAATCGGGTTCAAGATGCAAACGGCCGTCTCGACTTCCGCCAAGTGCTGGATAAATTTCAGGCGTTCATGAAAGCCAAAGGCGCGGCGGTGAGCAAGCATAAAAGTTTTCGCGAAGCGACCGGCCAACTTCTTCTGCTCAGTAATCTCGATCTGTTGGTCAACGGCAAAGGCTGGACGTTCAAAGAGCCGCAATCCGGCGAGGGCCGCATTGACGTGGTTTGCTGTTATGGCCGCCAGAAGGAAGTCGTCGAGCTCAAGCTTTGGTATGGCGCGCGCCGCTATGCCGCCGGTTTGTCCCAGTTGGCCAAATATCTCGACCGCGAAGGCCTGGATCGCGGCTACCTGTTCGTCTTTGACCGGCGCGAAAATACCAAACGCGAGTACAGTTTTTCCGAGCATACAGTGGCGGGCAAAAAAATTCAGGCGTGGGTGGTGTGAGCTGGCTACGCCCGCAGGGTTGCTCGTTGCTCGTTGAATGGTTACGAATTACGTTTTACGTCTTACGATTTATATTCATGCAAAACTCCGAAAAGAAAATCGAAATCTCCAACCTCACGGTTAAATACGGCCAATTGGCGGCGCTGAAAGGCGTTTCGCTCGATATTTATAAAAACGAGATTATCGGCATTATCGGCCCGGCCCAATCCGGCAAGTCCACCCTGCTGAAAGTCATCAACCGCACCATCGAATTTGTCCCTGGCGTCGAAGTCGGCGGCACCGTTAAAATCGACGGGGAAGATATACGAACCATCAAAAACGTTCACGGCTTGCGCCGGAAAATCGGCATGGTTTTCCCGCTGCCGGTCGGCTTGCCGCTGTCGATTTACGACAACGTCGCCTTCGCGCCGCGCATGGCCGGCGTTCGCAACAAAGCGCAGTTGGATGCACTCGTCGAACGCTGCCTGCGCCAAGCCGCGCTGTGGGACGAGGTGAAAGATCGTTTGAAGAGCCTCGGCACCAAGCTCTCCGGCGGGCAGCAGCAGCGTCTCACCATTGCGCGCGCCCTCTCGCATCAGCCGGAGATTCTCTGCCTCGACGAGTTCTCCATCGCGGTCGATCCGGTCACGACCATGCGCATCGAAGACGTGCTCAAAGAACTGAAGTCGAAAGTGACCATCGTTCTCGTCACCAACCTCGTGCAACAGGCGCGGCGGCTGGCCAGCCGCACCGCCTTTTTTCTGAATGGTGAATTGGTCGAGATCGACCGCACCGAGGTTATCTTTTCCGACGCGCCGTCCAGTCAAAAAACCTACGATTATGTGAATGGCAACTTCGGATAAACCCGATTTACATTTTACGGAGTATCTTTTATGAGAACCATCATTTCCAAGCTCTTTGGCCGCTCGCCGTTTGCGCCGCTGCAGTTTCACATGTCCAAAGTCGGCGAGTGCGTACAAAAGATTGACGAGCTGTTCACGGCTTTAGGCGCCGGCGATTACGACAAGATCAAAACCATCAGCGAGCAAATTTCGGAATCGGAGCACGCCGCCGACTTGGCCAAGGATGACATTCGCAACGACCTGGCCAAAGGCGTCTTGCTGCCGGTCGACAAAGCGACCCTGCTCGCGATTTTGTCCATCCAGGACAGCATCGCCGACAAGTGCGAGGATATCGGCGTGGTGTTAACGATGAAAAAACTCGAGCTGTCGGCGGCTTTTCGAGAAGACTTTCAGCAGTTTTTAAAGAAAAACCTCGAGACCTTCGACGTGGCGCAACGCATCATCGAGCAGCTCGACGAGCTGCTTTCAACTTCTTTTGCCGGATTCGAAGCCGAAAAAGTAAAAACCATGGTCGATGACGTTGCTTATAAAGAACACGAAGCCGATTTGTTGCAACGCCAACTGTTGCGCCGTTTGTTCGAGCTCGAAAATGAAATGTCGTACGGCACGTTTATTCTTTGGCTGCAAGTTTTTGAAGCGCTCAGCCAATTGGCCAACTTGTCGGAGAATCTTGGGCATCGGGTTCGCACCTTGCTCGACATCAAAGTATAATTAAAAACCTGATTGAAATCACTGGCAATCACTTTGGAGAGGTGGAATGGAAACGGAAAGTATTCTGCTGGGTCTGGCTTTACTGTTTGGCATTTATATGGCTTGGAATGTCGGCGCCAACGATGTCGCCAACGCCATGGGGACTTCGGTCGGCTCCAAGGCGCTGACCTTGCGGCAAGCTGTCCTCGTTGCCGCCGTTCTCGAATTTGCCGGCGCCTTCCTGGTCGGCTCTCACGTTTCAGACACCGTGCGCAAGGGCATTGTTACACCCGAGGTCTTTACCTCGAATCCGCTGTTTCTGGCTTATGGCATGATCGCGGCATTGCTGGCTGCCGGCGCGTGGCTGCAAATCGCCTCATATTACGGCTGGCCGGTGTCAACGACCCATTCCATCGTCGGCGCGGTTCTGGGATTCGGCGTGGTTGTCGGCGGTTTCAACGCCATCCATTGGGATAAAATCAGCGCGATCGTCGGCAGTTGGATCATCTCGCCGCTGATGGGTGGTCTCATCGCGTATTTGATTTTTACCCTCCTCCGCCGGCGCATATTTTACTCGTCGAATCCGGTTAAAGCCGCACAACAAGTGACGCCGTGGCTGGTGCTTTGCTTGTTTTTTATTTTAACGCTCATCCTGGTCTTCAAAGGCCTGAAGAATCTCAATCTCGATCTGCCGCTCATGCAAGCGTTGAGCTTGGCCATCGTCGTCGGCGCCATCGCTGCTTTCGTCAGCTCGATTTTAGTCCGCCGCATTCGCGTCGAGACGACAGCGGAGCGAGAGCTGATTATTCAATCGCCGAAAGTCATCACCGCGCTCTCCAAAGCCGTCAAACATTTGCAGCAAGTCAAAGCAGATACGAGCGGCGAGTTCCATTATCAAACGACACGGCTTCTTGACGAAATCGCGCTGCTGGAAAAGACCGCGCAGCGCGGGATGGAGGTCGAAACCGGCGGCGATGCCATCAAAACCGTTGAGCGAATTTTTGTCTACTTGCAAATCATGAGCGCCTGCTTCGTGGCCTTCGCGCACGGCGCGAATGACGTGGCCAACGCCATCGGCCCGCTTGCTGCGGCGGTTGACGTTCTCAAAACCGGGGTTGTCGCCATGGAAGCTTCGGTTCCGCTTTGGATGTTGGGATTAGGCGGGCTGGGAATCGTTGTCGGTCTGGCCACCTGGGGATGGCGCGTCATTGAAACCATCGGCAAGAAAATTACCGAGCTGACGCCGACGCGCGGCTTTGCCGCCGAATTTGCCGCGGCCACGACCATCGTGATCGCCTCAAAGCTCGGCTTGCCGATCTCGACCACCCACACCCTCGTCGGCGCCGTGCTGGGCGTGGGTTTGGCGCGTGGGCTTGGCGCATTGAATTTGCGCACCGTTCGGGAAATTCTCATTTCTTGGATCGTCACGATTCCCGCCGGCGCCCTCCTGGCGGTTTTATTTTTCTATGTGCTGCGTGGAATCTTCGGATGATTCCAATTTATCATTTCAACCAATACAATTTTAGGAATGAGTGAAACCAAAAAATACAGCATCGAAACCGACAAGCTCAATTTGTGGTACGGCAATTTTCAAGCGCTGATCAATGTCAGCGTGAAAATCAAGCACGGCATCATCACCGGCCTCATCGGGCCGTCCGGCTGCGGCAAGAGCACGCTGCTGCGCTGCTTCAATCGCGTCAACGAGCGTTACGGCAACGTCATCACCAGCGGTGAGATCAAGATTATGGGGAAAAATATTTACGATCCCGACGTGTCGCTGACCGAGCTGCGCAAGGCCGTCGGCATGGTGTTTCAGCGTCCCAACCCGCTGCCGATCTCGGTTTACGAGAATATCGTCTTTGGCCTGCGCGTTCATTCCGAGCGCCGCGCGCTCAAAAAATCTGCGACCGACGAGATTGTTGAAAAAGCTTTGCAGGAGGTTTTGCTCTGGAAGGATTTGAAGGATAAACTCAATGCCAAAGCCACGGCGCTCCAGCTCGAGCAGCAACAGAAGCTCTGCATCGCCCGCCTCTTGCCGTTGAAACCGGAAGTCATTTTAATGGACGAGCCGTGCTCCGCGCTCGACGCCGAAGCCACCCGCGGCATCGAAGAGCTGATGTTCAGCCTGGCGGGACGCTACACCATTCTCATCGTCACCCACAACATGGCGCAAGCCCGGCGCGTGAGCAATGAGTGCATCTTCATGCTGCTCGGCGAGCTTATGGAGCACACCCGCACCGAGGATATGTTCCTCGCGCCGAAAAATCCCAAGACGGCGGAGTATATTGAGGGACGGTATGGATGATATTTTTGTAGTCGCGCCTTATAAATTTTTATTTTCAAATTCGGTAATCTTTCGTAGTCCCCGCCCCTTGTGGGCGGCTGTCGAAGCTACGAAATTCGTGTTTGCAACAATGCCCCACAAGCACGACTACGGTTGTTACCGATTTTGATTGTCAAAGTTGATTAGGCGCTAATGATTGAAACTTTCAGACTATCTCAATGACACACTTATTGCGCCTGAAGGCGCTACTACGAAACTATGCGTCTCCTCTGCATCACCGACATTCACAGCGAAGTGGGCCGCTTTGAAAAAATTCTCTCCCGCGAGCCGAAAGCCGATGCGCTCGTCATCGGCGGCGATTTCACCAACTTCGGCAAGCCGCCGGAAGTCGATCATCTTCTCAATCTCGCGCAAGCGCACACGCCGCAGGTGCTTGCCGTCGCTGGAAATTGCGACAGCGCCGAAATCGATCAACGTTTGATCGAGCGCGGCGTTTCTTTGCACAGGCGCGGCGTCCGCATTGATGACCTCGGCTTTTTCGGCCTTTCCGCCATGCCACCGTGGCGCGGCGATATGTACGAATTTCCGGAAGAAGAGCTGGATCGCTTTCTCGCCGCCGGTTTTGCGCAGGTTGAAGGCAGCTCGCGATTGATCATGGTCCCTCACTGCCCGCCGCGCAACTCCGAAGTCGACCGCAGCAGCGGCGCCAATCTCGGCAGCATCGCCGTTCGAAGCTGGGTCGACAAAGCCAAGCCGATTCTCGTCATCTGCGGCCACATCCACGAAGCCCGCGGCCAAGCGAAAATCGGCAACACGATTGTGGTGAATTGCGGCCCGGCGAAAAATGGGAATTATGCTGTGGCGGAGGTTGGGAATGAGGTGATGGTGGAGTTGAAAAGAGTGTAATTGCATGATGCCTCTGCTGTCATTCTAGATGAATCTTGTTTCACTCCAGCACCGTGCTTGGCAACAAAAAAGATGCTTCTAGCATGACATGATAGCAGCCCCCAAATGATGCCGTTGGTAGAGAAAATATCTTATCCATCAGCCCCGGGCTTTGCCACGGGGCTTTTGTTTTAACCGGCAAATTTTTTAGTTGTTTGTGGAATGAATTTTGTGTAATTTTATGGCATTTGCAAAGCCCAACAATTTGCACGAAACCAAGCCCGACTCGTTATGCCCGGCAAAACCGTTTTTCTCAGCTCGACATTCAGAGATTTGGCCAAAAATTGATTCAAACGATTGAAACCTCCCATGAACACATTTTTCTTCACGTGCATTTTTATTGTGTCCTTGTGGCCGGCGCCTTTAATGAACCGGATGGCCGATCCCCCGGCGCCGTATGGCCCAACGCCGTCGCCGCGGCAGCTTCGTTGGCACGAGCTGGAGCTTTACGGCTTTCTCCACTTCTCGATCAACACCTTCACCGACAAAGAATGGGGCTATGGCGATGAATCTCCCGGCCTGTTCAATCCCACGGATTTCGACGCCGACCAGATCGTCCGGACGGCCAAAGCGGGCGGGCTGAAAGGATTGATTCTCACCGCCAAACACCACGACGGTTTCTGCCTGTGGCCATCGCCATACACCGAACATTCGGTGAAAAACAGTCCCTGGCGGAGCGGCCGCGGCGACATGGTGAAGGAGATTGCCGACGCCTGCCGCCAACACGGCCTCAAGTTCGGCCTCTATCTCTCGCCTTGGGACCGCAACCACAAAGACTACGCCCGGCCTGAATACCTCACTTATTACCGCCAACAACTTCGCGAGCTGCTCACCGGCTACGGGCCGATCTTCGAAATTTTTCTCGACGGCGCCAACGGCGGCGACGGCTATTATGCCGGGGCGCGGGAGACTCGCCAGATCGACCGTGAAACTTACTACGATTGGCCGGCGACCTGGCAGCTTATTCGCGAGCTGCAACCGGAGGCCTGCATCTTCAGCGACGCCGGTCCCGATGTGCGCTGGGTCGGCAACGAGCGCGGCATCGCCGGCGATCCGTGCTGGGCAACCTCCAACCGCGATGACTTCGTGCCCGGGCGAGCCGATGAAGGCCGCTTGAACAGCGGCGACCGGCCGGGGACGCATTGGGTTCCTGCTGAGTGCGACGTGTCGATCCGGCCCGGCTGGTTTTATCATTCGCGGGAAGACACGCTGGTTCGAACGCCGCAAAATTTGGTTGGGCTTTATTATGCCTCGGTTGGCCGCGGCGCCTCCCTCCTGCTCAATCTGCCGCCGGATCGTCGCGGGCAGATTCATGAGCATGACGCGAACGCGCTGCGCGAATTTGGCCGGATCATCAAAACGACGTTCAGCCGCAACCTCGCGGAAAAAGCAAAGTTGAGCGCCAGCAACATTCGCGGCAACGCCGGCGACAAACGGTTTTTGCCGCAGAATGTGATTGACGGCAGCCGCGACACCTACTGGGCAACGGACGATGACGTGAAAACTCCGGCGTTGGTGCTCGATTTTGGCAAAGAACAAACCTTCAACGTCGTCCGCCTCCGCGAGTATCTGCCGCTCGGCCAGCGCGTCGAGGCCTTTGCGCTGGATCAATGGCGCAACGGTGTGTGGGAGCAATTCGCTGCCGGAGCCAGCATCGGCAACTGCCGCCTGGTGCGGAGCAAGCCCATCACCACGTCAAAAATCCGCTTGCGCATCGTGCAAGCGCCAGTCTGCCCGGCGATTTCGGAGGTGAGTCTCTTCGCGGAGCCGGAAGAGGCGAGCCGGTAAAGTTCTACATCGGATTTTTAGACAAGCAGAAAACCGGAGCCTTGCAGGCAGCGAATAGTTCAAAAAGCTTTTTTCAACACGGAGAAACGGAGTTCGCAGAGTATCACGGAGAAAAGCTTTTAAAGAATATTTATTGCGCTCCGTGCTTTCTCTGTTTGCTCAGTATCTCCGTGTTTAATTGAATTTTGAATTAAGAAAACTTTCAAAATTTTTTCTGAGTTTGACGGCGTTAACGCCTACACTCGTTTTCAGACAAGCTGAAACGAAAGCTCTTTGAGCAGCCTTGAAAAACCCACCGATTGAAGAATCCCACTGATAAAGTTTTCATCGGTGGGATTCTTCAATCGGTGGGGGATTAAACTTTCAGAATTTTTTTCTAAGTTTGACAGCGTTAACGCATAAACATCTCACACTACGGCATTTTACTCAGATTTTCCTAAATAAACATTCCCAAAATATGAGCCACCAGTCACCAGCAACCAGCAGCGAGCATCAAGCATCGAGCATCAAGCATCCAACCATCGGCATCCAAGTCCGCAAGCTTTCTGATCAATACGAATATCGTCTGAATCACAAATATCCCGAAGCCATTTACGCCGGCGGCGCGATGCCGATCATGCTGCCGCTGATTCCCACGCGCGATTATCTCGAAGCCGTGCTTGCGAAGTTGGATGGCATCATCATGTCCGGCTGCTACAGCGATGTCGATCCGAAATTGTATGGCGAAAAACCGCATCCCAAGCTGGGGCCGATCAGCGAAGTGCGCGATCAATTCGACTGGCTTTTGCTGGAGTATGCCCACGAGCGCAACGTTCCGCTGATGGGCATCTGCCGCGGCTTTCAGGCGCTGAACGTCTTTCGTGGTGGCAAGCTCATTCAAGATTTGCCGAGCCAAAAGCCGGACAGCCTGCCGCACGACGAAGATTGGAATCCCCAACAGCCGTTTGCCCACGACGTGCGTTTGGCTGCGCAATCCGTGCTCAATTCGACTGCGAAAGAAATTTCCCGTCCCGTCACCAGCTTGCATCATCAAGCCGTCAAAGAACTCGGCCAAGGCTTGACGCCAATCGCCTGGGCGCCGGATGGTCTCGTCGAAGCTGTACAAAATGAAAATCTTGATAAACATTACATCTTCGGCGTGCAATGGCACCCCGAACGGACGTGGGAGGTGGATGAGTTTTCACTGGCGATTTTTCGGAATTTTGCAAAAGAAGTGGTTAAAAGAAAACGGAGTGATGGAGTGTTGGAGTTCTGGAGTGATGGATTGCTGGGATGAACTCCACTACTCCAATACTCCATCACTCCATGACTCCAAGAAACAAGGACGCCTCTGTGACTGAAACCGCCGCTCAAGAATTCATTCGCCAGCACGACATCAAAAACGTGCGCCTCGTCTTTGCCGATCAAAACGCCATCACCCGCGGCAAGGTCGTTCCCGTTGAAATGTTTCTTAAAAGCCTCACCTCCGGCTTCGGCTTCGCCACTTCGATTTTCGCGATGGATATCGAAGGCGAGACCATTCCCGAAACCGGCCTGCTCTGGGAAAAAGGTGATCCGGATTTCATCGCTGTTCCTGATCTCACCACGCTCACGCTCGTTCCCTGGAAAGCCAACACCGCGCAAGTGATCGTCGATGCCATGGCCGCAGACGACAAGCCGTTTTTTGCCGCGCCGCGCAATGTTTTAAAAAACGTCCTCGCCCGGCTGGCGGCAGAGGGCTACGAAGCCAAAGTCGCTTCCGAACTGGAATTTTATCTCTTGCACGGCGACACGCTCGCGCCCACCACCGAGGGCTTGCAAGCTTACAGCATCGCCAATCTGGTCGAAACTGAAAAACCGATTGAAGCGTTCGAGCGCCACGCGCAAACAATGGGGATTCCACTCGAAGCGACGCTCTCCGAATATGCGCCTGGGCAATTCGAGATTAATTTGCGCTACGAATCCGCGCTGGCGATGGCCGATCATACCTTTCTCTTTCGCAACATGGTGAAAGAGACGGCGCGCCAGCTCGGCTATCACGTGACGTTCATGGCCAAACCGTTCGCGGATATTGCCGGTTCGAGTTTTCATTTGCATGTGAGTTTATGGAAAGAGGGGAAAAACATTTTTGCTTTTCCAGAACCCCGTCCTGCCGCTTTGCCGAAAGAGCTGCTGCATTTCATCGGCGGTTGCCAAAAATATCTCAACCCGGCTGCCGCTTTTTTTGCGCCAACGATCAACGCGTACAAACGGCTGCGCCCCGGTTCTTACGCGCCGGTGAACGACTCATGGGGCGTGGACAATCGCACGGTTTCCTTGCGACTGCCGCCGGCACACGGCAACGCCTGCCGGTTGGAAATCCGCACGCCCGGCGCTGATGCGAATCCGTATCTCGTCATCGCCGCCGCGCTCGCCGTCGGCTATTTGGGCATGCAAGAAAAAATCGAACCGAAAGCGCCGGTCGAGGGCAATGCCTACGCACTTCCCTCCACCCTGCCGCGCGATCTGCACGCCGCGCTCGAGGCGCTGACGAATTGTCCCGAGCTGGTGAATGGGCTGGGCGCGGATTTCGTGCATGTTTATTCCGCCGTCAAACGCGCTGAGTGGAGAAAGTACATCGGCACCATTACCGAGTGGGAGCGGGAGAAGTATTTCAAGCTGCTGTGATCAAATTCTGTTCAAAACACTTTTAAAATAACGAAACAGATTAATTATTTTGTCACTAACGAGAGGAGGAGTCATGAGCAAAAACTCAATGGGTATTTTAGCGTTCTTGTTTTTGGCGATAACGATCACACACGCCCAAAATAAATCCGCGGAACACGGCAAGCGTGTCGACCAGCTCGTCATCACCAAAGTCATGATGATCGACGGCGTCGGCACGCCGGCGGAAGGCCCGGTTGATATTGTGATCAAACAAAATCGCATTGCCAGCGTCAGCCGCCCGCGCCGCAACGCCGATTATTTGAAAAATGCGGTTGTGATCGACGGCACGGATAAATACGTCCTGCCGGGTTTTATCAACATGCACGGGCATTTGCAGGACGAGCGCGCCGGCAAGCCGCAGCCGTTCGAGTATCAACAAAAACTCTGGCTCGGTTGCGGCATCACGACGATTCGCGACGTCGGCAGCGATCCCGAAAAAGCGCTGGCGCAAAAGCAAAAAAGCGCGGCCAACGAGATTGTCGCGCCGCGGATTTGGCTTTACATGTGGGCCTCCGGCGCCGGCGCCGAAGCCGAGATTCGCGCGCGGATTCGTGATCTCAAAGCCAAAGGCGCCGACGGGTTGAAGTGCCATCAACTGGATCGTGACAGTTACACGATTGTGGCCGACGAAGCGCGCAAGCTCGGCTTGAAAATCGCGCATCATGTCGGCGTCGAAGACGCGAACGCATGGGATGATGCGGCGCTCGGCACGGCGACGATCGAGCATTGGTACGGCGTGCCGGACGCCGCGCTCGACGGCGTGCAGCATTTTCCGGCGGATTTCAATTACAGCAACGAGCTGCATCGTTTTCGCTATGCCGGCCGCTTGTGGCGCGAGGCGAATCCCGAAAAGCTGCAAAAGGTTTTGCAAAAGCTCGTCGAGTCCAATGTCGCGTGGGATCCGACGCTGTGCATTTACGAAGCCTCTCGCGATCTGCAGCGCGCCGTCACCCAGCCGTGGTTCAAAGAGTATTTGCATCCCTCGCTCGAAGCCTTTTTCACGCCGAACCCAGAATTTCACGGCTCGTTCTTTTTCGGCTGGACGCATACCGACGAGGTGTACTGGAAAGAAAATTATCGCATTTGGATGAACGCGGTGCGGGATTTCGCGCGAATGGGCGGCGTCGTCATCACCGGCGAAGATGCAGGTTTCATTTATCAAATGTACGGCTTCGGTTATTTGCGCGAATTGGAATTGCACGAAGAGGCCGGTTTCCAACCGCTGGAAGTGATTCAACACGCGACCAGCAACGGCGCGAAGATTTTAGGCAAAGGCAATGAATTAGGCCGCATCAAGTCCGGTTATCTTGCGGACTTGGTGGTGGTGAATGGCAATCCACTCGCTGATCTGCATATTCTCTTCCCCAACGGCATCGATCCCAATTTAGACCGCCAGCGCGCGGCTGGCAAAGGCGGCATCGAGTGGACGATCAAAGACGGCATTCCCTATCACGCGCCGACTTTGTTTTCCGAAGTGAAAGAAATCGTGCGCGCTGCGCGAAATCAAGCCGGGACAAAATAAAATAGACGGAATCGTTATAGCTTTAATTATTTTGTCACTCAATCATTTTGTCTAATGTCTTTCGATTTGACAAAATAATTTTTTCGACAAAATCATTTACAGCTTTTTATTTTTAACGCGAGGAGGAAGCATGTTCAAGAAATTAATTTTTATCTCAACAATTTTTCTCATCACGGCCGCCAACGCCCAAATCGACCCCGACCTGCTCGCCGGCATGAAAGCGCGGGCGATTGGCCCGGCCGGCATGAGCGGGCGCGTTGCGGCGATTGAGGTGGTCAATACAAATGCCGACATCGTCTACGTTGGCGCGGCCACCGGCGGCCTGTGGAAATCGGTGAATGCCGGACTCACGTGGACGCCGATTTTCGACGATCAACCGGTCGCGGCGATTGGCGCGATTGCGGTGTTCCAGCCGAGCCCGGATATCGTGTGGGTCGGCACCGGCGAGGGCAATCCGCGCAACAGCGCCTCGGTCGGCAACGGCATTTACAAATCGCTCGATGCCGGCAAAACCTGGATGCATCTCGGCCTCGAGGCCACCGAGCGCATTCATCGCCTCGTGTTGCATCCGACGAATCCTGACGTTGCGTACGTTGCGACACTCGGTCGCGAATGGGGCGAAAATCCCGAGCGCGGCGTCTTCAAAACCGAAGACGGCGGCAAAACGTGGAAAAAAATTCTGTATGTCAACGAGAAAACCGGCGCCGGCGATTTGGTGATGGATCCAACCAATCCGAACAAACTGTTCGCCGGGATGTGGGAATTTCGGCGCTGGCCGTGGTTCTTCAAATCCGGCGGGCCCGGCTCCGGACTTTACGTTACCGTCGATGGCGGCAACAATTGGAAGAAGCTCACCGAAGACGACGGCTTGCCCAAAGGCGAGTTGGGCCGCAGCGGTTTCTCCATCTCGCCAAAATATCCGGAGATCATCTACGCGCTCTTCGAAGCGGAAAAAAGCGCGCTGCTCCGCTCCGAAGACGGCGGCAAAACCTGGAAGACGATGAACAACGAGGCGAACATCGCGAGCCGTCCCTTTTACTTCTGCGACGTGCGCGTCGATCCGGAATTGCCCAATCGCGTCTACAAGGTCGAATCATTGATCAGTGTTTCAAACGACGGCGGGAAAAATTTCGAGGTGCTCGTTCCGTTCAGCGCCGTGCATCCCGATTATCACGCCTTTTGGATCGATCCGCACGACGCCACGCACATTCTCGTCGGCAATGACGGCGGCATCGCGGAGAGCCGCGACCGCGGCAAAACCTGGCGCTTCGCCGAAAATATTCCGGTGGCGCAGTATTATCACATCAACGTCGATATGGAAACGCCGTACAATATTTATGGCGGCATGCAAGACAACGGCTCGTGGCGCGGGCCAAGCTCGGTGTGGGAAAACGGCGGCATTCGCAACCATCATTGGGAGGAAGTTGGATTCGGCGACGGCTTCGACACCTGGCCCGATCCGAAAGATGCGATGAGCGGCTACGCGATGAGCCAGGGCGGTTATCTCATGCGCTATAATCAGCGTACCGGCGAGCGCAAAGATATTCGCCCGCCGCAACCCGACGGCGTCGAGCTGCGCTTCAATTGGAACGCCGGCTTTGCGATCGATCCGTTCGACGGTAACACGATTTATTACGGCAGCCAGTTTGTGCACAAGTCAACGAATCGCGGCGACACGTGGACGACGATCAGTCCCGATCTCACCACCAACAATGCGGAATGGCAGAAACAAGCGCAAAGCGGCGGCCTCACGCCGGATGTGACGGCGGCGGAAAATTACACGACGATCATTGCCATGGCGCCGAGCGCAGTGCAACAGGGCGTGATTTGGGTGGGAACGGATGACGGTCGCCTGCACGTCACGCGCGACGGCGGAACGACGTGGACAAGCGTCGAAAAAAATCTCAAGCTGGTTCCGGCGAACACCTGGATTCCGCAGATCAAACCGTCACGCTTCAATGCCGCGGAGGCGTTCGTGGTGTTGGATGATCACCGCCGCTCGAATTGGACGCCATACGTTTTTCAAACCATCAACTCCGGCGCCACGTGGACGAGCCTGGTCACGCCGGAAATTCGCGGCTACGCGCTGGCGATCGAGCAGGATCCGGTGAAAAAAGATTTGCTCTATCTCGGCACCGAGTTCGGCTTGTACGTTTCGTTGGACGGCGGCAAGCGGTGGATGAAATGGACGCACGGTTTTCCGACGGTATCGACGATGGATTTGATCGTGCATCCGCGCGAGCATGATTTGGTGATCGCCACGCATGGCCGCGCGGCTTTCGTGCTCGACGACGTTCGTCCGCTGCGCGCGCTTTCCGCCGCGACGATGGCCGCGCCGATTCATCTCTTCGAAATTTCCGACGCGCAGCAATACATGGTCAAACAAACCGGCGCCTCGCGTTTTCCCGCCCACGGCGAGTTTCGCGGCGAGAACCGGCCTTACGGCGCGTTGATCACCTACTCCCTCAACTTCGAGGGCTTGCCGCATCCGCAAGAGGAGAAAGAGCGGGCGCGCAAAGAAAAAGAGCGGCAGCAAGTTGCAAGTGGCAAACCGCAAATGGAAGAGGATGAGAAGGAAAAAGAGAGAGGGCCGCAGGTCGAAATCAAAATCAGCGACGCGAGCGGCAAGGTGATTCGCACGTTCAAAGCGCCGGCCAAGCTTGGGATGAATCGCGCTGTGTGGGATTTGCGCCGTGACGCGTTCAAGCGTCCCAAAAGAGAGCAAGAGGAAGAAGACTTTTTCCAAGGCGGCGGGCCGGAGGTTTTGCCTGGCACCTACAGCGTGGCCATCAAATATAAAGACCAGGAAGCAAAGGGCGCGGTGAAAGTTTTGCCGGATCCGCGCTACAACATTGCCGCGGCGGATCGCCAGGCCAAATGGGCCGCCATTCAGCGCGCCGGCGAACTGCAGGAGATCGTAACCGAGGCCATCGAGCGCATTCGCAGCACGCAAGCCGATATCGACGTCGTGATAAAAAAGGCCACGCCGGAAAAAAAGGATGAAAAAGAAAATCCCTACAAGCCGGTGCTCGAGGCGGCGAAGCCGTTGAAGCAGGCGCTCACGGAAATGGAAAAGAGACTGTGGGTACCGCCGAAGACGAAAGGCATCGTTGCCGACACTGACGTGATGCAAAAAATCCAATACGCCGGCGGCGCGATGGAATCATCGTGGGAGGCGCCGACGCCGGCCCAGCTCACGTATTTGCGCCAAGCCGAGGCCTTGCTCGAAAAAATTTTAGCGGATTACAACAAACTTTTCGCCGAGCAGGTCGCGGACTTTCGCAACAAAGTCCAACAAGCGCAAATCGCGATTTTGCCGACGAAGGAGGCGCTGCAGTTGAAGAAGTAGCTGATCATTTTCGTAGTACAAAATTCTTCTCATGAACCCAAAAGCCTTTCAAGACTACTATCCCGACCATCTCAGCCATTGCTATGGTTGCGGCCGGCTCAATGAGCATGGCTTGCAAATCAAAAGTTATTGGGATGGCGACCAATCGGTTTGCACCGTTCAGCCACGGCCGCATCACCTCGCCATTCCGGGCTATGTTTACGGCGGCTTCATCGCGTCGATCATCGACTGTCATGGCACCGGCACGGCCGCCGCGGCAGCTTATCGCGCCGAAGGAAGGGAGATGGATACCGAGCCGCCGCTGCGCTTCGTGACGGCGGCGCTGCACGTCGATTATCTCCATCCCACCCCGCTCGGCGTGCCGTTGGAAGTGCGAGGCACGGTTAAGGAAATCAAAGGGAAAAAAGTCGTGGTGGCAGCGACAGTATCAGCAAATGGAAAGATTTGTGCACGCGGTGAAGTGGTGGCCGTCAAGATGCCGGAGAATTTGATACCGCCATCTTGAGCAAGTGATGAGGCAAATCGCGAAGCCAAGCCCAGACAAAATTTTGCAGCCCAATTTTGCAGCGCAAAAAGGCTTTGACAAAGAGCGCCGTTTTGTTTATTTTTAAATATGCAACCACAACCGCAATACTGTGACTCCCCATTTTTTTATCGCCGTCGTCTCACGCACGAAGTGAAAGCCGGCGACGTCGGCATCGGCGGCAACAATCCCATTCGCGTGCAGTCGATGACGATTGCCGATACGATGGACACCGCCGCGACCGTCAAAGAAGCCGTCGCGCTGGCCGAAGCCGGCTGCGAGATCGTCCGCATCACCGCGCCGTCTCTGCACGAAGCGGAGAATCTGCAAAACATCAAAGCCAAGCTGCGCCGGCAGAATATCCGCGCGCCGCTCGTCGCCGATATTCATTTTACGCCGAATGCCGCGCTCATCGCGGCGGATATTGTTGAAAAGGTTCGCATCAATCCCGGCAACTACGCGGACAAAAAGAAATTCGCGATTTGGGAATACAGCGACGCCGAATATCAAGGCGAATTGGCGCGCGTCGCCGAGCGTTTCTCGCCGCTGGTGAAAAAATGTAAAGCCAACGGCGTCGCCATGCGCATCGGCGTCAATCACGGCTCCCTGTCGGATCGCATCATGAACCGTTTCGGCGACACCCCCGCCGGCATGGTTGAGTCAGCGCTGGAGTTCGTCCGCATTTGCGAAGCGCACGGCTATCGCGATCTCGTCATCTCGATGAAATCGTCGAATCCGCAGGTGATGATTCAAGCCTATCGCCTGCTGGCGGCGCGGATGAACGAGCTGGGCATGACGTATCCGTTTCACCTCGGCGTCACCGAGGCCGGCGACGGCGAAGACGGGCGCATCAAATCTGCCGTCGGCATCGGCTCGCTGCTGGAAGACGGCATCGGCGACACCATTCGCGTTTCGCTCACCGAGGATTCGATTTATGAAATTCCGGTGGCGCAGGCGCTGGTACAAAAATTCAATGAACGGTGGAGAAAATCAACGGCGCCGCCCTCCTCCCTTCCTTTGCCAATTTCCGCAACAGATTATTTTCACAAAGTCAATCCGTATGCATACAACCGCCGCGAATCTCTGCGGCTGAATTTAGGCGAGGGCTCATTCGGCGGCAAAGAGTTGGTGCGGGTGGGATTGGCGCTGGATGAGAAAAATTTTAATGAAGAGGAGCTGCGCGCCGCCGGCCTGGTGAAAAAAAATATCAGCCTGCCCGTTTTAGGCGCCTCCCCGGCGAACGATGACGCCACCAAAGCCGAGTTTGTTGAGATCAAATCCAACAACGGCAGAGAATGTCATTCCGGAGGCTACGCCCGTCGGGAAATCTTTTTTCAACCTACTGCAGTGCTTGATATTAAAAAGGATTCCTCCGGAATGACATGGTCGTTGCACGGTAAAGCAGCGTCGCAGCCGGTAATGATTTTGCTCAACGGGGATCTGCTGCAAGCCGCAGAATTAAAGGCCGTGATCAAGGAAGCGCAAAATCATCAACAGGCTATCGAAATCAAATTCTCAACCGCCGCCATCGCCAACGGCAGCGCTTTTGAAAAATTGCCGTGGCTCGTCAAAGCGGCAAATGAAGAAGATTTTCAGAACTGGTCGGTCGGCATCGACCTCCGCGCCGGCGCGATTGGCGAAGTCGGACTCGCCCGCGCCTTTTTGACTCATCTCGACAAACTCGGCGCGGATGTGCCGATCATCTGGCGTTACCTCGTGCCGGAAAATTATTCGAATTGGCTCACCGACGCCAGCTCGCAAATCGGCAGCCTGCTCTGCGACGGCTTCGGCGACGCGCTGATGATTTACGGCGATCTTCGCCTCTCTTACGCCTTACGTTTTAGTTTTAATCTCCTGCAAGCGACGCGGCTGCGAATTTCCAAAACCGAATTTATCTCCTGCCCGAGCTGCGGCCGCACGCAGTTCAATTTGCAAACCACGACGGAGCGCATCAAACAGAAGACCGGCCATCTCAAAGGCGTGAAAATCGCCATCATGGGCTGCATCGTCAACGGCCCCGGGGAAATGGCCGACGCCGATTTCGGCTACGTCGGCACCGGCCCGAAGAAAATCAATTTGTACGTCGGCAAGGAAATCGTCGAGCGGAATATTCCCGAAGAATTGGCGGATGAGAAGCTGATTGAGTTGATCAAGCAGCACGGGAAGTGGGTGGAGCCGGTGTGAGAGGTAAAACGTAAAGCGTAAAAACGTAAAGTGTATGGCAACCAAGTATGACAGATGCGATTATTGCAGCGGCAACGTGCGGGGAAAACGCGTGACGGTGGATTTACGAATAAAAGGCAAATTGTATGTCTTTGAAAACGTGCCCGTCGGCGTTTGTCAAAAATGCGGCGAGCGGTATTATCGCGGCCCGGTATTGGAGCGTTTGAAAGAATTGGCGAGCCATAAAAACTCTTCAAAGAAAAAATTCAAGTGCCGCGATTTGATTTGGCGGAAGCCATGGTTTTTTAAAATAGATATCGCCTCAGCCACCTATTGACCGGCCACCAAAACCCGTTAGGGTTGAAATGTTTATAGAATCGATAACCTCGCATGATTTGAACTCCGAAGGAGTGAAATGTAATGACGCAACAAAGCATTCAGGCAGCAGAGAGCATTTCACTCCTACGGAGTTTCTATCTTTTCATTAGCATTCACTCTATAAACATTGCACTCCTAACGGAGTTTTTAAATTCATCGCTGCTACTTATGCCAAAGGGAGCCACATGACCGAGCTGATCTGGGAAGGCAAATACAAAGAGAACTCCGCCCCGCATTCATTAAATTCTAAGGAAGCGGAGCGGGGCAAAAAAGCCGCGCCGGTGCGGATTAGCCTGCCGTTTCAAACAATCGAGACGGTAAACGAAAGCGCGGCGGACCGCAGCCGCAATTTGGATTTGTTTGCCAGCGGCCGCGAGGGCGACTGGCGCAACCGTTTGATAAAGGTTTGAAATTCTTGCAATATGAGAAAAGCAATAGAAATTAAAGTCTAATGGAGGCAGAATAATGGGATTTAATTCACAACAACAACCAAAGAGTGCAAATAAGACGGGGCTTTTAATCAAACGAATTGAAATAGAAAATTATCGTGGAATTCGGCATTGCATTTTGCATCCGCAGCGACATAATCTTTTAGTCGGACCAAATAATTCGGGCAAGAGTTCCATACTTGAAGCAATCGCCCTTGTTCTTGGTTCTGATAGATCAACAACTGCACAAATAGTTGAATATGACTTTTTCCAAGGAAAGTATACTGCAACAAGCGGTTCTCCGGCTTCTGCAATTTTCGTGGAACTAACCATTGGCCTGCCTATTGGTGCAAAATTGGATTTTAATTTGTTTCCAGCATCTTTGGCGTCTACAATTGAGCAATGGGATGATAATAAACTTACGGCGATTCCCATTCCAGAAAATCAGGGACATGTCCAAAATCCAGTCTTTCGAGTCTCTTTCAAAGGATGGTACGACGCAGAAGAAGATACTTTTCGAGGGGTTACCTACCTTCCCAAAAATTGTCCACGAGATATATCCCCAGACGAAGTCGACCACGAGTACAAAGTCGGAAAAGAATTCCGTGATAAAATTGGCTTCTTAATTCTTGGAGACTGGCGTTCAGCCAAACAACAGCTTACTTTCCGCCCTTACTCTTTACTTACAAGGGCAATAATTGCTTCAGGCATAAAACTGGACGACTATGAGGCCCTGCTAAATATTCTCAGACCAGTTGGCAGCCAGATATCAGACCAATTTGAGTTAGCCAATTTCTCGAACCAATTACGCCAATCACTTGAAAAGGCTTCACCCGCACTACCCGATCTTCAAGATTTATTTCAATATCATGTTACAGATCTCACTCGCCAAGTTCTTCGAGATGCGGTAACACTATTTCTCAAGGATAATGCGAATAATATTCCTTTGCCAATTGAAAGACATGGTGCGGGAATGCGTGGTCTCGTCCTTATGGCACTTCTTGATATACTTGCATCAAAAAAATCTTCTTGTATCCTTGCGGTTGAAGAACCCGAAGCATTTCTTCACCCTCATGCTTATCGTGGTTTGGTTCGGCAGGGTATGGAAATAGCCACACAAACCTTCTTTACCACCCATTCACCATTAGTCGTTGAATCATTTCTCAAAGAGACCATTGGGCATGTTCGCCACAAGGCTGACGGAACTGTAAAAGTAAGCTTTGTTACTCCATTTAAAGATAGCGAAAATACCACGGCTAAAGAAATAGCAAAAACGTATCGCACGGTCTCACGAGAATTTCGTCAAACATATGCAGAAGGATTTGTCTCTCGGATACCATTACTTGTAGAGGGTTATACCGAACCAATTGCCTTACGTGTGTTTTCAGAGAGAATCCCGACAGCCTCTATGCGCCTAGACGCGCTTGGAGTCTCAATTATCAATTGCAAAGATAATGGAAATCTTAAAAACGTGGCGAATAGTTTTGCCACACTCGGCATTCCCGTTTGTGCTCTACTTGACAACACCAAGGCTGAAGAGATCAAAACTCTTCTTCAACCACTGGTTCATACTCTTTTCATTTGGAAAGAGAAAGGTATAGAAGCCGCCGCATTGCGAAATATACCGGCAAAGGTTCTTTTGACTTTTCTAAAAAAACTTGGTAAAACTCCACCGAACACGAATAAAGATATATTTGACGCTGCTTTGGAAACATTAATGGATAATAAAGGCAAGGAAAATGCGTGGGAAGTCTATTTCGACACCATCCAAGAGGCTGGTCATTCGCTTGATGCATTTGAGCAACTGATTAACTCTCTGAAACTCATAGATGCTTTGGAGGATGGTGGAGGCAAGGAGGTATCGTTGTGAGCTTCCCGACTGAGTTTCAGCAGGAGTTTCTCGTTTGCGGAGGAGATGTTATCGTCCTCGGAGGGCCAGGATCTGGAAAAACTACATGTGCTGCGTTGAAGGCAGCAGATTTCTTATCTTCAACAAATCTATATGATCGTGCTCTCTTTTTGTCATTCTCTAGATCCGCCGTTCGTCAAGTTACTTTGGCAATGCGTCAAAAATTACTTCGCCCTATACCATCTTATATTCGAAATCGGATTGATATAAAAACCTATCACAGCTTTGCCTTAGGACTTGTGAAATCTTACGGAGCTTATTTAGGAATTAAAAAACCGATAACACCGATTATGGACGCAGAGATTCGTTTGCGTTGGCCTCACGATCCCCCCGAAACATCGTCCAAAGAGCTATGGGATTTAGCTTGTACAGAAGGGTTTTTACATATTCCTTCCTTTGCAATATCTAAGGCTACGAAAGTACTTGAGGGCATTCCTATTGCCAGTGAATTATTAGGTCGACTATATCCGCTCGTGATCGTGGACGAAGTTCAAGACACATCTGACGAGGAATGGTGGCTAATAGAACGCCTCGCGATGAATAGTCGATTAATATGTTTAGGCGATTTAGAACAGCGAATATATGATAATCTTCCAGGAAAAAGAATAGACCATCAACGAATTGAAAAGATAATTGCAATTCGTTCCGGTATCAGAAAAATCGTGTTCCCAAACGAGAGTAAAAGACAACCGCCAGATAGCCCTATCCTTGCGGTTGCGAAGGGATTTCGTGACAACCTCATTCCAAACAGCCCAAACGTTGCTAAAACTTTTTCGATATTGAAAATTCAGTATTTCAAGGACCTCGTATGTCTCGCCAAATTGAAGGCTACACACTGTGAAGGGAATGTCTGTGTTTTGGTGTATGAGAACGACGAAGTAAGCAGAGTATCAAAATACTTCTGGAACCCTAAAAATGTTGTGAAGTGGTGCTTACCATGTCTTGATTATGCTGATTCTGTAGAAATGATTGCGCTGGAAAGAGCTTGGGCGTCTTTGCTTGCATATCACCAAAATTCAACAATGGAAAAAAATATTTACCGTAATGCTCTTGCGGCTCTTCTTGGGATTCTTTCAAAAGCCAAAAGTACACGTAACATTGTAAAAGTGTTGACTGAATCTGGATTTAGCCCTACCAAAGAAACCGCCAAGATAATTGAAATTTTGGATAAACTTGAGAAACCGCCGCAAAAAAATTTAGCCTTGACTCGGCATTTATGGCTCAGACTGATGGATTTAGGCAAGCTTATTAAACCTCTTTCAACCTTGTTAAACAAAGTTGGGGAAGAATTGGTATTGCGAGAGTATGAAGCCGTCCTGAAATTAGTAAATCATCACGGCAGCGAATCAACATTAGCACAATGGGAACGTGGAATACAACAACGGTATTTCCTTGAGAGTCAAAAGAGTCCGTATAGAGTTCACATCATGACATACCACAAAGCGAAGGGCCGTGAGTATGATCACGTGATTCTTTTGGATGATCCCGCCTTTACTCGTATTGAAGAGAAAAGGATGCAGGAGTTTTTGAATCTAATTTATGTCGCTATCACAAGAGCCCGAAAAACCGTTAATATTTTATCTCCATTTACAGGAACATCACTACTTTTCCAGCGGCTGATTACTACAGTCCATGAAGCTGATCGCAGCATAAAACCTCAATCATTAAATGACCTGTTTCGGCTTCTAAAATAAGCTACATTCTCATCCTTACACCCCTTGAATTTTCTCACAAATATTGCTACATTAAACTAAACCTGGAGCTTGAGAGATCACATAAAGTTTCGCTTATAAATGAGGACAATGATGAACATCATTCATGGTTTTGAATTGCTCCGCCAGCAGGAAATTTCCGAGCTGAAAACCCAGGCCAAGCTTTTCCGCCATGTTAAAACCGGCGCGCGGTTGCTGGCGCTGGAAAATGACGACGAGAACAAAGTTTTCGGCATCACCTTCCGCACGCCGCCGCATGATTCCACCGGCATCGCGCACATCATGGAACACTCGGTGCTCTGCGGCTCGCGCAAGTTTCCGGTGAAAGAGCCGTTCGTCGAATTGATCAAAGGCTCGCTCAACACCTTTGTCAATGCCTTCACCTATCCGGACAAAACCTGCTATCCGGTGGCGAGCACGAATTTGCAGGATCTGTACAATCTCATCGAGGTTTATCTCGACGCGGTGTTTTATCCGCGGCTCACGCCGTTCACGATGCAGCAGGAGGGCTGGCACTACGAATTGGAAAAACCCGAGGCGCCGCTCGCCTTCAAAGGCGTGGTGTTCAACGAGATGAAAGGCAACTACTCCTCGCCGGATCGGTTGCTGGGCGAATATTCGCAGCGCGCGCTGTTTCCCAATCACACGTATGGCGTCGATTCCGGCGGCGACCCGAAGCACATTCCGGATTTGACCTTCGAGCAGTTCATGGCGTTTCATCAAAAGTATTATCATCCTTCGAATGCCTACATTTATTTTTACGGCAACGATCATTCGGAGGAGCGTTTTCGCCGCGTCAACGAATATCTCAAAGATTTCGACCGCGCCGCCGCGGCTTCGGAAATTCCGCTGCTGCCGCGTTTCGACCAGCCGAAAAAATTCACCTACAAATTTGACGCCGGCGAGGACGCCGCCAGCGGCAAAAAGGGCCGCGTCGCGGTGAATTGGCTGCTCACCGAAACCACTGATCGCGCGAACACGCTGGCTTTGAAAATTTTGACGCATGTTTTGATCGGCACGCCGGCCTCGCCGCTGCACAAGGCGCTGATCGATTCCGGCCTCGGCGAGGAGGTTACCGGCGGCATCGAAAGCGATTTGCGCCAGATGTATTTTTCCGCGGGTTTGATCGGCATCGCGGCTGCCGAGGCGGATAAAGTCGAGGCGCTGATCGATGACACGCTGCGCCGGCTTGCCGAAGACGGCATCGATCCGCAAACCGTCGAGGCCTCGCTGAACACGTTTGAATTTCGCCTGCGCGAGAACAACACCGGCTCGTTTCCGCGCGGCCTGTCGTTGATGCTGCGCGCGCTCACGACCTGGCTGTACGACGGCGATCCGCTGACGCCGTTGACCTTTGAAGCGCCGCTCGAAGCCATCAAAGCCCGCGTTGCTGCGAAGGAGCGGTTCTTCGAAAAAATGATTCACCAAAATTTTTTGCAAAACCCGCATCGCGCCACCGTGATGCTCGCGCCGGATGCCGAGGCGGGAAAACTCGACGAGACCGCCGAAAAAGCGCGCTTGGCCGAGGCGCGCACGGCGATGAGTGAAGACGATTTGCAAAACACCATCCACAACACGCTGGAATTGAAGCGCCGGCAGGTCACGCCGGACTCGCCGGAGGCGCTGGCAACGATTCCGATGCTGAAATTGAGCGATCTCGACAAGCTCAACAAAAAAATTCCGCTCGCAGTGATCGAAAAGAATCAGCACAAAATTCTCTATCACGATCTTTTCACCAACGGCATCTTTTATCTCGACGTGGGTTTCGATCTGCACGCGCTGCCGCAGGAGCTGCTGGCGTACCTGCCGCTCTTCAGCCGCTGCTTGACGCAAATCGGCACGGAGAAGGAAAATTTCGTGCAGCTTTTGCAGCGCATCGGCCAAAAAACCGGCGGCATTGGCACGAGCCGTTACACTTCGACGCTGCAAAACGCCGAGGCCTCGACGGCGTGGCTTTTCGTGCGCGCCAAGGCGATGCGGCATCAGCTCGACGATCTGCTGGCGATTCTGCGCGACATTCTGCTCACGGTGAAGCTCGACGATCGCGAACGGTTCCGGCAGATGGTGTTGGAGAAAAAAGCAAGTCTGGAGTCGAGTTTGGTGCCGAGCGGCTCGGGCTTCGTGAGCACACGGTTGAGCGCGCGTTTTAGCGAAGCCGGCTGGCTGGACGAGCAGATGGGCGGGGTGAGCTATCTTTTCTTTCTGCGGCAATTGGAAAAAGACGTGGAGGCCAATTGGCCGAAGGTGTTGGCGGCGCTGGAGCAGATTCGCAGCGCGCTGATCGCTCGCGACCGCATGATTTGCAACGTCACGGTGGATGAGGCCAACTACCAATATTTCGAGCCGAAGCTAACGGCCTTTCTGGAGGCGCTGCCTTCCCAGCCGGCGCCTTTGGCGAAATGGACGCCGGAATATCGCAGCGAGTTCGAGGGCTTGACGATTCCGGCGCAGGTAAATTACGTCGGCAAGGCGGCGAATCTTTACCGGCTCGGCTATCAATTTCACGGCTCGGCGCTGGTGATCAGCAACTATTTGCGGACGACGTGGCTGTGGGAGCGGGTGCGCGTGCAGGGCGGCGCGTACGGCGGGTTTTGCAGTTTTGGCCGGCGCTCGGGCATGTTTACGTTCACGTCTTATCGCGATCCCAATTTGGCGGCGACGCTGGAAAATTACGACGGCGCCAGCCGCTTTTTGCGCGAAACGGATTTGAGCGGCGAGGAGCTGACGAAGAGCATCATCGGCACCATCGGCGATTTGGATGCGTACCAATTGCCGGACGCGAAAGGCTACACCTCGATGGCGCGTTATCTCGCCGGCGAAACCGAGGACGAGCGCCAGCAGTTGCGCGATGAAGTTTTGTCAACGGGGGTGAAAGATTTCCGCCGGTTTGCGGAAGCGTTGGAGCAGGTGAAGCAGCATGGCCAGGTGGTGGTGCTCGGCTCGCCGCAGGCCATCGCCGCGGCCAATGCCGGGCGCCAGGATTGGCTGAAGGTGACGAAGGTGCTGTGAGAAAAGCGTTTGAAACAAGAAATCCTATTTCCCACTCCGTTAGGAGTGAAATGTTTATAGAAAAATGCTAAAGAAGCGCCGGAAACTCCGAAGGAGTGACATGTTGGCGCCGAGAAAAAATGTAAAATTGCCGTTTCGCCGTGAAATTTTTCACATTTCACTCCTGCGGAGTTCCATGAGGCATCAAGAATCATCGAGCTATAAACATTTTACCCCTATGGCCTTCAGGCGTTGAACGTTTATCAATCAAGAATGCCAGGAGGACATCACGACAATCCCATGTCACTTTCATCATGATAAGTATTCAAATCGGCACGGAAAATTCCTATGACCATGAATAACTTTGCAAGCAAAACGCAACTACCAGCTACAAGCAACCAGCAACCAGCAACCAGTTTCACCCACCTCGAATGCACCCGCTGCGGCAAAACCGAGCCGCCGGATAAATTGCTGAATCTGTGCAGTTGCGGCGGGCCTTATTTCGCGCGCTATGATTTGTCCGCGATTCGCCAAAATTGGCCGCGCGAGGCTTTAAAAGATGCGCCTTCGAGTCTGTGGCGGTATGCACCAATCTTGCCCGTGCAGAAAAAAGAAAATCGGCTTAGCCTCGGCGAAGGTTGGACGCCGTTGCTGGAGGCGCCGCGTTTGCGCCAACATCTCGGCTTGCCGAATTTGTGGATTAAAGACGAATCGCCCAACGTCACCGCCTCATTCAAAGCGCGCGGCCTTTGTCTGGCGGTTTCGCGCGCCAAAGAGCTTGGCGTAAAAAAATTGGCGATTCCATCGGCGGGCAATGCCGGCAGCGCCACCGCGGCTTACGCCGCCGCCGCAGGAATTCCGGCGTTTGTTTTCATGCCGCAAGATGTGCCGCAGCCTTTTATAGATGAATGTCAGTTTTATGGCGCAGATCTCAAGCTCGTGAATGGCCTCATCACTGATTGCGCCAAAAAAGTTGCTGCCGGCAAAGAAAAAGAAGGCTGGTTCGACGTGTCAACATTAAAAGAGCCGTATCGCGTCGAAGGCAAAAAAACCATGGGCTACGAGCTGGCCGAGCAATTTGATTGGGACCTGCCGGACGTCATCATTTATCCAACCGGCGGCGGCACCGGCCTCATCGGCATGTGGAAAGCTTTCGACGAGATGGAACAACTCGGCTGGATCGGGAAAAAACGTCCGGCCATGGTCTCGGTTCAATCCACCGGCTGCGCGCCGATCATTCGCGCTTTCGATCAAGGCCTCGATCACGCGCCGGAATGGGAAAATGCGCAAACCGTCGCCGCCGGCTTGCGCGTGCCAAAAGCCGTCGGCGATTTTCTCATGCTGCGCGCGATTCGCGAAAGCCGCGGCACCGCGGTCGCCGTGCCCGAAGAACAAATCGCAGCGGAAACTTATGAATGCAGCCAATTGACCGGCATCTTCTTCTGCCCCGAAGGCGCAGCGGCCGTTTTTGCGGCGAAAATGCTGACCGACGCCGATTGGCTTAAGCCGGAATACCGCGTCGTGATTTTCAACACCGGCTCGGGATTGAAGTATGCCGAAAGCTGCCGTCGCGCATTGTAAATTTTTTTCTAACTTTTGGGCGTAAACGCCGCCAACGCGCCAGGAAAATTCAAACCATGCCACCTCCTGCTGATCTCGTTATCGTTCATTCCGGCAGCGCCATTGAAACGGGTTTCGTCAAAAGCCTGCTGGAAGAACATGGCATCAAAACGGCTTTGCGCGACGAGATGATGGGCGTCATTGCGCCGTGGTACGTCGCCCCCGGCGGCGTCGGCGCCGTCAAAATTCTCATCGCCCGCCGCGATTACGAAAGAGCGCGGGCGATCATCGACGAGTTTCATGATACGGATGAGTTAAATTAAGATGCCGGCAAAAGCTTAAAATTTTTTATTGACACTTTCAAAAATTCCGGTTATATTTTTGCCGTAATCATACACGTAATTATTCTGTCACCTGAGACCATCGCTGATCTCAAGCATCTCACGGCTGGAGATCATTCGACAATTCGTGAAGCCAATGAGAACAATAGCCCTTTCGGAAATCAAGGATCAATTATCCAAATTTCTACGTCTCGCAGAAAAAGAAGAGATTGTCATTATGCGGCACGGTAAACCGGCTGGAGTTCTCGTCGGCTTTAAAACTGAAGATGATTGGTTTGATTATCGCCTTGAGAACGATCCCCGGTTTTTAAAGCGCATTGCTTCAGCGCGAGAGAGTTTACGCGCGGGAAAAGGGATAAGAATCGAGGATTTGCCCAAGTAGAAATTTTTCACTTTTTGGAAAAACCATCATGCGAAAAACCCTCGGCATGTTGCTCGCCGGCGGCGTTGGCAGCCGGCTCAATATTTTGGCCCACGCCCGCGCCAAGCCGGCGGTGCCTTTCGGCGGCTTGTATCGCATCATCGACTTTACGTTGAGCAACGCCAGCAATTCCGGCTTGACCAATATCGGGGTTTTGACCCAATACAAGCCGCTGTCGCTGATGGAACACATCAGCGACGGTGAGGCCTGGGATTTCATCGGCCGCATGCGCGGCGCGAAGATTCTGCCACCGCGAACCGGCGAAAAAGATTCCGATTGGTACAAAGGCACGGCCGATGCCATCCGCCAAAACATGGATTACATCCTGTCGCACAACCCGGAGCGCGTGATGGTCCTCTCGGGTGATCACATTTATCACATGGACTACAGCCGGATGCTCGCCTATCACAAAAGCCAAAAAGCCGATTTGACCATCGGCATGATGCGCGTGCCGTGGGAGGAAACGCATCATTTCGGCATCGCGATTGTCGACGATGACAACCGGCTCACCGCCTGGGAGGAAAAACCGAAAAAGGCCAGCAACAATCTCGCTTCGATGGGCATTTACGTGTTCAACACGGATTTCCTCTCGTATTGCCTGCGCGAAATTCCGGAGCACGATTTTGGCAAAAACGTCATCACCACGGTCATCCGCACCCACAAGGTTCAGGCCTATATGTTTGAAGGTTACTGGCGCGATGTCGGAACGCTGTATTCGTATTGGAACGCCAACATGGATTTGCTCCGCCCGGATTCGGGATTGAATTTGAACGCGTGGAAAGTTTTCACCAATCTGGAGGAAGAAGGCCGCCGCGGCGACCGCCAGCCGACGCGCATCATGGCTTCGGCCGCGGTCGCCAATAGTTTTATTTCCCAGGGCTGTGTCATCGAAGGCGAAGTCGCCAACAGCATACTTTCGCCTGGGGTCAAAGTTTTGCGCGGCGCCAAAGTGACCAACTCCGTGCTCCTGCACGATGTAACGATCGAGCCGGGCGCGCAGGTCGACCGCGTGATCGCCGACAAACTCGCGCGTTTCGGCAGCCAGAGCCAAGTTGGAATCGGCAACGGCAAAAAGGCCAACCAGCGCTTCCCGGATCATTTGAAAGAAGGTTTGACCGTCGTCGGCAAAGGCGCGCAGATTCCCGCCAAAGTCAAGATCGGGACGAACTGCATCGTGTATCCGCAGGCCAGCGCCGGCAATTTTTCCTCCGAAGAAATCGCCGACGGCGAAACGATTGCCGCATAATTGGCTGCGTCCGTAGTTAAATCTCACAGATTTTTTTACTGTAGTTTTTTTAAAACACGGAGTAGCTGAGTTCACGGAGTATCACGGAGAAAAGCTTTTTTAAAACACATTTAATGATCTCCGTGCCTTCTCTGTTAGCTCCGTGCTTCTGTGTTTAATTAGATTTTGAATAAATCGATAAAGCTTTTAGGTTTTTTAAACTCCGGGCGCTAAATGCCTGCCTCCGTTTTCAGACAAGCTGAAACGAAAGCTTTTTGAGCAGCCTTGAAAACCCACTGATTGAAGGATCCCTCTGATAAAGCTTTCTTCGGTGGGATTTTTCAATCGGTGGGGGATTAAATTTTCAGAATTTTTTCTAAATTTTACGGCGTTAACGCCTATTTGACCTGTATGATTCACAGGTTTTACAGGACGTTGAATTTACCTCTTTGGACTTGATGTGAAAGCGATCATTCTTGCCGGCGGGCTTGGCACCCGGCTGCGCCCGATAACGTTGAGCTGCCCCAAGCCGTTGTTGCCGATCGGCAACCGGCCTCTTCTCCATCGCCTCGTCCTCAATCTGCGCGCCCATGGCGTGCGCGAATTTGTTTTCCTCCTGCATTATCAGCCGCAGCGCTTCATCGACGCGCTCGGCGACGGGCAGCGCTTTGATGCGCATTTCCATTACGTCGTGATGGAAAAAGATTTGAGCACCGCCGGCAGCGTCAAATTTGCGGCGGAACATATCACCGAAACCACGCTGATCTACTCCGGCGATATTCTCGCGGACCTGCCGCTGCGCCGCATGCTGGTTTTTCACCAACGCCGCCGCGCGCTGGTGACGCTGGCGCTTCATGCCGTTTCAGCGCCGCTGCCGTACGGACTCGTGCTCCGCGACGGCGACGGACGCCTCCGCCGCTTTTTTGAAAAGCCCACCTGGCCGCAGGTTTTCAGCGATTGGATCAACGCCAGCATTTATCTCATCGAACCCGAGCTGCTCGAACACATTCCCGGGACCGAGCGGCCGGTTTTGTTCGAGCGGGAAGTTTTTCCGCCGCTGGCAGCCTCCGGAGCGGAAATTTTCGGTTTTCCGATTTCCGGCTACTGGCGCGACGTCGGCACGCCGGAAGATTTGCGCCTTGCCAACATGGATTATTTGAACGGGCGCCTGCCGAAAAAAATGCTGACGCCCGATGAGCTGACCTGGCACGTTCCGGCGCGCAACAAAAGCGCCTCGCATGGCGCCGTCGGCCACGGCAGCAAAATTGCGCCGGATGCTCAACTCGATGCTTCCGTGATCGGCGCCGATTGCCGCATCGACTCGCACGCCAAAATTCACGGCTCGGTCATTTTTGACGGCGCGCAGCTCGGCAAAGGCGCGCAGGTCAACAACGCCATTCTCATGTCCGGCGTCGAGGTCGAAGCCAAGGCCGAAATTCATCACAACGCGGTGATTGCCGAAAAAGCGCATATCGGCGCGGCGGCTATCGTGGCAGCGAATGCAGTCGTTCGCAAAGCCGGTCGCGTGGCTTCCGGCGCAACGGTCAGTGCCAAGCGCGTTTTGCCGACCGGCTATATCCGGCGTTTCGTTGACGGCGGCAGTCTTTTGGGATCGGTGAAAGGCGGCATGAGCACGGATTTCATGCGTTGGGTGGGCAAGACGTTCGCCTGGCGGCAGCGGCAGCACTTTGAAAAAAGCGCCGATCATCAAATATTGCTCGCCACGCAGGAGGAAGAACTTTTCAATACCTGGAGCAAGGCGCTGGCGCAAGGAATTCTTTCAACCGGCTGCGACGTGCATCTGCTCGAATCCGTCACCCTGCCGGCGGCGCGCTGGGCGCTGGCGCGCAAAAACGGGCGCTATCTCGGCGGGATATATTTAAGCACCGACCGCCACGCCGAGCTGATCCGGCTCGCGCTCATCCATCCCACCGCCGAGGATTTTACCACCGAAGAAAGCTGCTCGCTTGAGCGCATTGATTTGCTCGACGCGCCGAACGAGGGCAATTTGCGCATTGTTGAAACGGCGCCGGTTCAAGCCGATTATTTGAGCCGGCTGCTCCAATGCGCCTTCGCCGCCGATGATTCATCAGCGCCGCGACTCGCGCCGGAAGCCAAATCCATTTTGCATCGCGCCGTGCCGGTGCGCGCCGGCGTGGTTGGGCAGGCCACCGCGGGAATCATCGAAAAGTTTTTCAATCTGGCAGGTTGTTCAGCCGAGATTGAAATGTTTCCGGTTGACATGTCCGCCGATTTTCGCCGGCACACGCGCGCGGCGCAAAAAGCGTTCGTGCAATCGCTGACGGATGACGTCGGCCTCGGCATCTGGATCGGCGGCACCGGCGAGCGCCTGCAATTGGCGCTGTCGGGATACGGCCTGCTGCCGCGCGGCTGCAGCGACGCCCTGGTCGCGCGTTTGCTGATGGAACAGGATCCAACCATTCAACTCGTGGCCGGATGGCTGTTTCCGCATTTCATTCCGGCGCCTACGGCCGTATGGCTGCCCCGCTTTGCGGGGCACATTCGGCGTTATGAGGGCTGCATGTTGACCGCCGCGTGTTTGCGCTCGGCTGATGCCGGCGCTCGAATCATCGGCTTTGACGGCCGCGGCGGCATTGCTTTTCCGCCGGCCCTGGCCAGCCTGGAGCCTTTGGCAGGGCAGGCCGGGGCCCGGCTGCAAAAATCCTCGCCGCCATCAGACGAACCTTGCAAAATTGCTTATCCCGACGCCGTGATGGCCATGGCGTTTCTTTTGCGCGCGCTGGAAAAAATTTCCCGCGACGAGCTTCTCGCCAAACTTTCCGGCGCCAACCTCGGCTATCGCCTGATGCCGTGTCCGGACGAAGCCAAAGCCTATCTCATGCGCCGGTTGGTTGAATCGTACGGCCATTTGCCCGCCGCCTTCGGCGACGGCATCCGTTTGCAAGAAAATGATTCAAATTGGATTGTGATCCGGCCCTGCGCCGGGATGGAAGCGTTGGAAATTTATTGGGAGGAAAATCCCGATTCCCCGGCCCGCAAGAGAGAATCGGGATTCAATACCATCGTCAGACGCCAGCTCGCGCACTGGCGGAAAACTCATGCCTCTTCAGCCGTAGCCTCTTCGTAAAAGCCGATTGCCTTGATTTCATATTTCTTCACCCCGCGCGGCAGCTTCACTTCCACCACCTCGCCGACTTTGTGGTTCATCAAAGATTTCGCCAGCGGCGATTGATAACTGATGATGTCCTTTTCGATGTCGGTTTCGCCGTCGCCGAGAATGATGTATTTTTCCTCGCGCTTCGAGGCCGTGTCTTGAATGGTCACCACCTTGCCGAGCGTGACGACGCCGTCGGGCAGGTCGCCTTTGCGGATGATTCTGGCGTTTTGAAAACGCTCTTGCAGCAGCCCGAGCTTGGCCATGTAATTCGCCTGTTTGTTTTTGGCGGACTCGTATTCGGCGTTCTCACGCAAATCGCCGTGCTCGCGGGCGGTGGCGATTTCCCGGGCGATATCCTTTTTCAAATAGCGTTCGATGTCCTCGATTTCCTTGCGCAATTTTTCGTACCCGGTTTCGGTGAAATAATATTGCTTCATGCAAAACTCCTATGCTTTTAAGCTGCCTGCCAGATTTTTTCGCAGCGCCAAACTGACAACGCCTCGACGGAGATCGAGGCGTTTGATTTTATTGCCGCTGGTGAATCAAAGATTGCTTGTCGTTCGTAAAGCAATATACGAAATTTCACGGCCAGTTTCAACGATTTTTCTCATAAAATTTTCTTGGCGAATTGCCCTGAAAGTGCTACATTTTATCATGAACTTGGCCGGCAAACGGAAAAAAAATCCCCGCAAAAATATTCGCCACCTCACGCCCGGCCGGCTGCGGGTTTTGCAAAACCGCCTGCTCTACTGGTACAAAACCCAACGCCGGGATTTGCCCTGGCGGCGCACACGCGAGCCGTATCGCATTTGGGTTTCCGAAGTCATGCTGCAGCAAACGCAAACCGCCAAAGTGCTGGCGTATTACGAGCGTTTCCTGGCGCGCTTCCCAAACGTGGCGGCGCTGGCGAACGCCTCGCAGGACGAGGTGTTGAAAGCCTGGGAAGGCCTGGGCTATTATGCCCGGGCCCGCAACCTGCATCGCGCCGCCAAGCATGTCGATGCGAATTTGCAAGGCCGGCTGCCGCGCGATTACGACAAGCTGATCAAAATCCCCGGCATCGGGCCGTACACCGCCGCCGCGGTTTCCAGCATCGCCTTCAATCGCGATCAAGCGGTGGTCGACGGCAACGTCGAGCGCGTGCTGTGCCGGTGGTTTTTAATCAAAACTCCGCCCAAGGCCGCGCCGGCGAAAAAACTTTTGCGCGAGCTGGCGCAGCGGGTTTTGCCGCCCGGCAAGGCGCGCCATTGGAACCAGGCGCTGATGGAATTGGGCGCGCGTATCTGCGCGCCGCGCCAGCCGAAATGCCACGTTTGCGCGGTGATGCGTTATTGCCGCGCCTTTTTGGAGCTTGACGACCCGGCCCGGCTTCCGGTTAAACGGCAGCGCCAGGAGGTGCCGCATCATCAAATCGCCATCGGCCTGATTTGGCGCCAGGGCCAACTGCTCATCGACCAGCGCCGGAACGACGGCTTGCTCGGCGGCTTGTGGGAATTTCCCGGCGGCAAAATCGAAAGCGGCGAAACCCCGGCCCAGGCCTTGCGCCGCGAAATTCAGGAGGAGCTGGGCGTGAGCGTCGAAGTCGGCGATTATTACATGTCGGTCGATCATGCCTACACGCATTTGCGCGTGACCTTGCAGGTGTATCACTGTCTCTATGAAAACGGCGAGCCGCAAGCCCTGGGCTGCCAGAACTGGCGCTGGGTCGAGCCGGCGGAATTGACGCAACTGGCCTTTCCCAATGCCAATCGCAAAATTATCGATCGTTTGTTGAATGAGGTTGTTGAGCCATGATGGAAACCCGGATGATGGAGCGCGAAGCGCGAAACGCATGGCGCATGGCGCATGGTATATGGCACCCTGTTTTTAATGCGGCGGTGATTCCTTTCGAAGACGAAGACGTTCTGGTCGACGATGACATCGGCACGCGCATCGGCGATCCCTGGAAAGTCGTCTTGTACAACGACAACATCCACACTTTTGACGAGGTGATCCTGCAATTGCAGAAAGCCACCGGGTGCAGCCCGCAGCGCGCCGAACAAATCGCCTTTGAAGCGCACACCAAAGGCAAGGCCGTGGCCTTCAGCGGCGACTTCAACGAATGCTTTCGCGTCATGGGCGTTTTGCGGGAGATTCAGCTCATCGTGGAGATCGAGGGGTAAAAACAAAGATCAAGCTTGTGCGAAATTTTTCTTGACAAAGATGTGATTTTTTGTTAATATGGCACAGCCAATTTCTGGGCGATTGCCCGAGGCAACTTAAAAACAATGCAGTAGGGGAAAACAATGGCGTTACAATTGCGCACGTATTTGGTGACGAAGCCCAAATCCCACAGGCGTCGGTCTTGCCGGCTTGATGTATACAGGCTGGCAGGCAAGGCTGTGTCTGCGAGGTATGGGCTTTTTTGTTTGGCGCGATAAAAACCGGAAGGGCATTCAAACCGGTTCGACCTATCGCCGGAAAAATTCCTAATACTGGAAACATCCGCCTTCCACCAGCCAGCCCGAGAAATGGCTACTATTAGCCATTTCTGCGTGGCAAAAAAATGCCTAATATTAGGAATATTGGCTGAAAAAGTTCCTAATAGTGGAAACAAATGGCTACTAATTGTGGAATCCTCTACTATTACACTGTATCCGCTTGTCCAAACTGCGGACACCAGACGACGTTTGTCAATTCTTCGAATCATTCTTCTGAAATTAAATTGACCAAGTTGGACTCAATAAAAGGAGGTAGTACTATGCAATGTCCAAAATGCGGAATGAATAACTTCGATTGGGTGCAGATCTGCAGTCGATGTGGTAACCCACTCTCTACACCCAAACCATCATTTCAAAGTACTGTTGGGTCAACGAAAACAGATAGAGTTTTGCAGCAGGATAAAGAAAGTACGTTGAGTATCAGAGAACTACTATCTGGTCAAATTGAAGGAGATTTTGAGTCTTTAGCCAGTATCGATTTTGTAATATTTGGCGATTATTCGAAAGGCATATCTAAAGATAAAATCACTGAACTTCGAGATACTGTATCTGCTTGTGAATCGTTTCAAAAAATGATAACTGAATATACACAACTCTGTTATCCAAAATATCCTGGAGAATATGAGGCTGATTATGCTGATCGAATAAGAGAATGCGTCGGGGAGAAGAAGATGAGAGTTGCTCTAATTTGTCTAACTCCTTTGTATGATGTTAAAGGGATCAATGAGTTGCAATACAGTTATCGTTTTGATGTCTTTGACGCTTATGATCCTAACGATACGAGACTAATCCGCTCGAATAAAGAAGATGTGTTTGCAATGTCGCGGTATAAATTCTACAGCGATTTCATCCTCAGTATTGATGCTGGCATTCAGATACCCAGAAAAGAACTTCAGAAATTGTTCTTAATTCTCTGCAAGCATCAATATGATAAGGAATTTCTTTCCTTCAAGGGAAATGGATATTGGTTAACAAAAGGATCACGCTAAATTCCAACATTAGAGAAATTGACTCGCAGTGTCCTCTAAGAAATATTTCTTGACGAATTCGTTGCAGATTAACGAAGGTGAAACCCAGTTTTACTAAACAGGCAAATCATCTGAGCTAAGATTTCGCGGAGGGAGAATATGACAGATGTTAAATATGCACAGAATAACTGGATGCGACACCAAACTTGGCTAATCCCCGCTATTATTGCGTTAATTGCATTCATTGGGGGCGTTGTCAGTAATCTGATCGCTACTGACCTTGACGCTATTGTCAAGCCATACAGAACGTGGGTTTGGGCAATCTTTGGTATCGCCTTAATTACCACCGTCGTTGTTGCAATCAAAGATGCACGTCATGGTCAAAAGCGAAATGAAGCATCCGTCGCTGCACCGCTTGATAAGTCTGTAAATGTTTCAGTTGGGCGTGATGTCAAAGGAAGTACGATAGTCGTTGGTGATAAAAATGTAGTCAACTCGACGACGTAAGAGATTATTTTGAAGAGTTTCTAGACCTATAAAACTTTGCATGGAATATTATCGATGTTTGATCACAATAATGTTAAAGCCGCTCTCGAGCGATTGGTAGAGGACACGGGAACAAAGACCGATCGGGAAGCTGTCCGGCGCGCACTTTTACGAGGGCAGATCGTTCTGCAAAGTGGTGAAAGCGATCAGAGCATATCGGTTGGCCGTGACGTTAAAGACTCTGTTGTCGTTATTGGCCAGGATAATAAGATAATCCTTTCTTTCGAAGGGATTAAGGCTTCGGCTGCTCAGGATACCTTTTCAAATCTCCTTCTTCCGCGCCTTGGTTCTGCTCCGCCAGTGCCGTCTTTGTTTCTCGGTCGTGATGAAGCACTTTACGATCTCAAGACACGCTTAGGCATCACCTCCAGCGGCGTAAACCCGAATGTGATGCAAGTCCTTACTTCTGTTCGCGGGTGGCCTGGCGTGGGTAAGACCACTATAGCTGCTGCTCTTGCTCATGATGACGCGATCGAAGCCGCATTCAACGACGGAATACTTTGGGTTTCTTTGGGTGAAAGACCCAACTTGATTTCCGAAATGGCCATGTGGGGTCGTGCATTGGGATCAGAAGATTTATTATATGCCTCCACTTTGAAAGAGGCAAAAGAACAATTGGCTGTATTGCTGCGTCAAAAACGAATGCTTTTGATAGTAGATGACGTGTGGGAACTTGAGCATGTCGAGCCGTTTCGAGAAGCGCGCGGCAAAGATTGCGCGTTGCTCATAACAACGCGCGAAACTGACATTACTGATGCTTTGGCTGCCTCAACGCCTCATTCTGTTTATTATTTGGATGTTCTCAAAGAAGCCCCCGCTTTAAAATTACTGCAAAACCTAGCTCCGACTATTGCTGCCCAGCATCCCAACGAATCTGTAGAGTTGATTCGGAGTTTGGAGTATTTGCCCTTATCTATTATAGTTGCCGGTCGTTTGCTCAATTTTGAGGCAAGAATGGGGTGGGGAATTGCTGAATTACTATCCGAGTTGCGAACAGGCACAAGAATACTAGAAGAAAAAGCTCCAGCAGATCGTATGGACTGGGAAACCCAAAAAATTCCCAGCGTAGCTGTTTTGCTTAAAAGAAGCACGGATCGCCTTGATGAGCATACCCAAGAATGTTTTGCTCTTCTAGGAGAATTTGCACCCAAACCGGCCACCTTCGATATAGCAGCACTGAAAGATTTGTGGGAGGAGGAAAATCCTAAACCTATTGTAAGCCAGCTTGTGGCCAGAGGTCTATTGGAACCTATTGGTGGTCGATTTCAGATGCATGCTTTGTTAGTCGCACATGCAAAGTCATTTTGAAGGATTGATTTGCTATGATCAATCGTCGAGAAGGTAAAATTAGACTTGGCCGTCATTATCTAAATGTTTTGCGTGACACTGACAAACTCTACCGACAAGGCCAAGAGAATATTGCTAAAAGCCTGGCGCAGTTCGATCAAGAGTGGCGGCAGATTAAAGAAATGTATTCATGGGCTGAAACGCATGCCCTTGAAGATAATGCTGCGGCAGAATTCTGCAGTTCTTATCCTGCGGAGGGAAGTACACTGCTTGATTTGCGTCAAAATCTAAACGATCGTATCCGCTGGTTGGAAAGAGGATGCGATTGGGCAATGCGGCTAAAAAAGACTGATGCTTTTATTGTAAACCTGTGCAGTCTAGGGATTGCTTATAAAAACACAGGGTCGCCACAACGAGCAATTGAAGTTCATGAGAAACTTTTAGCGCTTGCCCAGAAAGCTGGCTTTGAGGAATTAACGCCTCGAAGGGGTTTGGAAGGTTTTGATCCTGAATTAAGCGTTGCCTATCGAACGATAAGAGAATTTGAAGCTAACTCACTTGGGAATCTAGGAATTGCATACTTGCAATTAGGTAATCTGCCCCAGGCAATTGCGTGTCAAGAGCGAAGCTTGACCATTGCGCGTGAGATCAAAAATAGATTTCGTGAAATGCAGGCATTGGGTAACTTGGGCAATGTTTATTTGAAGGCCGGAAATCCAACGAAAGCTATTGAGCATTATATTCAACAAAGGGATATCACGCTCGAAATTAACAATCTCGAGGGAGAAGCTAGTGCCTATATTGGATTAGGAAATGCGCACTGTGATTTGGGCAAATTGCATGAAGCAATCGAGTTTTTTAGAAAAAGTCTGCCTATCACAGACAAACTCGGTGATAAGCGAGGTGGAGCAAAGGCGCGGGGCAATCTCGGCATAGCCTATAAAAAGTTGGGCGATACTAGCAAAGCCAGAGAATGTTACGTTGAGAATTTGCCGTTTATGCGCGAGTGCGGTGATAAACATGGTGAAGCAGCAATCCTGGGGAATATTGGCAATTTAGAACTTGAGCTTGGTGAGCCTAAAGAAGCGCTCACGTGGTTTCAGAAACAACTGGAGATCGCAGAAGAAATTAAACATCAAAACCTGAAAGCGATCGCACTTGGAAATTTAGGCAGTGCATACATCCAACTGGCTGAAGTTCACAAGGCGATTGAGCTATTTGATCAACAACTGGCGATCGCTCGTGAAATCGGTGATCGACAAATTGAAATACACGCGCTAGGCAATCTAGGCGCAGTCCATCTCAAATTGGGCGATCCCCAAAAGGCTGGCGAGTTTTTTAAACAACAATTACAGAATGCACGAAAAGCAATTGGATTCTTTGAAAAGCAGTTACACAGTTCAAACGAAACCAACGATCGACAAGGAGAAATGAATTCCTATGGCGGGCTGGGGGATGCTTATCTCCAATTGGGTGATTCTCGCAAGGCAAAGGAGTTCTATGAGAAGCAACTTGCGCTCGCTCACGAATTTGGCGATCGGCGCGAGGAATGTAAAGCATTGGGAGGTTTAGGAAATGCCTATCGCAACTTGTCAAACCCACGTGAAGCTATTGCACATTATCAGAAGCAATTGACCATTGCTCAAGAGATACGCGAACAGAATGGAGAAGCGAATGCTCTCGGCGGTTTAGCCAACTGTTATCGTGATGTGGGTAACTTTCGTCAAGCGGTCGAGTTTTATGAAAAACAGGTCTACATCGTTAGCAAGCTCGGAGATCGTTTAAACGAGGCTGCTGCGGTGGGCAATTGGGGTACCGCCCTCGGTATGATGGGTAGTCCGCAAAAAGCCATTCCATTCTTTGAGCGACAATTAAGCATCGCGCGCGCGATTAGCAACAGGCATGTGGAGGGCAATGCTTTAGGCAATCTCGGCGAAGCGAACAGATCTTTGGGTAAATTGTCCCAAGCTATTGAGTATTTTCAGCAGGCCCTTGCAATCATGCGCGTAGTCGGTGATCGCTATGGAGAAGGAACATCGTTGCTGAATATGGGTGTTTCTTACGGTCAACTTGGCGAGTTGGAGAGAGCAATTAATTATTTGGAGCAGTCCCTGGCTATCACACGTGAGGTAGGGGACAGACAGGGGGAAGGTGTAGCACTGAATGGTTTAGGAAATGCTCATGTTGGTCTAGGTAATGTAACCAAAGCTATGGGTTACTATAAGCAGCATTCAGAAATAGCACGGGAAATCGGCGACATAATGAGTGAAGCGATGGTAAGTATGAATCTTTGCACGTTGCTTTCTCGACAAGGTTCCTTTTATGAAGCGTTGCGCTATGCCGAATTTGCCGTTCGTGTTTTCACAAAAGTCGGACACAGAGAATTTGCTTGGCAAGCTCAAAGAATGGCAAATGAGATTAGACTACGCATAGGCTATTTTTAGGAATGAAGACGAATTTCTCTAAATTTTTAACTGAACATAATTTTCATACGGATAGGAAAAACCCCAAAATGGCTGGTATTGAGCATTTTCCCATACCAATTAAAGACGGGCTTACGCTTGTTCGTGTATGCAGAGTTTAGTGATGAAGAAAAAAAAGTCAATTTTTCCCAAAAAGTCAATGAAGAAAGATAAGGCAATGGAATATACGTATCTGAGAGAAATTGAGGTCAAGTTCAAAAATAAAAAGGTCGCCAAAAAAGCAATAGACACGACAGTCTATTGCCCCGAAACCCTTGTTGAATTATTTCGGGACTTGCAAAATGAGACGAAGGAAAAACTCATTGCCGTTAACTTGGATGCCAAAAACAAGATTATCTGTTTTGAAGTTGTTGCGATTGGCTCGGTATCGACGATATTTGCGCGCCCGATAGAAGTCTTTAGAACAGCTATTTTAGTAAACGCCAGCAGTATAGTTTTGGTACATAATCATCCATCTGGCGAACCAAGACCAAGTAGCGACGATTTAGCTTTCACCAAAAAGATTAAGAGAATATCCGATGATTTAGGGTTAAGGTTCTGTGACCATATCATAATTGGTTTTAACAATTACTATAGTTTCGCTAACGAAGGATTGATTTTTACAGAGAAAACAAATGAGGACACAAAATTATAATGTAATGAAGACAGATTTTGCTAACAAAGCATGGTGCGGATTGGCGAGCCGTGCATGGAATTCAGTTCGGTGGCATCTCCAGCGTCCCGTCTTCGCTCAACGTGAGTGCAAGCTCGCCAACCGCACATGCCGGTGTTACCGCAGTTCAAGCGAAAGGAGTTCGTGCAAAAAATAAACTGTCGTGAAATTCCGAAAGATAATGCGGCTCGGTAGAAAGTAAACTATCGGGAAGCGCCGAAGGATAAAGCGGCTCGGTGGAAACAAACTACCGTGAAGCGCCGAAAGATAAAACGGCTCGGTCGAAATAAACTATCGTGAAGCGCCGAAAGATAAAGCGGCTCGGCAAAGAATAAAATACCGTGAAGTGTCCGACGATAAAGCGGCTCGGTAGAAAATAAAATATCGTGAAGCGCCAAAAGATAAAGTGACTCGGTAAAAACCAAACTATTGTGAAGTGCCGAACATTTTTCACCCCCATTTTAAAAGCCAAAAAAGCATCGCGGTGAAACATAAAAGTTGGGTGAAATACAAAAAGCGAAAGAGCAAAAAGCAAAGTCGGGAAGAGATAAAAGTTGTACTGGCAGTCGAGCATAAAATCGTGGTAGCGGCGAGCTATGTGTTTAACATCGCGCTGGTCTTGACGCCGCCAGCGTCGCATAATTTTGAAACACCGTGCTGGAAATGGCGG
>Ga0187892_10001177_pt1 | contig 61935 bp, 52 predicted proteins | sample MA1701073metaG_FD_139345 | JGI IMG/M metagenome (GOLD analysis project Ga0187892, IMG submission 139345) | Bio-ooze microbial communities from a basaltic lava cave in the Kipuka Kanohina Cave System on the Island of Hawaii, USA - MA170107-3 metaG ... | reverse complement strand
GCTGCGAGCCGACCGGCCACCGGTAAGCCGTGTGCGGGAAATCCGCACGCACGGTTTGAAAGGGGGCGTTGGTTCGCGAACCGGCCTCTGGCCTTGTTAACAACCAACGTCTACCAATGCAGCGGCCTCTCCAGTTCACCCTCGACCTGTTCGATCCTGAACCTGAGCCTGCGTCCGCCTTGTCCCCGGCTCCGAAGTCCGGGCGACATCGGCCCCAGGACCGCACGGAACCTGCGCACAGTGCTGCCGAATTCATGGCGTCCCCGGTGGCCGCGCCGGCCGAGCCGCTGGAGCACCTGCTCGCCCCTGCGGTGTTTCGCCATCCGCGCAGCAACCGCGAAGCCCTGCTGCAGGGCTCGGTGGTCGGCTATGAATTCAGGCGCGGCAAGCGCCGTACCATAGGCTTTGTGGTGGGGGCCGATGGCCTGGTGGTCAGCGCGCCCAAGTGGGTGCCGTTGGGCGAGGTCGATGCCGCGCTGCACGAGAAATCGGCCTGGGTCATCAAGAAGCTTGGCGAGGCGCGGGAGCGCCAGGACCGGCTGGAGTCCGCGCGCATCGTCTGGCAAGACGGCACGACGCTGCCCTTTCTGGGCGAGCCGGTCAGCGTGGTGCTGGACCCCAGGCACGCCTTTGACGCCGTGGGTGCGGCGCTCCATGCAGCAGCCGACGCGCAGGGCTGCGGGCCGGCCGCCCTGGCGCGCCTGCACATCGGTTTGCCGCACAGCGCCGCGCCCGAGCAAATCCGCGATGCCGTGCAGGCCTGGCTGATGCGACAGGCCAAGCGATGGTTCACCGAGCGGCTGGAGCATTTCGCGCCGCGCCTGGGTGTGCAGTGGCGCAAGCTGAGCCTGAGCAGCGCCGGCACGCGCTGGGGCAGCGCCAGCGCGAACGGCTCGATCCGGCTGAACTGGCGGTTGATCCATTTCAAGCCGCCGGTGATCGACTATGTGGTGGCCCATGAACTGAGCCATCTGCGCGTGATGGACCACAGCCCGCGTTTTTGGGACACGGTGCGCAGCGTGATGCCCGACTATGCCGAGCGGCGCGTGCAGCTCAAGGACGAGGCCTTGCCGCGCTGGTGAGCGCGGGGTGGGGCAAGCCGGATCGACAAAGCACCGCGCCCTGAGCACAATGGCCAAACAAAATGGCCCGCCTCCATCCGGCAAGCCTTGCGTTTGGGAACGATTGAGCATGCACGACAAGACCATTCTGGTGGTGGAAGACAACCCGGACCACCTGGAGCTGACCCTGCTGGCCCTGCAGGAGCAGGGCCTGCGCACCCATATTGCCGTGGCGCGCGATGGCGCGGAGACGCTCGACTATCTGTTTGGCCAGGGAACGCACAGCGGCCGCGATACCCAGCAGCAGCCCGAGTTGGTGCTGCTGGATCTGAAGCTGCCCAAGCTCACGGGCCTGGAAGTCCTGCAGCGCATGCGCGGCGACGCGCGCACGGCCTGCATTCCCGTGGTGATGTGGACCTCGTCGAGTGAAGACGAGGACATCGCGGCCTGCTACCAAGAGGGCGCCAACAGCGTGGTGCGCAAGCCGGTGGACTTCGGCGAGTTCAGCGACAAGCTCAGGCAGCTCAAGGGCTACTGGCTGCAGGTCAACGAATCGCGGCTCGCCTGAACCCCAGACCGGTCAGGCGCCCGCTGCCCGCAGCCTGCCTGCAACGCTGCGCTCCTGCAGGCTCTGCTGCACCAGGCTGCCGACCATGTCCGCCGTCACGGCTGACAGCGTCCAGCCCAGGTGGCCGTGGCCGGTGTTGTAGAACACGCAGGGGGAGCGGCCGCGGCCGACACGCGGCATCATGTTCGGCATCATGGGCCGCAGGCCGGCCCAGGGCACGACGCTGCGCGTGCTCACGCCCGGGAAGCACTGCTCGACCCAATCGATCAAGGGGCGAATGCGGTCGGCGCGGATGTCCTTGTTGTAGCCGTTGAACTCGGCCGTTCCGGCCACGCGGAAGCGGTCCGCGCCCAGCCGGCTCGTCACCAGCTTGGTCTCGTCGTCGAGCAGGCTGACCGTGGGCGCCGCGGCGCGGCTTGGCTCGTCGAGCAGATTCACCGTGATCGAATAGCCCTTGACCGGATAGATGTTCACCCGGTCGCCGAGCTGCGCTGCCACCGAACGGCTGGCAACGCCGGCGCAGACCACCACCCCGTCGAACACCGAGGTGCTCAGCTCGGTTCCCTTCGTCACCGCGACCTCGACCTGCTGGCCATTGGTCGTGACCGATCTCACGTCCTGGCCGTACAGGCAATGAACGCCCTGCCGTGCGATGGCGGCCGCGAGCCCGTTCGTGAACTTGTGGATGTCGCCGGTCGAATCGCTCTCGGTGAAAAAGCCACCGTAGTATCTGCCCGCCAGGGTCGGCTCGATGGCACGCATTTCTTCGGGTGTCACGGCGCGCCGCGTCAGCCCGCCCTGGGCCAGCAGCTCGGTCACGCGGGCCGCATGATCGAACCCCGCCTTGTCCCGGTAGATGTGCAGGATGCCTTGCTGCTTCAGGTCGAAATCGATGCCCTCCTGTTGCGCCCAGGCGAACAGGTGCTCGCGTGCCGCAACAGCCAGGCGAGCGGTTGCTACCGTGTTCTGGCGGTAGGCCGGGATCGAGGCGACGAACTCGGCAAACCAGGACAGCTTGTGCCAGCTCGGTTGGGGGTTGACCAGCAGCGGGGCGTCGCTCTTGAGCATCCACTTGATGCCCTTGAGCAGCGTCGACCAATGGGTCCAGACTTCCGCATTCGAGGCGGACAGCTGCCCCCCGTTGGCAAACGAGGTTTCCATCGCGGCATAGCGATGCTTCTCGAACAGGGTGACTTCAAAACCGCGCTTGGCCAGCGCGTAGGCCGTGGTGACACCGGTGATGCCACCGCCGATGACGGCAATCGTTTTCATGGACAGGCTCCGCAACGTCAGGGGTTTGAGCCCGCACGCACCACGCGTGGCGGACGCCCCCTCTGTTGCTGGACCTGAGAGATTCACGGACCGGCGCCCTCAGGCGCGAATCCGCTTGCTCCTTCGGTGCGCCGGGTGACGAAAGGCCCGGCAGCTCTTCAGAGTGCATGGGTGGTGCCGGTTCTTTTGCCTGAGAGTTTCCGGGGCGGTTGCTCCTTCGGCGCTGCAGCCAGGCGATGCTGGACCACAGACTCTCCCGACACCACGCTGGATCGACTGCATCGAGCCGATCCAACCACGCGATGTTAACAACAATTTGGCGGGCGCATGCGTTCCTATAACCCGGGCCGCCATGCGGGCTTGCTCCAACATGCCTCCCGCCGATGCCCTTCGTCAGCGAGGCGGCGTGGCTTCGAAGCGGATGATGCCGGTGGCATCGACCCGCCGGCGCACACGTCCGTCAAACCACAGCGCATGCAGGTGCGCAAGCGATTCGCCCATCGCAAAGGTGGTCTGGTGCAGGTCCAGCTTGCGCTTGAACATCACAGGCAGGATGTCGGCCGCGCTGCAGGGCTGCTCCTCGCAGGCCTGCAGCACTTCGGCCAGCCGGTCGCGGTGGTGGTCATGCAGTTGCTGGATGCGCTCGTGCAGGCCCTGGAACGGCTTGCCGTGCGAGGGCAGGGTCAGCGTGTCGGGCGGCAGGGCGCGGAACTTGTCGATCGACTGCAGGAACAGCGTCAGCGGGTTCGACTCCGGTTCCATGTCGTAGACGCTGACATTGGTCGATATCCGCGGCAGCACCATGTCGCCGCTGATCAGTACTTTGATCGAGTCGCAGTACAGCGCCATGTGTTCGGGCGAGTGGCCGTAGCCGCTGATGCAGGTCCAGTCGCGCCCACCGATGCGGACCGCGGCACCGTCCAGCAGGCGGTGAAAGCTGCGCGGCACGGCCGGCACCAATTGGGGGTAGTAGCCGGCACGCGCCCGGATTTTTTCGATCGAGTCAGGATCGGTCAGGCCGTGCGAGGCAAAGAAGAGGGCCGCGCTCTCGCCGCCGAAGCCGGTCGTGCTTTGCGAGCCCATGCGCGCCGAGTTGTAGTCGGTGCCGCTGATCCACAGCGGGGCGTTCCAGCGCTCGCACAGCCAGTGCGCCAGGCCGATGTGGTCCGGGTGCATGTGGGTCACGATCACGCGAAGGATAGGCAGGCCTTCGAGCTGGGTTGCGAAGATTTCTTCCCACTGGGCCTTGGCTTCGTCCCTGGTGATGCAGCAGTCAACGATGCTCCAACCGGGCCGGCCGTCGATTTCATCGCGCAACAGCCACAGGTTGATATGGTCCAGCGCAAACGGCAGGGCCATGCGGATCCACTTGACGCCGGGGGCGACTTCGAGCGAGCCGCCCGCCGCGGGCAGGGCGTCGCCCAGGGGATAGTGCAGTCGTTGTTCGAGTGAGTTCATGTAGGATTGACGTTGACGTAAACGTCATATGTAATTCGTGCATTGTAGGGACGATGGCGCCCGCGCGCTGTCACCTCCGTAATTCACCCATGGCCACCACCTACACCATCAGCGATCTCGCCAAAGAGTTTGACCTGACCACCCGCGCCATGCGCTTCTATGAAGACATGGGCCTGCTGCAGCCCGAGCGCTCGGGCCCCGGCGGGCGCAACCGCGTCTACTCCGCGCGTGACCGCACGCGCCTGAAGCTCACGCTGCGCGCAAAGCGCCTGGGCCTGTCGCTGACCGAGGCCAAGGAGATCATCGACACCTACGACAGCCCGCGCGATACCGGACCCCAGCTCAGGAAGTTTCTGGCTGTGCTGGCTGAGCACCGCAGGCAGCTCGAGGAACAGATGGCCGACCTGCAGGCCAACCTCGACGAGGTCAAGGTCCATGAAAAAGAGGCCCGGGCGTTGCTCGCCAAGGCAGAGAAAACGCCAAGCTAGTCCATAATTGACGTTTACGTAAACGTCAATTAGGATGCGGTCATGAATTTGCCCCGTTTCGAGCCTCAGGACCCCGGCTACGCGGCCCGTGTCCGCGACAGTTTTGCCCGCCAGGGCGCCATGGCCACCATCGGCGCCAGCCTGGCGGCCATTGAGCCCGGCCGGGTCGTGATCGAGCTCGACTGGGCGCAGGCGCTGACCCAGCAGCACGGCTTTCTGCATGCCGGCATGGTCGCCACGGCGCTGGACTCGGCCTGCGGCTATGCCGGCTTCACGCTGATGCCGGCCGAGGCGGCCGTGCTCACGATCGAGTTCAAGATCAACCTGCTGGCCCCGGCCCAAGGCCAGCGCTTTCGCATGGTGGGCCAGGTCGTCAAGCCGGGGCGCACGATCACCGTCACCGAGGGCCAGGCCTATGCCCTGGAAGAGGGCAAGGAAAAGCTCGTCGCCACCATGGGCTGCACGCTGATGGCCGTGACCGGCCGCGACCAGATTCGTCATTGAAACAAGCATCAGGAGAATCCCTATGAACCTGCCCGGACTCAATTTCCAGCTGGGTGAAGACATCGACGCGCTGCGCGACGCGGTGCGCGAATTTGCGCAAGCCGAGATCGCGCCGCGCGCCGCCGAGATCGACCAGAGCGACCAGTTCCCGATGGACCTGTGGCGCAAGATGGGCGAACTGGGCGTGCTGGGCATCACCGTGCCCGAGGAATACGGCGGCGCCAACATGGGCTACCTGGCCCACATGATCGCGATGGAGGAAATCTCGCGTGCCAGCGCTTCGGTGGGCCTGAGCTACGGCGCGCACAGCAACCTCTGCGTGAACCAGATCAAGCGCAACGGCACGGACGAGCAGCGCAGGAAGTATCTGCCCAAGCTGATTTCCGGCGAGCATGTGGGCGCGCTGGCCATGAGCGAGCCGGGCGCCGGCTCGGACGTGATTTCGATGAAGCTCAAGGCCGAGGACAGGGGCGGCTACTACCTGCTCAACGGCAGCAAGATGTGGATCACCAATGGCCCCGACGCGGACACCCTGGTGGTCTATGCCAAGACCGAGCCCGAGCTGGGCGCGCGCGGCGTGACCGCATTCCTGATCGAGAAGGGCATGAAGGGTTTCAGCATCGCGCAAAAGCTCGACAAGCTGGGCATGCGCGGCAGCCACACCGGCGAGCTGGTGTTCCAGAACGTCGAGGTGCCGGCGGCCAACATCCTGGGCGGCTTGAACAGCGGCGCCAAGGTGCTGATGAGCGGCCTGGACTACGAGCGCGCCGTGCTGGCGGCCGGGCCCCTGGGCATCATGCAGGCCGTCATGGACAACGTGATCCCCTACACCCATGACCGCAAGCAGTTCGGCCAGAGCATCGGCGAATTCCAGCTGATCCAGGGCAAGGTGGCCGACATGTACACCGTGCTGCAGGCCGGCCGCGCGTTCTGCTACACCGTTGGCAAGAACCTCGACCTGCTGGGCAGCGGGCATGTGCGCCAGGTGCGCAAGGACTGCGCCTCGGTCATCCTGTGGTGCGCCGAGAAGGCCACCTGGATGGCCGGCGAGGGCATCCAGATCTTCGGCGGCAACGGCTACATCAACGAATACCCGCTGGGTCGCCTGTGGCGCGACGCCAAGCTCTATGAAATTGGGGCTGGTACGTCCGAGATCCGAAGAATGCTCATAGGCCGTGAACTCTTCGCGGAGACCATGTGATGCCGGCAAGGGGCCCCAATTCGGCGCAGGCTCATGTCCGCAAGGCGGACGTGAAGGCGCGCAGCGCCGGCCGGAGCCAAATCGGCGCCGGCACCAGTGAAATCCGCCGCATGCTGATAGGACGGGAATTGTTCGCGGAGACGATGTAAACGCATCGACAGGCCACAATAGCGCTTATGACCTCTTCCATCCAAGACCTTTTCACCCACAACCGCGCCTGGGCCGCGCAAATGGAGCGCGAGCGCCCCGGCTTCTTCACCGGGCTGATGGCGCAGCAAAGGCCCAGGTACATGTGGATAGGCTGCTCCGACAGCCGCGTGCCCGCCAATCAGATCACCGGGCTGGAGCCCGGCGAGGTGTTCGTGCACCGCAACGTGGCCAACGTGGTCGTGCCGACCGACCTGAACTGCCTGTCCACCATCCAGTACGCGGTGGACCAGCTCAAGATCGAGCACCTGATGGTGGTCGGTCACTACGGCTGCGGCGGCGTGCTGGCCGCGCTGCAGGACCTGCGCGTGGGCCTGGCCGACAACTGGATCCGTCACGTCAAGGACGTGCGCGACCGCCATCTGGGCCTGATCGAGGCCAGCGATCCCGCGCAGCGCCACGACGTGCTGTGCGAGCTCAACGTGATCGAGCAGGTGGTCAACATCGCGCACACCACGGTGATGCAGGATGCCTGGGCACGCGGCCAGAATGTCACGCTGCACGGCTGGTGCTATGGCCTCAAGGATGGCCTGATCAACGACCTGCACATGACGGTGGCCGGCAATGACGGCCTCAAGGCCCTGTACCAGGCCGCGATCGAGGGCGTGATCGCCGCACGGAGGTAGGCCATGTTCCCGCAGCGCCTGGACTCCCCGCTGGCCTACGACATCGCCAAGGCGATGATGGACGGCTTCAACCGCCATTACCGGCTGTTCCGCACCGAGTCCGCGCGCGCCAAGCACCGCTTCGAGACGGGCGACTGGCACGGCCAGCAGCGCGCCCAGCGCGAGCGCATCGAGTTCTACGACCTGCGCGTCAAGGAATGCGTGACCCGGCTGGAGCGTGAGTTCAAGGCCGGCGAGCAGGCCATGGATGTCTGGCAGCAGGTCAAGCTGCACTACATCGGCCTGCTGGTCAACCACCACCAGCCCGAGCTGGCCGAGACCTTTTTCAACTCGGTGACCTGCAAGATCCTGCACCGCACCCATTTCCACAACGATTTCATCTTCGTGCGGCCGGCGGTCAGCACCGAGTACATCGAGAACGACGAGCCCACCGCGCGCCCGACCTACCGCGCCTACTACCCCTCGCGCGAGAACCTGGGCGAGACCATCGTGCGCATCATCGAGCACTACGGCCTGCGGCGCGAGTTCGAAGACCTCGAGCGCGACGCCGGCTATGTGCTGGAGGCCATGAGCGGTCGGCTGGCCCAGGTCAAGCTGCGAGCCAACTTCCAGATCCAGGTGCTGTCGGGCCTGTTTTTCCGCAACAAGGGCGCCTATGTGGTGGGCAAGATCATCAACGGCTTCAACGAAGTGCCGTTTGCCCTGCCCATCCTGCACAACAGGCAGGGCCAGCTCGTGATCGACGCCGCGCTGTTCGGTGAGGAGGACCTGCTGATCCTCTTCAGCTTTGCGCGCGCCTACTTCATGGTGGACATGGAGATCCCTTCAGCCTATGTGCAGTTCCTGCGCAGCCTGATGCCGCGTAAGCCGCGCGCCGAAATCTACAACTCGCTGGGCCTGGCCAAGCAGGGCAAGACGCTGTTCTACCGTGACTTCCTCTACCACCTGCGCCACAGCACGGACAAGTTCCGCATCGCGCCCGGCATCAAGGGCATGGTGATGGTGGTGTTCGACCTGCCTTCGTTTCCTTATGTGTTCAAGCTCATCAGGGACTACTACCCGCCGCAGAAGGACACGACGCGCGAGCAAATCAAGGGCAAGTACCTGCTGGTCAAGCAGCACGACCGGGTCGGCCGCATGGCCGACACGCTGGAGTACAGCGAGGTGGCGTTCCCGCGCGAGCGCTTCGATGACGAGCTGATCGAGGAAATCAGGAAATTCGCGCCCAGCCAGCTCGAGATCTCGGACCGCGACGGCGATGGCAGCATCGAGGTCATCATCAAGCATGTCTACATCGAGCGGCGCATGATCCCGCTCAACATCTACCTGCAGGAAGCCTTCGACGCCGGCGACGAGCCCGGGGCCCGGGAGCAGATCGAGCGCGGCGTCGTCGAGTACGGCAACGCCATCAAGGACCTGGTGGCCGCCAACATCTTCCCCGGCGACATGCTGTGGAAGAACTTCGGTGTCACGCGCCATGGCAAGGTCGTGTTCTACGACTACGACGAAATCGAGTACCTGACCGACTGCAACTTCCGCCGCGTGCCCGCGCCCCGATGCGAGGAAGACGAGATGAGCGGCGAGGTCTGGTACAGCGTCGGCCCCAAGGACGTGTTTCCCGAAACCTTCGCCCCGTTCCTGCTGGGCAACCCGGCGGTGCGCGAGGTGTTCATGAAGCACCATGGCGACCTGCTCGACGCGGCCTTCTGGCAGGGCCACAAGGAGCGGATCCAGGCCGGCCATGTGCACGATGTCTTTCCGTACGAGCGCAATATCCGGTTTGTGGAGCGCTACCGCCGCAAAAAAGAGGCCCAGCCGGCCTGAGGGGTCTGGAGGCGGTGGCCCCGAGAGTTCCTTGTTCAAGCTTCGCCGCTGTGCGGCGTTCGATGTCTGACCTTTAGGAGAAAACCATGTCTGATTCCATCGTCATCGTCGGTGCGGCCCGCACCCCCATGGGCGCCTTCCAGGGCGACTTTGCGAGCCTGGCGGCCCATGATCTGGGCGGCGCGGCCATCAAGGCGGCGGTCGAGCGCGCCGGCATCGCCCCGGAGCTGGTCACCGAGGTGTTGTTCGGCAACTGCCTGATGGCCGGCCAGGGCCAGGCCCCGGCGCGCCAGGCCGCGTTCAAGGGCGGCCTGCCCCAGAGCGCGGGCGCCGTCACGCTGTCCAAGATGTGCGGCTCGGGCATGAAGGCCGCGATGCTCGCGCACGACATGCTGCTGGCCGGCTCGCACGATGTGATGGTGGCCGGCGGCATGGAGAGCATGACCAACGCGCCGCACCTGCTGCTCAAGGGCCGCAGCGGCATGCGCATCGGCCACGACCGCATCTACGACCACATGATGCTCGACGGCCTGGAAGACGCCTACGAGCCGGGCCGTGCCATGGGCACCTTCGGCGAGGACTGCGCCGCCAAGTACCAGTTCAGCCGCGAAGCGCAGGACGCGTTTGCCGTGGCCTCGGTGCAGCGCGCCAAGGCCGCGACCGAGTCCGGCGCGTTCGCCGCCGAAATCACGCCGGTCACGGTCAAGGGCCGGGCCGGCGATACCGTGGTCTCGATCGACGAAGGCCCGGGCAAGGTCAAGCTCGACAAGATTCCCACGCTCAAGCCCGCGTTCAAGAAGGACGGCACGATCACGGCCGCCTCCAGTTCTTCGATCAACGACGGCGCCGCTGCCCTGGTCATGATGCGCGAATCCACGGCGACGAAGCTGGGCCTCAAACCGCTGGCGCGCATCGTGGCCCACGCCATGCACGCGCAGGAGCCCAACTGGTTCACCACGGCCCCGGTCGGCGCCGCGCAGAAGGCGCTGGCCAAGGCCGGCTGGAGCGTGAAGGATGTGGACCTGTGGGAAGTCAACGAAGCCTTTGCCGTCGTGCCGATGGCGCTGATGGCCGAGTTCAAGCTCTCGCACGACATCGTCAACGTCAACGGCGGCGCCTGCGCGCTGGGCCACCCGATCGGCGCCAGCGGCGCGCGCATCATGGTCACGCTGATGTACGCGCTGCGGGCCCGTGGCCTGAAAAAAGGCCTGGCCACGCTGTGCATCGGCGGCGGCGAGGCAACGGCCGTGGCGCTGGAGTTGCTATAAAAATAAGAGCATGTGGCGATTGTGTTGTGCGGGCTGCAGGCCGTTTTGATATGACAGAGGCGGGGTGAGCACGGTTCTCGTCATCGGCGCGTCGCGCGGTATCGGCCTGGAGTTTGCGCGCCAGTACCGCGAGGCCGGCGCGCGCGTGATCGCGACGGCGCGCGACGATGCAGGCCTGGCGCGCCTGAAGGCGCTCGGTGCGCAGCCGCTGCGGCTGGACGTGGGCGAGCCGGCCAGCATCAGCGCAATGGCCCGGCAGCTCGACGGCGAAAAGATCGACGTCGCGCTCTACGTGGCCGGTGTCTATACGCATGGCGATGCCAAGGCGCAACCCACCCGCGAGGCCTTCGACCAGGCCATGCACACCAACGTGCTCGGCGCGATGCAGACCATCCCGCAGGTCGCGCCGCTGGTCGAGGCGGCGGCCGGGTGCTTTGCCTTCATGTCCAGCGGCATGGGCCAGATCGGCGAGGTGGCGTCGAGCCATGGCTGGACCTACCGCGTCAGCAAGGCTGCGCTCAACATGGCGGTGGCTGCAGCCCGGCACGACTACCCGGGCGCCATCATGGTGGCGCTGTGCCCGGGCTGGGTGCGCACCGACCTGGGTGGCCCGCAGGCGCCGCTGTCGGTGCAGGAAAGCGTGAGCGCCATGCGTGCCACGCTGGCGTCCCTGACCCGCGAGCACAACGGCATGTTTCTGCAGCACGATGGCCGGCCCTATCCCTCGTGGTGAGGCTGGGCCGGCCCGGCGCCCAAACGATCGATTCATCAACAGGAGACAACGTGAAAACCATACCAATGTACCGAAAAGCCCTGGCGATTGCCGCCCTGGCGGCGATGGGCTTGAGTGCCAACTGGAGCTGGGCGCAGGCCCGCGACGAGGCCCTGCTGGCCGCCGCCACGGCCGAACAGCCGGCCACCGTCAAGACGCTGGAGCGGCTGGTCAACATCGAGACCGGCACCGGTCACGCCGAGGGCATGAGTGCCATGGGCCAGCTGCTGGAGGCCGAGCTCAAGTCGCTGGGCGCCAAGGTCACGCGCCACAAGGCGGTCGGCGACGTGGTGGGCGACAACATCGTGGGGCGCATCGAAGGCAAGGGCGGCAAGCGCATCCTGCTGATGGCCCACATGGACACGGTCTATGTCAAGGGCACGCTGGAGAAGGCGCCGTTTCGCATCGACGGCAACCGCGCCTTCGGCCCCGGCATTGCCGACGACAAGAGCGGTGTGGCCGTGATCCTGCACAGCCTGCGCCTGCTCAAAAGCCGCGGGTTCCAGGATTTCGGCGCGATCACGGTGATGTTCAACACCGACGAGGAAAAGGGATCGTTCGGCTCGCGCGACCTGATCCAGGCGCTGGCCAAGGAGCACGACTATGTGCTGTCGTTCGAGCCCACGCTGGCGCTCAAGGAAAACCTGACCCTGGGCACCTCGGGCATCGCCTATGCCCAAGCCAAGATCAAGGGCCGGGCCTCGCATGCCGGCTCCGCACCCGAGCTCGGCGTCAACGCGCTGGTCGAGGCGGCCGACCTGATCCTGCGCACCCAGGACATCGATGACAAGGCGAGGAACCTGCGCTTCAACTGGACCATAGGCAATTCGGGTGCGGTGTCGAACATCATTCCCGAAGAGGCCGTGATCAGCGCCGACATGCGTTACGCGCGCAACGAAGACCTCGAGGCCGCGATCAAAAAGCTGGAAGCGGGTGCGGCGAAGAAGCGCCTGCCCGAGGCCCAGGTGCAGGTCACGGTCACGCGCGGCCGCCCGGCCTTCGATGCCGGTGCAGAGGGCAAGAAGCTGGTGGACAAGGCCGTCGCCATCTACAAGGAAGTCGGCGCCGAGCTGTCGGTGATCGAGCGCACCGGCGGCGGCACCGATGCGGCCTATGCGGCCCTGTCGGGCAAGCCGGTGATCGAAAGCCTGGGACTGCCCGGCTTCGGCTACCACAGCACCCAGGCCGAGTACGTGATGATCGACGCGATTCCGCGCCGGCTCTACCTGGCCATGCGCATGATCATGGACCTGGGCCAGGGAAAGTAAACGCGATGCTGCTGACACAAGACCAGGAAATGATCCGCGACGCGGTGCGCGCGTTCGCCAAGGAACAGCTGTGGCCACACGCCGCGCGCTGGGACAAGGAGCACCACTTCCCCAAGGAAGCGCACCAGGGCCTGGCGCAGTTGGGCGCCTACGGCATCTGCGTGCCCGAGGAGTTTGGCGGCGCCAACCTCGACTATGTGACCCTGGCCCTGGTGCTTGAAGAGATTGCGGCCGGCGACGGCGGCACCAGCACGGCCATTAGCGTGACCAACTGCCCGGTCAACGCGATCCTGATGCGCTACGGCAACCCGGCGCAGAAGAAACGATGGCTGACCCCGCTGGCCCAGGGCCAGATGCTTGGCGTGTTCTGCCTGACCGAGCCGCATGTGGGCAGCGATGCCTCGGCCCTGCGCACCACGGCGACCAGGGACGGCGACGGCTATGTGATCAACGGCGTCAAGCAGTTCATCACCAGCGGCAAGAACGGCCAGCTCGCCATTGTGATCGCGGTGACCGACAAGGGTGCGGGCAAGAAGGGCATGAGCGCCTTCATCGTGCCGACCGACACGCCCGGCTATGTGGTCGCGCGGCTCGAAGACAAGCTGGGCCAGCATTCGAGCGACACGGCCCAGATCAATTTCGATGATTGCCGCATTCCGGCCGAGAACCTGATCGGCGCCGAGGGCGAGGGCTATAAGATCGCGCTGTCGGCGCTCGAAGGCGGGCGCATCGGCATCGCGGCGCAGAGCGTGGGCATGGCACGCAGCGCGTTCGAATGCGCGGTGGACTATGCCAAGGAGCGCCAGAGCTTCGGCCAAGCCATCTTCAATCATCAGGCCGTCGGCTTTCGGCTGGCCGAGTGCGCTACAAAAATCGAAGCGGCCCGGCAGCTGATCTGGCATGCGGCCAGCCTGCGCGACGCCGGCCGGCCCTGTTTGAAGGAAGCCGCGATGGCCAAGCTGTTTGCCAGCGAAATGGCCGAGCAGGTCTGCAGCGCCGCGATCCAGACCCTGGGCGGCTACGGCTATGTGAGCGACTTCCCGGTGGAGCGCATCTACCGCGACGTGCGGGTCTGCCAGATCTACGAGGGCACCAGCGACGTGCAGAAGATCCTGATCCAGCGGGCGCTGGCCTGACGCGGTGCGGCGCGCAACCCGCTGCGATGCGGGGGTGCGATCCTTGACACCCTGTGATGCGCCGCCTATATGTTGTCATCCTGAGCCCTGCGAGGGATCTCGGCCTCCGCTGCCGGCAGGTTCTTCGTGGAGCCTGTCCTGAGCGCAGTCGAAGGGCTCAGAATGACAGTTCACAAGGGGAACAGCAATGACCATCACCAAGGGCTACAAGCAACTCGTCGACGAAGCCATGGCGCAGATCACCACCTACTCGGTCGAGCAGGTCCGGGCCCGGCTGGGCCAGCCCGACGTGCAGCTCGTCGACGTCCGCGATGTACGCGAGCTGCAGGCCTCGGGCACGGTGGTCGGTGCCTACCATGCGCCCCGAGGCATGCTGGAGTTCTGGGTCGATCCGGCCTCGCCCTATCACAAGCCCTTGTTCGCCGACGAGTCCAGGGAGTTCATCCTGTTTTGCAACGCCGGCTGGCGCAGCGCGCTGGCCACCAAGACCCTGCAGGACATGGGCATGACCCGTGTGGCCCATATCGACGGCGGCTATACCGAATGGGTCAAGCAGGGCGGGCCGACCGAGACGCTCGAAGAGCGCAGGGCGAAGAAGGCTTGACGCAGGGCATGGCAGATCTTGCCTGTCCCTGCGGCCGGCTGGGCGCAGCGAAACGGCCGCTCGGCTTGGCGCAGTGCTGCGGCCGCTACCTCGCGGACTTCGCCGGCACCCCGGCGCCCGATGCCGAGTCCCTGATGCGCTCGCGTTACAGTGCCTTTGTGCTCGGCCGCAGCGACTATCTGCTGGCGACCTGGCACGCGAGCCATCGCCCGTCCGAACTGGTGCTCGAGTCCGGCGTCAAGTGGCTGGGGCTGGAGGTGCGGCAGCACGTGGTGCTGGATGAGGCCCATGCCGAAGTCGAGTTTGTGGCGCGCCAGCGCGAGCGCAGTGGTCGCGCCGTGCGGCTGCACGAGCGCAGCCGCTTCGTGCGCGAGGATGGGCGCTGGTACTACGTCGACGGTGACCAGTTCTGAAGCGCGAAGCGGGAGGCTTCGGGATAATGGCGACATGAAATTTGAAGCTGTACTGTTTGACTGCGACGGTGTCCTGGTCGATTCCGAGCCCATCACCAACGGCGTGCTGCGCGACATGCTCGAAGAAATCGGCTGGACGCTGACGGCGCGCGAATGCATGAGCCTGTTTGTCGGCAAGGCCGTCAAGGACGAAAAGGCCACGATCGAAGCCCGCACCGGCCGGCCGCTCACCGAGGACTGGCTGGCCGAGTTCCGCGTCCGCCGCAACGAGGCGCTGGAGCGCGACCTGATCGCGGTGCGCAACATCCACGACGCGGTCGGTGCCGTGCATGCGCAGCACGAGGGGCGCATCGCCTGCGCCTCGGGCGCCGACCGTTTCAAGGTCGAGCTGCAGCTCAGAAAGGTCGGGCTGATGGGCTATTTCGGCGGCCGCATCTTCAGCGGCCACGAACAGCCCCGCTCCAAGCCCGCACCCGATGTCTACCTGGCCGCCGCCGGTGCCCTGGGCGTTGCGCCCCAGCGCTGCGCCGTGGTCGAAGACACCGTGACCGGCGTGACGGCAGGCGTGGCGGCCGGGGCCACCGTGTTCGGCTACAGCCCTGCCGAGGCGGGCCATGGTGCTGCCGACGCGCTGCGCCGCGCCGGCGCTGTCGACATCGTCACCGACATGGCACAACTGCCCTCGCTCTTGAACGCCCGGCCCGCCTGAGGGCCTGCCGGCCCATGAAGCCCGTTTCGGCCACGCCGGTCGCCTTCGTCAGCACCCTTCTCATGGCCTATGAGAAATACGGCGCCGACCCCGGCAGCGCCCTGGCCAAGGCCCATATTGCGCCAGAGGAACTGCGCAGGCCGGGCGGGACCATCACCTCGAAACAGTTGGAAGTCCTGGCCGGGCAGGCCATGCGCGAGCTCGATGACGAGGCCCTGGGCTGGTTCTCGCGCAAGCTGCCCTGGGGCAGCTACGGCATGCTGCTGAGGGCATCGCTGGGTTCGCCCAACCTGGGTGTGGCGCTCAAGCGCTGGTGCCGTCACCATGGCCTGCTGACCGACGACATCGCGTTGAGGCTGGCGGTGGCGCACGGGACCGCCACGCTGACGATCACCGAACATCGCGTGCCCGGCGCCATGCGCGAGTTCTGCCTGGTGACCGTGCTGCGCAACCTCCATGGCATCGCCTGCTGGCTCATTGATTCGCGCATTCCACTGCACAGCGCCAGCTTTCCGTTTGCCGCCCCGGACCATGCGGCTGTCTACCCGCTGCTGTTTCCGGGGCCGGTGCACTTCCATGCGCCGCAGGCCGGCCTGGGCTTCGATGCGCGCTACCTGGACCTGCCTTTGCGCCGTGACGAAAAAGCGCTGGCCGCCATGCTGCCGCAGGCGCTGGCCCTGGTCGTGCGCCAATACCGGCGCGACCGGCTGCTGGTGCAGCGCGTGCGCATGCTGCTGCAAAGCCAGCCAGGGGCCGGCAATGCCGAGGCCCTGGCCGCGGCCCTGAGCGTGTCCGCCCGCACGCTGCACCGCCAGCTGCAGGAGGAGGGGGCGTCGCTGCAGGCGCTGAAGGACGAAGTCAGGCTGGAGCAAGCGATGCAAGCCCTGCGCCGGACCACGCGCCCGATCAAGCAGGTCGCGCTGGCCGTCGGCTTTGGCAACGAGAAGAGCTTCGCGCGTGCCTTCAGGCAGTGGACGGGCGACTCGCCGGCGGAGTACCGGCGCAAGGCGGCGCTGGGGCCCAGCCTAGATCAGGCTCTGGACGATGGTCGTGTCGACATAGTGGGAGATTCTTCGCTGCGCTCAGAATGACAGCGCTGGCGCATCGGATTGTCATCCTGAGCGCAGCGAAGGATCTGGGCCGCCGACAAGTCATGCACAAAGCACCTCATCCGCCATGCCGTCCAGCCGCGCCTTGATCGCTCGCCATTGCGGCATGTGGCTGTCCAGGGCTCGGTAAAACCGCTGGCTGTGGTCGTGGTGGCGCAGGTGGCACAGCTCGTGCAGGAGCACGTAGTCAATGCATTCGCGCGGGGTTTTGACGAGGTGCGGATTCAGCGTGATGCGGCCCGCCGGCGAGCAGCTGCCCCATTGCACTTTCATGGCTTGCAGCCGCAGCGGAGGCAATTGCTTCACCCAGCGCAGCGGCGCCGCCACCGCATGCAGGCGGAGCGCAAACACTTCAGCCGCCCGAGCACGAAACCAGGCGTCGAGCGCCGCCTGGATCACGGCGGGGTCGCGCGCCGGCGTGGTTACTTCGACAAAGGCGCCACGCATGCACGCGCTCGCTGAGGCGGGAGCATCGGCATCCACCACCACCTTGAGCCGGTAGCGCCGCCCCAGGTACATCAGGGACTCGCCGCTGACGTACTCGCGTGGCAGCATAAGGGCTCTGCGCGCCCGGATCTCTTGCAGGTGCCGGCTGATCCAGCGCGCGCGTTTTTTCACGGCGGCCAGCACTGCGGCGTCGGATGTTCCTGTGGGCGCATCCACCAGGACCCGACCATCAGGCTCGACATGAATGGCGATGCTCAGGACCTGCCGTTCAGGCGCGGGTCGCACCGCAAAGCCGATGCGCTCGTCGCCATAGCGAAAGCTCTGCAACTCCGCGGCCGGGGACGGCGCTTTCACTTGCGGCTCAGCCCAACGCGCGTGATCTGGATCACCTATTCCACCACGGCCTTGGCGTTGTCCAGGCCCAGCGTGCCGAACAGCAGGGGCAGCACGCCCTTGCGGATGGCCGCCTCGATGTTCTGGGGGTTCAGCGAGTTCTCCGCCACGGCCGTGCGCACCGTGCCGTCGATGGCCACCGCCTGCTCCACCAGGGTACAGCGCGCCCCATCGTCCAGGGCGGCAAAAGCCTCGTCGCCCAGCACCAGCCGCATCGCGCCAAAGTAGGCCCTGGCGTGCGGTTGGTCGGCCAGGGCATCAGGCATGTCGGGTGTCTGGCGCGCCGCGAGTTTTTGCTCGAACTCCTTGAACAGGGCGTACTGCTTGAGCGGGTGGTCAAACATGGCCTCGGCTTCGGCAATGGCCTGCCGGAGCAGCTCGCCAAACACCTTCTGCGCATAGGGGTCGTCGGCCAGCTCCTGCTCGATGGTCTTGCGCAGCCGGGTGCGAATCAGGTCCGTCTCGTTGCGCGTTTTTTCTCCCGACCACTGCGCCGGCTCTTCGGCCTGGCCCAGCTGGTGCACCAGGTACACGCCCTCGGGCTCACGCACCTCGGTGCCGATGACCTGCTTGTCCACCAAGCGGCGAATCTGCTCCTCATAAGCGCTGTAGTCCACCGTCTCCATGGCGTCGCGCCGCGCGGTCTGGCGCAGTTCGGTGAAAAAGCGCAGGTCCGACTTGTAGCGCGCGATCAGGCGCTCGGAAAAACTCTTGTCCTCAAAAAAGCTGCGTGAGGACAGCGCGGTCTGCAGGCACAGGCCAAAGGCCGTGAGGGCTTCGTAAAAATCGTCACGCAGCTTCTGGCGCTCGTCGTATTCCTCGCCATCCGCGCCCGCCACAAACCTGGGCGTCAGCACCTGGCGGTACTGCTCGCGGTCTAGCTTGTTTTCCACGTTCAGGAAGAATGCCCACAGCGCGTCGTGCAGCGCAGGCAGGCGCTTGTATTCGGTGCTGAACTGGTGGTACAGCCCCTCCAGGTCGGCCAGGTCAAAGCCGCCTTGCGTGCGGCTTTCCAGGTCCTGATAGGCGCGGATGGCCGTGTCCAGTTCTTTCAGGATGCCCCGGTAGTCCACCAGCACGCCGTAGCGCTTGGCGTCGTGCAGGCGGTTCACGCGCGCCACGGCCTGGATCAGGTTGTGGCCCTTGAGCGGCTTGTCGATGTAGAGCACCGCATTGCGCGGCTCGTCAAAACCCGTGAGCAGCTTGTCCACCACGATCAGCAGCTCGGGCGCGCCGTCCGAGCCAAAGTCGCTGATGACCTGCTTTTCATAAACATCAGGGTCCGCGCCCAGGGCCAGCACATTCTGCTTCCACCAATTCTGCACCTCGGGCAGGCTTTCCTCATCCACCTCGGTGTTGCCTTCGCGGGTGTCGGGCGGCGAGATCACGATGGCGCTGCTCACCAGGCCCGTGTCGTCCAGCGCCTTTTTGTAGCGGATGGCATCGAGCTTGCTGTCGGTGGCCAGCTGCCCCTTGAGCCCGAGCTTTTGCATGTTCTCGCTGTAATGCGTGGCAATGTCCCAGGCTATCAGCTCGATGCGGCCCGCCGCGCCGTAGATGGCCCCTTTCCTGGCAAACTTTTTCTTCAGGTCGCTGCGCTGGGCATCGGTCAGCGGCGCCGTGATCTTGTCGAACCAGCGGTTCACCGCCTCTTCATTGATGGTCAGCTCGGGCACGCGCTCCTCGTACAGCAGCGGGGCCACGGTTTCGTCTTCGACCGCGCGCTGCATGGTGTAGGCATGCACGATGGGGCCGAACTTGTTGGCGGTCTTTTCGTCCTTGAGCAGGGGCGTGCCGGTGAACGCAACGTAGGCGGCCTTGGGCAAGGCCTTCTTCATGCGCTCGTGCGTTTCGCCGCCATGGCTGCGGTGGCCCTCGTCCACCAGCACGATGAGGTTGGGCGAGTCGTTGCGGCACTCCGGCAGCCTGGACGCGGTGTTGAACTTGTGCACCAGCGTGAAGGTGATGCGCTCCGTGCCGCTGCCGATGCGTTTGGCCAGGTCGCGGCCCGAGAGCGCCCGGCTCTTCTCGCCATCCTTCCTGGTGGCAATCGCCGAGCCAAAAGCCCCGCTGGAGATGAAGTTGCGCGAGAGCTGGTCTTCCAGGTCCACCCGGTCCGTGACCACCACCACGCGGCATTCTTTCAGGGCGTCCACCATCAGCAGCGCCTTGGTCAGAAACACCATGGTGAAGCTCTTGCCCGAGCCCGTGGTGTGCCAGACCACGCCGCCCTCGCGCGCACCATCCGCCCGCTGCTGGCTGATGCGCGCCACCAGCGCGCGGATGCCAAAGAACTGCTGGTAGCGCGCGACGACCTTGCCCACCTTGCGGTCAAACAGCACGAAGCCGTGCAGCAGCTCCAGCAGCCGCGCGGGGAACAACAGGCTGACCAGCAAACGGTCCTGCTCGGTCGGCAGCATGGGCTGCGCCCACAGCGCATCGAAGTAGCTGCTCAGCGTGGCGGGCTTGCCCGCCAGCAAATCGGCGCGGGTGCCGGCAGGCAAAGGCCGGTTCTTGAGGGCCTTGATGTGCGCTTCGTCGAATTCTTCCTCGCGCCAGCGCGCCCAGAACTTGGCCGCCGTGTGCGTTGTGCCATAGCGCCCCTCGGTCTGGCTGATGGCCAGCAGCAGTTGGGCATAGGCAAAGAGCTGCGGAATTTCATCGGGCCGCTGGTTGCGCAGGTGCTGGCTGATGCCTTCATCCACCATGGCCTTGCTGCCGGGGCTGGCGCCAGCAGCCTCGGGGCGCTTGGCCTCGATCACCACCAGCGGAATGCCATTGACAAAGCAGACCACATCGGGCGTGCGGTGGTGCGTGCCCTGCGCGGACAGCACCTCCAGCTCTTCCGTCACGTCCCAGCGGTTGGCGGCGGGGTTGGCCCAGTCAATCACCGCAATGGTGGGCTGGTGCCTCTTGCCATCGGGCATGAACTCGGTGACGGTAATGCCCAGCGCCAGTTTGGCGTACAGCCGCTCGTTGGCGGGCAGCAGCCCCTCGGCCAGGCTCAGGCTGAGTAGCTCGCGCACGATCTGGTCAATGCCGCCTGGCGACAGCGGATACCACTGGCCCTTGTACTCATAGCGCCGGGTTTGCAGCACCTCGATGAGTCGCGGCTTGAGCAGCACCTCACGCGTGCTGCCACCACGCAGCGCCATGCAACCGGCTGTGCTGAGGAGGTTCCACTCCAGGTTGCACAGCAGGTGCAGCGCGGGAATGTGGGCGCTGTATTGCTCTCGGGATTGAGGGGTAACTATCATCAGTTGGTCGCTCGCTGGTGCTTGACACTTTTGCGCCCCGTCAAAAGATCATTGATGAGTAGCAGACGTTGCCGCCTTAGCGCGACGCCAGAAGCACGTTGCGAGCGAAGCAAGGTGTCGGCTACTCTCAGTGCAACCGAAATGGCTTCTCGGTGTTCTGGCCTCAGTGGACAAGCAAAGCGAAAAGAGCGAATGAAATCGGCGGACACACGACGTTGCCCTGCTGAGCCGACCATCTCGGTTGCCCCGCGCATCCTAAATTGCGGGCTCCTCGTTATCTGCGCGATCAGCTCTCCCGGCACGTCTTGTTTTGGGCGCAAGACGTGGAATTCAGTGCTCCCAAAACCTATGCCATTTGTAAGCCTTGAGACCAGAGCTCCTTTTCCGTTTTCAAAGCAAGGCGTGATTTTCGCAACCAGAATGTCTCCGTCGCGAAATGAGGGCAAGCCCGAGGAAACGCGCTCATAGTCGCACTCTTCTAGCCGAAATAGATGGCCAGCCTCGGAAACCGCTTTCATGGGCACAAATGAAACGCGCCCATTGGGTGGTCTTAACGGTCGACTGGGATTGATGTAGGCCAGGTCACATAAATGCGTAATTCCCCAGCCACTCGGTACGTTAGACCCGCGTAAATTCGGCAGTAACTTTTGGGTCAGCGCACGCTTTTGCCGCTCTCCTAGCGAAGTCAACTGATTTTCAACAGCTATGGCCCGATCCCAGACTTCAAGTAGCTCGCACAGAGAGATCTGAATTTCTCTTGGAGGAATATTGAATGACCACGAGAGCCACTTCTCAGTCCTGAACACCATCTTTTCAACATGCACTCCGACGCTAGAGTGAAAGCATGTTTGTTGGAAATATTTCGTCTCGGCTAAGTACCTCAGGAAATTCAGATCAATTGCCCCATCTGTACCTAGGACCGCATACTCATTCGACACAACTGCGCCGTCTAGTTCAGGGGGCACTACGCCACATGCACCATGAACTATCTGACGTTTTGAGATCAGGAAATCGCCCGCCTTCACGAGGAATTGACTAGTCGTTTTGATCTCGCTTCCGCGCAATACTCCTCGCTTCACGACACCACCTCTGGATCGCTTTACGGTCACCAGTGTGTATTCAAGGTCGTCCTCCAGGCGAACTGGACGACGGACCTCATGTAAGTGCGATCCTAAGGAGACTCGACGCCAACCTTTGGGAGTTGGCGGAAGTTTGGGAATGCCAGGCTGCACTGACGGTGGATAGGCGCTGGCATTCGCGAGTCCGTCGGCTCCATTTTCAGCCTCTTCGTTGAAGATGTCCACGCGCATCATTTGGCCTTCGTCATTGCGGATTGAAGCTGCTCAAGGGCTTTAATATCTTCACTATCTGCAAGAAGTGCCTCGGCCTTACGCCGATGCGCATCAAACTGCTCATAGCGCTCATGCGCGATCTTGACCATGCTGTCGTGGCTCATGCTGCCCGCGCCCTGCAGCAGTGGACTCTCGTTGAACTCGATGAAGGTGTCGACGTACTGCCGCCAGTCGGCCATGCGCAGCTCCTTGCGCTGGCGGGTGCGTAGCTCGGCAAACTCCAGAAACAGGGTGACGATGCGGTTGAGGTGGTCGATCTCTTCGGCGTTAAGGTAGTTCTTGGCAACGATCACGTCCGTCTTGCGCACGCGGCCGGCTCTCCAGGCCGTAAGCGCCATGTTGGGCTGCGTCGGGTCGGCGCGCTTCACCACGATTTCGGCCGCAGTCTGCTGGGTGACGGCGTAGAGCATCTTGTTTTGTACTTCGGCGAAGAACAGACCCGCCGCCTCGGGGTCGCTTTTGTAGTCCACGGACAGGGCAAACAGCTCGCGCACCTTCTGGTAGAAGCGCTTTTCCGACGCCCGTATGTCACGGATGCGCCGGAGCAGTTCGTCAAAGTAGTCCCAGCCGGCCGGATCTTTGAGGCGGGCGTCGTCCATGACGAAGCCTTTGACCAGGTATTCCCGCAGATGCGTGGTGGCCCACTGGCGGAACTGGGTGCCGCGCGGGGAGCGGACGCGGTAGCCGACGGCGAGGATCATGTCAAGGTTGTAGAGCTTGACAGGGCGCTTGACGTCGCGCTGGCCCTCTTTGTGAACTATTAAATTTTCTTTAATAGTTGCCTCGGCCCTCAGTTCTCCTTCGGCTAGAAGGTTCTTGATGTGGGTGTTGATGTTCGGGACAGAACTCTGAAACAGTTCCGCCAGCTCCAGTTGGGTTAGCCAGACAGTGCCATCTTCAGCCCGCAGGTAGAACTGGGCCGAGCCGTCCTCGGTGGCATACAGAACGAGTTCGCCCTGGCTCATGGCTTACCCCCATGCAGGAACGCATCAATGACACGCCCGAACGGGTCAACCCGTGACAAGCTGTCACGGGTTGAATAGATCGACTTCGGCGCGGCAAAGGGGCGTGACAGTTTGTCCGCCCCCCTGCGCCAAGGGCCTGTCAACCTTACGAATTTCTCGTAAGGTTGTTTCGTCAAACCGTGCGGGACCTGAAAGGGTGGGGGCAAATTGCCCCCACCCTTTGGGAGTGCGGTGTTCAACCGTGCGATTTCTTCGTACGGTTGGTTCGAGTTACTCATACCCCAGCTCCTTCAGATACTCCGCCATCTGCTCCTCCAGCCGCGCCAGCTCGGCCTTGAGCTGCTCGCGCTCGCGACGCACGGCCATGAGGTCGATTTCTTCCTCTTCCTCGAAGGTGTCCACATAGCGCGGGATGTTGAGGTTGAAGTCGTTCTCGGCGATCTCGGCGGGCGTGGCCAGGTGGGCGTATTTGTCCGAGCCCTGCCGTGCGCGCGCAGTGTCCAGAATTCGCTGCAGGTCGGCCTCGCGCAGCAGGTTCTGGTTCTTGCCCGCCTCGAAGTCGCGGCTGGCGTCGATGAACAGCACCCTGTCGTCGGCCTTGTTCTTGCGGAACACCAACACGGCGGCCGGAATGCCGGTGCCGTAGAACAGCTTCTCGGGCAGGCCGATCACCACGTCCAGCAGGTTCTCTTCGATCAGCTTCTGGCGGATGCGCCCCTCGGCAGCGCCACGGAACAGCACGCCATGCGGCACGACGACGGCCATGCGGCCGGTGCCGGGCTTCATGGTCTCGACCATGTGCAGGATGAAGGCGTAGTCGCCTTTGGTGCGCGGCGGAATGCCGCGGCGGAAGCGGCTGAACTTGTCGGCGGCAGCGCCTTCGTGGCCCCACTTTTCCAGGCTGAAGGGCGGGTTGGCGACCACGATGTCGAAGTGCTTGAGGCTGGCCGCGCCGTCGAGCAGCTTGGGGTTGCGGATCGTGTCGCCCCACTCGACGCGGTGGTTGTCTTCGCCATGCAGGAACATGTTCATCTTCGCCAGGGCCCAGGTGCTGCCAATGGCCTCCTGCCCGTACAGCGCGTACTTGCGCGAGCCGGTGCGCTCGCGAATGAGCCGCCCGCATTTCATGAGCAGCGAGCCCGAGCCACAGGTCGGGTCGCAAATCTCGTCGCCCTCTTGCGGGTCCATCAGGCGGGCCATGAGGCTGGAGACTTCGGGCGGGGTGTAGAACTCGCCGGCCTTCTTGCCGCTGGTGGAGGCAAAGTTCTTGATGAGGAATTCGTAGGCATTGCCGATGACGTCGAGCTGGCCCACGCGGCTGGGGCGCAGGTTGAGTTCGGGCTTGGCAAAGTCTTCCAGCAGGTGGCGCAGGATGTCGTTCTTCTGCTGCTCGTCACCGAGCTTGTTGGAGTTGAAGCTGATGTCCTGGAACACGTCGCGCAGCTTGGCGATGTTGGCGTCTTCAATCGCGTGCAGCGCCTTGTCGATGCGCTCGCCGTTGCCGGGGGCGTGGCGCTGGGCGTGCAGGGCGTAGAAGCCGGCGCTGGCGGGCAGCACAAAGCGCTCGTTCTTGAGCATTTCCTCGATCAGCTCGGGGTGGTCGCCGTACTGCTTTTTGTAGTCCTCGTAATGGTCCTGCCAGACGTCGGACACGTATTTGAGGAACAGCATGGTCAGGACGTAGTCCTTGTAGATGCTGGGGTCCACGGTGCCGCGAAAGGTGTCGCAGGCGGCCCAGACGGCGGCGTTGATGTCGTCCTGGCTGATCGGGGTGTTGCTCATTTTTTGATAGCGTATTACGCAGGTTGGACCGGGGCTAGGGCCAGTTTTTCGGCCAAGGCTTCGAGTTCTTGCTCGCGGTTGCGGATGAGTTGGTACAAGGTTTGGCGCTCCTGCCGCGCCAGCTCGGCCAGCGCCACGATGCGTTGCTGGTCGGCCAGGCTCGGAACGCTGAGGCTCAGGGCCTCCAGCACAGGACGGCGAATGCTGAGCTGGTTGGAGCCCTCCGCCGCCTGGCGCAACTGGCGCTGAACCGGCGGCTGGTTGATCTGCCAAGCCAGGAAGGCCGGCAGGACGCCCGCGCGCGGCATGACGCGCAGATGAAAAAAGTGAGGGCTGCAGACGGCGGGGCCGGGCGGCTCATCGATGCACACGGCGTAGAACCGGGTGCCTCGGGACACAAAGAGCACATCGCCGCGCAACAGCCAATCTGGCTCCCTGCGGCCAGGCAGTTCGGTGCGAAGGACGCCGTGCCAGTCGATGCCGCGTTCGGGCTCCACGTCTTTCATCTGGACCGCCAGCACCGAGCCGCCTGCGACTTCTTCAATGGAGCCGCGAAACGGAAACCCGGGTTGGACGGAAGCGATCCCGCTGAGGCGGAGGCTAACTGCATCAATCACGATGGAGCAAATTTTACTTGCAAGCCGGATTTGAGTTCCCCATAATCTGCGTCTCAATTTATTTGCACCAATTGCATTGATGCACTTTAAAAAATGGCGACAACAGAATACAAAGTTGATGTTTTGCCAGTCGGCAACGGCGGCAAGGGTGACGACGCCATCGCAATGCGCTGGGGCACGCCCGGAAACTACAAGGTGCTGGTCTATGACGGTGGCACAAGGGAGTCGGGCGAAGCGCTGGTCGCGCATGTCAGGATGTACTACCAAACCTCGCGCGTGGACTACCTGATCAACTCCCACCCGGATGGCGACCATGCGTCCGGCTTGGCTGCTGTCCTGGAGGATTTGGATGTTGGCGAACTCTGGATGCACAGGCCCTGGGAGCACTCCGCAGTGATTCGCGCCCACTTCAAGCACGGTAGAACCACCGACGAAGCTCTGGCGCAGCGCCTGAAGGCCAGGATGGAGCCGGCGTACCGGCTTGAGGAGATGGCCATGGAGAAAGGCATTCCCGTCCGCGAGCCGTTCCAGGGCGACGCGATCGGTCCGTTCTGGGTGCTGTCGCCCCCGCAAGAGTGGTATGTCGACGAGTTGATTCCCGCCCTTGAAAAATCTCCCGGACAGAAATCGGCGCAAACCACCACGAAGGGGACTGGTGGTTTGCTGGCAGATGCTGTGCGAACGGCTGCCGAGTGGCTGAGCGAGCGCTGGCGCATCGAGCTCTTGCGCGAAGATGTGGAAACCTCTGCCGAGAACGCATCCAGCGTGAACTTGTTTGCCGACTTCCACGGCCGCGGGGTTCTTTTGACCGGCGAGGCCGGCATTCAGGCTCTCTTTGGCGCAGCGGTCTGTGCCGAACACAACGGCATCGACTTGCCATGCAGGCTGCGCTTTGTGCAGGCGCCGCACCATGGCAGTGGCCACAACGTCTCGACATCGGTGCTCGGTCGCGTGGTTGGCACAAGGAGGGCCTCCGATGGCGGCAACTAATCAAAGACGGCGCAAGGCGGCGCTGGGGCCAAGTCTGGGTCTCGTGTCTACCGAGCATCCTGGGGCACCTTCTTAGCCTTGGCGCGCTCTCCATGCTCCCTCTTATCCGATTGCATAAAGGTATCCGAATGGATACACTCTGAATGGTCACTTTTCTTCGGTCTGAAGACTTCGACGTTTGGCTCGCTGGCCTGAAAGACAAGATTGGGCGGGCTCGCATTGCTCATCGAATCCGATCTGCCGAACACGGCAATTTTGGTGACTGCGAACCGGTTGGCGAAGGGGTGTCGGAAATGCGCATACATGTCGGCCCTGGCTACCGAGCCTATTTCACTCGGCGCGCAGATGTGGTCTATTTGCTTTTGTTGGGTGGCGACAAGTCGTCACAGAAGCGGGACATTAAGCGCGCCATTGAAATGGCACGGGCTTTAGCTAAGGAGTGAAACCATGGTCAAATTCGCACCCTTTGATGCTGCCGACTACCTCGACGACGAGGCAACCATTGCAGAGTATCTGACCGCTTCGCTGGAAGATCCCAACCCCGATGTGTTCCTGGCTGCCGTGCGTGATGTGGCTCGCGCACGAGGTATGACGCAGCTTGCCAAAGACGCGGGCTTGGGGCGTGAGAGCCTGTACAAAGCATTGACCCCCGGTTCCAAACCACGTTATGACACTGTTCTCAGGGTGCTCCACGCACTCGGCGTCAAACTCTCTGCTTCTGTAGTTCATTCATAAGCTTTGGTGCGCGCTTGCAGGGGTGCTTGCTGAATACAGCCAGTTCCGTCGCGTGCGCGGCGGCTTCACGAAGGGCACCGTTCCCGACGAGGTCGTCAACCTGGCATATGAGCGTGGCATGTCACCCACGGCGGCATGGCGCGAGCACGTCAATCTCACGCAGGCCGAGGTGGCAGCCCGCATCGGCATCGCGCAAGCCGCCTATGCCCAGATGGAGCGCGTCAAGCAGCCACGTAAAGCCACGCTCGAGAAGGTCGCCGCTGCATTGGGGCTGGAGGTGGAGCAACTGCGGTGGTGACAACGTGCGGCTCGACCGCCTCTCGGTGCGGGGGCCAGCTGCAGGAGGAGGGGGCGTCGCTGCAGGCGCTCAAAGATGAAGTCAGGCGGGGCTGAGTCTTGATCAGGCTCAAAATAGCCAGGGCCAAAGCAGGCGTCACGCCGTGGCGGGTGAGGACTTGTGACGGGTGCGACCCTAGTCCAGAATTCAAAGATCGGACGGGGCGATTTTTAGTCCTGCGAGCCTATTCCGGAAGGGGTGATGAATGGACAAATACTTCCCATCATTGCTGAGTGCGAAAGCCTTCTCCTTGGCTTCATTATTAACAGCGGTTGGAATATTTGGTCAGTACTCCGCTTACGGTTTTGGAGTTGAGCCTGTTGTTGGCTTTCTCGGTTCTACACTCTTTGGCGGGATTTTTTGGGGCTGGATACTGACCAAATTTTTGCCTCGCTGGTTTGGAAAAAAATAACCCGCGAGTCGACGGGTATCGCGAGGGTTGTGCTGTCGCCATGGAGATCACGTTCGAACTTGACTCGCCGCAAGACCTGCTCGCGAAAGCGCGCCGCGAGCAGACCCGGCTACGGGAGGCCATCGACACTCAGAATCGGACACAGATCGCAGATGCCGTATTCAACTTCGCGGTCACTGCCTACCACGTCAAGGATTGGCTCAAGAAGTCAGTCGCCGAATCCTACAGGCCTAAAGACGTTGAAACGTACCTTCACTCAGTCCGTGTACTCCGTGTTTGTCGAGAAATCTGCAACGCGAGCAAACACCGAGGGTTGGACGAGCCAGCGAAGGACACTGAGGCTGTGACCGCGTCTGCAGCCCCGGTGACGTCCCCGATGCGCCTGCAAATTGGAGAGGTGAGCTTTGAGGCTGAACAGCCTCCTTCATTCCGCATAAAGGTTGTAACCCTGGATGGATCTCGTTTTGAAGTGATGGACTTCTCCGCTCAAGTAATCACTGCCTGGGAACGGTTCTTCACAAGCCACGGACTCAGCATGTGACGAGACTGGCCTCCGCCGCTCCATCAGCCGGCGTTCCAAACCACGCCGCCGCGCATGGGGTGGCGAAGTCAAGCGGCGCCGAAACGAGGACCAGACTGCCCATCCGCTGCCGCGCCATGGCACGATTTGCAACCTCCATGGCTGGTATGAATCCGGCTCTCCATCTATGCTTGAAGGCCTAATCCCGGTTTCTCAAACCACCGGCCTTCATGGAGACAGACATGACGCAAACCCCCTCGGCCCGGACCGGCCTGAGCCTGGCCTGCGGCGCCACCGATGTGCCACTGATCGAGCAGACCCTGGGTGACTTCCTCGACGCCATGGTCGAGCGCCAGCCCGGGCACGAGGCCCTGGTCAGCGCTCACCAGAAGCTGCGCTACACCTACCGCGAACTGCAGACCGAGGCCAACCGGCTGGCCAGCGCGCTGCTGCAGCTGGGCTTGGCGCCCGGCGACCGCGTCGGCATCTGGTCGCACAACAATGCGCAGTGGCTGCTGATGCAGCTCGCCACCGCCAAGGTCGGCCTGATCCTGGTGAACATCAACCCCGCCTACCGCGTGGCCGAGCTCGAATACGCGCTCAACAAGGTCGGCTGCAAGGCGCTGGTCACGATGGCACGGTTCAAGACCAGCAACTACCTCGGCATGCTGCGCGAGCTGGCGCCGGAGTGGGCGCACGCGCAGCCGGGCCGGCTGGAATCGGCCAGGCTACCCCATTTGCGCACCGTGGCCTGGATCGACGTGCCGGGGCAGGGCACCGACGAGCCCGGCCTCATGCGCTTTTCCGCGCTGTTGGCCAGCGGGAATCCGGATGATCCGCGGCTGGCCGAGGCGGCCCGCACGCTCAAGGCGACCGATCCGATCAACATCCAGTTCACCAGCGGCACGACCGGCTTTCCCAAGGGCGCGACGCTGACGCACCGCAACATCCTGAACAACGGCTTCTTCATCGGCGAGGCCATGAAGCTCACGCCTGCGGACCGCCTTTGTATTCCGGTGCCGCTGTACCACTGCTTCGGCATGGTGCTGGGCAATCTGGCTTGCCTCACCCATGGTGCGACCATCGTCTACCCGAGCGACGGCTTCGACCCGCTGACCGTGCTGCAAACGGTGCAGGACGAGCGATGCACGGGCCTGCATGGCGTGCCCACCATGTTCATCGCCGAGCTCGACCATCCGCGCTTCAAGGAGTTCGACCTGTCGACGCTGCGCACCGGCATCATGGCTGGCTCGCCCTGTCCGATCGAGGTCATGAAGCGCGTGGTCGGCGAGATGCACCTGTCCGAAATCACGATCGCCTACGGCATGACCGAAACCAGTCCGGTCAGCTGCCAGAGCTCGACCGACACGCCGCTGGAAAAGCGCGTGGCCACCGTGGGCCTGGTGCAGCCGCATCTGGAGGTGAAGATCATCGACCCCGAGAGCGGCGAGACCGTCGCGCCGGGCGTCTCGGGCGAGCTCTGCACGCGCGGCTATTCGGTGATGCACGGCTACTGGGACGACGAGGCCAGGACGGCCGAGGCCATCGATGCCAAAGGCTGGATGCACACCGGCGACCTCGCGACCATGGACGAGCAGGGCTATGTGAACATCGTCGGCCGCATCAAGGACATGGTGATCCGCGGCGGCGAGAACATCTACCCGCGTGAGATCGAGGAATTCCTCTACCGCCACCCCAAGGTCCAGGACGTGCAGGTGGTGGGCGTGCCCGACCCCAAATACGGCGAGGAGCTCTGCGCCTGGATCATCGTGCGGCCCGGCGAGTCGCTGAGCGAAGACGAGGTGCGCGGCTTCTGCAAGGGCCAGATTGCGCACTACAAGGTGCCGCGCTACATTCGTTTCGTCCCTGAGTTTCCTATGACGGTGACCGGGAAAATCCAGAAGTTCAAGATCCGCGACGCCATGAAAGAACAGCTCGGACTGGAAGAGCAGAAAACCGCCTGAAAGAGACAAGCCGAATGACGACGCTCGAAACCCAACTCAACGCCCGCTCCGCCGAGTTCCAGGCCAATGCCGCCGCCATGCGCGCGCTGGTCGACGACTTGAACGCCCAGGTGGCCAAGGCCGCTGCCGGCGGTGGCGACGCCGCGCGCGCCAAGCACACGGCGCGCGGCAAGCTGCTGCCGCGCGAGCGCGTGCAGATGCTGCTCGACCCCGGCACGCCGTTTCTGGAACTGGCGCCGCTGGCGGCCCATGGCATGTATCACGGCGACGCACCGTGTGCCGGCGTGATCGCGGGCATAGGCCGCGTCAGCGGCGTGGACTGCATGATCGTGTGCAACGACGCGACCGTCAAAGGCGGCACCTACTACCCCGTTACGGTGAAAAAGCACCTGCGGGCCCAGGAGGTGGCGCAGCAAAACCGCCTGCCCTGCATCTACCTGGTCGACTCGGGCGGCGCGAACCTGCCGAACCAGGACGAGGTGTTCCCGGACCGCGAGCACTTCGGCCGCATCTTCTACAACCAGGCCAATATGAGCGCGCAGGGCATTGCGCAGATCGCCGTCGTCATGGGCAGCTGCACGGCCGGCGGCGCCTATGTGCCGGCCATGAGCGACGAAAGCATCATCGTCAAGAACCAGGGCACGATTTTCCTGGGCGGCCCACCGCTGGTGAAGGCCGCGACCGGCGAGGTGGTCACGGCCGAGGACCTGGGCGGCGGCGACGTGCACACGCGGCTTTCCGGCGTGGCCGACCATCTGGCGCAGGACGACCTGCACGCGCTGGCCCTGGCCCGCTCGGCGGTCAAGAACCTCAATGCCAAAAAGGCCCCTGACCTTGCCCTGCAGGCACCGGTAGCTCCTAAATTTGTAGCGGACGAACTCTACGGCGTGATCCCGACCGACACCCGCAAGCCCTTCGACGTGCGCGAAATCATCGCCCGCATCGTCGACGGCAGCGAGTTCGACGAGTTCAAGGCCCGCTATGGCACGACCCTGGTCTGCGGCTTCGCCCATGTCGAGGGCATGCCGGTCGGCATCGTCGCCAACAACGGCATTCTGTTCAGCGAATCGGCGCTCAAGGGCGCGCACTTCATCGAGCTGTGCTGCCAGCGCAAGATCCCGCTGGTGTTCCTGCAGAACATCACGGGCTTCATGGTCGGGCGCAAGTACGAAAACGAGGGCATTGCGCGCAACGGCGCCAAGATGGTCACGGCCGTGGCCACGGCCCAGGTGCCCAAGTTCACCATCATCATCGGCGGCAGCTTCGGCGCCGGCAACTACGGCATGTGCGGCCGCGCCTACTCGCCGCGCTTCCTCTGGATGTGGCCCAATGCCCGCATTTCGGTGATGGGCGGCGAGCAGGCGGCCGGCGTGCTGGCCACGGTCAAGCGCGATGGCATCGAGGCCAAGGGCGGGGCCTGGTCGCCCGAGGAGGAAGAGGCCTTCAAGGCGCCGATCCGCCAGCAGTACGAGCATCAGGGTCATCCCTACTACGCGACGGCGCGCCTGTGGGACGATGGCGTGATCGACCCGGCCGACACGCGCCGCGTGCTGGCCCTGGGATTGAGCGCTTCGCTGAACGCGCCGATCCCCGAAACCAGGTTCGGCGTGTTCCGGATGTAAGCCATGGCAGCCCTACAGATCACACAGAACGGGTTCATCACGACCCTCACGCTGAACCGATCCGAGGTTCGCAATGCCTTCAACGATGAGGTGATTGCCGAGCTCACAAAAGCTTTTGCCGATGTGGGTGCGCGCGACGACGTGCGCTGCATCGTGCTGGCCGCCAACGGCCCGGCGTTTTGCGCGGGCGCCGACCTGAACTGGATGCGCCGCATGGCTGACTACACGCGCGACGAGAACCTGGCCGACGCAGGGGCGCTGGCCGAGATGCTGCGCGCGATCTACGAGTGCCCGAAGCCGACTGTCGCGCGCATCCAGGGCGATGTGTTTGCCGGCGGCATGGGCCTGGTCGCGGCCTGCGATATCGCGCTCAGTGTGGACAGCGCCAGTTTCTGCCTCAGCGAGGTCAAGCTCGGCCTGATCCCAGCGACCATCAGTCCCTATGTGATCCGCGCCATGGGGGCGCGGGCCGCGCACCGCTATTTCCTGACGGCCGAGCGGTTTTCGGCGGCCGAGGCGCTGCGCATCGGCCTGGTCCATGAGGTGGTCGCGGCCGAGGCGCTCGACGCCAAGTTGGCCGAGATCACCCAGGCCCTGGCCGGCGCCGGGCCGCAGGCCGTGAGGGCCTGCAAGAAGCTGGTGCAGGAGGTGGCCGAGCGCGAGATCGACGCGGCCCTGATCTGGCAGACGGTCGAGGGCATTGCCGACATCCGCGCCAGCGCCGAAGGCAAGGAAGGCGTTCAGTCCTTCCTGCAAAAACGCAAGCCGAATTGGTTGGCCGCCTGAGGCTTTACGCCATGGACCACTGGACCCGCCTGATGGACACGCCCCAGCTGCTGGCGCTGGCCGCAGCCCTGGGCTGGGCCAGTGGTTTGCGGCTGTACGCGGTGCTGTTCCTGACCGGCGCGGCCGGCTTCATGGGCTGGGTCCATCTGCCGCCGGGCCTGCAGCTGCTGCAGCATCCGGCCGCGCTCGCGGCCAGCGGCTTCATGTGCTTCGTCGAGTTTTTTGCCGACAAGATTCCTCTGGTCGACACGCTCTGGGACATGATTCACACCGTGATCCGCATTCCCGCAGGCGCGGCGCTCGCCGCCGCCGCCCTGGGCGCCGATGGCGCCACGGCCGCCTGGGTGGCGGCGCTGCTGGGCGGCACCCTGGCGGCCACGGCCCATGCGACCAAGATGACCACGCGGGCCGCCGTCAACACCTCGCCGGAACCGTTCTCGAACATCCTGGTCTCGCTGTTCGAGGATGGCCTGGTGGTCGGCACGCTGTGGCTCGCGACGAATCATCCGGCGATCTTCGGCATCGCCCTGGTCCTGGCGCTGGTGCTGATGGTCGCGCTGCTGGCCGTGCTGTTCAGGTTTCTTCAAGCGGTGATCGGCAAGATCGCCCGGTTTTTCTCTGGCGCCAAGGCGCCGCAAGGAACATAGATGTTCAACAAAATCCTCATTGCCAACAGAGGCGACCAGCGGCGAAGCCGCGCAGCACCGAAGGTAAATTGCATGGCACGCGTAGCGTGCGCAGGCGGTTTCGCCGCGGGAGTCCACGATGTTTAAAAAGATCCTCATTGCCAACCGCGGCGAAATCGCCTGCCGGGTGGCAGCCACCGCCAAGCGCATGGCCATCAAGACGGTCGCCGTCTACTCCGATGCCGACACCCACGCCAAGCATGTGAGCGTGTGCGACGAGGCTGTGCACATCGGTGGCAGCGCGCCCAAGGAAAGCTATCTGCGCTGGGAAAAAATCATCGAGGCCGCCAAGGCGACCGGTGCCCAGGCCATCCACCCCGGTTACGGCTTTCTGTCCGAGAACGTGGAATTTGCGCAGGCTTGCACCGACGCCGGCCTGGTCTTCATCGGCCCGCCGCCCTCGGCGATCCAGGCAATGGGCCTCAAAGCCGAGTCCAAGCAGCTGATGGAAAAGGCCGGCGTGCCGCTGGTGCCCGGCTACCACGGCGCGGACCAGGACCCGGTGTTGCTCAGGCATGAGGCCGACCGCATCGGCTACCCGGTGCTGATCAAGGCCAGCGCCGGAGGCGGCGGCAAGGGCATGCGCGCGGTCGACAAGGGCGAGGACTTCGATGCCGCGCTCGCTTCGTGCCAGCGCGAGGCCATCAACAGCTTTGGCGACGACGCGGTGCTGATCGAGAAATACGTGCAGCGCCCGCGCCACATCGAAATCCAGGTGTTCGGCGACACGCATGGCAACTACGTCTACCTGTTCGAGCGCGACTGCTCGGTGCAGCGGCGCCACCAGAAGGTGCTCGAAGAGGCGCCGGCGCCGGGCATGACGGCCGAGATGCGCCAGCAGATGGGCCTGGCCGCCGTGGCCGCGGCACGCGCCGTGCACTATGTGGGCGCGGGCACGGTGGAGTTCATTGTCGAGCAGAAAGGTCCCTCCCGTCATTCCCGCGAAGGCGGGAATCCAGGGCTTCTGGAAGCGGACGCACCGGGTCCCCGTCTTCGCGGGGATGACGAGCATTCGATGAGTTTCTACTTCATGGAAATGAACACGCGGCTGCAGGTCGAGCATCCCGTGACCGAGGCGATCACCGGGCAAGACCTCGTCGAATGGCAGTTGCGCGTGGCCGCGGGCGAGAAGCTGCCGCTGGCGCAGGACCAACTGCGCATCACGGGCCATGCGATCGAGGCCCGGATCTGCGCCGAAAACCCGGACAACAACTTCCTGCCCGCCACCGGCACGCTGCAGGTCTACCGCAAGCCGGATTGTGCGAGCTTCGAGCGCGCCGACGTGCGCGTGGACGATGGCGTGCGCGAGGGCGACGCGATCTCGCCGTTTTACGACTCGATGGTCGCCAAGCTCATCGTGCATGGCAACACGCGCGAACAGGCGCTGGCGCGGCTGGACGAGGCGCTGGCCCAAACCCGGATCGTCGGGCTCAATACCAATGTGCAGTTCCTGCGCCATGTGCTGCAAACCCGCTCGTTCGCCCAGGCCGATCTGGACACGGCGCTGATCCAGCGCGAGCAGGCCGGGCTGTTCCAGCAGGAAAAGCTGGGCCTGCCGCTGGCGGCGGCCGCTGCGATTGCCCGCACGCTGTTCGAAGAAAAGGCCGCCGAGAACGCCGACCCGTTCAGCAGGCGTGACGGCTGGCGCTCCCATGGCCACACGCTGCGGCGTTTCGAATTTGAATTCCGCGGCGAGGCCGCCAAAGCCGAGCTGAGCTGCCTGCATGACGGCGCCCTGCATCTGGCGGTGGGCGGCGGGGCGTCAGGCTCGCTGAGCTTTACGGGCACGGCGCAGGAGATGGACCTGCAGTTTGCCGGGCAGCGGATCGCCGTCCAGACCTACCGCCAGGGCGAAGTGGTCCATGTGTTTGCAGCGCAGGGCGCGACACAGATCCTGGAGATCGACCTGCTGGCGCATGCCGGTGAGACCCATGCCGAAGGCGGGCGGCTCACGGCGCCGATGCCGGGCAAGGTTGTCTCGTTCGCCGTCAAGGCTGGCGACCAGGTCAGCAGGGGCCAGGCGCTGGCCGTGATGGAAGCGATGAAGATGGAGCACACGATCGCCGCCCCGGCCGACGGCGTGGTGCAGGAACTGCTGTACGCACCCGGCGACCAGGTCAGCGAGGGCGCCGAGCTGCTCAAGCTCGCCGCTTGAGGAAAGGGGCTGCCATGCGCATCAGCTTCTGTTGCACCGACACCAAGGCCGAGCCCTGGCTGCAAGGCCTGCGCGCGGCCCTGCCGCAGGCCGACATCGACGTCTGGAAGCCCGGCGCCGCGCCGGCCGACCATGCCGTGGTCTGGGCGCCGCCCCAGCAGTTCCTCGACGAGCAGCCGCAGCTCAAGGCCATCTTCAATATCGGTGCCGGTGTCGATGCGCTGATGAAGCTGCGCCTGCCGCGCGAGGCGCTGGTCGTGCGGCTCGACGACGCGGGCATGTCGGTGCAGATGGCCGAATATGTCTGCCATGCGGTGATCCGACATTTCCGCGAATTCGACGGCTACGAGGCCGATGTCAAGTCCGGCAAATGGTCGTACCGCAAGCCGCGCAGCCGCGCGGACTTTCCCGTCGGCATCATGGGCCTGGGCGTGCTCGGTGAGCGCGTGGCCCGGGCCTTGCAGGCTTTCGAGTTCCCGGTCATCGGCTGGAGCCGTTCGCCCAAGGCGCTGCCCGGCGTGCAGTGCTTCGCGGGGGAGCAGCAGTTCAATGAGTTTCTGGCAGCCACGCGCATCCTGGTCTGCCTGCTGCCGCTGACATCCGGCACGCGCGACATCATGAACCGCGACAGCTTGTCGCGTCTTCAGCCCGGCGGCTATGTGATCAATGTGGCGCGCGGCGCGCACCTCGTGGACGAGGACCTGATCGCGCTGCTCGACAGCGGCCAGCTGGCCGGCGCCACGCTCGACGTGTTCCGCACCGAGCCGCTGCCGGCCGGCCACCCGTTCTGGACCCATCCGAAGATCACGGTCACGCCGCACACCTCGGCGCGCACCCTGCGCGACGAAAGCATTGCCCAGATAGCGGGCAAGATCGCCGCGCTGCAGCGCGGCGAGCCGATTGCGGGAGTGGTTGACCCCCGACGGGGATACTGAGCACACTGTCATCCTGAGCGCAGCGAAGGATCTTGGCAGGCCACAGGGATTCTTCGCTGCGCTCAGAATGACAAGGAAACGGGGATACTTCGCGGAGCCTGTCCTGAGCGCAGTCGAAGGGCTCAGAATGACAAGGACAACATTGGTCTGTTCGCCTGGCAAGTCTTTGGTAAGTGATCGGTAAGTGGTACCACTTACTCTTCGGCCCAACGCTACTTCAAGGAGACGAAATGGAAGACGATGTGGTTCAACGGATTGTGAGCAATCCACACTACCAGGAGCTCAAGGCCAAGCGCACAAGCTTTGGCTGGTGGCTGACCCTGGCGATGATGGTCGTTTACTACGGCTTCATTTTGCTGGTGGCCTTCAACAAGGAGTTCCTCGCGCAAAAGCTCGGTGCAGGCGTCATGACCGTCGGCATTCCGATGGGCTTCGGCGTCATTGTCTTCACGGTCGTGATCACCGTGATCTACGTCAGGCGCGCCAACAGCGAGTTCGACGATCTGGCCGATGCCGTGACCAAGGGGGTGCTGAAATGAGCCGCCCAGCTGAAAACACCCGGCGCGTCCTGACGCTGCTGGCCCTGTTCGGCGTCTCGGCCGCGGCATGGTCTGCCGGCGCCGACCTGGGCCAGGCGCAGAAACAGGCGACCAACTGGACGGCCATCGGCATGTTCGGCGTCTTCGTGCTGGCCACGCTGTTCATCACCAAGTGGGCCGCCGCCAGGACCAAGTCTGCCGCCGACTTCTACACGGCCGGCGCCGGCATCACCGGCTTCCAGAACGGGCTGGCGATCGCAGGCGACTACATGTCGGCAGCGTCCTTCCTGGGTATTTCGGCGGCCGTGATGGCCAGCGGCTTCGACGGCCTGATCTACTCGATCGGCTTTCTGGTGGGCTGGCCCGTCATCACCTTCCTGATGGCCGAGCGCCTGCGCAACCTGGGCAAGTTCACCTTTGCCGATGTGGCGGCGTTCCGCTTCCAGCAGGCGCCGGTGCGCATCTTCGCGGCCTCGGGCACGCTGGTCGTGGTGGCCTTCTACCTGATCGCGCAGATGGTGGGCGCCGGCCAGCTGATCAAGCTGCTGTTCGGCCTCGAGTACTGGATGGCGGTGGTCATCGTGGGTGCGCTGATGATGGTCTATGTGCTGTTCGGCGGCATGACGGCCACGACCTGGGTGCAGATCATCAAGGCCTGCCTGCTGCTGGGCGGTGCCTCGTTCATGGCGTTCATGGTGTTGTGGCAGTTCGGTTTCAGCCCCGAGGCCATGTTTGCCAAGGCCGTCGAGATCAAGGCGGGCCTGGCATCGAGCGCCGGCAAGACGCCACAGGAGGCGGCCGCGGCCGGCCAGTCCATGATGGGGCCGGGCAACTTCGTGAAGGACCCGATCTCGGCGATTTCGTTCGGCATGGCGCTGATGTTCGGCACGGCCGGCCTGCCGCACATCCTGATGCGCTTCTTCACCGTGCCCAGCGCCAAGGAAGCGCGCAAGTCGGTGATGTGGGCCACCGGCTGGATCGGCTACTTCTACCTGCTGACCTTCATCATCGGCTTTGGCGCGATCACCTTCGTGCTGACCAACCCGCAGTTCCTCGACGGCAAGGGCGGCCTGGTCGGCGGCGGCAACATGGCAGCCATCCACCTGGCCAACGCGGTCGGCGGCAACGTGTTTCTCGGCTTCATCTCGGCCGTCGCGTTCGCCACCATTCTGGCGGTGGTGGCCGGCCTGACGCTGTCGGGCGCCTCGGCGGTGTCGCATGACCTGTACGCCACGGTGATCAAGCAGGGCCAGGCCGACAGCGCTTCGGAGCTGCGCATCTCGAGAATGACGACCGTGGCGCTGGGCATCCTGGCTGTCGCGCTGGGCATCGTGTTCGAGAAGCAGAACATTGCCTTCATGGTGTCGCTGGCGTTCGCGATCGCTGCTTCGGCCAACTTCCCGGTGCTGTTCATGTCGGTGCTGTGGAAAGACTGCACGACCAAGGGCGCGGTGATCGGTGGCTTCCTCGGCCTGATCTCCTCGGTGGCGCTGACCGTGGTCTCGCCCTCGGTGTGGGAAGCGACGCTCGGCAATCCCAAGGGGTCGGCGCTGTTCCCCTACACCTCTCCGGCCCTGTTCTCGATGACCATCGGCTTTGTCGGGATCTGGCTGTTCTCGATGCTCGACCGCAGCAAGCAGGCCGAGCAGGACCGTGCCGGCTTCCTGGCGCAGCAGGTGCGCTCGGAGACCGGTATCGGAGCTGCGGGCGCTTCGGGCCACTGATGGCGGGTGGCGACGGCGCGCCGTGCGACAAGCTGCAAGGACGGCAGGACCGCAGTCCTTGCCCCTAGGGAATAGCGCCGTGCCAGACGACTTCCGCTTCGACTCCCCGCCCTTGGACTGCCTGGGCCCCGACGGGCAGGCACTGGTGCGCGAGGCAGACGCGATCCTGGCGGTTCTGAGCCAGTGGGACCTGATGAGCCTGGTCTCCAACCATCCCCGCCTGATCGCACTGCAGGTGGAGCAGGCCAGGTCCATCGATGAGCTCAAGACGACTGCGCTGCAGGTCAACGGTCTGATCGCGCTGCTGCACAGCGGCGGCGCCAGGATCGAGCTGATTTCGGCGCAGGTGAGCGAACTCAACCGCCGGATTTTTGCACGGCTGTGGTCTCTCGTTGCACCCGCGGATCTGGTCGACAACAGCTGCCTGGTCGTCATGGGCAGCGAAGGGCGCGGCGAGCAGATTTTCAAGACCGACCAGGACAATGCCCTGCTGTTGCGCGACGGCTATTCGTGTCCCGAACTGGACCAGAGCGTGCGCCGTTTCAACCGGGGCCTGACGGAGTTCGGCTATCCGCCCTGCCCGGGCAACATCATGGTGACCAATCCGCTGTGGTGCCAGCCGCTGGCCGGCTTGCGCGACAGCATCCGGCAGTGGCTGTATGGCGCCGAGACGGAGGGGCCGATGAATCTGGCCATTTTCATGGATGCCCGGGCGGTGGCGGGAGACGCGTCGTTGTTGCGCCAGGCCAGGGACCATGTCCACGGCATCCTGGCCGGCAGCGACGCGTTCTTTGCCCGTTTTGTCGGGGCCATCGAACAGTTCGGCGAGCCCGGCGGCTGGTGGGCCCGGCTGACCATGCTGCGCGGACGCGACGAGCAGGCTTTCGACCTCAAGAAGCTGGGCACCTTCCCCATCGTGCACGGCGTGCGGGCGATGGCGCTCGAGCATCGGCTGGACGATGTCGGCACGGCCGCCCGCCTGCGCGCCCTGGCGGCCCGCAACCAGATTGCGCAGGACCTGGCCCGCGACCTGACCGAGGCGCTGTATTTCCTGATGGGCCTCAAGCTCAGGAACCACCTGCGCCAGCAACAGCAGGCCCAGCCGCTTGACAACCTGTTGCCCCTGTCCACCCTGGGAACGCTGGACCGCGGGCTGCTGAAGGAATCGTTGGCCATCATCAAGCGATTCAGGCAGCAGCTGCGACTGCACTACCAGCTTGACACCTGATGACACGTGGACACAATCCGGTGCATCAGCGGGCGGCCTGACCCCAGGCCGCTTCCCAAGGAGAACGCCGTGTTCAAGCGACTCGATGCCCAGCGCCTGCTGGCCTTGTTCGTGGGCGGTGGACTGCTGCTGAATTTCCCCCTGCTGGCCCTGTGGGACCACCGCGTGACGGTCTGGGGCCTGCCGCTGTTTCCCGCGGCCCTGTTTGTCCTCTGGGGGCTGCTGATTGCGGCGCTGGGCTGGCTGGTCGAGCACATGGAGGAGTGAACCCGTCCATGCTGCCTGCCCCGCTGGTTGTCGGCGCATCGTTGGCCTACTTGCTGTGGCTGTTCGCCATCGCAAGCTATGGAGACCGGCGTGCCGGCCAGGGCCGCTCCATCATCGCCAATGCCTGGGTCTATGCGCTGTCGATCGCCGTGTACTGCACGGCCTGGACCTATTTCGGCAGCGTGGGACGGGCCGCCTCATCGGGCGTGTGGTTCCTGCCGATCTACCTGGGCCCGACGCTGGCGATGGTGTTGGCCTGGCTGGTGGTGCGCAAGATGATCCGCATTGCCAGGAGCTACCGCATCACCTCGATTGCCGACTTCATCGGCAGCCGCCATGGCAAAAGTCCGCTGCTGGCCGGCCTGGTCACGCTGATCACCGTGGTCGGCATTCTTCCCTACATTGCCCTGCAGCTCAAGGCCGTGTCGGTCGGCTATGCCTTGCTGACCACGCCGCTGGGCGAGCCGCTGGTCCGGCAGACCCCGTGGTGGGGCGACAGCACGCTTTACCTGGCGCTGGTGCTGGCCGGCTTCACGATGATCTTCGGCACGCGGCACCTGGATGCGATGGAGCGGCATGAAGGCCTGGTGGCCGCCATCGCGTTCGAGTCGATCGTCAAGCTGCTGGCCTTTCTGGCCGTGGGGCTGTTCGTCAGTTACGGGCTATTCGAGGGGGTGGGCGACATCTTTGCGCGCGCGCAGGAAGTCCCTTCGCTGGCCAGCCTGCTGAATCCCGGCTCCGCTGCGCCGTTCGCCTGGGGACAGTGGTTGGCGTTGATGCTGCTGGCGATGCTGTCCGTGATTTTCCTGCCGCGGCAGTTTCAGGTCATGGTGGTGGAAAACGTCGACGAGCGGCATCTGCGCCGCGCCGTCTGGGTGTTCCCGCTCTACCTGCTGCTGATCAACCTGTTCGTGCTGCCGATCGCGCTCGGTGGACTGCTGGCGTTCGGTGCCGGCCGCATGGACCCCGAGGTCTTTGTGCTGTCGCTGCCACTGGCGCATGGCCAGCCCGTGCTGGCCCTGCTGGCCTTCATCGGGGGGCTGTCGGCGGCCACGGGCATGGTGATCGTCGAAACCATTGCCGTGGCCAGCATGGTCTGCAACGACCTGGTGATGCCGCTGCTGCTGCGAACGCGCCGCTTCGGCGCGACCGCGGCGGGGGATCTGACGCGTTTGCTGCTGGACATCCGCCGCGCCGCCATCGTCGTGATCCTGCTGCTCGGGTACACCTATTTCCATCTGGCCGGAGAGACTTACGCGCTGGTCAGCATCGGCCTGATCAGCTTCGCGGCCGTGGCGCAGTTCGCGCCGGCCATGCTCGGCGGCATGTACTGGAAAGGCGCGACAGGTCGCGGTGCGACGGCCGGACTCCTGCTGGGCTTTGGCCTGTGGGCCTACACATTGATGCTGCCTTCGCTGGCCAAGTCGGGCTGGCTGGCGGCCGAATTCCTGTCCCAGGGGCCCTGGGGCATCGGGCTGCTCAAGCCGGAGCAGCTGCTGGGCCTGAGCGGGCTGGACAACCTGACGCATTCGCTGTTCTGGAGCCTGCTGGCCAACGTCGGCGCCTATGTCGCGGTATCGCTGTGGCGCGCCCCGACAGCCAGCGAGGCCAGCCAGGCCCTGCTGTTCGTCGATGTGTTCAGGCGCGTCCCCAACACAGACCCGGTGTTTTGGCGCGGCCGCGCCCGAGTGCAGGATCTGCAGCCGCTGGTGGCCCGCTTCCTCGGTGAGCCCAAGGCGGACCAGCTGTTCGGCGACTACGCACGGCGCAACGGCGTACGCGGGAGGGACCAGATCCCGTCCGATGCCAGGCTGGTGCAGTTTGTCGAAACCCAGCTGGCCGGCGCGATCGGTAGCGCCTCGGCCCGCGTGATGGTGGCCTCGGTCGTCGAGGAGGAAGCGCTTGCGCTGGACGATGTGATGCAGATGCTCGAGGAGGCTTCGCAGCTGCGCGCGCACTCGCTCGAGCTCGAGGAAAAGTCGCGGTCGCTGGAGCAGGCGACGCGCGAGCTTCGCGAGGCCAACGAGCAGCTCAAGAGCCTGGATCGGCTCAAGGATGACTTCATGTCGCTGGTCACGCACGAGCTGCGCACACCGCTGACCTCGATCCGCGCGCTGTCCGAGCTGATGGCCGACGATGCCGACATGCCGGTGGAGCAACGCCAGCAGTTTCTGGGCATCATCGTCGCGGAAACCGAGCGCCTGAGCCGCCTGGTCAACCAGGTGCTGGAGATGGCCAAGATCGAGTCGGGTCACGCCGAATGGCGCAGCGCCGATGTCGACATGGGCCAGTTGCTGGCCCAGGCCGTGCAGACCACGACCGAGATGTTCAAGCAGCGCGGCGCCACGGTCCACCTGTCGCAAGCCCCTCAGGTGGCCGTGATCCGGGCCGACCCGGACCGCTTGATGCAGGTCGTGCTGAACCTGCTGTCCAACGCGGCCAAGTTTGTGCCGGCTCAAGCCGGGCGGGTCGACGTGAGCCTGTTGACCGATGCCAACGGCCTGACGGTCGCCGTGCAGGACAACGGCCCGGGCGTGCCGGTAGACCAGCAGGCGATGATTTTCGAGAAGTTCCGCCAGGGCGGTGATGGCGACCATCGTCCGCAGGGAACGGGCCTGGGGCTGCCGATCAGCCGCCAGATCGTCGAGCATTTCGGCGGGCGCATGTGGATCGAGTCCGGGCAGGGGAGGGGCGCAAGGTTTGTGTTCCACCTGCCCTGGCACGCGCCACAGCAGCAAGCCGCGCAGGACCGCGGCACAGGAGACGCAGCATGACCTACAAGATACTGATCGCCGACGACGAGCCCAACATCGTGATCTCGCTCGAGTACCTGATGAAGCGCGAAGGCTACGAGGTGACCGTGGCCCGCGATGGCCAGGAAGCAATCGACGCGATCCTGCGCGAGCGCCCGGACCTGGTTCTGCTGGACGTGATGATGCCCAAAAAGACGGGCTTCGAGGTGTGCCAGGAAGTGCGGGCTCACGAGCAGGTCAAGGACACCCTGATCCTGATGCTGACCGCCAAAGGGCGCGAGGCCGATGTCGCGAAAGGCATGGCCCTGGGTGTCAACGACTACGTCACCAAGCCCTTTTCGACCAAGGAGCTGGCGCGCCGGGTGCGCGAGATGCTGGAGCGGACGCCATGAGGCTGGACCGGCGCCTGCTGCTGGCCACGCTGTTGCCCGGCCTGGTGCTGGCGATCTGGACCGGTCTGGCCCTGGCGCTGGTGTGGGCCACGCTCGCGCAGACCGAGCGGCAGGCCCTGGGCGCCTTGCTCGAGTCCCGCGCTGCGCTGGTCCTCCTGCTGGGGCTGGTGCTGGCGCTCGGCCTGGGGTACGGCGTGAGCCGGCTGTACCGCGACCGCGTGCAGGCCCCGGCGCGTTTGCTGGAACAGGCGCAAACCCTGCTTGCAGGCGAGGTCCGTCGCGAACTCGACGCGCAGGGCAGCGCGGAAAACCGGGGCCTGACCCGGGCCATCAACGACCTCGTGGCCCAGCGCGAACAGCTGCGGCGCGACGTCGAGGCCAGGGTGCGCGAAGCCAGTTACCGCATCGAGCAGGAGAAGAGCCGGTTGGCCGCGCTGATGTCCGAGCTCACGCAAAGCGTGGTGGTCTGCAGCCTGGACGGCCGCGTCATCCTCTACAACAACCGCGCGCGCATCGAGTTCCGTGCCTTGTCGCAGGCGCCTGGCGTGGCCGACGGGGCCGAGCTGATCGGACTCGGGCGTTCGATCTACACCGTGTTCGACCGCAAGCTCATTGCCCATGCGCTGGAAAGCGTTCAGCAGCGCATGCAGCGTGGCGTCGCAAGCCCTTCGGCCCAGTTCGTCACGGCCACGGGTGCCGGGCAGCTGCTGCGCGTGCGGATGGCGCCGGTACGCGCCAGCGCCGTCGACGCAGACAGCCGGGCCGTCACCGGCTTTGTGCTGATGCTGGACAACATCACGCGCGAGCTGGAGGACGAGAGTGCGCGCGATCGCCTGCTGCACGGCCTGACCGAGGGCAGCCGGTCGTCGCTGGCCAACATGCAGGCCGCGCTCGAGATGCTCGAGTATCCCGAGCTCGATGCTGCGATGCGCGAGCGGTTCCAGGCCGTGATTCGCGACGAGACCGCGGCCATGAGCCGGCGCATCCAGGACCTGGTGGCCAGTTCGACCGACGCGCTCAAGACCCGCTGGCCCATGGAAGACATGCTGGGCAGCGATCTGGTCGCGGCCGCCTTGCGGCGCATCGAGCTGGCCCACCGCTTGTCCTGCAATGCCGTCGATCTCGATGCCTCGCTGTGGCTGCGAGTCGACAGCTTCTCGCTGCTGCAGTCGCTCGTCTACCTCGCGGGTCGGCTGGTCGCTGAATTCGAGGTGCGCCATGTCGACCTGCGGCTGAGCGCGGCCGGCGAGCATGCCCATCTGGATCTGGTCTGGTCCGACCAGGCCATGAACACGGAAACTCTGATGGGCTGGGATCTGGACCCGATGAAGATCGGTAGCGAAGCCGCGCCGCTGACGGTGCGCGACGTGGTCGAGCGCCACGGTGGCGCGTTCTGGTTCGAACGCGAGCGGGTTCGCCAGCAGGCCCTGTTCCGTTTTCTGTTGCCGCTGGCCAGTCCACAGCAGCAGCTCGATGCGGCCGGCCTGCTGCGTAGCGGCAGCCGCCCCGAGTACTACGACTTCGATTTGTTTCAGGCCTCGAGCCAGGCGCGGGAGCTGGCCGATCGCAAACTCTCCGAGCTGTCCTTCACGGTGTTCGACACCGAGACCACGGGGCTGGATCCGTCGAAAGGCGACGAGATCATCCAGATCGGCGCGGTCCGCATTGTCAATGGCAGGCTGCTGCGGAACGAGGCCTTCGAGCAGCTGGTCGATCCCGGGCGCGACATCCCGGCCGCGTCGATACCGATTCACGGCATCGAGCCGGAGATGGTGCGGGGCCAGCCGACCATCGACCAGGTCTTGCCGGCTTTTCATGCCTTTGCCCAGGACACGGTGCTGGTGGCACATAACGCCGCCTTCGACATGCGCTTTCTGCAGCTCAAGGAGGCGCAGACCGGGGTGCGGTTCGACCAGCCGGTGCTCGACACGCTGCTGCTGTCGGCGCTGGTCCATCCCAGCCAGGAGTCGCACCGGCTCGAGGAGATCGCCGAGCGCCTCGACGTGATGGTCATGGGCCGTCACACGGCCATCGGCGATGCGCTGGTGACGGCCGAGGTCTTCCTGCGGCTGCTGCCGCTGCTGGCCGAGAAAGGCATTCACACGCTGGGCCAGGCGCGCGACGCGGCGCAGAAAACCTATTACGCACGCCTGAAGTACTGAAGCCCGTCACCCCCAGACCATAGACCCGGCGCCGCGCCGCAGGCGCCGATTTTGCGATACTCAATCAACCACAGAAAGACATTGCCATGAAACTTCCCGCCAAAGTCAAACTCGTCGATGTCGGCCCGCGCGACGGACTGCAAAACGAAAAACAGCCGGTGCCCGCCGCGGTCAAGATCGAGCTGGTGCACCGGCTGCAGGACGCGGGTCTGAAGGAGATCGAGGTCACGAGCTTTGTCAGCCCCAAATGGGTGCCGCAGATGGCCGACAACGCCGAAGTGATGGCCGGCATCCAGCGCAAGAGCGGCGTGCGCTACTCGGTACTCACGCCGAACATGAAGGGCTTCGAAGCGGCGCTGGCGTCCCGACCCGACGAGATCGTGGTGTTCGGCGCGGCCAGCGAGGCCTTCAGCCAGCGCAACATCAACTGCTCGATTGCCGAGAGCATCGAGCGTTTCCGCCCGGTGGTCGAGGCGGCGCGGGCCCGGAACATTCATGTGCGCGGCGCGATTTCCTGCACGGTCGGCTGCCCCTACGAGGGCGAGATTGCACCCGAGCGTGTCGAGCTCGTGGCGCGGCTCATGAAGGACATCGGTGTGCAGCATATCGGCGTGGCCGACACGATTGGCGTGGGCACGCCGCGCAAGGTGCAGCGCGCGATGGAGGCGGCGCTCAAGCATTACGACCTGGACGACGTGTCGGGGCATTTCCACGACACCTATGGCCAGGCCCTGGGCAACACGCTGGCCACGCTGGAGATGGGCGTGTGGCAGTACGACGCATCGGTGGCCGGTCTCGGTGGCTGTCCCTATGCCAAGGGCGCGACCGGCAATGTGGCGACCGAGGACGTGGTCTACATGCTGCACGGCATGGGCATAGCGACCGGCATCGATCTGGACAAGCTGGTCGACGCCGGCAAGTACATCAGCGACTTCCTGCAGCGCAAGCCCAATTCGCGCGCGGCCACGGCCATCCTCAACAAGAGGGCGGGTTAGGACATTGCATGTGCGGTACTGAATTGAAAGCTTTTCCCGAGGGCGTGCAGCGCGTCGCGCGCGTGCTGCAGGACAAGGGCCATGCCCACATGCCGGTGATGCTCGACGACGCGGCGCGCACGGCGCAGCAGGCGGCCGATGCGCTGGGCATCGCCGTGGGCCAGATTGCCAAGAGCATCATCTTTCGCCGCCAGTCCGACGACGCGGCCGTGCTGGTCATCGCCTCGGGCGACCGTCGCGTGGATGAGCGCAAGGTCGACGCCATCGTCGGCAAGACGGGACGCGCCGACGCCGACTTCGTGAAGGCCAAGACCGGCTTCACCATCGGCGGCGTTTCGCCGATTGGCCACGCCACGGCACCGGTCACGCTGATCGACCGCGAGCTGTTCCGCTTCGAGGCCATCTGGGCCGCGGCCGGCCATCCCCATGGCGTGTTCCAGCTGCGGCCGCAGGATCTCGAACGCCTGACCGGCGCGCCCGTGGCCGACGTGGCCCAGCACGGCAAGGCCATGAGTACTATGGAATTGATAGCATGTCGCGCCCGATTGGTGAGGGCCGGAGGCCCAAATGTTCCATCTCCCTGCGTTTCGGTCTGCCGCATGGACGCGGTCAGCGGCCTGTGCGAAGGTTGCTTTCGCACGCTCGATGAAATCAGCGCCTGGAGCGGCCTGGCCGACGAGGGCAAGCGCAGGGTCTGGTTGCGGGTCGAGCAGCGTGCCCTCACCCCAGCCCTCTCCCAGGGGGAGAGGGGGCAAAACGCATGAAGCAGATCACCTTCTACCTCGACTTCATCTCGCCCTATTCCTATCTGGCGTTCGAGCAGCTGCCCGAGGCCCTGCAGGGGCTGAGCTATGGCGTGACCTACAAGCCCATTCTGTTCGCCGGCCTGCTCCAGCACCACGGCCAGCTTGGGCCGGCCGAGATCGCTCCCAAGCGCGACTGGACCTACCGCCAGGTGCTGTGGCTGGCGCACAGCCATGGCATCGAGCTGCAGCTGCCGGCGAGCCATCCGTTCAACCCGCTGCCCTTGCTGCGCCTTGCCGTGGCCTGCAGCGAGGACGGCACGCCGAACCGCTATGTGACCGAAACCATCCTGCGCCATGTCTGGCGCGGCGGCGCCGAGGCCGCCGATGCGCAGCGGCTGCAGGCCCTGGTGGCGCAGCTGGCGCCGCGGCGCGATGTCGGCAGCGACGAGGTCAAGGCCCAGCTCAGGGCCCATACCGAGGAAGCGCTGGCGCGCGGCCTGTTTGGCGTGCCGACTTTCGCGGTGGACGACAAGCTGTTCTGGGGCTTCGATGCGCTGCCCATGCTGCGCGCCTACCTCGAAGGCGATGCCTGGTTCGGCAGCGGCGCCTGGGAAGCCGCGAGTCAACTTCCCGCCGGCCTGACGCGCGCCCGCAAGGGTTAACCCGGGTCTGGGCGGTTCCGGCACCGCATCATGAAACGAGGCCCGAGGGTTTCACCTTAAATCGTCAGGGCCGGTTCAGTTTCGCGCAAGCCTGCGTTGGTTTCGCGTCAGAGCAGGGTCAGTGGCGTTTCCTAGTATGCAATCCAGCCTCTGCGTTGGGGGCCCTAACTATCTGGAGACATCACCATGGCTACAACTGCCGACAACAGGCCGATGACGCCCGAGGAGAAGAAGGTCATCTTCGCCTCCTCGCTGGGCACGGTATTCGAGTGGTACGACTTCTACCTCTATGGTTCGCTGGCCGCGATCATCGCCAAGCAGTTCTTTGCCGGCCTCGATGCGGGCTCGGCCTTCATCTTCGCGCTGCTGGCCTTTGCGGCCGGCTTCATCGTGCGACCCTTCGGCGCGATTTTCTTCGGCCGCCTGGGCGACATGATCGGGCGCAAATACACCTTCCTGGTCACCATCCTGCTGATGGGCCTGTCGACCTTCATCGTCGGCATCCTGCCCGCCTATGCCAGCATCGGCGTGGCCGCACCGATCATCCTGATCGTGCTGCGCCTGCTGCAAGGCCTGGCGCTCGGCGGCGAGTACGGCGGCGCCGCCACCTATGTGGCCGAACATGCGCCGCATGGCAAGCGCGGCGCCTACACGGCCTGGATCCAGACCACGGCCACGCTGGGCCTGTTCCTGAGCCTGATGGTGATCCTGGGCACCCGCACCGCGATCGGCGAAGCCGCGTTTGCCGACTGGGGCTGGCGCGTTCCGTTCATCGTGTCGATCGCGCTGCTGGCGATCTCGGTGTGGATCCGCCTGAGCATGAACGAGTCGCCCGCCTTCCAGAAAATGAAGGCCGAGGGCAAGACCTCCAAGGCCCCGCTGTCCGAATCCTTCGGCCAGTGGAAGAACCTCAAGATCGTGATCCTGGCGCTGGTTGGCCTGACCGCCGGCCAGGCCGTGGTCTGGTACTCGGGCCAGTTCTACGCGCTGTTCTTCCTGACGCAGGCGCTCAAGGTCGACGGTGCGACCGCCAACATCCTGGTCGCCATTTCGCTGATCATCGGCACGCCGTTCTTCATCCTGTTCGGCGCCCTGTCGGACAAGATCGGCCGCAAGCCCATCATCATGGCCGGCTGCCTGCTCGCCGCCATCACCTACTTCCCCGTGTTCGGCGCGCTGACCAAGGCCGCCAACCCCGACCTCGCCGCAGCCCAGGCCAAGAACAAGGTGGTTGTGACCGCCGACCCGGCCGAATGCTCGTTCCAGTTCAACCCGACCGGCACCGCGAAGTTCACGAGCTCCTGCGACATCGCCAAGCAGGTGCTGGCCGGCGCCTCGGTCAGCTATGAGAATGCAGCGGCTGCCGCCGGCACGCCCGCGACCATCAAGGTCGGCGAAACCGTGATTCCGAGCTACACGTCCAAGGGCCTGCCGGCCGACGAGGCCAAGAAGAAGGACGGCGAGTTCAAGAAGGCCGTGGCCGACGCGCTGAAGGCCGCGGGTTACCCGAGCAAGGCCGACCCGGCCAAGCTCGACAAGTTCACGATCGTCGTGATCCTGACCTACCTGGTGCTGCTGGTCACCATGGTCTACGGCCCGATCGCCGCGATGCTGGTCGAGCTGTTCCCGACCCGCATCCGCTACACCTCGATGAGCCTGCCCTACCACATCGGCAACGGCTGGTTCGGCGGCCTGCTGCCCACCACGGCGTTCGCCATCGTGGCGCAGACCGGCAACATGTACAACGGCCTGTGGTATCCGATCATCATCGCGGCCGCCACCTTCGTGATCGGCACCTTGTTCGTCAAGGAAACCAAGAACGTCAACATCTACGCGAACGACTGATTCGCAGCCCAGGGTTCACCCGGGCCATGCCGGTCCGGTTGGTTCAATCAGGCCCTCCTCGGCGAGGGCCTTGTTTCAGGAGAATTGAAATGTGGAAAATTGCCGTCGGCTTTGTCGTCTTTGCCGCGCTCGCCCTCGGGGTGCTCATGAAGGGCGGGGACATCGACATGGGGGGTGAAAAACACGGCGCCGAAGCGACCCATGCGCCTGCGCCCGCCGCCAAGTGAAGCAAGCCACCCGCAGCGCGCCGAGGGTGTAAAAGCAGGCCTCAGCGCTTGAATTTGCCGTCGCTGCCTATGATGGACAGGTCGGCAAAATCCAGTCCCGTGTGGTCGCTGCTCGTGTAGCTGACCTCCAGGCCCCCGATGTCGAACTTGCGCAGCCCTTCCAGCGCCGTTTGGACCTTGTCACGGCCCGGCTTGGGCCCGGCGCGGCGCAGCGCCTCCACCAGCACCTTGGCCGAAGCAAAGCCTTCGAGCATGGCGGGGCTGACCTCGTTTTGCCCCTTGCCGCGTGCCAGCTCCTGCGCCTCCTTGACGATGGGGAAGGCAATCGAGCGCTCGTAGGGGAAGACCTGGGTCACGATCACGCCGCGCGCGTGCTCGCCCAGGCTCTTGACAAAGCCGCCCGAGGCATTGTTGGACAGGGTCACGACCTGGGCGTTCGAGCCCGCGGCGCGCAAGGCCTTGACGCCCTCGACCACGGCGGCGCCCGAGGCAATCAGCATCACCGCCTGGGCATTGGCCTGGGCCACCTTCGGGGCGATCGGTGAAAAGTCCGGCTTGGCGCGGTCGAATTTTTCGAGCGCCACCGCTTGCAGCTTCGCACTGGCCAGGCCTTTTTGGGCGCCCGCCAGGCCATCGGCGCCGAAACTGTCATCCACATGGACCACGGCGATGCGCGTGATGCCTATGGAGTTCAGGTGGCTGACCGCTTTCTCGGCCTCGCGCTGGTAGGTCGCCCGCACGTTGAACACATGCTTTTTGGCAGGCTGGTGTAGCACCATCGCGCCGGTCGAGGGGCCGATCAGCGGCACGCCATGTTTGTCCAGCAGCGGAATGATGGCTTCGGTGTGGGGCGTGCCCCGGTTGAGGAACAGCGCCACGACGTTCTGCTCCTCGATCAGCTTGCGCGCGTTCTCGGCCGCCAGTTTGGGATCGAACTTGTCGTCCAGCGAGATCAGCTCGATCTTCTGCCCGTGCACGCCGCCCTTGTCGTTGACAGCGTCGAGGTAGAGCCGGGCGCCCTGCGTGGTTTCCTTGACGCCGGCGCCGACCGGGCCGGTGAAGCCGGCTGTCTGTCCGACCAGGAGCTGGGCCTGGGCGAGGGTTGAGCAGGCGGCCATCAGCCAGGCGCAGCACCATGAATGGGCTATCTTCATCTGTTGTCTCCTCACGACGTTCTTGAGCTGCCCGAGTCTACGGACTTCCAGTGCGCCGGCGCTGTGGGAACTACCGTGGTGAAAACCCCTAGGGGCGTTGCTGAGGGTTATTCGGCTCATGACAGGTTTCGGCAGGCGCCCTGCCTAGAATGTTTGGCCTCAGCAGCAAAGAAGCAAGACATGTCCCAGGGTCATATCCGTATCCGTGGCGCGCGCCAGCACAACCTCAAAAACCTCGATCTGGACATCCGCACCGGCGAGCTGACCGTGGTCACCGGGCCCAGCGGCTCAGGCAAGTCCAGCCTGGTGTTCGACACGCTTTATGCCGAAGGCCAGCGCCGCTATGTGGAAACCTTCTCGGCCTACGCCCGGCAGTTTCTGGACCGCATGGACAAGCCCGCGGTCGACAAGGTCGAAGGCGTGCCGCCGGCGATTGCGATCGACCAGACCAATCCCGTGCGTTCCTCGCGCTCCACCGTGGGCACGATGACCGAGCTCAACGACCATTTGAAGCTGCTGTTCGCGCGCGCCGGCCAGCTCTACGACCGCGCGACCGCGCAGCCGGTGCGGCACGACTCGGCCGAGACGATTTATGCCGAGTTGATGGCGCGCACGACAACCACCGATCAGAGGCTGGTCGTGACCTTTCCGGTGGAGCTGCCGGCCAACACGACGGCGGAAGAAGTCGAGCAATGGCTGGCGGCCAGCGGCTTCACGCGCGTGCAGGCCGAGCGCGAGGTCGCGACGACGACTGGCCCACGCAAGGTCCTCGATGTGGTGGCCGACCGGTTCCGTCTGCAGGGCACGGAAAAGGCGCGGGCGATCGAGGCGATCGAGGTCGCGTTCAAGCATGGGGCGGGGCGGCTCGCGGTGTATGCCCTCACCCCCGCCCTCTCCCAGGGGGAGAGGGAGAGAAGCCCGGCCAACGGCGCCGATGGGTTACCCCCCCTCCCTGTGGGTGAGGGTAAGGTTGTTTTGCCCCCTCTCCCCCTGGGAGAGGGTCGGGGTGAGGGCATGCCCCCCGAGATTTGGAAATTCTCCACCGGCCTGCATTGCCCCGAAAGCGATCTGCGCTACACCGACCCGATCCCGTCGATGTTCTCGTTCAACTCGGCCGTCGGCGCCTGCGAGGCCTGCCGCGGCTTCGGACGCGTGATCGGCGTCGATTGGGGCCTGGTGATCCCGAACGACAAGCTCACGCTGCGCGCCGGCGCGATCAAGCCGATGCAGACGCCGGCCTGGGCCGAGTGTCAGGACGATTTGATGCGCCATGCCGAGGCTGCCGGCATCCCGCGCGACACGCCCTGGAGCAAGCTGACCGCGGAGCAGCGGCGCTGGGTCATCGACGGCTCGCCGGCCTGGAACGGCAAGTGGAACCAGCAGTGGTACGGCGTCAGGCGGTTCTTCGAGTACCTGGAGAGCAAGGCCTACAAGATGCACATCCGCGTGCTGCTGTCCAAGTACCGCAGCTACACGCCCTGCGAGACCTGCGGCGGCGCGCGCCTGAAAACCGAGAGCCTTCTCTGGCGCATCGGCAGCAAGCAGGACGCCGATGCAGTGCTCGATCCGCATCGGCGCTTCATGCCCCAGGGCGTGAAGTGGACACGCGAACAGCTCGAAGCCCTGCCGGGCCTGTGCCTGCACGACCTGATGCTGCTGCCGATCGATCGCCTGCGGCGCTTCTTTGACGTTCTCTCTCCCTCCCCCCCTGGGAGAGGGCAGGGGTGGGGGCCTGCGCCGGTCGGTGAGGCTGCGTCGCATGCCCCCATCCCGGCCTTCCCCCAGGGGGGGAAGGAGGCACACAGCGGCGAGGCCCAGGCCCTGAAGCTGCTCTATGAGGAAATCACGACCCGCCTCAAGTACCTGTGCGACGTCGGCATCGGCTACCTGACGCTGGACCGGCAAAGCCGCACCCTCTCCGGCGGCGAGGTCCAGCGAATCAATCTCACGACCGCCTTGGGCACCTCGCTGGTCAACACCCTGTTCGTGCTCGACGAGCCCAGCATAGGCCTGCACCCGCGCGACATGGGCCGCATCACCGAAGCCATGCTGCGCCTGCGCGATGCTGGCAATACCCTGGTGGTGGTCGAGCACGACCCGGCCGTGATGCTGGCGGCCGACCGCATGATCGACATGGGCCCCGGCCCCGGCGAGCGCGGCGGCCAGATCGTGTTCGACGGCACGACCGAGGAGCTGAGGCGCGCCGACACCCTGACCGGGGCCTACCTCGGGGGGCGCAAGCAGGTCGGCTTCGGCTTCAAGCGCATGGTGACCGACAACACGCCGCGCCTGATCCTCGAAGGCGCGCGCCAGCACAACCTCAAGGACGTGACGATCGAGCTTCCGCTGCAGCGCCTGGTTTGCGTGACCGGCGTCAGCGGCTCGGGCAAGTCCACGCTGATCCAGGATGTGCTGGCGCCGGCACTGATGCGCCATTTCGGCCGTGCGACCGAGTCGCCGGGCGCGCACGACCGCCTGCTCGGCGCCGACTATTTGAGCGATGTGGTGTTTGTCGACCAGTCGCCGATCGGCAAGACCGCGCGCTCGAACCCGGTCAGCTATGTCGGCGCCTGGGACACGGTGCGCGAAATTTTCGCCAATGCGCCGCTGGCCCGGCAGCGCGGCTACACCGCCTCGAAGTTCAGTTTCAACAGCGGCGACGGGCGCTGCGCGACCTGCGGCGGCTCGGGCTTCGAGCATGTGGAGATGCAGTTCCTCAGCGACGTCTACCTGCGCTGCCCGGACTGCGATGGCAGGCGCTACCGGCCCGAGATCCTGGAGGTGAGCATCGAGCGCGGCGGCAAGCCGCTGAATGTGGCCGATGTGCTGGAGCTGACGGTCAGCGAGGCTGCAGCGCTGTTCGCGGCTGACCGCGACGTGATCCGCGCCCTGCAGCCCATCGTCGATGTGGGACTGGAATACGTGAAGCTGGGCCAGCCCGTGCCCACGCTGTCGGGCGGCGAGGCCCAGCGCCTCAAGCTCGCCGGCTTTCTGGCCGAGGCCGCGAAAAACGCCACGGCCAGCAAGCAGGCCATGGCCAGGAAGGGAACCCTGTTCCTGTTCGACGAGCCGACCACCGGCCTGCATTTCGACGACATCGCCAAGCTGATGCGCGCGCTGCGCAAGCTGCTCGAGGCCGGCCATTCGCTGGTCGTGATCGAGCACAACCTCGACGTGATCCGCGCCTGCGACTGGCTGCTCGACCTCGGCCCCGAGGGCGGCGATGCCGGCGGCCGGATCGTGGCGGCGGGCACGCCGGAAGAGGTGCGGCTGCATCCGTCCTCGCATACCGGCAGGGCCTTGCGCGAGTACGAGGGGACTCTGGGGCTGGGCACGGAAGCGAGGGAAAGGTCGAGCGTTGAGCGTTCAGCGTTCAGCGGAGGGGCACGCTCAACGCTCAACACCGAACGCCCAACCTCTTTTGACGCGATACAGATCGTCAACGCCAAGGAACACAACCTCAAGAACCTCTCGGTCAACATCCCGCGCGGCAAGTTCAATGTGGTCACGGGCGTCAGCGGCTCCGGCAAGTCGACGCTGGCCTTCGACATTCTGTTCAACGAAGGCCAGCGCCGCTACCTCGAGTCGCTCAACGCCTATGCGCGCAGCATCGTGCAGCCGGCCGGCCGGCCCGAGGTCGACGCGGTCTACGGCATTCCGCCCACCGTCGCGATCGAGCAGCGCCTGTCGCGCGGCGGGCGCAAGAGCACGGTGGGCACCACGACCGAGGTCTGGCATTTCCTGCGCCTGCTCTACGTCAAGCTCGGCGTGCAGCACTGCATCCATGACGGCGCGGCGGTGCAGCCGCAAACGCCCGACAGCATCGCGGCCCAGCTGCTCAAGAACTTCCGCGGCCAGCACATCGGCCTGCTCAGCCCCCTGGTCGTCAACCGCAAGGGCGTCTACACCGAGCTGGCCGACTGGGCGCGCCCGCGCGGCTACACCCATCTGCGGGTCGACGGCCATTTCCTGCCGACCACGGGCTTCCCGCGCATCGACCGCTTCAAGGAGCACACGATCGAGCTGCCGGTGGCCAGCCTCGACATCGCCCCCGAGAACGAGGCCCTGCTGCGCGAGAACCTGGCCACGGCGCTCGAGCATGGCAAGGGCGTGGTCCATGTGCTGAGCGAGCTGGCCGGCCTGCACGATGCGATGCTCAACGGCAGCGCGACCAACGGCATCGGCCACCTCGAAGTGTTCTCCACCAAGCGGGCCTGCCCGGTTTGCAGCACCAGCTATGCCGAGCTCGACCCGCGTCTGTTCTCCTACAACAGCAAGCATGGCTGGTGCCCCGACTGCGTCGGCACGGGGGTCAAGCTGAGCAAGGAGCAGCGCAAGGCCTTCGACGATTCGGTGCGTGACGACGACCACAAGGGCCGCGAGCAGACCTTTGCCGAGCCCGAGGTCGAGGACCTGGTCGACGAGGCCTGTCCCGGCTGCCACGGCACACGGCTGAACGCGACCGCGCGTGCCGTGAGCTTCAACGGTGTCGGCATCACCGAGATCGCCGCCATGAGCGTGAGCGACATCCGCCTATGGGTCGAGACCTTGCAGCTCCAGGGGCGCGAGGCCGAGATCGCGCGCGACCTGGTCCCCGAGATCAAGAGCCGGCTCGAGTTTCTCGAAGAAGTGGGCCTGGGCTACCTCACGCTCGACCGCGGCGCGCCGACGCTCAGTGGCGGCGAGGCCCAGCGCATCCGCCTGGCCGCGCAGCTCGGCTCCAACCTGCAGGGCGTGTGCTATGTGCTCGACGAGCCTACGATAGGCCTGCATGCGCGCGACAACCAGATCCTGCTCAACGCCCTGCACAAGCTCGGCGAGAAGGGCAACACCCTGGTCGTGGTCGAGCATGACGAAGACACGATACGCCGCGCCGACCACATCATCGACATCGGGCCCAGCGCCGGCAAGCGCGGCGGCCGCGTGATCGCCCAGGGCCAGGTCGACGATCTGACCCAGACCGGCGATTCGGTCACAGGCCGCTATTTGCTGCACGCGATGAAGCACCCGCTGCAGCCGCGCCGTGTGGTGTCACCCCCTCCCCCGCTGGGGGAGGGCGGGGGAGGGGGCATGGCGAGGTCAGCGACCCATCTTGCCCGCGTCGGTGCCGTCAGCCCCCACCCCAACCCTCCCCCAGCGGGGGAGGGAGCGAACAGCCCGGGGAGCATCAGGACGTCCCACCCCAACCCTCCCCCGGCGGGGGAGGGGGCAATTCAGTGGCTGACGGTGCAGAGGGCGGAACTGCACAATCTGCAGGGCGAAAACGTGCACATCCCGCTCAAGCGCCTGGTCGCGGTCGCCGGCGTCTCGGGCTCGGGCAAATCGACGCTGGCGCGCGACGTGCTGCTGGCCAATGTGCACGCAGCCGTGGCCCAGCGCGCCACCAAGGCGGGCCGGGATGCCCAGGCGGCCGGCAAGCATGCGGCCTGGATCGGCTGCGGCGGCCTGAGCGGCCACGAGGCCGTCGACCGCGTGCTCGAGGTCGACCAGACGCCGATCGGCAAGACGCCGCGCAGCTGCCCGGCCACCTACATTGGCTTTTGGGACACGATCCGCAAGCTGTTCGCTGAAACGCTGGAGGCCAGGGCGCGCGGCTATGGCCCGGGCCGCTTCAGCTTCAACACCGGCGAGGGCCGCTGCCCGGGCTGCGAAGGCCAGGGCGTGCGCACGATCGAGATGAGCTTCCTGCCCGACGTCAAAGTGCCCTGCGAAACCTGCCATGGCGCGCGCTTCAATCCCGAGACCCTGGCCGTCACCTGGCGCGGCAAAAGCATAGGCGATGTGCTGCAGATGGAGGTCGACGAGGCGGTCGAGTTCTTCGCGAGCATGCCCAACATCAGCCACCCGCTGCAGCTCCTGAAAGACGTGGGCCTGGGCTACCTGACGCTGGGCCAGCCTTCGCCGACGCTCAGCGGCGGCGAGGCCCAGCGCATCAAGCTGGTGACCGAGCTGTCCAAGGTGCGCGACGATGTGACCCGGCGCGGCCAGAGGGCGCCGCACACGCTCTATGTGCTGGACGAGCCGACGGTCGGCCTGCACATGGCCGATGTCGACAAGCTGATCCGCGTGCTGCACCGCCTGGTCGACGGCGGCCACAGCGTCATCGTGATCGAGCACGACCTCGACGTGATCGCCGAGGCCGACTGGATCATCGACCTCGGCCCCGAAGGCGGCCGCGAGGGCGGGCGTGTCGTCGCGGCGGCCACGCCGGAGCAGGTGGTGGTGCTGGGCACGCATACCGGGCGGGCGCTGGCGCCGGTGCTGGCGCGGGCCTGACGCCGAGGTGACTCCCCATGGGGTGTTTCCTGATTGATTTGCACCGCCTGTCCCCGTCCAATGGCTGTCATTCGCTATTAATACAGGAGCAAATCGCATGCAACGCCGCCACCTGGTCCAGTTCGCCGCCGCCTCGCTCGCGGCCCCGGCCTTCACGGCTCGCGCCCAGGCTTTCCCGACCCGGCCCATCAAGCTGCTCGTCGCCTTCCCGGCCGGCGGGCCGACCGACATCACGATGCGCGCGCTGGCCGAGAACGCTTCGAAGGTGCTGGGCCAGCCGGTGATCGTCGAGAACAAGCCCGGTGCGGGCGGCACGCTGCCGGCGCAGGCGCTGCAGACCGCAGCACCCGACGGCTACACGTTGGCGCAGATTCCGCTGGGCGTGTTCCGCCTGCCCTACACGACCAAGATCAACTGGGACCCGGTCAAGGACATCAGCTACGTGCTCAATGTCACGGGCTACGCTTTCGGCCTGGTCGTTCCGGCCGACTCGCCGTTCAAGAGCTGGACCCATTTCGTCGGCTGGGCCAAGGCCAACCCCGGCAAGCTCAGCTACGGCTCCACCGGCAACCTCACCAGCCCGCATCTGACCATGGAGCTGATAGCGCAAAAGCTGGGCCTGCAGTTGCAGCATGTGCCCTACAAGGGGAGCGCGGACCTGATGCAGGCGGTGCTGGGCGGCCACATTATGGCGGCGGCCGACTCCACCGGTTTTGCGCCGCAGGTCGAGGCCGGCAAGCTGCGCGTGCTCAACACCTGGGGCGAGCAGCGCCTGGCCAAGTTCCCCGATGCGCCCACGCTCAAGGAGCTGGGTCTGGACCTGGTGCAGAACTCGCCGTTCGGCATCGGCGCGCCCAAGGGCACGCCAGCGGCCGTCGTCCGGCGCCTGCACGACGCCTTCAAGCAGGCCATGGAGCAGGACAGCTACCGGACGGCGCTGGCGCGCTACGACATGGTGCCGATGTACATGGGCTCGGCCCAGTACCTGAAGTTCGCGCAGGAAACCTTTGCGCGCGAGAAGGCGCTGGTCGAGAAGCTGGGGCTGGCGAAGTCGCAGTAGCGCTGCGCGGGATGGCGAGGCGCAGTCGTCGCCCTTCACCAGGTTGTGGAAAAGCAGATTGGCTCGATTGACGTTAACCTTGACCGGGCTCAGCGCGTCAGCGTCGGTGCAGTCGCCGAGTGGTCATGGGTCCCACGTGGCGGTAACAGGCGCCCGCGCGAAGGTCGGCAACTCCAGTTCAAGCGCTGTCCGGTATGACTGCCGGTTGACGCGGGCGACGGCTACGCGCGGCAGGTTTCCGGGCTGTCTTGACCGCTGTTTCTTCTGGTGCCACTTGAGTTGGCGGTTCGGTAGCCGCTTGCGGTGCCACACTGGCCCCTTGCGGCAAAGCCGCCTGCGCTTTCTTCTCCGCCGGTTTGCGGCCTCCACGCCCCCTGCGACGCGTCTCGTGCCGGCCGCTGGACTCCTCGGCCGCGGCCGGTTCCGCCACCACTTCGAGCGCCACCGGCTGCTCGATCACTGGCTCGCTGCCGACGGCTGCGCCGCTGCTGCGATAGACGTAAGCGCCCGATTTTTCGTCACGGCCGAATTCGAGCAGACCGCGTGCCTGCGCCTCTTCGAGTAAATTGCCAAAGGTGCGGAAGCCGTAGTAGGACTCGCTGAAATCAGGCTTGCGGCGCTTGATCGCTTCTTTCAGCACGGATGCCCAGATCTTTCCGCTGTCTCCCCGTTCAAATACCAGCGCATCAAAAGTCTCGACCGCCATTTCAATCGCCTTGCTCTTGCGCGCATCCAGCTCTTCCTTGCGACGCTTTTCCTCATCGGGCGACCGCGTGGCCGCGGGCTGGGCTTCCCGCTTCTCGCGTTTGGCAGCCGTGCGCTGGCTCTCACGCACCAGATCGTCGTAAAAAATGAACTCGTCGCAATTGGCAATCAGCAGATCGGAGGTCGATTGCTTGACTCCGACGCCAATCACTTGTTTGGCGTTCTCGCGCAGCTTGGAGACCAGCGGCGAGAAGTCGGAGTCGCCGCTGATGATGACGAAGGTATTGACATGTGATTTGGTGTAGCAAAGATCAAGCGCGTCGACGACCAGACGGATGTCGGCCGAGTTCTTGCCCGACTGGCGAACGTGCGGAATTTCGATCAACTCGAAGTTGGCCTCATGCATCGTGGCCTTGAAGCCCTTGTAACGATCCCAGTCGCAGTAAGCCTTCTTGACGACAATGCTGCCCTTGAGCAGCAGGCGCTCGAGTACCGGCTTGATGTCGAACTTCTCGTATTTTGCGTCGCGCACGCCGAGTGCGACGTTCTCGAAGTCACAGAACAGCGCCATGCTGACATTTTCGTGGGATGAAGCCATGTTGTTCTCCAATGAAGTACCGGGCTTGGTCGCCCCGAAGCGGCACACAGCGACGCCGCAGCAGACTGGCCATAGCGCGCTCCGCGCCAGGGCTGGCTCTTGGGCACAAGCACGAACCGCTGGAGCATGATGCACTGTTTTCGACCACGCGGAGGCACTCGATGCAGTTCTCGTCCAACGACCTGCGCCACACTGGGGAGAGCGCCTGTGGTCATCGCGGAACTTGACGAGCGCCCCTATCGCACCGCCATCAGTGCCTGCGCCACCTCGGCAAAACCGGCGCCACGCGTACCCGGCGTGATGTAGCGCGGCCGGTGCTGCAGTTCGGCGTCGAAGCGGCGGATGTTGGCCACGCCCACGCTGAGCGGGAGATGCTCGAGCATGCGCTGGTCGTTGGTCGAGTCGCCGACGTAGACCCAGCGGCCGAGCTCGGCGTCGAGCTCGCGCCCGGCACTTCGCGCAGCACACGGGCCGCGACCTGCTGCATGCGCGCGAAGTTGGCGGCACGCATGGCAGCGTCCTGTTGATACAGTTTCGATAGCGGCTCACGCCCGTCCGGCGCGGCCTGAGAGGCCTTTTTGATCGCAACCGCGCCATTCTCGGCGACGATCGCATCGACCGGCCAGCTTGCCGCGAACGGTTCGCTCCAACCCACCGGGCGCCCGGTGATCGGGATCACGTGCAGGCCGGCCGCCTTCAATTCGGCCAGCGCCTGCAAGGCATCGGGCGTGATCGCGCCGTCGGTGGTCAACGTGTCGTCGATGTCGGTGAACACGCCGAAGATCTGGCGACGACTTTCAGCCGGCCATTGCCCAAGCTGCAGCATCGCGCCTTGGGCTTAGCTCGCGCTCTGCAGCGCCAGCCCCGCATGCTCGCGCAGCGGGTGGAACTGGATCTTCGGAAAGCGCTCCTGGGCCAGCCGCACGTCGTAGGGCGAGGTGCAGAGATAGGCCAGGGTCTCGGCCGCGTCGTGCGCCAGCCGCTGCGGGTAGGCATCGGTGAAGGCGCGCAGCTCGGCTGGCGTGTCGGCCGTGATCCAGCGCGCGCCCGTGTACTGGCAGCTCTCCAGCCGCACGTCGCAGTCGTACTCGGCTTTGAGGCGGTGCTGCACCACTTCGAACTGCAGCTGGCCGACCGCGCCCAGCAGCATCGGGCCGCCGACCTGGGGCCTGAACACCTGGATCGCGCCCTCTTCGCCGAGCTGGGCCAGGCCCTGCTGCAGCTGCTTGGTGCGCAGCGGGTTCCTGAGGATCACGGTCATGAACAGCTCGGGCGCGAAGAACGGCAGGCCGGTGAACTGCAGGGCCGCGCCGTCGGTGATGGTGTCGCCCAGCTGCACGCCGCCATGCGTGGTGAAGCCGATGATGTCGCCGGCAAAAGCCTCGTCCACCGCTTCACGGCGCTGGCTCAGAAAGGTCACGACGCTGGTCGGGCGCAGCTCTTTCGCGGTGCGCTGGACCCTGAGCTTCATGCCCGGCGTGTACTTGCCAGAGGCCATGCGCACAAAGGCGATGCGGTCGCGGTGGTTGGCGTCCATGTTGGCCTGGACCTTGAACACCACGCCGGCGAAGTCCTTGTCCTGGGGCTGGACCTGCTTGACCACCGGCTGCCTGTTGACCAGCGTGGTGCTGACGCGCGGCTGCGGCGGCGGCGCCAGGTCGACCAGCGCGTCCAGCACCTCCATCACGCCGAAGTTGTTGACGCCCGAGCCGAAGAACACCGGCGTCTGCTTGCCGGCGAGAAAGGCCTCGCAGTCCCAGGCGGGCGAGGCGCCGATGGCGAGCTCCATGCTTTCCGTGGCCGTTTCGAACTCGTGGCCGAAACGCTGTTGCAAGCTCTCGCGGTCCGACAGCGCGATCGTCTCGAAGTCCTGCGGACGGCGCTCGCTCCCCGACTCGAACACCGTCATCGCCTGGCTGCGCAGGTTCACGATGCCGCCAAAGCTCTTGCCCTGGCCCACGGGCCAGGTCATGGGCACGCAGGGCATGCCGAGCTCGCGCTCCACCTCGTCGAGGATGTCGAGCGGCTCGCGCACCTCGCGGTCCATCTTGTTCACAAACGTGATGATGGGCGTGTCGCGCTGGCGGCAGACCTCGATCAGCCGGCGCGTCTGCGCCTCCACGCCATTGGCCGCGTCGATCACCATCAGGGCCGAATCG